>Ga0302253_1000035_pt1 | contig 178581 bp, 164 predicted proteins | sample AAG_RA_Trp_MG_FD_193537 | JGI IMG/M metagenome (GOLD analysis project Ga0302253, IMG submission 193537) | Enriched activated sludge microbial communities from anaerobic digester in WTTP, New Holstein, Wisconsin, United States - AAG_RA_Trp | ecosystem: Engineered > Bioreactor > Anaerobic >... | reverse complement strand
TCCTCGAATACACCTCCCCCCATATCCACCACCCCCGACGGCCTCAACCCTCTTAGCTTCACCTCCCCTCTAAATTCCTTACTCCCATACCCATACCCTAACTCCAGCTCGTAACCCATACCTGCCGCCCTGGCCACAAAAGCTCCGGAAGAGACTTCGAAGGTCATGGCTTGGCTTGCCAGCTGTATTTCGCCCAGGCGCGCGGCTACTTCGGCGGAGGCCGAAAGCCGGCTTAGATCGGCTTCCGATCTAAGCTCGAACATAGTTGCCTGGATAAAAAGCTCATTCTCGCCAAAGGCGGGATCGGCGATAAAAAGCAGGGCGGTGGGAATTATCGCTTCCGGCGCCCCCGAGAGAGTCGAAAGCTGGAAGGAGGAGAGCGAGGCGGAATAGCGACGCAAATCCGCTTGGGTAAGCGAGGCGGACATTCCCGTGATATCGATCACCAGCCGCGGCAGTGCGCCGGGAGTATCGGAGGAAAAAAGGGTGGTTATTTTTTTTAAAGTATCCTGATCGTCGGGAAATTGAAGGTCGATATCGAGATCCCCGATTTCGGCATGTTTGAGTAGCTCGGCGGGAGTACCGAAGATCGCCGCCCAGGGATCTAGCCTGAGGCGGATTTCGGAGGCGGCAAGAAGCTTTCGCCGGAGGATGGCGCTTTCCGAGCGGGTCTCCCGAAACACCTCCACGCCGTAAAAGCTGATCCTGTAAGGTAAAACCACCGAGGCGTAGGAGTAGCCGAGCCTAAGGCCGGTTTGTTCGTACAGTCTTTCCTGGAGGGAATAAACCGCCGACTCCAGCTTCGACTCCAGGAGAGTGCGCATTCTCGGCAAGGCGAAAAGGCTGAGAATTCCTGCGAATGTAAGGGCAATGAGTATCGCCAGTATCCATCGAGCGCTTTTACGTACCATCCACCGATCCCTGCGTAGAAATAGTAGCTCAGGCTATATATACTAACACATCATGCAGTCCCAAGACACCGATTTCGCCCTAAAAAACTTCATCGTTCTCGAAGGAATCGATGGTTCGGGCACAAGTACCCAGATGCGCTTTATCGAAGCGGCGTTCAAGGAAAAAGGCCTGGCCCATATGGTTACCGCGGAGCCAACCGGGAGACCCGAAGGACAGCTCATCCGGAAAATTCTCCAGGGCGAGCTGGACGCCGATCCGGGAACGGTAGCCCATCTCTTCGCCAGCGACCGTCATCAACATTTATACGGCAAAGCCGGAATCGTCGAAGCCCTGGAATCGGGCAAGCTCGTGGTCTGCGATCGCTATGTCCTCTCGAGCCTCGCTTACCAGGGGAGCACATGCGGCAGGGATTTGCCCGAGTACCTAAACGCGAGGTTCCCCGCCCCGGGGCTGACTATCTTTTTCAAAATCGATCCGGAACACTCTTTACAGAGGCTTTCCTCAAGAAGCAAGCTTGAGATTTATGAAAAAATGCACATGCAAAAGCTGGTGGATATCGCGTATGAGACGACTATCGCCCAAAAGAGAAGCCGGGGCTGGAAAATCGAGACGGTGAACGCGGAGAAACCCATCGATCAGGTACGTCAAGAGGTTTTTACGATCATCGAAGCGTATACGGGATTCACTATCGCTTAGGAGCATGTCGAGCCGGGACGTACGAGGGAAATACCGCCTCAGCGGATGAGCATGGCATCGCCGTAGCTGAAAAACCTGTAACCCTCCCGAATAGCTTCACGATAGGTATCGAGGACTAGTTCTCTGCCCGCGAAGGCGGATATGAGCATCAGAAGTGTTGACTTCGGCGTATGGAAATTGGTGAAGAGTTGATCGACAACCTTGAAGCTCCGACCGGGATGTATGAAGATATCCGTGCTGGCCGAGCCCGGGCGAAGCCCTGAATCGGTCCAGGCGGATTCCAGGGTCCTGGCGCTGGTAGTCCCCACTGCGATCACCTTTCGCCCTTCACTCTTGGCTCTGTTCACCGCCTCAGCCGTGCGCTCCGGAACGGAATACCACTCCCTGTGCATCCGATGTTCCTCGATCGTATCGACCCGCACAGGCAAAAAAGTCCCCAGCCCCACATGAAGGGTAAGCCATTCCATTCCCACCCCGGCACTGGAGAGTTCTTCGAGTATCTCCGGGGTAAAATGAAGTCCCGCCGTCGGGGAGGCGGCTGAGCCTATCACCCTCGCGTACACGGTTTGATAGCGCTCCGCGTCCCGCTGGTCATCCTCCCTGCGGATATAGGGAGGAAGGGGTATATGCCCGTTCCTCTCCAGGTATTCGTCGTTCACTTCCCTATCGAAGTCTATGATTTTTTCGCCGGAAGGCAGGGCTGTGCTTATCTTTCCCTTGAGCTTTTCAGGAAATATAAACCGCCGGCCCTCCCGTTGCTTTCTAGCCTTACTGGTCATCGCGGCCCAGGACCTGGAGGAAGTCCTGTCATTAGCCTCTTCGCCAGAAGGATGGAGCAAAAGAAACTCCACCCTGGCCCCGGTATCGACAGCAATGCCGAAAAGTCTGGCTTTTCTCACCTTCGAATCGTTGAAGACCATCAGACTGCCGGGCTCGATGAAGGTGGGTAGATCGCGTATCATGGCATGGTTGCGCCGGCCTGTGGCCCGGTCCAGGACCAAGAGCCTGGAGCTTCCCCTTTTTTCCGTCGGGTATTGGGCTATAAGCTCCTGGGGCAGTTCAAAATTGAAGTCTTCCGTTCTCAACGCTGTACTCCATTCCGAGGTGCTTGTATGCCTGCGGGGTGGCTACCCTGCCCCGGGGCGTTCGGGCTATCAACCCCGCCTGAATCAAAAAGGGTTCGTAATAATCCTCCAAGCTGTCCACACCCTCGCCGACGGTGATCGCCAGGGTTTCGGCACCAACGGGCCCGCCGGAATACTTGAGTATGATAGCCTTGAGAATTTCCCTGTCCAGCCGTTCAAGTCCGAGTTGATCCACTTCCAGTCTCGACAGACCCTCTTCGACCACCTCGATATCCACCGAATCCTTGCCCGCCACCTGGGCGAAATCCCGCATTCTGCGCAGAAGCCTGTTGGCTATTCGCGGGGTTCCCCTGCTGGTGGAAGCCAGGCGGCGGACAGCGTTCTTTTGTATTTCGATGCCCAGAATCGCGGCGGATCGCCTGATCACCAGTTCGAGTTCCCCGGGGCTGTAATAGTCGAAGCGCAGCGATATACCGAAACGGCTGGCCAAGGGCGCCGAGACCATGCCCGCCTTGGTGGTGGCGCCAATCAGGGTGAAGGGCGGGACGGGGACGCGGACGGTTCGGGCGGCGGGCCCCTGTCCGATGATCCAGTCCAACTCGAAATCCTCCATGGCGATATAGAGCATTTCCTCGATCGCCGGCTTGAGTCGGTGTATCTCGTCGATAAAAAAAACCGAGCCCGGCCTGAGGGTAGTGAGGATTCCCGCCAGATCCTTGGGTTTATCCAGGGCCGGAGCGCTGGTAGGCTTGAAATCAGCCCCCATTTCCGAGGATACCACCAGGGCCAGGGTGGTCTTGCCCAGACCGGGCGGCCCCATCAGGAAGAGATGGTCCAGCGCTTCCTCCCTCTCCCTGGCGGCCTTGATGAAAATGGAAAGATTTTCTTTTATCCGGGCCTGGCCCTGGAACTCCGAAAGCACATGGGGACGGAGGGAGGATTCCCTCTCGTCCTCGCCGGGATCGAAGGAAGGATCCATGGTGCCACTCTTTCTGCTGTTTTCCCGGGCCGATTCCTTGGCGCGCATCATTGTGCCCCTCCGGAGGAGAGTTCGAGGAGGGCTTGTCTGAAGAGTTCGGCCTCCCCTTCCTTGCCCGAACCGGGAGCGAGGGCCGCGGCCTTGCTCCGCACCGCCTTTTCCGCCGCCCTTCTATCGAAGCCCATATCCGCCAGGGCGCTGACCAGGTCCTCCCAGGGCGAGGCCGGGAGCCCATCCCTTCCCGAGCCATCCACATCCACGAGCTTGCCCTTGAGGGCGAGCACCATTTTTTGCCCCAGCTTGGGCCCCACCCCGGGGATTCGCTTGAGCGCCGCCAGATCCCCCGCATCCAAGGCGAGTTTGAGATCCTGGGGCGATATGCCCGAAAGAATCTTCAAGGCCTGCTTGGGGCCTATGCCCTCCACCTTGGTGAGATCCAGGAAAAGGCCCCTCTCCACCTCGGTGGGAAAGCCGAAGAGTCGCATACCCTCATCCCAATGCTGAAGCCAGACGAAGACTTCCACCTGGCCGCCCAAGGGTCCGAAAAGCGCCAGACTCCGGGTCGGCACGGAAATATCCCATTCCACGCCCCCGGTCGTCACATAGAGAGAGTCTCCCGAGCGGCCGCTGAGTTTTCCCATGATTCTATTAAACATCGGGGTCAGTATAACAGCTGGGGGGCTTACAAGGCCAGTGCGAAAGCTCCCTAGATTGCAGAAAGACCAGCGGGACCTTCGAAATGCGCCCTGCAGACAGCCGCGGCGAGGGCGTCCGCGGCATGGTCGGGCTTGGGCGTCTCGCCAAGGCCCAAAAGGATCCTCACCATTTCCTGGACCTGACTTTTTTCGGCCCTGGCGGTGCCGGTGACCGCTTTTTTTATCGCATTGGGGGTGAATTCGGCCAGAGGGACCGAAGCCTGATAGAAGGCGAGCTTGATGATCCCCCTGGCTTCGGCCACAGGAAGGGCGGAGCTTACGTTTCTGAAAAAATAGAGGTCCTCGATACCCCCGTACTGAGGCTCGTAGGTTTTAAGGACCTCCTGGATGCCCGAGTAAATCTGCTGAAGTCTCAGCTCCGATGGATCCGAAGAGGAGGTGCGAATGCATCCGTGGCAGATATGTCGAAGCGTTCCTCCCCGGCCCAGGGCTATGACTCCGTAACCCAGGGAGGCTAATCCCGGATCGATGCCAACGATCAGCGTCTCGGCGCCAGCCTTGGCCGGGCGGCTCATTCCTTATTCTTCGCTTTCCGGAAGCTCCACGTTGTGGTAGACATTCTGGACGTCTTCGTTTTCCTCGAGCCTTTCGATGAGTTTCTGGACCTTGCCGGCCGTATCGGTATCAACGTCGATATAAACGTCGGGAACCATCGAGATTTCGGCGCCCAGGGTCTCGAACTTCTTGGCGTTCATGGCGTTGAGGACGGATTCGAAATCGTTCGGATCCGTGTAGACGACCAGGGTTCCGTCTTCGTTCTGAATATCGTCGGCTCCGGCGTCGAGGGCCGCTTCCATGATCTGATCCTCGCTGTAAGCCTCCCCGTCGTAGGAAAGGATGCCCTTGCGTTTGAAGAGATAGGAAACGGAACCCGAGGTTCCCAGATTGGCGCCCGAACGGGTAAGAAGATTGCGGATTTCTGCGGCCGCTCTATTCTTATTGTCTGTCAGCACCTCGATGAGAAGGGCGCCGCCGCCCGGAGCGTAGGCCTCGTAGGTGAGTTCTTCGTAAGTGGTGCCTTCCAGTTCCCCGGTGCCTTTTTTAATAGCCCGGTCGACGTTGTCCTTGGGCATGTTCGCGGCCCTTGCCTTGAGGACGGCCGTTCTGAGCCTGGGATTGCCGTCGGGATCCCCTCCGCCCATTCGAGCGGCGATGGAAATTTCCTTGATGAGTTTGGTGAACATCTGACCGCGCTTGGCGTCGGCAGCTCCCTTCTTGTGCTTTATGGTCGCCCATTTACTGTGACCGGACATGCTTATTCTCCTTCTTTCCCACTATACACAAATGACGCAAAACGATAGCACGCTAGTATTTTTACTGTCAACTACGCAAACTGACGCGCCCCGAACAACCCGGACGGGGAATCGTCGCCCGGGGAGCCGGCCTGAAGGGCTTACTTCAACCTGATCTGGGTTTTTCCGTAACCGCCTTCTTCGGGCCGGGCGAAATAGTAATCCTCCACCACCGCCTGGCCGCGCAGGTAATCGTGGATCCCCTTCCCCAGAACACCTTCGCCGGTGCCATGAATTATGGAAAAGCTTTTCAGTCCCTGAAGGCTGGCGGCGTCGATCTGTCGTTCAACGGCTTCGAGAGCTTCCTGGAGCCGAAACCCCCGCAGGTCCAGCTCGAATTTCGCCCTTGGCGCTTCCCCACCCTCGCCGGGGGCCAATTCCACGTCGTAGCTGAGGGTGGTTTCGCTTTTTCCCCTGGCGGGCAACAGCTCTGAAGCCGGGACAGTCAGCCGAAGGGAGCCTAGTTCTATGAGCCATTGCCCCGGTGCAGCCTTGCGAACCGCCCGGGCGCGCCGGCGATTCCTGCCGTAGAGCACCTCGTCCCCCTGGCGGATGCCTCGATTTTCCGAGGAATCATCCTCCAAGGACTCCTGGATCGCTTCTTCCTCCCGGCGCAGCGCCGCCGTCTGGCCTTCGACCGATTCGGCCAACTGGGCGAGAAAACGCTTAGCCTCCCTGATGCTTTCCTGCCCTCCCCTGGATTCCCGCAGTTCCCGGATGAGGTTTTCCAAGGTTTTCCTGCTTTCCTTGAGCAGGTTGCCCAATTCGGCCACGCCCCGGCGGCGGAGTTCCTGTTCTTTCTGCCGCACCTGCAGGGCGGCCAGGTCGAGTTTTCTTCTATCCTCCACGGTGGCCTGGATTCGCTTGCGCTGCTCCCGTTCGAGCTGATCGATAGCCCGCTGCTTTTCGCTGAGACTCTTCACCAACTCGCCTATATCGCTGCGCTCCTCATCCAGGTATTGCCGGGCCGCGCCCACGATAGCCGCAGGAAGTCCCACCTGGGCGGCGATTTCCAGAGCCCTGCTCTGGCCGGGTATGCCCATGACTATGCGATAAGTGGGAGCCAGACGGGTCGAATCGAATTCCATCGACGCGTTGAGACAACCTGGCTTCGTATACCCATAATTTTTGAGAATTCCGTGATGGGTGGTGACGATCGTCAGGGCTCCCAGGTCGATAAAATAATCCAGCAATCCCATGGCGAGGGCGCAGCCCTCCTCGGGATCGGTCCCCGCCCCCAGTTCATCCAGGAGAATGAGACTTTTCGAACTAGCCTTGGCGGCTATGTCCGCAATCACCCTCATATGGCCGGAAAAAGTTGAAAGTGACTGATCGATGGACTGTTCGTCGCCTATATCCACCAGAATGGCGTCAAAGATGGGCAATGAACTGCCCTGGGCAAAGGGAAGCCAAAGCCCGAACTGGCGCAACAGGGCGAAAAGCCCGATAGTCTTCAGGGTGACGGTTTTTCCGCCCGTATTGGGTCCGGTTATAATGAGCATCCTGGTGTTTTCGGGAAGATCCACGTCGATGGGCACAGCCTTTTTGCCCAGCAAGGGGTGGCGGGCCCTCCATAATGTAAGGCCATGATCGTCCAGCTCGGGAGGAACGAGCCCTTCCCTGAAAGCCATTAAAGCCCTGGCCAGGCGTTGGTCCAGATAGGCCAGGGATTCCCTGGCCATGCAAAGCTCGCCGAAAAAGGGCCTCAGGGCGTCGGAGGTTTCCCTGAAAATACGGAGTATTTCCGCTTTAAGCCGGGCATCGAGCCGCACCAGCTCGTTGTTCCTCTCCACCAGGGCTTCGGGCTCGATAAACAAGGTCTGCCCCGTCGACGAAACCTCATGGACGATACCCCGCACCCTTCCCTTGAAATTCGCCCGTACCGCCAGGACAGTCCGTCCGTCCCGCTGGGTGGGCTCCTCCGACTGGAGGGCGGCCCGCAGTTCAGGGTCCTTGCCATAGGAGGCGGCGAGCCGGAGCAATTCCCTGTTCTTCTTTCCGATCGCATCGCTGATTCTTTTCAGCTCGGGCAATTCCCTCAGTTCGCCTTCGGGGCTGACAACACCGAATATTATTTTATATACATCATGAACCTTCGGCAGGGTATCGATCAGTCCGGCGGCGGAGTTCAGGACCCATGCCCCGGCCAAAGCCTGGGGATCGAAGTCCCTGGGCTCGGATCTTTCAGTCCCTTCGCTCTTTATGCCCGCGTTGCTGTTTTTGGCCTCCGGCCGGGCTGGCTCCTGCCGTTCCCAGGCAACCTTGGATAAAAACGAAGCCAGCGCCTCGAAATTCCTGCTCCAATGGCCGAGGGAAAGCAGCTCCTCCATTTCGAGGCTGCTCCCCGCCCTTGCCAGGCGGTTCAGCGCCGCGTCGATCGAGGGAAAGGAGAGGTCGGGAGGGGAATGGGCCTCAAGATGGCCGCATAGGCGTTCAAGATCAAGGGCGAACGCCTTCAAATGTATGGCATCGTCGACAGGAAGGGAGGCCTGCACGAGCCGCCGCCCCTCTTCCGAGAAGCAATACGAAGCCAGATTGTCCCGTATGCGGGGAAAATCCAAGAGGGAAAGACTATGCTCATCGCTTAAAAACATAAGGCACCTTGAAAATAGCAAAGCCGAGACGACTTTCGACAACGTCCCATTTTAATAAACAAAATCATCCTCGTCGAGCTCGGTCGAACCGGTATGCTTCAGTTTCCGTCCCCTCGTGCGGTCTATACCCCTGATCTTACGACTCGGATCCCGCGGTCCATCCTTTTTCCACTCCCTAGGCAGAGCAAGTTCTTCCTGTATGCGGATATAACTTTCGTAGCGGTCGCGATGGATCAACGAGCGCCGGACGGCGTCCCGAACCGCGCAGCCCTCCTCATCCACATGGCTGCAGCGGGCGCCTAAGGCGCAGCTGCTCACCAGGGGAGCCATCTCGGGAAAACAGAAAACCAGCTCGTCCGGGGGAATGCTCCGCAGGGCGAGCCTGCGGATTCCCGGCGTGTCGATGATGGAATACCCCATTGGGGTCACGATCATCGTCGCCATGGTGGTCGTATGTTTTCCCCTATTATATTTTTCCGACACCTCGCCGGTTTTCCTGCCCAGTCCGGGCAAGAGGGCGTTGAGTATGCTGGATTTCCCCACCCCCGATTGTCCGGCCAGCACCGTCGTGCCGCCGTCGAGGAGGTCCGCGAAAACCTTTAGCCCCTCACCCCTGGCGGCGGAGCAGCGGAGAACCCGATATCCCAGTTTTTCATATGTTTCCAGACGTTCCTCGACCCGGGTATCGAGGCCGAGATCGATCTTGTTCATGAGAATCGTAAAGGGAGACGAGGCCCGCTCGGCCAGCACGGCAAGTCGGTCTATAAAACGAGGCCTGAAGGGAGGCAGTTTCGGCGAGGAGACACAGACTACCCGATCGATATTGGCGGCTATGGCCTGCTCGGCCCTCCCTTTTTCGTTATAGCGACCGAAGCTGTTGCGCCGGGGATAGAGAGTCGCGATGATGCCCCGTCCTTCGCCGGCGACCCGGACCTCCACCTCATCCCCCGCCGCGAGGCTGTTGTAGCTGCCGCTGAGCGACTTGATCCGCTTGCCCTTGAACGAACAAAGCCGCTCCACCCCGTCCTCGCAAAGGGCCATTGCCAGGTTGTTGGATGAAAAAAGCACCCTCGCTTTCACCCGCTACCTTCTCGGGAGAACTATCATGGGTCCCATCATCAAAGCTGTTCCGGAGGCAAAAGACCGAAGCGCTCGGCCCAGACAGCGTAAAGGGGATCGAACGGCGGCTCTCCGGTCAGGAGGAAACGTCCCGGCTGGCCTTGCTCTTCTGTCGGACAGTCCCTGGCCGTCGCCGGCCCCAGCAACTGTTCCACCCTTCGCGCGACCCCTTGGAGGGAGTCGACTATTTTGAGTTCATGGGCGCCGAGTGCCTCGGCGCAGGCGGTGATATCTTCCTGAACATGGAGAAAATGGGTGCAGGCCAAGACGATACGGTCAGCGCCCTCCTGGATGAGCCGCCTGACATAGGGTTCGACCGCCCTCCGGCGTTCCTCGGCGCTGGATCCGAGATAGCGGTGTTCAACGAAGCTTACCAGGCCTTGGGCAGGCAGCTTTATGACCCGGGCTTCGGGAGCGTAGCGGGCGATGAGGTCGTCCAGGTAGGGATCGGCCACCGCCCGCTCGGTGGCCATGATACCGAAACACCCCGATGGACTTTGCTCGGCCGCGGGCTTTACCGCCGGGACGGTACCTATGATCGGAAGGTCGGGATGGGCGGCCCGGAGGGCTTTCAAGGCTATCTGACTGGCGGTATTGCAGGCGATTATCAGGAAATCGGGCATCAGAAGGGCGCGCAAACGCTTGGTCCTGTCCAGGAGGATATCTTCCACCACCCGCACCGACTTGGTTCCGTAGGGGAAGCCCGCATCGTCGGCTATATAATGGAGCCTCGCACAGGGAACGCGGCCGCGGGTCTGTCTGAGATAGGGCAATCCCCCGACTCCGGAATCCAGGAACACAAGGACTTTTTCGGCGGAGTTCTGTTTCATGACTTAAAAAGCGCGTCGAAAACAGCCTTGGCCGATTCGGACGAAGACTGGGATACTCCGCCCTTTCCCGCTTTATTGGAGAAATCGAAGTCGATGGAAAACCATTCGCAAAAGTTCGCCCTTCCTTTGTCGGTCACCGGATACTCCACCGTTTCGGAACAGTCGTAATGGGCCCCCGGCTTGTAAAAGCGACACATCTCGCAGGTATGGAGCTCTGCCTCGCAAAAGGCGCAGCAGTCCCTAAAACCGACCCGGATTCCCTGAGGCAGGGCCTTACCACACTTCGCGCACATATGGGCATTTTATACCCCCAGCGGAGCGTCTTTCAAGCGTGGACCTTGCCCCTCCCGATTCGATAGTGTAGCCTATGACCATGTACAGGAAAGTCCACTGCTCCGTCGATGCCTGTCCCAATTTAGCCTTCGCCGAGTCTCCCTTCTGCCGGGAACATTCGCCATCGCCCGAGGAGGCCGCCAAGCGGCTGATCGACAGACTTTGCGCCGAGGAAAGCGCCATCAATATCGATTTCAATCATATCTATCTCGGCGGGGTGGATTTCTCGCGGATGCGCTTCGTGGGCTGCCGCTTCCGGCACGCGACCCTTTCCCACGTCCTTTTCACCGGAGCTTCCTTCAGACTCTGTTTTTTCGACACCGCCTCCATCGACTGCTGCGACTTTTCGGGGGTGGATATGGACTTCTGCTCTCTGGGGGACACGGATATCTTCGACTGCAGTTTCGAGAACTCCGAGTTGATTCATGTCAACTTCGATGGAAGCCGTATCAGGGAGAGCACCTTTTCCAGTTCCAACCTCTATGACTCGCGATTCATCCTCGCCGAGATCGAGCACAGCCGTTTCGACGATTGCGATTTCAAGCGGGTCTTCTTCATCCCCGCCCGCTCCGTATCGGTTTCGACCAAGGGTTCAAATATAACCGAGGCGATCAAGGACCTGGAGCATCTCTATATATGAAAATATACCAGCATTATTCCGTTTACGGTTTTTCCAACGGCTATGTGGTCTGCAACGAAGAAAGCATGGAAGCTCTCTTGGTCGACCCGGGGGAGGTGACGACCACCATGATCGATCAAATCGAGAACAAAGCCTATTCGCTGAAAGCCGCGCTGATCACCCATAGCCATATTCATCACTGCCGGGGACTCAAAGCTCTCATGCGCATCTACGATCCGGTCGTTTATGCTTCGAATACGAAGCTCTTCAATATTGCCTGTAAAAAACCGCAGGATCAGCAAGTCTTCCAGGAGGCGAGCTTTTCCATCCGGGCCATCGCCGTGCCGGGACATTCCCAGGATTCCATTGTCTACGATATAGATGGCTGTCTTTTCACCGGCGACGCCTTTCACGCCGGCATCATAGGCAAGACCACCTCGGCTTTCAACGCCAAGGCCCTCTACGAAAGGCTGAACTTAAAACTGGAACACTATCCCGACGATAGCCTGGTGTTTCCGGGACACGGCCCCCCCAGCACGCTGGGCACAGAGAAAAAATTCAACCTGGGGCTAAGAGAGGGTTTTGCCGAAAGCCTAAAGACAAGCTACGATTTCTTCGTCTAAACTCTGCTCAAGCCCGCCCAACGGATATAACGATCGATCAAACCGACCCAGCCGCCTAAGGCCATCACCAGATGATTGCCCAAGGGGGCATCGAGCAGGGCATCGATATCGCTATTCGATACTTCTATCACCGCCTGGGTTCTGCACAGGCCTTCCTCGGCGGGACTTTCCTTGAGTCTTCCCTCGGCCGCCCAAACCTGATCGAGCTTGGGTCCCCCGATGCGCAGCAAGGTCACCGGTCCCTTGGGGAGGGTGCCGCAGAGCGCCGCGCCCCTGCCCGACTCGAAATGACTCCGTATGCCGTATGCCGGGACCAGGGAGAGAGGCACGGTGCAATGGGCCAGGAGCATGCTGCCCCAGCCCCCTTCACCCTTCCTGATCACCGAAGGATTGGCCATCCAGCCGGCATTGCCGCTTAAAAGCCTCACCCAGCGGAGCGCAAGAACGGAAGGGACATCTCCCTCGCAGCCCGCATCTATTCCCTCGGCGGCAAGACGCGAAAGGGCGTAGCAACCCGTGGAGCCATCGAGGGAAAGAAGATCGAAGCAGCGGAGGCTGAGGGCGTCCAGCCTTTCATCGTCCACCAGGGTCTTGAGCGCTTCGAGAATGACCTCCGATTTTCCGAGATCCTCGTCCGACGCCTCTCTGCGGAATGAAGCGCCGCGGATGAAGTCATCCGGAAGCCTTGCTCCTCCCCTCTTCCTTTGCGCTTCCATCGCCCCTGTCAAGCGTTCGAAAGGAATCGGGATGATTCGGGCGCCCCAGCTTGCCTCTACCGTATCGGCGGATTGCCTGGAGGCGACCAGCCAGGACGAAGGTTCTCCCACAAGACCTATTCTGCTTTCCCCCATCCCGGCAAGGCTGTTGGCCACCCTTGCGGCCTCTTCCAATTCCGCCCGGCCCACCGGGTCGTCGGCGCCGGCGAGTTGGACGACCTGGGAAGCCCTTCCCTGCTGCCGTGCCCAGGCGGCAAGTTCCAGCGCCGCGGGCAGAGAGTTATGTTTTCCGTGGGCTATAAGTATCAGCGGATGCTTTCTGCCCAGGTACCGGGACCGATCAAGGCGTTCAAGACTCTCCAGCACAAAGGCTTCCGTGCCGCCGGTCAGGATGAAGTAAAAGGGAAGGACCTCCGCTTCCGGACGATAGTCCCCGGATCGCCGCAGTCCGCCGGCGCGGCGGAGCAAGGGTTCGTATTCGTCGAATATGTTCCCGATCCCAGCCTCATCATGCAGCAAAGAAGCTGCCACGATATAATCGAACCTAGCCATTGGCGACTCCTCGGCCCTATCGGAGGGCTTTAAAACAACTTCAAAACAGCTTTAAAACATCCAGCAGTATCGGATTTAAAAGATCGAGGCCCTCGTCGTCGAGGCGCAGAAACTCCCGGTCCGGCACGAAACGATCCTTCCATTTTTCCAGAACAGGGGCCAGAAAGGAATAGATATCGCTTCCGAATCGCCGTTCGAAACGAAGGCTGTCCACGCCCCGGCGCGTCCGCAGCCCCATCATGACAAGCTCGAAGGCGGAATCCTTTTTGTCGATCCGGGTAAGGGATATCGATGCATCAGGGTCAGCCAAATAGGCATCCAAATCCCTGCCCTCCTCTGCCCTGAGGCAAGCGAGGGTCCCGGTCGAAGTATTATCATCGCGACCCAGCTCCCGGACCAGGGACGATTCCGCTTTCTCCACCAGCATCAGGCTCGACACGGCTCCGCTGCCGAGGCCGACATAGGAAACCATGGACCAGTAAGCCGAGTTATGCAGGGATTCCTTGCCGGGAGGACAAAAGTTGGAAACCTCGTATCGCGAGTATCCCGCATCCCCGAGGACCCGTTCGGCAGCTTTCCGTATTACGTAGCTTCGATCCTCATTCGGGAGAAACAACTCTCCCTTTATCTTTTTTTTCTCCAGGGCTGTCCCGTCCTCGATGCTGAGGTCGTACAGCGACACATGATCGACTCCGGCATCGAGGAGCATGCGCACAGAAGAATCGAGCCCCTTTTCTGTCTGGCCGGGAATGCCCGCGATGAGATCGGCCGATATGTCCATACCCGATCGGCGCGCCAGGGCAAGGGCCTTTTCATTGTCCCCCTTCCTGGCGTTTCGGCCCAAAACCTCCAGATCCCTATCATCCATGCTCTGGATCCCGACGCTGAGCCGGCTTACGCCGGCATCGATCATCGCAGCCAGCTTCCGCTCGGAAAGCGATTCGGGGTTGGCCTCCACGGTCCATTCCCGAAGCCCGGGCCCGAAGAGCCGGGAGAGCTCCTGCAACAATCGGCGAAACACATCGAAAGGAAGGGCCGTCGGAGTGCCCCCGCCGATGTAGAGGGTTCGCAAAGGTTTTCTCAATTCGGCCTTCAGGGCCTGGGCCCGCCGCAGCAGAACCTCGACGTACCTTTCCCCCTCTTTGCTCCCCCGCCCTGCGGCGAAGGAGTGGAAATCACAGTAGCCGCAGCGGGAGGAGCAGAAGGGAATATGGATATAGAGAGATTCGGGAATCTCGAAAAGATCCGCTCCGCCGGCTAATTCCGGGAGGGTCATAGTATGCGGAGGTGCTTTATCGGCCAGTACACCAGGATGACACGGCCGGAAATCCGATCAATGCCCACCGGACCCCAGAGAGAAGAGCCGTTGAACGATTCCCGGTTGTCTCCTTCGACAAAATACTGTCCCGGCCCGAGTTCGAGGGTCTCGGAAAAGTCTCCGATGCCCAGCAAGTCCCCGGAGGATGACACGCTCTGCACTTCGTAGGGATTGTCCGTCAGGGATTGCTCGGGCAGATAGGCGCCTCCGCTACCCTTCTGAATCTCATAGACCGCCTTGTTGCGTCTAATTCTGTCCCCCGGCAGACCGACCACCCTGTAGATGCCCGGACTGGTTTGGGCGGCCCCATAGCGCCGGGCCACTGGAGAATAGCGCTGGAGGCTGAAAAACCGGGCGATGCTGTCCCATAGGGCGAAAAAGCGACCCACGCTGGGTATCGGGTCAGGATCGACGACGACCAGCTCCCCGCGTTCGATATCGCTCAGCGCCGGCGTTTTGCCAAACCAGGTGCGCGCGCCTAAGGGAAGTGGAAAAACCAGGAGGCTGTCGCCCTCGACCAGCAGGGGCTCCATATTTTTCCCGCGAAGCGTATAGGACTGAACGAAAAATGTTCTGAGCAGGGCTATGAGGAGGAGAAAAAGAAGGGTTCTGCCCAGGAATTTTCGCCTTCGTCGTTTGGCGAAGACCTTCTCGGTGTAGGATCTATGTCGGGAGAACAAAGCCACCCTCGCACCCTCCAAACTACCGCAGGATGTAGGTCCTGGGGAAAAGGCCTTAGCGGATGCGCCCCGCCCTTTTCAAAGGCCAATAGATGAACAAGGCTCTGCCGAGGACCCTGTTCACGTTCACCGGGCCGAAATATCGAGCGTCCCGTGAATTATCCCTGTTATCCCCCAAGGGGAAAACCCTCCCCTCCGGTATATACCAGCCCAGGCGATACCGTCTGTCCATGGCCGCGACGCGGGGATCGGATGGATTGATCGCCCTAAGCTGACTCACCCGCTCCATATCATAGCCGAAGGCATCCCTGTAGGCGTAGGAGGCCTGGGCGGAAGTCACGGAACTCCCCTGGGGCAGCCCTGACTCAGCCAACGCCGACGCCTTTCCCACCGCTTCGATCACTTCGTAGCTTTTTTGATCGACCATTCGTTCGGCGCGATACGGCAGACCCAGCTGCCGCATGAGTTCCTTTTCCTCGAACCAGGAAGAAGCGCCCTCGGGCCGTATCGAAATCTCGCCCCTCCGGACGCGCAGACGATCGCCTTCGAACCCCACGGCCCGTTTGATGAGGTAATGGACCCTCTGCTCGCCGTTTTCGTCCCTGTCGATATCCACGAGAGTAAGGCTGAGCATATAGACGAACTGCTGCAAAATGGTGAAAACCGGACCTCTGGACAGGTAACTCGGATTTTCGAAGACGATGATCTGCCCGCGCTGAGGTTTAATGGGGCTGGAGAGCTTGGCTACGCCGGGCAGCAGTTCGGGGCCGAAGGAGAGCTTGTTCACAAAGATCATGTCACCGATGAGCAGGCTTTTCTCCATGGACTCCGAGGGAATTCTATAGTTTTGAAAGAAATACTGGTTGATGACCAGAACGACGGAGGCCGCCCACAAAAGCGCGAAGAGCCAATCGAGAAAGACGTTTCGCCGCTGCTGTTTCATTTTCTCTTTCAGGCGGCGCTTTAGGCGGCGGGTCAGAAGGATTTCGGTAAAGCCCTGAAGCTTGAGAACAAAATCGGTCCGTGCGCGGGGCTCTGTCTTCATTACTTGGAAAGTACCATGTTAGCACCGCGTTGACAAGGTCCAGACCCATCCTATACCCTTTCTCCAATGAAGGAAGAGAAGAAGATCACCCAGGCGGATATCGATAGTGCCAAGGTTCAGCTGACTCCCCTGGCGGGAATCCCTCCCCGCGTCTACCTTCCGCTTGCCTACGCTTTGCTTCTACTCCTCCTTCTTTTCCTCCTTCTCGTCCTTCCGGGAATACGTAAATACGGCAGCTACCTCGAATTCGTCGGACAGCCCGGCCCTTCGGCCGTTTACAGCGGAGAGGATTATAAGGGAAGCAGCGCGCAAAGTATTTTCTTCCCCGCCGGCACCCATAGCCTAAGAATAGAGCATGAAGGCTTCGTTTCCCAAAGCCTGGAGGTGAAGGTCCCTGGAAGGCTTTTCGGCAGCCTTTTTTTTCCGCGGAAACAGAGCGTTTCCTTCGGCCTTCTGACCGAGGACGCGGCGGCCTATTTGCAGAAAGCCTACGCCGAGTATTCCTCCTGGTCCGCCAGCGGAAAGCCCAGCGCCCTCTATCAACTCCCGACGGTCATCTCCGAAGCTGCCTCCAGCCTGGCCTCGACGGGGGCCTTGTATTCCAAAGACAGCGAAAAAGCCTCCCAGGCCGATTCCCCGGAGGCGAGGCTTCGTTCGGGCTTGCCCTCGGACCGGCATTTCGCCCAGGAACTGGCATCGGCGAGCGCTTCGGCCGAATCGGCCAGGGATGGGCTTAGGGCAAGCATTACCTATAGTTCTTATGGAATTCTGAGCCCCCTTAGCCTCAGCTATTCCATCAGAACCATCCTTTCCGCCCTGGGAGGCTCCGGGGGATTCGCAGACTATGTCCAAGACCTGACTCCCGCCTTGGCCCAGAAAATCACCACCGCACTCGGCTCGGCCGAGGCCTCGCCGGAGACAGCTAAAATCGCCGCTCCTGCCGTCATGGGCCGAAAGTATATGGCAGGACAGGAGTTCCTCCTCTTTTCAAAGGGCGGTATAGTCCTGGGCGGCGAGGCCCCCTCGGGCTCGCTGATTTCCTACCAAAGGGATTTGCCCGCCTTCGGCCTGGCCGTCGCCGAGGTGAGCAATCGGCAATGGGCCCGTTTTATGGAAGAAAATCCCGACTGGAGCCTTGGGCAAAAGGCCCTGCTCATAGAAAAGGGTCTTGTGGATGAAGGGTATTTAGCCGGCTGGAAAGGAGCCGACGACCTTCCGGTCACCGGGGTTTCCTGGTTCGCGGCGACAGCGTATTGCGAATGGCTTTCGTCCGGCTCGGGCGCCTATCGGTTCGGGCTGCCCAGCGAGGCTATGTGGGAAGCCGCGGCGAGAACCGGCCTCGCCGACGAAAAGAGCGGGAGCAGATCAACAGGCATATGGTTCGATGGCAAACGCAGCGGCCCGGAGCGCGCCGGCAGCGCCGGATACGACAAGTCCGGTATCGCCGACCTGTTCGGCAATGTTTGGGAATGGAACTCCGACAGTTACCGACCCTACCCCGCCTTCGCGGCCGATAAGCTCCAAAGCTCCGAACGCTCCGTCCGGGGCGGCTCCTGGGCCAATAAACCAGGCACCGTCAGCCTTTACTCCCGGGGCGGGCTCGAGCCTGCCCGTTGCACGCCCTATCTGGGCTTCAGGCCAGTGCTGCTGAATCCATGAGCATTCCCGAACATGTCAAGGTCCTGTCCCTCAACAGGAGGGCACGCTTCGACTACAGCGTCGAAGAAAGCATAGAATGCGGCGTTGAGCTGAAAGGAAGCGAGGTGAAATCCATCAAGGAAGGCCGCTTTTCCTACCCCGATTCCTACGCCGAGCTCAAGGACTCTCAGGTTTGGCTCAAAAACTTTCACGTCAACGAATATGTCTATTCCTCGGTTTTCGGTCACGATCCCGAACGGCCCAAGCGCCTGCTGCTGCACAGGCAGGAGATCAAACGTATCGACCGCCGGGTCCGGGAAAAAGGCTATACGCTCATACCGCTTTCGGTCTATCTGAAGACAGGTTTGGTTAAAATCGAACTGGGTCTCTGCAAGGGCAAAAAGGCTTACGACAAGCGCTCTGTCATAAAGGAACGCGATCTGGACAGGGAGATTCGCCGGGACTTCAAGTCCAGGCAATGGTAGGCCATGAGAATCACCGGCGGAGCCTACTGCGGCCGTATCATCGAACTCCCCGAATCCAGCATGGAAATCAGGCCCGCCATGGACAGAATGCGGGAATCGGTTTTCGCGATCCTGGGCGACCTTACAGGCTTGTCCTTCCTGGATCTTTTTTCCGGTTCGGGCATCATCGCGCTCGAAGCCGCTTCCCGAGGCGCCCATCCGGTGGTCTGCGTGGAACGGGACAGGGCTAAATTCCCCATCCTTCTGAAAAACGTATCGATCTCCCGGCGACACATCGAATGCAAGGCTCAGCCCGTCGAACTCTTTTTATCTCGAAATCGGGAAGGATTCGATCTCGTTTTTCTGGATCCGCCCTTTCCCTATGCGTACAGGCTCGATCTGCTCAAGCTCCTCTCAAAAAAAGAGAGCCTCCTGGCCGGCGGCCTCCTTCTCATCCACTTTCCCCGGGAAGACAGGCTGCCGGATCGCGTCGATCGCCTTCTTCTCCAGGATGAGCGCAGGTACGGCCGTTCGATCGTTCGCTTTTACAGAAAAGACAAAGCCTAGGACTGAAGTATAGTTTTTTTTCCTTCCGCCTTGCTTTTCACCCGTATATATCATATAGTTTATTCACATACAGAAAGCATTTCGCAATAAGATAAGGTAAAAACGTACATTATCATAAAATACGCTTTCTGATGCAAGGATAAAAAATATGATTCAAGACCTTAGCCCCACCGAGAATGACGATGTTTTCAATGCAGCCGAAGCCCTGGAAAACGAAACTAACGAGGCGAACGAAATATCCGAAGCCTCGAAAAAAGGCTATCAGCTGCTGAAAGAGAATCGTTTCGACGAGGCGGTGGAGTGCTTCGCCCAAATACTGGAAAAAGACAAGGAAAACAATTACGCCCTGGTCGGCTTAGGCGACGCCGCCCGGAAACGCGGCTCCTTCAGGGAGGCCGCGGATCATTATCGGCGTTGCCTCGTGTTCCATCCCGGCAACTCCTACGCCCTCTTCGGACTGGCCGATTGCTACAAAGCCCTCAACCAGTACCACAAGGCTATTGAAATCTGGGAACAGTATCTTTTGCACGACAATACGAACATAACCGTGCTGACCAGGGTGGCCGACGCTTACAGAAAGGTACACGATTTCAGGAAATCCAAGGCCGTCTACCAGCGCGTCCTGGAGATGGAGGCGGACAATCATTACGCTCTTATAGGCCTGGGGCACCTTCACTACGATTTCAAGGAATATAAGGAGGCCCTCGTCTATTGGCAGCGCATGGTCGAACTTCAGGGCGACAAGGTGGATATCCGTGTACTGACCTCCATAGGCAATTGCTATCGGAAACTGAAGCAGTTCGACCGGGGCATACCCTATTTCGAAAAAGCCCTGGAACGGGAGCCGGATAACTTCTATGCCCTCTTCGGCATCGCCGATTGTTACCGGGGCGTGGGCAAGCAGGGCAGCTCCCTCACCTACTGGAACAAAATCCTTGAAAAGGACCCCCGCAACAAGGTTATTCTCACCAGAGCCGGCGACGCCTACAGAAATCTCGGGGATTTCGACAGGGCGACCAAATACTACGAGGACGCCCTCAATATCGAATTCGATGTCTATGCGATCCTCGGTCTTGCGGTCATCGCCCGCATCCAGGGCAAGTGGGAGGGAGCCATCACCTCCCTGCGGATGCTCATCCAGAACGATCCCAAGAACTACCGCATCTACCTCGAGCTCGCCCAGTGCTATATAGCCGCCGGCCAGCGGCAGCAGGCGGTGGAAGTGCTCACGGAATTCACCAAGCTGGGCATTAAAAACCCCTTTATCAACGAAGCCTTGATAAAGCTCGGCGCGAAAGCCTAAACCGATACCCCCGCATATGGAAGCGTCCCAGAGCCCGCAATCCCCCCTCCCGGTGTTTCCCTCGGGACTCGAGCCTAAGGAAATCGCCCAAGCCTGCGGTCTGGATGAAGCCTACCGAGCCAAGCAGCTATACTCCTGGATCGTGAAGGGAGCGCCGAGTTTCGACGCCATGACCAGCCTTCCCCAGGAACTCCGCGCCCTCCTCGACCAACGTTTCGGCGGTCTCCGCTCTTCCAGCGTGAGTTCCGCCCTGGAGGACGGGGACGGCTCTCTGAAGCTCCAGGTCAGGCTCAGGGACGGGGCGGCGGTGGAGTGCGTCCTTCTGGAGGATATAGAAGGCAGAAAAACCGCCTGTCTTTCCAGCCAGGTGGGCTGTCCCATGGCTTGTCAATTCTGCCGCACCGGAACGCTGGGCTTTTTGCGCAACCTCGGTCCCGACGAAATAATGGAGCAATTCTATTTTTTGAAGGAAAGAAGGGGTTTTATCTCCAACGTGGTTTTCATGGGCATGGGAGAACCGCTGCTCAATCTCCCGGCGGTGAGAAAAGCCTGCTTTCTTTTATCCGATCCGGAAGGCCTCGGCATGTCGTTGCGGAAAATCACCATTTCCACCAGCGGCATCGTTCCGGGCATCCTCGATTTGGCCGAGCACGGGCCCAAGGTGCGGCTCGCCGTTTCCCTTACCACAGCCGACGACGCCCTGCGTACCGAGCTGATGCCGGTGAATAAACGCTGGGATTTGACGGAGCTCAAAGCCGCCTTGCTGGAGTATCAGGCTAAAACCAGGGAACGGATCACCCTGGAGCTGGTCCTCCTGGGCGACAGGAACGCCGATAAGGAGAGCGCCGAAAAGCTTCTGCGCTGGATCGGGCCCTTAAGGGCGCAGGTCAATATAATCTCCTGGAACAGCGTTCCGGGCCTTCCCTTCAAGGAACCCTCCAAGGCCCAGCTCAAGGCTTTTTCCGAACACCTCGCCTCCCAGGGGCTGATCTGCGTGCAGCGGATGCACCGGGGCCGGGGCGTCATGGGAGCCTGCGGCCAGCTCGGCGACACCCTCAGGGCCGATCCATAGCCAACTTCCTTTTCAATCTTTCAATTCTCTTTTCCAAGCGCTCTTTTCCAGACGCGGAAAGCCGTCGTACCCCGGCCTGGGCCAATAAAGCCGCCGTTTGGGCTATCTCAAGCGCCCTAAGCGGGTCCTTTTCCACATGCTCGAAGCATTTCGCCATCTCTATGCAGACCGGAAAACTCCTGCCCTCGAGCCGGCCGAGGACCTTTCTGCAGGCGTCATAGTCCCTGGACCTTCGGTATAGCCCGGCCAAAAAGGCAAGCGCTTCCTCGTTGCCGTATTCCCCCGCCGAATACAGAAGATCAAAGGCGCTATCGTTCATCCCCAGGACGAAATACGTCTTGCCCAAAGCCACAGGATCGGCCCGGAGTTCCCGCCAGCGAAGGTCGGGCATTGAGAATAAACGTTCCAAGACAAGGAAGAGTCTCGCCAGGCTGCGGACATCCAGGCTGTTGTGCTCGACCACCCTTTCCATGAGGGATAAGGATTCCCCGGTCCTGGTCCCCGCCTTTATGAAATCCAGCCATAGCCGTGGAATGAGAAAACCGGGCACATCGTCCTGCCTGGGCGCTCCAAGGATGGATTCCTCCAGGGACTGAAGCGAGCAGGGGCCAATGGTTTTCTTCCAAAGCCGACGGCTGAGATGCAGCGCATCGATATGAAAATAGTCGGGAACCGCCAGGCCGTTGAGAACGCAGCGGGTCCGCAGAAGCGGAAGGTCGAAGCTGGCTCCGTTGAAACTGACGATATTAGGCCTGAGAGAGAAAAGTTCGATGAGACGCTCGAGAAACAACCGCTCTCCGGGAAAGTCATCGATAAAGAGTTGATGAATACGCAAAGCCTGGTCGCTGAAATACCCCACCGCCGCCAGAAAGGCCAGGGTGCCGGCCCCTCCCGAAAGCCCGGTGGTTTCCAGATCGAAAAACGACAACTCGGAAAAGGCGACAGGAACCTCTGTCCCGGGCTGCCGCCTTTCATCCCCCGGGACTCCGGTTCCGCCGGCGGCCAGGACATTGTTCATGCCGAGTTTTCGCCTGAGCAGAAAGGGCCGAGAATCGAAGCTCCCTTTTTCTTCTTCGCCGACGCGCAGCGAGGTGGTCAGGATTCTCTCGAAGAGTCCCGCCCCCACCTTTCGCCAGCCCGGAAGAAAGGCCCGTTCGTCCGAAGGCCCCATCTCCCCTATTTCCCCCCTCTCCCCCTTTTCCGCCCCGGGCCTCCGCCCGGCCTCCCGGCCCCTCGACTCGGCGGTCCTGAGCCTGGCGAGCCTTCCCTTAATACCAGCCAATTTCGCGCCCCAGCCTCAAGAAGAGCAGCATCGCAAAAATTCGATGGTCAGGGTCTTGCAATCCTTCCGAATAGAATCAAGGCCCCCCCCTTCGCCCTTTCCGGGCAGGTCCGGTCCTACGCAGGAAGGGCAACCCTCCTTGCAGGCGCAGCTTGTCAGCCGTTCCAGCGCCGCGCCGAGAAGGGGAGAGATGTTTTCGGCCAGGGCTTCGGACAGACCCGTACCGCCCGGATATTTGTCGTAGAGATAGATCGCAGGAATGGAGTAATGAGGGTCCCTCACCCGCTCCGAAACTCCCAGGTCCCGCGGGTCGCAGAGAATGAAAGCCGGGGCAAGATCGCGGAGAATCCGTGCCGCGCCCACCAGCACCGCCGCCGCGGTGGCGGGATCCAGGCCTTGCAAAAAAGCGCCCGCGGCGCTCCCGGGAGGGAAGATCAGGGTCAAGGCCCGTGTCTGGATCTCCTCGGGAGGAAGGGAAATCTCGCCGAACCCCACGTTCTCATGGCTGTGATAACGCAGCTTCTTGTATTTTTCAGCCTGGCTTCTCACCAACACGTCGCCCAGCACCGAAGCAAAGCCCTTCGATTCGGCTTCCGCCGATCTAAAATCCTCGGTCAACACCTTAAGGTCCGTTTTGACCACGGCGTCGGTCCAGTAATCGGTATCCTTGCGTTCCACATGACAGACCCGATTTTCGATATCCAGCTTTTTGACTATGTATTGAGTCCCCAGATGGATGTAGACGGCGTTGTCGAAGATCAGCTCCTTGGCGCTGGGTCTGTCCATCTCGCCTATAACCCTGGAACCTCCGCCGGTTTCGTCCACGATCACCACATTATCCGCCAAGGCGGAACGAAGCGAAATTTTTTCGCTGGGATATCCCTCGTCCGCCCAGTACCAGCGGCCGGCGCTGTGCCGCAGGGTTCCTCCCTCCTCCAGCAGGCCCAAGGCTTCGGCGGTAAGCTCGGCGCGCTCTTGCAGACGCTCCGCCGGATCATCCTCTACGAGTCCCGGCTTCGGTTCCCAGGGGCCCCGGCCGAAAGCCTCGCCCTCGGCGAAGGGAAGCTCGAAGGCCGCGCACTTGCTGTGGTCCACGAAAATATAAGGATTGTCCAGATCCACCCGGGCCTCCTCGGGGCCCCGGGAGAGGAAGTACTCGGGATGGGTGGCGAAATACTGGTCCAGGGGCGAGGAAGAGGCTACGATGACCGCCAGGGAGGAGCCCCCCCGTCTTCCCGCCCTCCCCGCCTGCTGCCAGAAGGAGGAACTGCTGCCCGGGTACCCGGCTATCACCGAGGCGTCCAAGCCTCCTATGTCGATGCCCAACTCCAGGGCGTTGGTGCTCACCACCCCCTGGATGCCGCCTTCCCTCAAACCTTTTTCGATAGCCCGGCGTTCGGAGGGAAGGAGGCCGGATCTATAGGCCGAAACCCTGATGCCTTCGTTGTCGTTATAGGGATTGGCCAGGCTCTGGTTTATGTAGCTGGCGATCAGCTCGACCTTAAGCCTCGAGCGGGCGAAGAGAATGGTCTTAACTCCTCGACGCAGTAGCTCCAGGGCGATTTTCTGCGATTCAGTGGCGCTGCTTTTGCGCAGGCCTTGAACGCTGTCGATGAGAGGCGGATTGTAGAAAACAATGGTCTTTTCCCCCGAACCGGCGCTGCTGCGGTCCACCAACTTCAGGGGCTCTTCTATCAAAGCCTCGGCGAGACTCAGAGGATTGGCGATGGTGGCCGAGCAGAGAATGAAGCTCGGTTTCGCGCCGTAAAAAGCGGCTATCCTCTTAAGCCTCCTCAAGACGTTGCCCACGTGGCTTCCAAAAACGCCCCTATAGCTATGCATCTCGTCCACCACCACGTACCGCAGGTCGGAGAAAAACCGAATCCACTTCGCGTGGTTGGGCAGGATGCCCGAATGGAGCATATCGGGGTTGCTGATGACAATCCTGCCGCCGGTCCGGGCGGCGGCGCGCAGCGATGAGGGAGTGTCTCCGTCATAGGTCTGGATTTTGAGCGGCAGGGCTCCCCCCAGGGCTATCTCGTTAAGCTCGGCCTGCTGATCCTGGGACAGGGCCTTGGTAGGGAAAAGGTAGAGCGCCCTGGCTTCCCTGTTCTCCAGCAGGGTCTGCACCACCGGCAGGTTGTAGCAGAGGGTCTTGCCCGAGGCGGTGGGGGTTACCACGACGAAATTCTCTTTCGCCCTGGCCAGGCGATAGCATTCGGCCTGATGTGTATAGAGAGAGGATATGCCCCGGGTACTTAGGGCATCTACGAGACAGGGATCCAGATCCTCGGGCAGTCCGGCGAACTCAGGCTCCCTGGGAGCAATCGTGCTGCTCCAGGCCAGCTCGCCCTGGGCCCTCAACCAGGGCAGGAAATCGTCGGAGAATTTTGTAGCGGCTTTCTGCATCATAGGCTATACTTTACACACGCGGGGCGCGCGGGTAAACAGATGTGTACCTAAACCTAAGCCGACTCCTGCGGGAAAGGGGAGCATATGCCAAAAGTATTGTCCATTGTCCTGGGCGGGGGCAAAGGGACTCGCCTATTTCCTCTTACCAAGGAACGTTCAAAGCCTGCCGTACCCTTCGGCGGCAAGTTCCGCATCGTGGATATCCCGATCTCCAACTGCATCAACGCAGGTTTCAGAAAAATCTATATTCTCACCCAGTTCAATTCCGCCAGCCTTCATCTCCATATCGCCAGGTCTTATAACTTCGATAGTTTTTCCGGCGGCTTCGTCGAAATTCTGGCCGCCGAGCAAACCCCGATCCACTCGGGCTGGTACGAGGGAACCGCCGATGCCGTGAGAAAGAATCTCATACATTTCAGGCCTCAAAAACCCAGCCACTATCTCATCGTATCGGGGGATCAGCTCTATAGGATGAACCTGGACGAAATGTTCGAACAGCACCTTGCTTCCAAAGCCAGGCTCACCATAGCGGGAACCCTGGTGGACAGGGAGACAGCCTCGGCCCTGGGCATCATAAAAGCGGGCGCAGATTCCTTTATCCAGCGGTTTTTGGAAAAGCCGGGTCCGGGCAAGGATATAGCCGAATACAGACTGCCCCAGGATATCCGGCCCGCGGGAGCCTCTCCCGATAAGGAGTACCTGGCCAGCATGGGTATCTACATTTTCGACGCCGATCTGATGGAAGAAGCTCTGGCGGGCGACGCCAACGATTTCGGCAAGGAAGTGATACCCGAGATTCTTGGCAAGGAAAAGATCAACGCCTATCTTTTCGACGGATATTGGGAGGACATAGGAACCATAAAGAGCTTTTACGACGCCAATATCCAGCTCACCGACATCAATCCCAGGTTCAATTTCTACGATGAGGAAAATCCCATCTACACCCACAACCGTAATCTGCCCTCATCCAAACTGAACTACTGCACCCTCAACCAGGCCCTGGCCACCGACGGTTGCATAATCACCAACGCGTCGATCCGCCGTTCCATAGTCGGAATACGAACAATCATCGAATCGGGAGCGAGTCTGGACGGGGTGGTGTGCATGGGCGCCGATCATTACGAGAGCGCGGAGGAGAAAAAACTCAACGAACGCCGGGGTATCCCCAACATCGGCATCGGAGGGGGAAGCATTCTCAGAAAGGCCATCATCGACAAGAACGCGAGAATCGGGCACAACTGCCGCATCGGCATCGACGATCTGCCCAGACCGGAGGGGGAATACGCCACCCACTACATCGTGGACGGCATCATCGTGATTCCCAAGAATATGGTGATTCCCGCGGGAACCGTTATTTAGTCCCTGGGGTCCCCGTAACCAGGCGCATCGGCTCGGCCAGCTCGGGATCGGCGGAAATATAGTGGAGCTGGGCTTCCTCGCCAGTCAGGCCGACCAACTCGTGGCTCATGTAGTGGATCCAGGTTTCGTCCTCGGGCTTGAGCATCTCGATTTTTCTGCACCAGTAGTCGGGTTTGAAGGGTTGGGTGTCCGGCAGGTATTCGCGGATCTTGTAATCGTGTACGGCGATCTTGACCTGCTCCCTCGCCAGGCCCCGCCCCATGATCACCCGGGCGAGGTGATTGATGGTCCTGCCGGAATCGTAGACGTCGTCAACGAGGAGCACCCTGTCTCCGCCCCGTAAAAAATCCGGATTGTAGGTCCAGCCATCGATCTTGACCGATTCCTGGCTGCTGACGCCCACATAGGACCTGGCGACCACGGCGGCGTAGAAGACCGGTCGTTCCTCCCCGCGGATAAACTTGAAATACTCGCTCATGACATTGCCCATGTAGGCCCCTCCGCGAAGGGACACGTAGATGACGTCAGGAACGAAACCGTCCTTGTAAATCCTGTAGGCGAGCTTTATGGCGTTGTTGCGGATCGCATCGTAGGGAACGAATTCCTTGCGCATCGGAACCTCTTTAAGGAAAAGGATCCCTTTCAGGCTTAAGGCCCTGGGTCCGGACACCGAATACGAACCTGGTAAAAAAAGCCCGAAGGGCAACCGCCTCCCCCGAATCGGGGGAGGCGGTTGCCGGGGTTGAAGAATCGACTATACCTTCAGTTTTTATTATATGCAAGTGTGTCGATAATTTGCTCGTCCCTCACCACGGTAAAGCTGAGCTTCTTGTTCGCCGGATCGTTGATGGTCTTGTAGAACCAGACGATTCCCTTAAGACTTTGGTCGTTGACCTTGATGATTATATCGCCGGCTCTCAAGCCCATGACCGAGGCCGGGCTGCGGGCAGCCACGTCGGTGACGAAGAGACCGCCCTTCGCGCTCGCGGGTACCTTTGTTGCATCGATGGATTCCGATTCGAGGGAGATGACCGAGAGCCCGGGGAAGAGGTCTTTGTTGTTGCCGGCCACGCTCGTATCCCGCAGATCGATCTTTACCGTAAGGCTCAATCGTTCGCCACCGCGGATCAGGCTTATAGTCGTGCTGCTTCCCGCCGGAATGTCCCCTACCCTCCGCACCAGATCATCCTGACTCTTGACTTCGGCGCCGCCGATGGCCGTTATATAGTCGCCGGCCAAAATGCCCGCCTTGTCCGCCGGCCCGTTCTTAAATACGCTGGAAACAAAGGCGCCTTTTTGTCCGGAAAGGCCAAGCTGCTCCATGGTCGCTTTGTCCCTGCCCATGTCCAGGAGACTCACGCCCAGCCATCCGTACCGTACAGCCTTGTGCTGAATAAAGTCGTCGATGGCGGACTTTACGTTATTGATCGGTATCGCGAAACCCAGGCCCGCCGAAGCGCCGGTCGTCGATGCGATCCAGGTGTTTATGCCGATGACCTCGCCCCTGATATTGACCAGGGCTCCGCCGGAATTACCCTTGTTGATCGCGGCATCGGTCTGGATGAAGTCGTTAATATTACCATCCGGCCCTCCGTTCCTGCCCACCGCGCTCACGATTCCCGCGGTAACCGAGGAAATGAGCCCGAAGGGGCTGCCAAGAGCTATGGCCCAGTCGCCGACCCTGACCTTGGAGGAGTCGCCCAGGCTTGCGACGATGATATTCTCGTCGCTGGTTTCGAACTTCACCAGGGCGATGTCCTTACGCTCATCGCCGCCGACCAGGCTCCCGACGTACTCCCTCCCGTCGTTCATTATCACCGTGATCTTCTCGGCGTTGCCCGCCACGTGATTGTTGGTGAGGACATAAACGGTCTTGCCTGCCCTGCGCACTATCACGCCGGAACCAAGTCCTTCCTGCCTATACTGGGGAGTTTTTTCGTCATTTTGATTGTTCCTCGGGCCGAAGAAGAACTCCCAGGGTATGCTGGGCTGGGACTTGGGCGTTTCGGTCGCCTTGTCAACCACTTTGAGCTCCACCACCGAAGGCAGCGCCGTATCGGCCACGTAGCGGAAGGCCGTTTGCAAGGATTCGGCCTGGGAAAGGGCTGCGCCTATCTCGGGGCTGACCTGCACCTTGGGGCTCTCGGCTTCCACCACGGGGAGCGCGGAATTGCCCCCCCCCACGAAGGTCCGGCCGCCGAGAAAGGCGAAGGCAAAGCCGATGATCACCCCCAGTATGATAAGATTCGCGACAAAGAATTTTTTGGAGTAAAGATTCTTTCCGGATGCCATATGATTTCTCCTTTGCTAATCCGAGTTGCTTTTCGATAAAGCCATTCGATAAAGCCATTACAAAATCGTCGGACTATGTAAGGGTCCTATCTCTTAAAATAAAAAATACCGAATTTCGTTACCGGAGAAAACACAGGAAAGGGAAGAGAAAAATGCGATCGGACAGGTGTCTTGCCACTAGTATGTACGATCGCCGGACCTTTAGAACCGCCAGGAGGTGAGCACTTCGTGGCCGGTCTCGGTGACGAGCACGGTGTGCTCATAGTGGGCCGACAGGGAACCGTCCAGGGTGACGACGGTCCAGTCGTCGTCCAAAAGCCGTACATCGCCTGTTCCGGCGTTGATCATAGGCTCGATTGCCAGCACCATGCCCGGCAGGAGGCGCGGATTGGGGCCGGGGGAAACATAGTTGGGTATTTGGGGATCCTCATGCATCTCCAGCCCCACCCCATGGCCGCAGTACTGCCGCACAACGCCGAAACCGGCGCCCGTGGCCTGCCTGAAGACCGCCCTGGAAATATCGTGTATCCTCGCCCCGGGGACTACCGCTTCAATCGCCTTGTCCAGGCATTCCCGGGTGACGCGCATCAATCTCTCGGCCTCCGGGCCCACCCTGCCGACTGCCCAGGTCACCGCAGCATCGGAAAAGTAGCCTCCCAGGTCGATCCCGCTATCCAGACCCACGATATCGCCCTCGGCGAGACGTCGTTCGTCGGGGATGCCGTGGATCACCACCTCGTTGACCGAAAGGCAAAGGGTGGCCGGATAGCCTTCGTAACCTAGGAAAGCCGGACGCCCCCCGTGGCGCAGTATGAAGTCCCGGGCGAATCTATCCAGCTCGAGAAGACTGGCTCCGGGCTGCACCAGGGGTCTGATTTCCGTTAAAAGCCGGGAAAGCAGGGAGCAGGATTTTCGTATCCCTTCTATTTGTTCGTTATTCTTTCTTCTGATCATCGTTGTTTTTCCGGGCAACCGGGCCGTATGATGATTCGATCGTAGTATCCGAATCGCCGGCCGGCGCTGCGGCGGGCCTACTATTCCCGCCGGTGGCCAGTCGCGCCCTTTCCGATTCCAAATCCCTTCGTATGCCGTCCAGGACACCGTTTATGAATTTATACGATTCTTCGGAACCGTATTCCTTGGCTATTTCGATCGCCTCGTCGATACTTATCCCCGGCGATATTTCGGGTTGGTAGAGCAGGCAAACCGCGCCCATCCTGAGAATGGCCAGGTCCACCTTCTTGAGCCTCTCGAAAGGCCAGTGCGCCAGATGTCGGGAGATTCTGCGGTCGATCTCGGAAACATTCTCCACCGCTTGAGCGATCATGAGCCGGGTGAACGCCAGGGTTTCCTCATCCATCTGGCTCAGCTTTCCCGCATCGAGCCAGGTCAGGCCGAGAAGTTCTTCCAGGGAGGAGTCAGAGGCTTCCCAGGCGTAAAGGGCCTGGAACGCCAGGATTCTCGCTTTTCTTCTGGCCGACACGCTAGTTTCTCATCACCATTTAAGTTGCTCTTCGAATATCTTGATGCTCGCCTCGGCCCTGAGTTTGGCGATAAGTTCTTTTTCCAGGGTATCCAAAAACCTGCTTTCCTTATCCTGGGCCACCTGAACGGCGAGAAATTGCTGGATCGTCATATTCGGGTTTCCGGGTACCGTGTCGGCGAGACCGAGTTGTTTTTGCGGAAGGAACTCATTCGCCCTGACGATACGATATCCGGTGGGCGATTCCACGACCGGCGAGATGTCCCCGGCTTTTAGCCTGAACACGCTGTCAAAAAGTTCGGCTCCGAAAATCGTCTTATTCTGGCTCGTCTTCTCGATATACAGGGAGGGTATCGACTTGTAGCCCGCCTCGTCCCCCGCCCTGAGCATGTATTCGTCAAACTTGGAGGGATTGATTTTCAGGGAACTGGCCAACGATTGAAGACTATCCTTTGCCTTTTTCGCATCGGCGTCGCTTTTCCCCCGGGTATCCACATAGAGCACGCTCACCCTCATGGTGTCGGGCCTCACCAGCGAGGCTTTGGAAAGGTCGTAGGCCTTAAGTATTTCATCGGCCGAAGGCTGCTTTAGAATCGTCTTCAGCTCCTCGGCATGCTTCACCTGCACATAGGTCTCGAAAAGCATCCTCTGCTTGACATAAACCTTAGGCTCCACAAAAACCCCTGTGGCCTTGAGCTGCTTTTCGAGGTCCGCGTCGGTGGCGCCTTGACCCAGGGAGGTTTTCATCTGGGCGATGGCCTTGCTCACTTCAGAATCGGAAACGCTTATTTTTTCCCTTTCGCAGTACTGGACGAAAAGCAGGCTGTTGATCCTCGCATCCAATACCTGCTTGATCTGCTCGGGCGAAAAGGTCGTTCCCGTCGCCTTTTGAAGGTTTTCCACATCGCTTTTCAATTGGCGCTGCGAGATCGCCTCTGTCTTGGCGAGCTTAATCGTCGCCACGGTTTTGTCGATGGTCGTTTGGGCGCCCAGAACCTGAAGAAGACCCAAAAGGAGGATGCCCGACAGGACGCGTTTGATCATTGTGTTTCGCTCTCTTTCGTAGTTGGTTTACCGCTCATGATACCACGGTAAACGCTTTATAGACATAATAACACGCGAAAAAGCTTCCAGTATCCAAAGAAATCTCAATACCCGGCTTCAAGGAGTCGTTTTTTCACCGCCCCGAGGCCCGGGAGTTTGGGAACGAGAAGCGAAGCTTTCTCCAAAGCCTCTTTAGCCTGGTCCCATTCCTTCCTCCGCAGATGTACCTCGGCCTTTTTCCGTAAAAACTGAGCCGAATCCCGTATGCCGATATCGAGCTGGATAGCCTCTTCGAGTCTGTCCAGGTAATCGTCTTCGTCTATTCGACCGGGCATTTTCTGGAGCAGCAGGGTTCTGAACTTGAGGGCTACCACATCGAAGTAATACCTGAACCAGGCTTTTTCCTGCTCCATGACAACCAGCCGTTTGTAAATCCCATAGGCCTTGAGCAAGCGGCCTCTTTTTTCATATTCCTCGGCCAGGCAGTACTCGGCGTCCATCGCCTCTCCCCGGTCTATCCACCGCTCCAAACGAAAATCGCCGAAGGACTTGGAGCGTTCGTACACCGCGATAGCCTCGTCCTCCAGGTTGTGCAAAAGGTCGAAGAGTATCAGTTTGGCCTGGCTCTCCGGATCGAAGCTTCTGGATTTAAGGAAGATTCTATAATCGAAACCTCCTTGTTCGAGCTGCTGACGCCTGAGGCTCCTATCGTAGGCCCTGCGTTTTTCCGCATCCGAGAGAATCCTGTACGCCTCGAGAATAAGGCGCATCGCCGACTCCCGCATGGAAGCCACCGGCGCCGAACTCTGCTTATGCCGACCACGGGATCCCGATTCCTCTGTCCCGGCCTCGTCGCGAACGGGGCCTTCCATATCGGGATGATATTTTTTGGCCTTTTTTCTGAAAGCGCTTTTGATGGCGCTCTGATTCGAGTCCGGCGGGACGCCCAAAACTTCGTAATAGTTTTCCATGTCCCTCAACCTCGAACCAAAGGGGCGCCGCGGGCAAGGGATGGGACCTCAGCCTCGCCGGAGATCAACTCGGCCATGGTCACCACCAGCCCCTCCTTTTCCAGAAGGCTCATAAGGCGACCCAGGTTTCTGTTCGAGAAAAAAGTTCCCTTGGAGAGGACCGCCATGGAACGTTTGCCCACCAACGATCCGGCGCTGGAAAGCGTTTGATTGAGTCTATTGTTTTTAAGCCCGGCCATGCTCGCGGAATCGGAGCAAAAAACAAGGAAATCGTAGCCGGAAAGCCCGCCGACCGGGCTTGTCATAGTATCGCAGCTATGTCCCATGGCCCGAAATTCTCCGGCGAAACCGTGGAGTATCCGGTTAAGTTTTTCGTTTCTTTTCTCGCTCAGCGCGATGACCGCAATGCGCATCTGTACATGCTAAAGAAGGGGGCTTTTGCCGCTTCCGGCGTCAATTCGACGTTTGGGTCGTCGATTCGGCGGGAGCCTGCTGCTCCTGGCTGCTCCCCTCCGGCGCCGCTTCGCCCTTCCACCACTCGGCGCTTCCATTTTCCTGGCTCTGCTGGGTTGCCAGGGCTTCGATATTGCCGGTGGAGGATTTGTTGATGATCGCCATGGTAAAGGCGGTGATGAAGAAAAGCGCCCCTAGCACATAGGTTATTTTAGTGACGATATTCGAAGCTCTGGAGCCGAAGGCGCTGGACGATCCACCGGAGAATATTCCGCCGATGGAATCGGAATCCTCATCCTGGACGATGACGAGGAAGATCAGCAGAAGACAGACGATCACAAAGAGGATGAGGAGCAGGACTGCGAAGAAACCCATGTAAGGACTCCCGAATATGCAAAAGTATCACCCGCCTCCGCGCAAGGCGAAAGCGGTGCAGTATCTTATATGGAAACAAGCTTTAGCATCAAGGGCTAAAGACGGAAAAAGTCCAAGCTATCTGAAGGCCGCGATAGGAACAAAGCTTTCGGCCTTGAGGCTGGCGCCTCCCACGAGAGCCCCGTCGATATTGGGCTTTGCCATGAGGGCAGCCACATTGTCGGGTTTTACCGAGCCGCCGTACTGTATGAGGATGGCTTTGGCCATAGCCTCTCCGTACAGGGCGGCGAGAATCTTGCGGCAGTAGGCGTGCACAGCGTCGGCGTCCTCGGGACTGGCGGTCCTTCCTGTACCTATGGCCCATACGGGTTCGTAGGCTATGGTCACCCTGCCCATGTCCCCGGCGTCCAGGCCCGCCAGGCCTCCCTTGAGCTGGGTCTCGATCACCTTCTCCAGTCTTCCCGATTCCCTTTCCTCCAGAGTCTCGCCCACGCAGAGGATGACTTCCAGGCCCTTGGCTATGGCTAACCTAAGCTTCTTGTTGATCAGGGCGTCGCTTTCCAGGTAGCTGTGCCTCCGCTCGGAATGCCCCAGTATGACCACCTGGACGCCCAGATCCTTGAGCATGAGCACCGAGACTTCGCCGGTGTGGGCGCCCTGCTCCTCCGGCCCCATGTTCTGGGCACCCAGGAGAATATTGCTTCCCGCCAATACCTTGGACACTTCGGAAAGAGCCGTGAAGGCCGGAGCGATCATGAGCTTTTCCCTGCAGCCCGAAAGCTTGCTCTTCAGCTCCGAAGCCAACGCCACCGATTCGACCACGGTCTTATGCATTTTCCAATTGCCGGCGATAAAATACGAACGCATGACGCATACTCCGTTTATTCGATATTACAAGATCACAAGGCTTAAAGCCCCGGGTTAGTCAAGAAATAGTACTCCTTTACATCATCTTAGTAAAGAACGCTCAAATTGTGAAATCCGGCTCCCTCCAGCTTCCATCGCGGTCGAAATGAGAATCCTCGCCCGCTCCGGCCCTTCCTCTTCCGCCCCCCCGGGGCGATTGATCTTGGGCAAGGCGAGCTTCCAGGACCTGAAGCCTCTGGAAAATTTCCCGTACCGATTCCCCGATCACGTCGGGAAGCGCCGAATGGTCGAGGTCCAGCCCTTCGCCCGGATGATGCCTGTTCCGCTTTCGCACGACCTGACCCGGGATACCCACCACCACCGAATCGTGGGGAACCGATTTCACCACCACGGCGTTAGCCCCGATCCTGGCGTCGTTGCCGACGTGGATATTCCCCAGGATCTTCGCTCCCGCCCCTATCGTAACCCTATCGCCCAATGTCGGATGGCGTCTCCCCCTGGTAAGGGACACGCCTCCCAGGGTTACCCCGTGATAGATGGTGACATCGTCTCCCACGATGGCGGTTTCGCCGATCACTACCCCCGCGCCGTGGTCGATGAACAACCGCCTCCCCAGCCGAGCCCCCGGATGGATCTCTATACCCGTTAATAATCGCGCCAGATGAGAGAGGACGCGGGCGGAAACCCGCGCCCCCCCCTTCCAGAGCCTGTGGGAAAGGCGGTGAATCCATACAGCGTGCACCCCGGGATACGCGAGGGCCACTTCCAGCGAGGAACGGGCCGCGGGATCGCGTTCCCGGACCGTCGCGATATCCTGACGCATTCTCGTAAACATTTCGGCAAGTCCGCTCATGGGGAATTCGGCTCCCCCGCCCACTCCTCCGCCGTACCGGATTCCTGAAACAGGGCCGTGGACAAATACCGTTCGCCGTATGAGGCCGCGACAGCCACGATAAGCTTGCCGGCGTTTTCGGGACGATTCGCCAAACCCAGGGCGGCCCAGATGGTGGCGCCGGAGGATATGCCCACCAAAAGGCCTTCCTCCCGGGCCGCGCGCCGAGCGGTGCTCAAGGCCTGTTCGTCCTTAACCCGGATTATTTCATCGTATATCTTCGTGTTGAGGATTCCCGGCACGAAACCGGCGCCTATTCCCTGTATCCCGTGCGGTCCCTTCGCTCCCCCGGACAGAACCGGGGAACTATCGGGCTCCACGGCCACCACCTTTATCGACGGTTTGGCGGCCTTAAGCGCTTCTCCCGTGCCGGTGATCGTTCCGCCGGTGCCTACCCCCGCCACGAAGATATCCACCTTCCCCTCCGTATCGCGAAGGATTTCCAAGGCGGTGCCGCGACGATGGGCTTCGGGATTGGCCGGATTTTCGAACTGCATCGGCATGAAATAGTCCGTCGGGCTCAAGGCATGGATTTCCTTGGCCTTCGCGATGGCGCCGGCCATCCCCTCCCTGCCGGGAGTCAATACTATCCGGGCACCGTAGGCCTTGAGCAGCAAACGGCGCTCGACGGACATGGAATCGGGCATGGTGAGGACGCAGCGATAGCCCCGGGCGGCGGCGAGCATGGCTAAGGCGATGCCCGTATTTCCGCTGGTGGGTTCCACGATGGTCGAACCGGGCTTTAGCCTTCCTTCCTCCTCCGCCGCCTCTATCATGGAAAGGGCGATCCGATCCTTGACGCTGTGGCCGGGGTTCCAATACTCGAGTTTCAACGCCACTCCGGCCACCCCGCCTTTAGTCAAATTCCGCAGTTCCACCAGGGGGGTGTTGCCTATAAGCTTCGAAATGTCCTTCGAAATATTCATCCGCGTCTCCTTTGGAGAATCAAGCTGTAATGATAACCCGGCGCATCGCAAAAGCCTTCGACGCAAATCAGGATAAAAAGAGGACCGCCCTTTCGGGCGGTCCTCTTGGGAATCCAATCCGAAAGGGAGGCTATATTTTTTCCAGACAGTCGATCCCGGGGAGCGCTTTCCCCTCGAGGTATTCCAGGCTCGCGCCGCCGCCGGTGGATACATGGCTCATCTTGTCCGCAAGGCCGAACTTGTTTACCGCGGCCACCGAGTCGCCGCCGCCCACCACGGTCAGGGCACCCCTGCCTGTGGCCTCGGCCACCATCGTGGCTATTTCCTGGGTACCCTTGGCGAAGGCCTCGAATTCGAAGACACCCATGGGGCCGTTCCAGAGCACGCTTTTGGCCGAAGCCAGGACAGCCCTGTAGGATGCCAGGCTCTTGGGCCCCACATCCATACCCATGAGATCGGCGGGTATATCCAGGCCCGTCACGCTCAGGGGCTTGGCCTCCGGGGAAAAGGATGAGGCGCAGACATGGTCCAAGGGGAGGAGAATCTTTACCTTAGCCCTTTCGGCCTGGGCAAGAAGCTCCCCGGCCATATCGAGGAAGTCGGGCTCCACCAGGCTCAAGCCCACCTGAACGCCCCGAGCCTTGAGGAAGGTATAGGCCATGCCTCCGCCGATGATGATAGCGTCGGCATTTTTTATAAGACTCTGCAGCACGGCGATCTTGGTGGAAATCTTAGCCCCTCCGATGATGGCGACCATGGGCTTGGGGGGCGATTTGAGCATGGGCTCAAGATGGGCCACTTCCTTTTCCATAAGGAGGCCCCCTACGCTGATCTTGCTGAACCTGGCCACCGTGGCGGTGGAAGCGTGGGCCCTATGGGCGGTGCCGAAGGCGTCGTTTACGTAGACATCGCCGTAGGAAGCCAGTTCCCTGGCTAAAATCTCCTGGACGGCGGGGTCTTTGGAAGTCTCTTCCTTGTGGAAGCGGGTATTTTCCAGCATGACGATGGAACCGGCGGGCAGGGCTTCGATAGCCTCTTTCTGCCCCTTGCAGGAGGGAAGATACATCACCGGCCTGCCCAACAAGCCCGAGAGATAGTCGGCTATCGGTTTTATGCGGTGCTTCCCATCCAGGTATTTTTCCAGGTCGAAGGCCTTGCCGTCCCGCAGGGCCTTTTCCTTGGCCTTGGCCGCATCCTTGTCCGGATCGCCAAGGTGGGACATAAGCACCAAGCGCTGGGCGCCCGAGTCCAAAATATAGTTGATCGTAGGCAGCGCCGCCCTGATGCGGGTGTCGTCCTGAACAACGGCATCCTTCATGGGCACGTTGAAATCGACCCTCATGAGCACCTTGGCGCCGGCCAGGTCGATGTCTTTGACTGTCTTTATCATGGCGGAAGACTCCTTGCGGGGGGCGGCCCTCCCTGGAGGGCCGCCCCTATCGGAAGAGGAAACCTTATTTCTTCGAATCCATATAGCGGAGCAGGTCCACTACCCTATTGGAATACCCCCACTCGTTATCGTACCAGGACACCAGCTTGAAAAAGCGTTTTTCGCCCTTGAGGTTGTTCTGGAGGGTGGCCAGGCTGTCGTAGATGGAAGACCTGGGGTCGTGGATGAAATCGGTGGAGACCAGCTCCTCGTCGGCGTAGCCGAAGAGGCCCTTGAGATAGGTCTGGGAGGCTTTCCTCATCAGGGCGTCGATCTCCTCGATAGAGCTGTCCTTCTCGGACCTGAAGGTGAGGTCCACCACGGAGACCGTGGGGGTGGGCACGCGGAAGGACATGCCGGTGAGCTTGCCCTTGGTCTCGGGCAGAACCTCGCCCACGGCCTTGGCGGCCCCGGTGGTGGAGGGAATGATGTTGATGGCCGCGGCCCTTCCGCCCCTCCAGTCCTTCTTGGAAACCCCGTCCACGGTCTTCTGGGTGGCGGTATAGGAATGGATGGTGGTCATGAGTCCGGTCTCGATGCCGATGCCTTCCTTGAGAAGCACATAGACCAGGGGAGCCAGGCAGTTGGTGGTGCAGGAAGCGTTGGAGACAACGGCGTGCTTGGCCGGATCGTACTTCTCATGGTTGACGCCCATGACAAAGGTGGGGATTTTCTTGTCCTCGGACTTGCTCTTGGCCGGGGCGGTGATGATCACCTTCTTGGCTCCCGCCTCCAGGTGTCCGAAAGCCTTCTCGTCGGAGAAGAGGCCGGTGGCTTCTATGACATACTCTACGCCCAGTTTTGCCCAGGGGAGGTTCTTCAGTTCTTTTTCCGCCATGATGCAGGCGATCTCGTGGCCGTTTACGATAAGGATATCGTCTTCGGCCTTGGTCGGATCGCTTTTTCTGGTACCGAGCCCCGCCTTCATCTTGCCCTGTACCGAATCGTACTTGAGCTGGTAGGCGAAGTATCCGGCATCGGTGGCGATATCGACCACGGCTACGACGTCAATCTTATCCTTGCCCAAAAGCCCCTGGTCGACGATGGATTGGAACACCAGCCTTCCGATCCTTCCGAAACCATTGATAGCTACTTTCATGGAGTTCCTCCTTGGGAACAGAGTAGGTTACTCGAAGGCGGGCTACGCGCCGCCTGAACAGCCGCACCGAGACGGCATCGCTATTAATGGATAATTAAATATCCATTTTTAGGCCACCGTGTCAATACATTCAACGATACTGTATAAGACATGAAAAGCTTTTTCTAGGGGATGGGCCATTTTAAAATCATCCGGCTTCCGGCGGAACTCGGATAGATGGCTTTGGAAATCCGGCGGCTACGACAGGGCTAAATCCCCCATCGCTAACCAGGCCGCCGCTTCCACACTAAACTCAATTGACCAAGAAACCCCGCTCGTATACCCTTAACCCCATGGCAGGAAAAATTCGTCAGGGTATGCCCCTCCTCGGCGCCCTCGCCCTCGCCTTTGTCCTTTTTTTGGGCCTGGGCTTGGGGCTGGGACTCGGCGGCACCCTTAATACCATACGGACAGAGAATTTTACCGAATTCCAGTCGGCACTGCCCACCAAACTCTACGATGTCAAGGGCCGCCTGATCACAGAGTTCTTCTCCGCGGAAAAACGGAATCCCGTGACTATTCAGGAACTCCCCGACCATCTCATCGGGGCCTTCATCACCAGGGAGGACCAGTCTTTTTTCCGACACAGGGGCTTTACCGTCAAAGGCCTCGCCAGAGCCGTGGTAGGACAGCTGATCAATCGAAATCTCGGCGGAGGCTCCACCATCACCCAGCAGCTTGCGGGCACCCTCTACGCCGACAGACGCGACATTTCCATACGACGCAAGATTATAGAACTTTGGTGGGCTCTTCAGATCGAACGGCGCTTCACCAAGAACGAGATACTCGAGATGTATCTCAATAAGATGGTCATGGGCGCGGCGGGGGTCTACGGCGTCGAGGCGGCCAGCCAATACTTTTTCGGACACCCCGCCTCGGAATGCAGCCCTGCGGAGTCGGCGCTCCTGGCCATACAGCTTTCAAGCCCGACCAAATACAATCCCTTCAAAAATCCCCAGATAGCCCAGGCACGTTCCCGCTACGTTCTCGACGAGATGATAAAAAACGACTACGTCAGCAGGGAAACGGCCGATGCCTCGTTCAACTCCTACTGGGATAACTTCGACTATACCAGGGTTTCGTCGGCGGCCTATTTCATGCGGGACGACAAGGCGCCCTGGTTCAGTTCCTATGTGCTCTCCCAATTGGAGGATATGCTCTACGGTTCTTTCGACATTTATTCCGACGGGCTGGCCGTCTACACAACCCTCGACCTGGATCAGCAGGCTATCGCCGAAGCCTACATGAAACGAGGACTGGAACAGGCCAACAACTCCTACAGGAGGGCCTCGGCGCTCCGCCTCTCTTCCGCGGAAGGGGTCTATACGCCCATCGTGGAGCTTTTAGGCCTCGCCTTCGACCTGAAGCCCCTCTTCGTATCCAATTCCCGGAACGAATACCAAGCCTACGAGTACTATACCTCCCGCATCAATCCTCTTCTCGAGGCTTTTTCCCTCAGTTTCGGCCTTACCGAGCTCAAAAGCCTGGCGGGAGCGGGCAATGCCAAGCTTAAGAGCAATCTGGAAAAAACCACCGTCGAGGGCGCCTTCGTAACCATAGACAACGAGACGGGATATATAACCACCCTTATCGGCGGATCGGAATACAGCATGGCCAATCAATGGAACAGGGCTACCCAGGCCAAGCTCCAACCTGGTTCGACCTTCAAGCCCCTGTACTATTCCGCCGCCATCGATTCGGGCAAGCTGACCGAAGGCAGTCTTATCTACGATTCGCCCACGATTTTCTACAACGAAGACGGTACTCCTTACATACCCCTTAATTTTAGGGGCGAATGGGCAGGCACGGTGCTCGCATGGAAGGCCCTGGCCCGTTCGATGAACGTACCGTCGGTCAAAGTGCTGCAGATGGTGGGATTCGACGCGGCCATCAAAAGAGCGGCCGCCCTTCTGGGCATAGAGGATCCCGCGGAGATCCAGAAGACATTCCCCCGGGTCTATCCCCTCGCCTTGGGCGTCGTGGGCGTCAAGCCCATACAGATGGCCAGGTCCTACGCGGTCTTCGCCAACGGCGGCAAGGCGGTGGAACCCATAGCGATTCGTTATGTTGAGGATAGAAACGGCACGATACTTCTCGAACCGGAAAAGGATGCCCGGGAAAAATTGAGAAAGATGGGTTCTTCGATCCAGGTCGTCAGCCCCCAAAACGCGGCCATCATGATCGATATGCTCAAACGGGTGGTGGCCTCTGGCACCCTTGCCGGCTCCACGGCCTCCGGGGGAAAGATGCGGCAAACGGGGGCGAAGGGAAGCAGCTATACGATTCCCCTGGCCGGTAAAACAGGTACGACCCATAACTGGGCCGATGCCTGGACCGTGGGGTCCAGCCCCTATTATACCGCCGCCATATGGTTCGGCTTTGACAGGGGAAGCAATTCCCTGGGCGTGGAACAGACGGGAGCGACGATCGCGGCGCCCATTTGGGCCGATTATATGAGGGATATCCATAAGGGTCTGGAATTCAAGGATTTCCCCCAACCCCAAAGCGGGCTTGCCAGGGTTTCCGTCTGTTCCGTATCGGGATTACTACCCACCGAGTATTGCGACGAGGGTACGGTGAGCCTGCTTTACCTGGAGGGCAGCCAACCCTTAAGCAGCTGCGATCTTCATAAGGACAAGGGCCAGGAAGCGACGGCGCTTTTGCAAAAGCTTTTAGGAGTCAGCGCCACCCCGGCCCCCGGAGAGGGATCAGAATCGGACAGCCTCCAGGGCCTGCTCAATCTGGATACGAACCTGACTATCGACCTTCCCTAAGGCTCAGGCCCGCCCGGTTTCCGGGCAGGGGACTTTCGGATTCGCGCTTGAGGTCTTCTGTCTTTTCCTGGGGGGATAGCCCATTACAAGCGAAGCCAGGAGTACCGCTGCCCCTGTTAAAAGCGAGAGCAATTTTATAATGCCGTCGGGCAGGCCGCTGGAACGGCCTGAGCGAATCGGCTCGAGCCGTTCCGCCCTGGGGGAAGCCAAGGTGGTATCCACATTGGTGAGTTGGATGATTTTTTCATCGGTCCTGATATAGCCGATGGAACGCGCCTCCCGGGCTATTCTGTCCCGGTCCGAGACCAGCGCTTCCTTGCTTTCCGACAGGGCGGCGTTTTCCATTGAAAAAGCCTTTAGCTGAAGCTCCATCCGGGCGATATCGGCTTTGACCTCCCTATACGCCAAAAACCCCGCCTGCCCGGCGATGAGGGAAAGAACGCAATATGCTATGATGGAAGCGCAAAGCGCGTTGGAGAGGGAGTCGGCGATGGCTTGCGGGATTCGCCGCCGGGACGAGGAGTTTTTCGACGAGAAACTACGCCGCGCCGCGGATCCTTGTCCCGACGCGACGTGCTGAGAAGAGGCGTCCATTGCCTACATTTACGGAAAAAGCCCTCTTCGCCTTTAGGGATATCGGAACTCTTGTAAAGCATTCATCGGTTGGTATAATGGAACAAGGATGGGAGAATCCATAGTGGGACAGCAAAAAGAAGACTATAGCGACCCCGCCCGGGAAAAACCGGGCAGCCTCCTCGGCGAGGGAGCCTTTGTCAGCCCCGAAGAGCTCGAAGGAATGCTCGCGGCCTTGGAGGAACAGGACGGCCGCTTTCTGGAAAGCGGCGGAAGTCTTCAAAACGAAGACGATGGCGTTTTCCTCTCCCCCGAAGACATCGGCGAACCCCAGTCTCCAAAAACGATACAAGAAACGGCCGTGGAAGAAATTCCCGGGGAATCCCCCTCCCCCCAAAAAGAAAATCCCGAAAGATCGAGACACGAACTCGAAGATCCGGCCCTTCTATCGAGAATCGCCTCCGAACTCCGTTCGATCAAATCGGAACTCAGCCATTTGAAAAATAGCTATGACGACGTCCTTACCCAGACGACCGCCGCGGTCCGCGATTCGAATTCCGCGCCGGGTTCTACAGAAATCAAGGAGCCGCAGGCTCCTGCCATATCCGAAGCGCTTTACCAGGACATGAAAAAGCTTCTCGGGTATCTGGACAGGCTCCTCGAATCCCTTCCCGAGGAAAAAATCGATCAATTCGCCCGTTCGGAATACTTTGAGTTGTATAGAAAAGTATTCGAATACTTTGATTTGGTTTAGCGCCGCCGGGCCGCCCATGCAGTCCCGGGACCCGTCCCGAATCTCTTGCGCCCGCTTTTGATACTCCCCTTTGGGCCCGCCGGAGTTCTAGCGTAAAAAATAGATGCTTCCGGCCTTAAAGCCGTAGTTGGAGCGCAGCCAGGAATCCAGGACCTTGGCCCTTGCTTCGAAACTCCCGGAAAACTCCTCCATGTACCGGGCGATCTTTTCCTCCAACTCGGGATGGTGTTCCAAAAGCCGCTCGACGAGGGTCTCGGTAAAATAATCCCCGGCCCTTCCGGGCGCTTGCTGTACCAGATACGCCTGGACCTCGTTGGCCATGAGGTAGGAGCTGGCGGTATTGTAGTTCATCCAGCCGAAGTAGAGTTTCCAGAACCACTTCTCTTCCTCGGGCATGCCGTTCCAGAGATCGATGCAAAATGTGCGGTATCGGGCATCGGCGAAAAATATCGCGTGGGAGGACTCGTGGGTGAGAAAGGTCCTTCTGAGATAATCCGGGGATTCCCTGCTGATGGAGATTATCGCCCCATTCTCGGAAAAGCCGTAGCCTCCCCCTCTTTTATGAATGAGCCCCTGGGCCAGCAGGAAATCGCGAAGTCGAAGCTCCTCCGGATTGAGGGGGAACCGCTGTTTCTCCGCCAGGGCGAAAAACCTCGCCAAATCTTCGGCTTTGTAGTCATGGGCATTCCATCCGTGCAGGGGGGCAATCTCCTGATTGGGGGCCAGCCTCCCGACAAAACCTCTTTTTTCCACAAAGAAGGCCAGGCGCTTTAAATACGCGTCCTGAATATCGTAGTTCCTGAAATCGAAGAGTATCACCGAGGGAAGCAGGTCCCAGCGATACCAGCGATACTCCTCGCCCTGGCCCGGGCCCTCGCCGAGCAGAAGGGTTCCCGGATCGGTCAGATGGGCTTGGTCGGCGGAGGCTGATTCGATGAACGCCGAAGCGAGCCCCACCGCGTCGGGCGTGGTTATTTGCAGGCTGCCAAGCGCCTCGGGAGTTCCAAGGGCCGAAAGGGGCAGGCGAATCTCCCTGTTCGCGCTCATGCATCGAGCCAGGAGCCTCGTCCCCGCCTCGATGACCATATCGAGTTCGGCCCTCTGTCTATAGCGCAGCACCAAAACCGGGCTATCCCCGGCTCCGAAACTCGCCGGGGGGTTCTGGATGCTGATCCTGCTCGCTCCCGGCTCCGGCTTTTTGATCGAAATGCCGTCGGAGACACGATATCCGCCCTCAAGCTCCTCGAAGCCCCGGAAGGAAGGTAGTATCTTCACGCTTTCGAGACGGGCCCATTCTTCGAAACCGCCTGGTTTCCCCGGAGCGCCCGCGTCAAGGTTCAGGCTCAGCACCCTGAGGCTCCGTCCTGCGGGAAGGCTGAGATAAAAACGACTCCTGCCCTTGGGCAGGGCGAAGCGCAGCTCCTCGCCCAGCTTATTCAATTCCGGGCCAAGGGAGAATCCCAGGACAAGGTCTTCCCTTATGGCGCTGAGTTCCGCCGCTACCATGTAGCCCTCGGGCAAAACGAGGGCTTCGACGAGCTTATACGCGTTATGCTCCCTGCCGGGGCCGAAACGGTTCTCCTGCCCTTCAGGAAAGTCCTTTGTCTGGGTAAACGCGAGCGGTTTGCCCTCCGAAGAGTTCCAGGGAAAGGAAGTGACGGCTTTGGAACTACAGGAGTAGAGAGGGAGAAAAAGCGCCAGTATCGAAAACAGGAAACTTAGCGGAAAGCTTAACGGGAAGTTCGGGCGGAACGCCCTGGTTTTGGGAATGCGTAAGCGGATCATGGACGAGGCGATCCCCTAGCCGAGGGAGAGCACGGACTGGGCCAAGACCCGGGCGAATTCGAAGCGCTTTGTAGGAGGGATTTCCCTTTCCTTCTGCAGAAGGGCGTCCCAGATCGTCCAAAAACCCTCGGGGACGGAAGGGAGCTTTTTCAGATGGGCTTCGTAATCCCTGTGAGAAGGCTCGAACCGGCGATTCACCATGAAGACGCTGGCGGCGGCAAAACGAAGGAATCCCGACTCCGACAAAAGAAGGAAAAATTTATCCCCGGAAAACGAAGCGGCCCCCATATCCGAAAGATAATGTTCCATTTTTGCGGAAAAATTATCCCGCAGGGCTTCCCAGGCTGCGTCGGGAAAATCGTCAAGGGCATTCCGCACGCCGGTGATCCAGCCTGTGGCGTCGTAAACGACATTGTTGTTTTTCAGGCGGTAGAAAGGATAGGTCCCGGAGTTTTTCAGGAGTTTCAGATGCCGGATAGGATTGCCTATCAGGGTGTTCATCATGGAGATGTTTTTGTATTCGATGCGTATGGGCATTTCCTGGAGAAAAAACCTGTCCTTCGTTCGTCCCGCGGCGGTCTCGAAATCTCCCGGATCACCGAAGGCATCCCTTCGCCTGTTGGCGGGAGGGGCCTTGCCGTCGCAGTACACGTCGATGACAAGGGCGAAATAGGGATCGTACGCGAAGATTTCCGACCGAGGATCTACGGTGATGCACTCGACATGACTCCAGGCGGAAATCGTGGTTTTTAAAAAGTTGGTCAGTGCCTCTACCTTCGGTTCCATTTTCGTCCACCTTTACTGGTACTCAAGCAGGATAGTACCATGGAATCCTCCATCGTTCTACAGTGGAAAAAGGAGAGCAATGCGGTTTTTCGCCATAGTCCTCGTGCCCGGGGGCAATATCCTCGCCCGGGTGACGGCCATTAAAAACAGCTGTTCGCCCATACTCGGCTCGCCCGAGGGCCTGGCCCTGCCCGAGGGAATTTATCTCGGTTTTTTCGAATTTCCGGCGCCAGAGCTAAAAAAGGAATTCATTCGCCGCTTTAACCTTGAAGCCCAGGGCTTGTTCTCCGGACTTCCCGAGCGACTGCGTTTCGGCTCAGTCCGGTATATGGGGAAAAGCGCCTATCTGACCCCTTTTGGGGGCCTGAGCGGCGATCCGGCGGAAAACGCCAGGTCGATCGGCGCCAAAACGGGGCTGGTGGAGTATGCCGATCCGCCGATTTGTCCCGGAATCGGCTTTTTTATGGGAAATGATGTTACCCCGGGCCCCGTCGATGCCTTTTCCTTTTCGAACATGGAGGCTCTGTTGCTGGAGCTGCACTCCCCCAACGCCCGATGGGATAGCGTGGCCTGGAGGGTGCTGCGCAGGCAGGCCAGGAGAAGGGGCGGCCTGGGGAGCGGTGCCGGGGCGGGGAGTTGGGAGGCCTCGGATACGAAGCCCTCTTAGTCCCCTGTTACGGAAGGGCGCTTCTGGAGCGAAAGGTCTCTTCGGGCTTCCCGGTAGAGAAATCCCGCTCTCCGTGTTATAGTGACTCGCTGAACAGCTTCTGGAGGAAGGATGAAGAAGAGTTTTGCCCTCATCGGGTTAATCGCCCTCGTTTCCGTACTGCCTCTGGCCGCCCAGGATCTCCAGGAGAACCCGTATTTCGGAGGTCTTCACAAGAAGGGAAGCCAGCTTATCGAGATCAATGTCGGCGCGGGAATCCCCCTCTTCATCGTCCCCGCCTCCCCCACCCCCGGAGATCCGAATCCCTTGGATATCGGGGCCTCGCTCAATATAGGTTATCAGTATTTTATCGGCAATAATTTCACCATCGGCGGAGCCTTGAGCGGAGCGTATAACGGCACCATCGGGGGCAGGAACCTCTTCATGGCCCCCTTGAGCTTCAGAACCGGATACTGGTTCGGCAAAGGATCGATCGAAGCGTCGGTGGGGGGCGATGTGGGTTTCGTCATCATGAGACTGTCGGGCAACGGGGTGATCAGCCCCTTCGCCAAGGCCGGAGGCGGAGCGTACTTCCAGGTTACCGACGCATGGAGTCTCGGCGGCCAGGTTTACTGGTGGCTTATACCGGAAATCCATTTCGGCACAGAAGCGGCTTATACCCGGTACGGAAATTTCCTCGAACTGTCCCTGGGCGCCGTGTATCATTTCTAGGAGCGGAAGAATGAAACTACCAAGACGGAATAGTCTAATACTTGTCGTCGCGGTTATGGCGGCTTTCGCGTCGACCGCAGTCTTCTGGTCCTGCGACAACACCTTCCACGTATTCGATGACATCCAGACCGAAGTGCGCCAGGTGGGCACCGATATTTTCGAGAATGCGACCGTCAAAGCCCTGGGCGACGACGGGACCAACTATTACGCCGCCATGGCCAAGATCTGGTACAGGCCGATAGCCGGGGGCGACTGGAGGGTTCTGCCGATCGCCGGCGACAGCGATTATTACTCCTATAGCCTCGTATCCGATCCGGCGGGAGCGGTTATCTACGCCGCGGTGGAAAAAAGCGGCGCTTTGGCGGTCTACAATGGGACGGCCGCGGGGACCGTCTGGACCGCCGTTCCCCTGGGCAGCCTGGAGGGCCTGAATCTGGACGATCTTTATTTTTCCAACGGCACCCTCTTCGCGCTGGCCCACAGCGGAACGGGCTCTACGGTCAAATACAGCCTCCATTACTCCAATGGAACCCTGGCCTTTGCCGCGACAACCTTGGCCGACCTCGATTTACCCCTCCTCGGTATCGGCTGGGATGGAGCAAACTACCTTTCCCCGACATCGGAGAGGGTGTATACCGCGACGGCGAATACCGGCCCCTGGTCCGAATCAACCCCCGCCGGCGGCAAAAGCTTCGGCGGCATCGCCGTGGACAGCGCCAAGGACATCCACCTCAGTACCCTGGACGGCTACCTATACACCTGGGATGGCTCGGCGTGGAGCGCCGCGAAAACGATCAAAGCCAATCAAACATTGGGCATGGTGGCCGAAGTCGAAACCACGCCCGGCTCGGGCGTTTACCGCCTTCTCGTCGCCCATGGGAACATCGGCTATTACGAATTCGACGGTGCCACCGCGATTGACGGCAGTGATTCCGGCACCGCCTTCGGCACACCGGCCAGCGCCTACACCACCACCGTCTACGGCAAGTCGGTTCTGGCGGTACACAGCGCCTCCACGGTGGACGAAATCCTGATCGGCCTGGCTTCCCAGGGTTCCAGCACCGGCTACGCCCTGTATTCCAATACCTACGCTTCTGGCAAGTGGTCGGGCTGGTCGGCCGAATAAAATGGCCAGGGAGAGATCGAACCCCCTTTTCGCGGCCTCTGCGGGCAGGGATTCTTCGACTTCTTCCAGCGGTGCCGCCGGATCCCGGGAACCTCTGGCCTCGCGTTTACGACCCCGCACCCTGGACGAATTCATAGGACAGGAGCATATCGTCGGTCCCGGCAGGCTCTTGCGCCGGGCGATCCAAAAGGACCAGCTGTCCTCGATCATACTCTCGGGCCCTCCCGGCACGGGCAAGACGACGCTGGCCCGGATCATCGCCAACAGCACCAGGAGCGCCTTCACCGCCCTGAACGCGGTGCTTTCGGGAGTCGGCGAGCTGCGAGAGGCTATCGACAAGGCCCGTCAGCATTTCGAACTCTACTCCCTCAAAACGATACTCTTCGTCGACGAGGTCCACCGATGGAACAAGAGCCAACAAGACGCCCTCCTCCCCTGGGTGGAAAACGGCACGGTGGTTCTCATCGGCGCGACCACGGAGAATCCTTTTTTCGAGGTGAACCGCGCCCTGGTATCCAGATCCAGGGTGTTCCTCCTCAAGGCCCTCGAAGAGGCCGACCTTTCGGCGGTGGCGCGCTTCGCCCTCAGGGACCCTGAGCGCGGTTACGGCGCCTATAAGGTCGATTTCGAGCAGGGAGCCCTCGAACACCTTATCCGCAGCGCCGACGGGGATGCCCGAAGCCTGTTGAACGCCCTGGAGCTGGCGGTGGAAACCTCGGTGGATTCCTGGCCGCCGGAACCAGGTTCCCGCATCCACGTGGACATGGGGACCGCCGAGGAAAGCATACAGCGCCGGGTGGTTCTCTACGACAAGGACGGGGATTATCACTACGATACGATCAGCGCCTTCATAAAGAGCCTCAGGGGGTCCGACCCCGATGCGGCCCTCTATTGGCTGGCCCGCATGGTTTACGCCGGAGAGGACCCGGCCTTCATTTTCCGCCGCATGCTCATCTCCGCCGCCGAGGACGTGGGCTTAGCCGACCCGGCGGCGATTCAGGTGGTATACTCCTGCGCACAGTCCTTCGACCGCATCGGCCTGCCCGAGGGACAATATCATCTCAGCCTGGCCGCCTTATACCTGGCCACCTGTCCCAAATCGAACTCCCTCATGGGGTATTTCGACGCCAAAAAAGCGGTGGAGGAAGAGGCGGCCGAAGTTCCCAACCATCTCAAGGATGCCAACAGGGATTCCCAGGGCTTCGGCCACGGCGAGGACTATAAGTATCCCCATGCCTACAAGGATCACTGGACCGCCCAGCAATATCTTCCCGACACCTTGAAAAACCGGGTCTTCTACTTTCCCGGCTCCCTCGGGCTCGAAGGGCAGAGAAAAGAGGGGATTCTCCAAAGGCGGGAAGCCCAACTTTCTTTAGGAGGGGAAGAGACCGTCCACGCGGCCAGGAAGGCTTCGAAAGAAGGGGCCGTCTGGTCGAGGGAGGGGGAAAAAAGAAAGACCTGGAGAACCAGGGCCGAAGGCGGGGCTTCGGAACGATTGAGGGCCGCCAGGCTATTTCTCTTCGATTTTTTGGATTTGGCCCCCAGCAGCTCTCTGCTCATCCTCGACCCCCGAAAGGGTTATTACGCCCTGGAGGCGCTGCGCAGGCTCGGCGAAGGAAGCGTTTTCGCTTTTCTGGAGAACGACGAGGCGCTGCAGCAGTTCGCCCGCCTCTCGGGCGAACTGCCCGAACTCTCCCGACCTATGACGGCCAGTCCTGAGCTGGCAGCGGCCGGCTGGCCCCGGGAAGCCTTCGGCCACGAACACTTCGATCAGATTCTCCTCTGCGAGGCCACCGGCGCGCACGACGCGGGCATCGACTACTGGGCCTATGCGGAGCAGGCGATCGCCTGCCGCAAGAAAGGCTACGGCGCCCTTTGCGTTTTCGATATCCTCGCGCCGGCCTCCAGTTCGCTGTCGAAGATGCTGAAAATCAACAAGGGCGCGGAAGACAATCCCGCCTTCATAGCCGAGCTAGAGGCCTTCGAAGAGCATCGCGGCGGAGGACCGTCGCTGGATACTCAGGCGATACGCAGGAGCGCCGATTCCGAACTCGCCTTGCGCAGGGTCCTGGGAGGAATACCTGATTCGGAGCTTTCCTGGCGAAAGGAGATTGTCCAATACAACAGGGAGATTTCCCGACAGGATATCGAAGACTGGCTGGATCCGGGGACTGAGTACGCCGAAGACCTGCGCAAAGCCCTGGGAGGAAAGGCCCCGGAACTCCTGCGAGCGCAGCTGGGAAAACTTGAAGGCAGGGTTCTCTGGCCTCTTTCCCTGCGTCTGGGTACGACGGCCCCTAAACGCTAGGGGCAGGCATCCAAATCCTCCACCATCATGCTCATAAAAGGGTTTCCATCCTGGCTCAACCGATAGGTTTCGCCCCGCAAAAAGGCGGGAAAATACTGTTCGGAAAAAAAACGCCAACTTTCTTCCTCGGCGTCGGGAACTATGGGATAGAAGCGCGATCCCACCGACTGGGCCGCCTGCCACGCCCTGCCCGTCGTGCCGACCACCAATATGGGACTGGCCTCGAAGCCGTTTTTGAGGGCGCTGCGAAGATAGGAAGCGAAGTCTCCCCGCTCCGATCCGGCTATCCGCGAAAAACTACTTCCCAGCTCGGCCATCTCCCATTCGTTGAGCGCCTGGTTTTCCGGCAAAACGCTGTGAACCAACACCTCGACGCCGGATGCGGAAAGACTTAGGCCCGTTAAAAAGGACTTGGCGTTTTCGAAACAGGGGGCATAGCCTTCCTCCTCCACAAGGGTTTCGGCCATGGTCATCCAATCGAGGAGCAGTCGCTCGGGACTTCCCTCCTCGGATTCCGCCAGGAGCCCCCTGTCCTTGCCCGGAGCGCCGAGGAAGGATTCGAGGCAACGAAGCACCGCGATTCTTCGTACCGACGGATAGCTTCGATTGAGGATCCGCAACGCCGCCTGAAGAATAATCAGGGGCTCCTGCCCGCGCAGACGGGAGAAGAGGGCGAGCTTTCTCCAGAGCATGGAAGCGTAGGTAGGATCGGCTCCCTGGGAGAAGCAGCCGGAAAAGGCAGGGATATAGGCTTTTTGGTGCATGAGCGAAAGGCTGTCGAAGACGACGCCCTCGGATTCGATGATCAGAAGTATTTTTTTCGAACCCAAACCATTCGCCGAATCGGTTTTCCCCTTCTCAAACCCGCCTTCCGATTTGAGGCTGCGGGTTGTGGCGAGCCTTACCCGCTTGCGGCTGGGAAAACGTTCGCCCGCAAGCGCGTCATAGGTTGCGACGTTTCTCATTTCGGCTCATCCATGAGCCAAGTATCGGCACCGCCTTTGATCTTCTTGATAGAGTGCGAAATGCGGCACCGGGCAAAGAGCCCCGCCGACCCCCCGCGACGGGCCGAGGTCTCTTGACCAGATCTGCGGCAAAGCCCATGCTCTGCCAGTATGGGTAGCGGTAAATTCGACTCCTCCGAGGACATCTACGACTTTCTTTCGGGCTACATCAATGTCGAGAAGGGACAGGCGACGGTATTCAAACTGGACAGGATGAGAGCCCTGGCCTCGGCCCTGGGCAATCCCCAGCGGGGGCGACTATGCATCCACGTGGCGGGGTCCAAGGGCAAGGGGTCGGTATCCACCATGTGCGCGCGCATCCTGGCGGAAACGGGTCTCAAGGTGGGTATCTACACCTCTCCCCACATTTTGCGCTGGAAGGAGCGCATAGCCCTGGCGGATCGCGAAATGCCCGAAGATGTCCTCATAGCCGCCGCCGGAGAGGTTTTGCCCCTCGTGGAAGGCCTCGGTCCGGATTCTTTCCCGGGAGGCGAACTCCCCACCTTTTTCGAACTCAGCACCCTCATCGCCTTCTGCGCCTTTCGATCCTCGGCCTGCGAGGCCCAGGTAATCGAAGTCGGCCTCGGAGGAAGGCTGGATTCGACGAATATCGTCGATCCCGACGTCTCGGTGATAACAACCATCGAGTTGGAACATACCCAGTTTCTGGGAAACAGCCTCGCAAAGATAGCCTTCGAAAAAGCGGGCATCATGAAGCCCGGCAAGCCCGTTTGCGTATCCGGACAAAATCCCGAAGCCATGGCCGTTTTCGATAAACGGGCCGGGGAATTGAATTGCCCTGTCTTCAAGCTTGGTACTCATGCCCAGGCCTTGGATACCCGGGTGGATATCGCTGGAACCAGCTGCAGGATCGATTGCCCTCCCTCATCGACCTCGGCGCTGAAAAACATCCTGCCCCCCGGGGGGCTTTCGGTGGTAACGGGGATTATCGGGGAGATCCAGGGGCAGAACATGGCCTTGGCGGCCCTGGCCTGCGCAACCGCCCTTCCCCGTCTCGAGGCTCGGGCGATAACCGGAGGCCTCAAAAGGGCGGGCATTCCCGCCCGCTTCGAGCTGGTCGCGCATCAACCCCCGATCATCTTGGATGGGGCGCATACGCCCGAATCCATCCATCTCTGTCTTGAGACGGTGAAAAACCTGTTCCCCGGCCCGCGCGTGCTGCTCTTCGCCTGCGCCCAGGACAAACGCCATAGGGAAATGGCCGCCCAGTTGGCGCCCCACTTCGATACAATCATCGTCACCAAGCCCGGAAGCTTCAAGGTCAGCGATCCCGAATCGGTGCATCGGAGCTTTTTAGATAGCGGCTATCCGGCCCATCTCCTGGAGGATACCCAGGCGGCGATCCGCGGGGCGGTCGACGCCGCGAAAGAGCGGGGCGCCATGGTTCTTGTGGCCGGCTCATTCTATCTTTGCGCCGAAGTGAAAAACTGGCTGGCCTCGCATCCGCTGGAACGGGAATAACAAGCCGTCCCGGGTATTACCGCCCTGGGCAAGGCAGTGCTATAGAAGGGTCAGCAGGCTTTGGGTGAAGCCGATGAAAAAGCCGAGTATTCCGCCCAGAATAGTGATCCAGTTCAGCTCGCGGTTTACGACCCGCAGGAGGATGCGCTCGGCCTCGGCCATATCCAGACTGTCGATCTTGCTCACCACCATCTGCCGTATATCCAGGGCATCCACAAGACGGTCGGCGTAGGCCGAGATGCCGGCCACCGTCCCTTTGGCGATCCCTGCGGCCAAAGCCCGCTTTTCCTTTTCGCCCAGGCGAAGCGTCTCGGCGAGACTCTTGCCCTCGAGCCTTTCGGCGTAGGCATTGAGAAAGGAAACCAGGGCCTTGGAGAACAGGGCTTGGCCAGCGCCGGTACGGACGCTGAAATCTGAATCGGCGGTCGCCTCTTCCTTGCCGAGAATAAGCGTCCCGAGGCTGGAGGAAAGACCTGCGGACAACCCGGGCAGCAATTCTCCCAAGGAAAGATCGGCGATTGTCTCATAGCCGCGGGCCAGCCTTTCCGCGAAGCTTTCGCCCTCGGCGCCCAGTCCGTCCATGAGGATTTTCATTGCCTGCCAAAACTCTTCTGGTCCGGAAGCTTCTTCCCGGGCAAACCCGTCGTGGCTGAGCCTGGGGTTCAATACGTACCTATGTACCGATCGCAGCAGGTTCTCCGCCGTTTTCTCGTCCCTGAGCAACCCGAGCAGCGCCTGGGTTATATCCTGAACCGTCTCAGGCATCGCTTCGGTGAGGGTTTTCTCATAGTTGGCGGCGCTCACGATTAGTCGCTGGAGGGGTCCCAGACGCCCGATCGCCTTTTTCAATATGGAAACACCCAGCCCGTTCAGCTGGTTCTTCAATTCAGGGCTGGTCAGCGCCGCTTCCAGAACGGGCAAAAGGCGGGAATACAAGGTTTTGGCCCCAAACCCCAGGAGTTCCGCCTTCAAATCGTCGGACAGGAGCCCGGCAACGGCGCCACCCGCCTTTCCGCCGGCCCTCATAACCGCGTGGACCTTGTCCTGCCTTCCCTTTTCCCCCAAGGAGCCCGCGAGCCGGGCTGTCAGCGATTCGAGGCTTTGGGGGCTCAGTATTTCCCTGATCGGCAGGGCTTCGATATCCTTCAGGGCGGAGGAAAGAGCCGAGGCGAGAGCCTCTTTGATTTCCCTGGAGCCTAAGGCGGACTTGAGCGAGTCCACCAAAAGACTTTCGGCGCGAGAAAGCCCCTCCCCCTCCCTGGAAGGGTCAATTTTCGAGGAAAGCGATCGCAGGAAAACGGACGCGTCCTTTTGAAGCGCCTCATCGACAATCACGTAAACCGCCTCATCGATCTTTTCCCTCAGAGCGGGATCCGCGAGCCTTCCGCGAAAAACCTCTCCGGTGAGCAGTTCCCTGGAGACGGTTTCGCCCACCGAGTCGGTCAGCCTTCTCCGTTCCCGCGGCAGAATGCCCGGCGTAAAGGGAAGCTTGAAGCGGCCCACATAGATTGGATTTAAGGGACGGAAGAGCATTTTAATGGCGAGCCAGTTGGTGAAATACCCGATTATGGCGCCGATCACGGGGGGAACTATCCAGATTTTTACGAATTCCATAGGCATCCTGCTGTCATTTTAAGTTCCCGCGCTGTCCCCGGCGGCTTTCCTCGCCTGCGTTTCGGTATCGAAGATGGCCAGATCGTCCTGATGCAACCAGCCCTCCGTTCCCCCTCCGGCATATTTGTACCAGAGCCCTCCGCCCGACAGGCCCTGCGGATCGATGGAACGGGCAGTGCATCGAAATACCGAGCCTCCCCTAACAAGGCCCGCATCGGGGGAGGCCGAATCCGGCCCGGCTTTAAGCTTTGCGTAAGCTGTTTTTACCACCGCCCACCCCAGCTCGGAGACGACTTGGGGATCCTGGGGAAGCTTCATTCCCCTGTTATACCCCTTGGAACAGGAGCTGGCGAAAAGCGCGAAAATGCACAAGAACAGGAGAACCGGCGCGGGCCTGCCGGCCCAGGAAGCAAAGGAGGCTGTTTGTTTCGATCTTCTGTGACTATGCATGGCGATATCTTTTCAATTTAACGCTTTTTATTCTAAATTAGAAGACAGGATGAGACAAAACCCTGTCGCCCCTCTTCTTTGTTGCGTTCTCAGCCTATGCTTCGCCCCGAACGGCGGGAGGCTCTTCGCGTCCCCGGGAAAAGGTCTGGATGTGGGGGGCGGGGCGCTTTTCTCCCTCACCTCCCTGCCCCAGCTCGAAACGGGGCTCCAGCCCGGCTGGAACGCGAACATCGGACTAGGCTTTACTCTTCTTCCCTGGAACAAATCCAAAAACGACAATGAAGGCGGCCGGACCGAGAATAGCTTTTCTTTTATCGGACGAGTTCAGCTGGATATCTTTGGTCTGGGGGCATCGGCTCCGCAGAGCGACGGCAATCTCTATCGGGCATGGCAGGGCGGCGGATTGGGCATGCTGTTCGGCGCGGCTTCTCCCGGTTTCAGGATGCCGCTCTTAGGCCTGCCTGCCCGTTTGGGCATCGAAGCCGGGGGCGGACTCAGGCTTACGAAATATAGCGGAACGGGGCTGGTTTCGGCCCATCCGGCCGTACTGGGCCGAATGACCCTCGATATGGAAATCGGGGATCCTCTGGCTTTGGAGCTTTTCCTTCCCTTCGAATGGGCCTGGAAATCCGGGGGCCAAGCGATTATCGTCGGCCTGGGCTTGAGCCTGAGGGTACTATGAAGATCAGGGCCAGGATAGCCGGATTTTCTAGATCGGCGGGATTGATTGGATTGGGGCTCGTTGTCTGCCTCGCCGCTTCATGCAGCCTGCCCGGCAAGCTCACAGGCGAGCGCTATGCGCTGATGATCGGAATAAGTGAATACATTTCCCCCACGATCCAAGACCTTGGTTATCCTAAAGACGACGCCCAGGATTTAGGAGCCCTTCTCGACCAGAGCGGCTGGAACGTGGATAGCAGCACCCTCATCGACACAGGCGCGATAAAGGCGAAAATCAAGACGACGATGGAAACCTATTTCAAGGCAATACCTTCCCAGGCCACAGCCCTTATCTACTATTCGGGCCATGGCAGTGAGGATGGAAGCGAAGCGTATATCGTTCCCAGCGATTATGGCGGCACGAAGACTTCGCTAATATCCACCACGGAATTATCCCTCTGGATTCAAGACTATATACTTCCCTATACGAGCAACGTGATTGTAATAATAGACGCGTGCTACTCGGGAGGCTTCGTCCCCCAGTCCGACTCGCTCGATATAATCGACCCCGACTACGATGCAAACTTCGGTTCTTCCGTCTCCAGCCTGGCTCTGACGGGCCTGGGCGATCTCGGCGTCCTTTTGGCAAAAAACCTGGAGCAGTCGGGCAAACTCGAACCGATCGTCATGAGCGCGTCCGGCTCCGAGGAATTGTCCTGGGAATCCTCCTCCCTGAAACACGGGGTCTTTACGTATTATCTTATGAAAGCCGCCGAATCGGGCGATACGAACCGGGACGATTATGTCAGCGCTACGGAAGCCTACACTTATGCCGCGAAAGGCATCGATAAGAACTGGAACGAACTTTACGGAAACAGCGCCGCTTTCTACCCCCACATCACCGGCGGATTGAGGGATTTGGTGCTTTTCGATCTGCACTGACGTCCTCAGGCTCGGGCGTCCGCATCCTGGGCTCATTCCTCCGGCCCGCCTAAAAATCGAAAGCGGAACGGGGAATTCTCAAACATCGGAGGCGTTTTGAAACTGGCTCAAATATCCACGAATTCCGAATTATCCTGGGCGAATTCCGCGAAGTAATAGACGATAACACCGGAAGAGCGTACGCGAATCTCGGCGACGCCCTCCTTGGCCAGCTTGTCCAGGGCTTTTCGCGCCTCCTCCACGCTCATGTCGCCTTCTATGGCTACTTCGCCGGGGGTGACCAGGCCCGCGTTTTTCCTGGCGAGCCGCAGAATTGTCTTTTCGGGAGTCTCGGGATTGGCATAGCGATATCCCGGCATATCGGAGGATCGGCTTCGGGCGGCGGCGCCGGATTCCAGTGCCAGCTTGGTCTCATAAAGGATGTTCGCTTCCTGCACCTGCCGGGGCAGGGTAAAGAGATCGTACAGACCACCTAGGCCGCCTAAACCTCCGGAAAAAAGCCAGAGCAGGCCTGTGCCGGACTTGCCGAGATAAAAGCGATGAAGGCCAAGGGCGCCGAAGCCCGATACCGCCCACAACAGATAGGCGGCAGGAAGGCTATATTTCAAAATTTCCCCCATAACGGTAAATACAATGCGCAAAGCCTCTTTAAACAATATTGTCGACGGCTCTTTACGGGTAAATATAGTACCATAAAAATCCCCGCGGCCACAACAGCGGGGGTATTTTTAGTCTAATCCGGGAAAAAAAGCCCCGATCTATAGATTTTCGCCCTCCGGCCAGGGTAGTATGGTCAAAATCTTCTTCGAGCTAATGGAGAAACCCATGACTCCTACCATCAAGGAACTCTTGTCGTCGAAATCCGAAGAGCGGCCGGTCCGCGTAAAAGGCTGGGTGCGCACAAAACGCCAGACTAAATCGGCGGTCTTTCTGGAAGTCAACGACGGTTCCTGCATGGCCAATATTCAATGCGTCTTCTCTCCGGAACAGTTCTCCGCCCCTGCCCTCGCCGCCGAACTCGAGCGCTGCGGCACCGGCGCCAGCGTTCAGATCGACGGAAGACTGATCCACTCCCCGGGAGCGGGGCAGAAACTGGAGGTCGCCGCGAACAGTCTCAAGCTTATCGGCGAGGCGCCTGCCGAAAGCTATCCGCTGCAGAAAAAAGCCCACTCCCTGGAATTCCTGCGGGAGATCGCCCACTTAAGGCCCCGCACCAACACCTTCGGCGCCGTGGCCAGGGTCAGAAACCGCATGGCCTTCGCGGTGCACCAGTTTTTCCAGGAACGGGGGTTTTGCTACGTTCACACGCCGATAATCACCGCCTCGGACGCCGAGGGCGCCGGGGCCATGTTTCAGGTAACCACCCTCGATCTGGAACGAATAGCATCCCAGGGCAAGCTGGACTACGAAGCCGATTTTTTCGGCAAGCCTGCCTTTCTGACCGTTTCGGGCCAGCTCAATGTCGAGACCTACTGCCAATCCATGGGGAGAGTGTACACCTTCGGCCCAACCTTCAGGGCCGAAAACTCCAACACCACCAGACATCTTTCCGAGTTCTGGATGATCGAGCCCGAGGTGGCCTTCGCCGAGCTCGAGGATAATATCGAGCTGGCCAAAGATTTTATCCTCCACCTTGTCAAGGTCGCCCTCGAGGACTGCGGGGAGGACTTGAGCTTTTTCGACGCCCGGATTCAGCCTGGCCTTATCGACGGACTGCGCAAGGTCGCGGAAGGCTCCTTCAATCGGATGAGTTACACCCAGGCCGTCAAGGAGCTGGAGAAGCATGTGGACCAGTTCGAGTTCAAACCCTATTGGGGTTGCGACCTTCAAAGCGAGCACGAAAAGTTCCTCACCGAAAAGGTGGTGGGGGGCCCGCTGGTGGTGACCGATTACCCGAAGGAAATAAAAGCCTTTTACATGAAGCAGAACGACGACGGCAGGACCGTGGCGGCCATGGATGTGCTGGTTCCCCGCTTCGGCGAAATCATCGGGGGATCGGAACGGGAATGGCGCCTGGATCGTCTCGAAAACAGGATTAAGGAAGGCGGACTTAATATCGATACGTATAAGTGGTACCTGGACCTGCGAAGATTCGGATCCACCCCGCACTCAGGTTTCGGCTTGGGATTCGAACGTTTGCTGCTCTACGTGACGGGCATGACGAATATCCGGGACGTCATCCCCTTCCCCAGGGCTCCCAGGCAGGCGGATTTCTAAGCAAAAAGGGCGGTAACAGCATCCGATGAAGCGCAACAGGCCTCGCGTTACAAGATTCAGGCACCTTCTAGTTACGGCGTTTTTAGTCCTTTCCTGCCTGCGGGCCTTTGCGCAAGCCCAGGTGCCGGCTCCCCAGGTGAACGCCCGGTCGGCGGCGCTGATAGATGCCACGACGGGCACCCTCCTCTACGCCAAGAATCCGGACCTCTTGCTGCCGCCGGCCAGCCTCACCAAGCTGCTCACCCTTCACATCGCTTACCAGGAGATCGAGGCTGGCCGGCTCTCCCCCGGGGAAATCATCGAGATCGACAAGCGGGACTGTTCCCCCTATATTCCCTACGGCTCCTCGATCATGTACCTGCACCCCGGCATGAAGGTGAGCGTGCGAGACCTGATGCTCGGAGCCGCCGTCGTTTCGGGCAACGACGCGGCCTACGCCCTGGCCAGGAGGATTTCGGGGTCCAACGAAGCCTTCGCCCAGCGGATGAACCGGGAAATGGAAGCGATGGGCTTCGACAAGCTCAGTTTCGTGGAGCCTTCGGGCCTTTCGGAATTCAGCCTTGTCACCGCCCGGCAGTTCGCCCAATTCTGCAAACGCTACCTCGAACTCCACCCGCAATCTCTGGAAGAATTGCATGCGGTCCGCTACATAGAGTTTCCCCGGGCCGAGCATTCCGCTCCCGGTTACGTTCCGGAGGGCAGAATCGTCCAATATAACCGCAACTCCCTGATCACCAGCTATTCCGGGGCCGACGGCCTGAAAACCGGGTACATCATCGAGGTGGGCTTCAATATGGCGGCCACGGCGAAGCGGGAAGACTCCCGATTTATCGTCGTAACCTTGGGAGGCACCGGATCCTCCTACGCCGGTGGGGGAAGGCAGCGCACCCAGGACGTGACCAGGCTGCTGGACTGGGCGTTCTCCAATTTCAGCACCCAAAGCCTCGACGCGGGGGAACTTCCGAAAACAAGGGTCTGGTTCGGGGCCGAGCGCCAGGTCGGCTTGGTGAACGCCTCAGCCAACGCGGTCACCCTGCCCAAGGGCAGGGAAAGCGAACTTTCGCTGCGGATCGAGGCCGATCGTTTTGTGGACGGTCCTATCGAAAAAGGCCGCAGGCTGGGCAGGCTAGTCTACTCTTTGGGCGGCAGGGATATCTCGGCGATCGACCTGGTCGCGGAAAAGGATATTCCCAGGGCGGGTTTTTTCCGCAGACTTGTCGATGGGATCGCTCGTTTTTTTACCAGACTGTTTAACAAGGACCATTAGGACAGAATCCGGTTTAGCCGACCTGGTCAGTCGAGCGACATAAAGAGCCAGACTTAATCCCTAATCTCCAGGGCTCCCCCCTCGTAGGCGGCGAAACCTTCCTTGACAAGAAGCTCGCAGCATCGCTCTATCTCCGCGCCGCTAAAGGACAGCTCGGCGTACAGCTCTTCCTTGGAGACCCGCCCTTGTTCCAGAAGCCTCTTGAGCACCGCGCCTCTCAAGCTCCGGAAAGAACCGGCGAAGGCCGTCTGTTTTCTATAGTTCGAGGAGCGTACCGAATGATTCTCCTCGACGCGCTTGAGTTCGGCGCCGTAATCCATGAGTGCGTTATACCATTTGCGGGGAGCCTCGGTATCGACGACCAGGGCGGCCTTTTCCTCGAGGGTCGCTTCGGCCACCTGCCGCTCTTCGGGGAAGAAATGCTTCAGCAGGACGGCTCTGATATTCGTTTCGAGAAATACCGTAGGCCTGTCGAAGGCGAAGGCCAGGATAGCCCGGGCTGTGTATTTTCCCACGCCCGGCAGACCGCGAAGGCTCTTTTCGTCCTCCGGGAGCCGGGAACCGTATTGCCGCGCCACTGTCCGCGCCGAAGTCTGGAGCGCCAAAGCCCTCCTGTTGTAGCCCAGGCCGCTCCAGTAACGCAACACCTCCTGGGTAGCCGATTCCGCCAGAGCCTGAAAGTCAGGAAAGCGCTCCAGCCAGGCTGAGTACTTCGGAACCACCCTTACAACCTGGGTCTGCTGGAGCATGTACTCCGATACCATGATCGCGTAGGGATCGCGAGTCCTTCGCCAGGGCAGGTCCCGATGGCAGGCCGAGGCTTTTTCGTACACCAGGGCGCGAAAGTCCTCGGGACTCATGTCGGATTCCGCCGGAGCCGGGCCATAAGAACAGGTCCTTAAGAATAAATGTGGACGAATTCGTGGAGGAGCTCCTCGGCCTTGGATTTGCATCCCCCGCAGACCGTGCCGATCTTGGTGGCCTCCTGGAGCTTCTGCCAGTCGCGGGCTCCCGCCTTGACCGCTTCCTCTATATCCTTGTCGGTGATATTGAGGCAGGTGCAGATCACCACGGCGTCCTCGCCCTTGAACTCCCCTTTACGGCCCTGTTTTTCCAGATACTGGTCGATGGCCGCCCGCAACGCCTTATCGCCCAGCACCGAACAGTGGATTTTGTTCTCCGGCAATCCGCCGAGCTTTGCGGCGATATCCGAGGGTTTTATTCTGTAGGCCTCTCGGATGCCCATGCCCTTGACCGATTCGGACAACATCGAGGTGCTCGCTATGGCCGAGGCGCAACCGTAGGTCTTCCAGCGCACGTCCTCGATGAGGTCGTCTTTTATCTTGAGGAGGAACATCATCTGGTCGCCGCACTTAATATTGCCGACCACGCCCTCGGCGTCGGCCTTGAAACCCTCGTCGGGATCGAAGACGTTGCGGGGATTGACGAAATGATCTTTCACCACATCGGAATAAAGCCACTGGAAGGCGTTCATAGTATCGCTCCTTTTCCTGGTATCCTTTCTTTTTCGGACCCTTGTTTCCAGGCCGCCATCCCAAGGCCGCCCTTCGAGCGGCGCTTTTGGGCACGGCCAAACCTTGACTCAAGCTCAACTCAACGGGGATTGACCGTGGACATCCGTCTCAGCCTCTGGATGATCGGCGGCAGTTTCTCTATCACATAGTCCACCTCTTCTTCGCTGCTGTTCCTGCCCAGGGAAAAACGAATGGAACCGTGGGCCAGCTCCGGCCCGAGGCCCGTGGCCAACAGGACATGGGAGGGTTCGAGGCTGCCCGAGGCGCAGGCGGAGCCGGTGGAAACCTGGATTCCTTCCAGGTCGAGGGATAAAAGAATTGACTCGCCCTCGGCGCCGGGGAAGGAAAGATTGAGGGTATTGGGCAAAACCTCTTCGGGATGGCCGTTTATCTTCACATGGGGTATCCGGGATACAAGACCATCCATAAGCCGCTTTCTGAGCGCCGCGAGCCGTGGGCCGAATTCCGGCAGATCGCTCAAGGCGAGTTCGGCGGCCTTCCCAAACCCGATTATGCCCAGATTGTTGTAAGTCCCCGCCCGGACTCCGTTTTCCTGGTGCCCTCCCCTGACAAGCGGCTGGATGGGAGCCCCGGGGCGGACGAAAAGCGCGCCCACTCCCTTGGGGCCGTAAATTTTATGGCACGACAGGGTCAGATAATCGATTCCCCACTCCTGGACCGATACGGGTACCTTCCCCACCGCCTGGGTGGCATCGCTGTGAACAAAGGCGCCGGCCTTTTTGGCCATCGCGGCGATTGTCCGTATGTCCTCGATCGTGCCTATTTCGTTGTTGGCCGCCATGATGGATACCAGGAGGGTGTCGGGGCCGAGTTCCTTTTTCAGGGCATCCAAATCGATCCTGCCGAAGGAATCCACCGGCAGGTAGACAACGGGAAACCCCTCCTCGGCCAGGTAGGCCGCGGCGTTCATGACGCAGGGGTGCTCGATGGCACTGGTGATGATTTTGCGCCGGGAGGGGTTTTTCCTGCCGAGCTGATACATGGTCATGAATACCGTGTTGTTGGATTCCGATCCTCCCGAGGTGAAATAAAGCCCCGAAGCGTCCCTGGCGCCTATCAGGGCGGCCACGGAAGCCCGGGCCTCTTCTATTTCCGCCCGGGCCCTGCGCCCGGATTCGTGCAGGCTGGAGGCGTTGGCGTAGACATCCAGGGCTTCGACCATCCGGTTCCTCACCTCGGGCCTTAAGGGCGTGGTAGCGTTGTAATCCATATAGACAAAGGGTTTAGACATTATCGTGCTCCTTTTTCTGTCCAGTCCCGCAGAAGGTCACCAAGGGCTCCTCGGCGAGATCGCCCAGGTTGACCGATTTCAAATAGCCCTCCACCGAATCCTTCAAGCCCAGCCAGAATCTTCTGGGCATGCAAAAGGCTCCCATGCTGCATACAGTGCTGTCGTCGACGCACTCGACGGGTCTCAGATCGCCTTCCATGGCCGCCACAATATCGATCATGAGAATTTCCGAGGCTGGCCTGGAGAGCCTATAGCCCCCGCCCCTGCCCCTGTCCGAGACCACGATGCCCGAGAGCTTGAGCTGGTTCAGAATACCTTCCAGATATTTGACCGAAATGTTTTGAGCGCTGGATATCCGCGCGGCGCTGTCCCCCCCGGATCGCGCGAGATGGGCCAAGGCCCGAATCGCGTATTGGGTTTTCGCGGGAACTTGGAACATTGCGCGTATCTCCTTAAATTCCTATGGGAATAGTAGGAATATGGCGCAAACGGGGATTTTGGTCAAGATCCAAAAAGGCATTTATTTAAGAAATTCGCTGTGTTCGAAGGTTCTCGAGCAGGCCAGATCCCGGAAAATAAAGCCGTATTCCGTGCTTCCGGCGGGGTTTTGGGCGCAACCGCCCGACTCGATGCATTCGGCCAGGATTTTCCCCAGCCCCGGCCCCATCATAAAGCCCTGACCGCACATTCCGACAGCGTGCAAAAAGTTCCGGGCTTCCTCGGGATAGCCGAGAAGGGGGAGCCCGTCCGGCGTCATGGGATACATCCCCCTCCAGGTTCGCCTCACCCGCAGGTTGCGCAGCCTGGGATAGAGTTCGAGCATCCGGCGCAGGCAGAGAGGCAGGAAGTTCGATGTCGAATCCTTGTCCCTTCCCCAAATCTGAGGCCTCGGGGTTATGCAGAACACCACTTGCCCGGTCTCTGCCTGGTAAAAGTAATAATTCCCCGATTCGGCGTCCGGCCGTATATCGACGATCATCGGTTCCATGAAGCGCTGCACGGGTTCGGTCACCCCCGCCTCGTGGCAGTCGGGGTGGATGGGTATATCCAGGCCCGCCAGGCTGGCCAGCTCCGATGCCTCGGCGCCCGCGGCGTTGACGTAGAGGGCGGCACTCCATGTTTCGCCGCCCGCCTCCATGTTCTGGACTCGCCCATTCTTCATCGCGATGGCGTCGACCCGATCGCCAAAGAAAAAATCCACCCCGGCATCCATGGCCAACTTATGAAACGCCGTCGAGGCCGCCAGGGGCGAAGCGAAACCATCGCCTGGGCTGAATGTGCCGCCCAGAAGCCCTTCCCTGTTCAGGCCCGGGGCGCGCTCGACGACACTATCCGGACCTATCCAGTCGATATCGAGCCCCGAGGCCTTTTGAATCTCCAGCAGAGAGAGAAAGGAAGCTTCCATCCCTCGATCGAAGGCGACATAGAGATAGCCCCCCTGCCGCCACTCAAGGTCGAGCCCATGGGTTTCCTTCATGGTGGATACGATTCGTATGGATTCCAGGCAGATTTTTATTTTTGCCGGATCGGAGTGGGTAGCTCTGATGCCGCCGATCGCGGCCCTGTTCTGCCCCCTGCCCCAGGAGGCTTCGTGATCCAGCACCGCGACCCTGAAGCCCTTCGCGGCCAGGTTCCATGAGAGGGGAAGGCCGACAGAGCCCGCCCCGACAATGATCACGTCGTAGGTCTTCATGGGGCGCCCCTGGCTCCGGCGTTTTTGCCGCCGATTTTCGAAAGCCCCTCGTTGACGATCTCCCCCATGGGTATCTCCATGAAAAGAGGGCGCAGGGATCCGGCCTCCACCTCCGAAGGATCGACCCCTGCCAGCGCGAAGGCTTTGTCCAGAAGCTGGGAACAGGTTTTCCCTCCGCAGGCGCCCATACCCACCCTGAGACTCTTCAGTTGATTGATATCCCGGACCTGGTTGTCCTTGATAAAGGCCACTATCTCGGAGAGTCGTATCCTTTCGCAACGACAGACTATCGGATCCGCCACTTCCCCCTGACGATCGGCGGGGTCCGGCGCGACAGCCCGGTTCGACTCCTCGGGCTGGACCCTGACTCCGGCGATTCGGGAGGCGTTTTCGAGACTGGTCGTAAAGTGCAAGAGCCAGGTGCCGTTCTTCGGATTCCTTCTGCGCCCGACGACCGGCGCAGTCTCGATAAACTCCCCCTCCTGCCCGACCAAATCCATCAGATGTCCATCGGGGAAGTCAGCTTCGAATTCCCAGGGCAGCACCAGCTCGGCGACGGTGTCCGAAAGCTTTCGGACCAGGCTGACCGCCAGGCCGGGGCAGACGGCGACGCAGGAAAAACAACCTATGCAGGTAGCTCCGGAAAAATAGGGCAGATCCATGATGGTGCCCCTAACCGGTCTGAGCGAAATGGATGAGACAGGGCAGACGGTGGCGCAGGGATTGCAGGGGATCTCTTCGGAACAGAAAAATACCGGCCTCCATTCCGAACCTGGCATAAGGGGGCTCCGGGAAAAACTATCCCCCGGCCTCGCCTTCAACACCTCCCTGGTGGACAGCCAGGAGGCTTCCAAGTCCAGCTTCTTCCCCAGCATCCGGGCAAGGGTGAGGGCGGCGATTTTCCCGCCGAACATCGCGCTGGAAGCCTCGGCGATTTCCTCGGCGTCCCCCGCGGCTATGGCAAGAATGCCGTAGCTCCGGGCCTGGCGGAGGAACTCATCGCATGGAGCCAGTCCTGCCGCGATCAATATCGTATCCACCTGATAGCTCAAGGTGGTACCCGGTATAGGCCTGAAACGATCGTCCACCTTGGCGACCAGGGCGCGGCAGAGGCGATTTTCCGTCCCCGCCTCCTCCCCCTGCCCGGGCGGGCAGCCCTCGGCCCTGAGAATCGTCGTATTAAGGTGTATGGGCACTCCCATGCGGCGGATTTTATCCGCATGGACCTTGTACCCATTTATCTTTCCCATAATTTCGACGATGCCGACCACCTGCATCCCCGCCTGCAGGGCATGGTAGGCGGCGATGAGGCCTACATTGCCCGAACCCACGATGAGTATTCTTTTCGAAGCCGAAACCAGATCGCGGTTCACCAGGGTCTGAAAGGCCCCGGCCCCGAAAACCCCGGGCAGGTCGTTGCCGGGGAACAATAGGGTTTTCTCCCTGGCGCCGGAGGCCACCACAAGGGCGGTGAACTCGACCAGGAGATAGGAGCTGTAATCTTTGTAGATCCCCGCCTTTCTGTCCTTGAATATGGCCACCACGGGAGAGTTCCTCAAAACCGTCACGGTAGGCAGTTTCTTTAACTTTTCCTCCAGCTTCAGGGCGATATCGATCCCCCTGACTCCGGCGTAACAGTCCTTTTCCGAGCCGAAAAACTTGTGCGTTTGGAGCACAAGCTTTCCGCCCAGCCTTTCCTTGTCGTCGGCCACGACCACCTGAAAGCCCATCTTGCCCAGCTCGCAGGCGGCCGAAAGCCCCGAAGGCCCGCCGCCTATCACGAGAATATCGGTATGGAGCGCCCTGCGTTCCGCCTGCCGCAGCCCCTCGTCCACCTCCGGCAGGGTTGCCAGGCCCTTGAGGCTGCGTACATCCATCCCCTCCACAAGGGCTGTCAGGCAAGATTTTTTTGGTATGCCATCGATGAGAACCGTGCACTGGGAACATTGCCCATTGGCGCAAAATAGCCCCTGGGGAGCCCCATCCTTGGGGTGAAGCGAAAAACTACTCTTCCCCAACGCCACGAGCGCCGAGGAAAGCGCTTCTCCCTCATAGCCTTCCGCGGGCTCCCCGTTGAAAAGAAAAACCACCTTTTTCCTGCCCTCTGGCAGCTTCAGAACGGGATGGGAACTGATCCTACGCATTAGTCTCTCCGGAACAGCATTGGGCTCCGATAAATCAGGCTATATCCTGTAATCGGGGCTGTCAAGAAAAAATCCGTCCCCGAATCTTGCGTATATTTATGCAGCGTTATAGTATGGGAAGAAGGAGGGAGGAAGATGCGCATGACAACAAAAAAGGCTGGGCTCGTCCTCGGAATATGCTGTGTCGCACTCTTTCTGGCTCTGCTCGCCGGCTGCGGCGGTGGACAGTCCGGAAAGACTGTCAAAATCGCCCTGCAGGCTCCGATTACGGGCGACTACGCCTACGAAGGTCAGATGGCCAAGCAGTCCGTCGAGGTCGCGGCGGAATTAATCAACAAGGCGGGAGGCTTGTTGGGGAAGCAGATTGAAATCCTCATCGTGGACGATGCCTCCAACCCGAAGGATTCGGCCCTGGCGGCCCAAAAAGCGGTATCGCAAAAGGCCGCGGCGGTGATAGGCAGCTATGGCTCATCGGTCACCGAGCCCGCGGCGGATATCTACGAGAAGAACAAAATAGTGTCGGTAGGTTATGGCTGCACCGCGGTCAGGCTCACCATGGACAAGGAGCGGAAGTATTTCTTTAGAACCTGTGGACGGGACGACGCGCAGGGCTTGTTTTTCGGAAAATACGCCGTCGAGACCATGGGTGCCAAGCGCATAGCCATCATGCACGACAACTCCACCTTCGCCAAAGGCGTGGCCGACGAGGCCATGAAAGCCCTCGAGCCCTATGTGGCCCAGGGGAAAACCGAGGTGGTCTACTTCGACGCCGTCACCCCGAAGGAAAAGGACTTTTCCGCGGCCGTGACAAAGCTTCGCGAGACAAAGCCCGATGTCTGGTACTTCACCGGCTATTATCCCGAGGCGGGGCTTTTGATCCGTCAGGCTAGGGACGCGGGGCTGGACTGTCCCTTTATCGGCGGGAACGCCGCGATCAACGACGACTTTGTGAAGATCGCCGGATTGGATGTGGCCGCGGGAGCGCTGATGACCCAGGAACCCTTGGTCACCGATGTCACCACCGATATCGCCAGCCAGTTTAAGGCGCTTTACGCAGAAAAATTCAAGGAATTGCCTTCGAGCCCCTGGCCCGTCTACGCCGCCGACGCTCTGTACGCCATCGCGGGAGCCATCGACAAGGCCGGCAAGCTGGACTCGGACGCCATCGCGGAGGCCATGAGGGGAAGGATGGAGGGTGTCCAGGGAGTGACCGGAGCCCTGCTCTTCACCGACCGGGGAGACCGCAGGGATGTCCCCTACAAAATGTACAAGGTCGATCCGGAAGGAAAGCTCGTGGTAGCGGGACTCTAGGTTCGGGCGGCCTTTCGGCCGCCCGGGGGCTTGGCGAAAATCTCTTCGAGGCGGGGCCCGACGGCTTTGCCGTATGTTTTTCGATAAAGGGAGAAAGGTGTCCACTTTTATTGAACAGCTTGTGAATGGATTAACCGTGGGCTCGTTTTACGCTCTCGTCGCCTTGGGCTACTCCATGGTCTACGGCGTGATGAAACTTATCAACTTCGCCCACGGGGATCTCTTCGCCCTGGGCGCCTATCTGGGCTACAGCCTTCTCACCGGAGCCACGGGCAGGATCACCGCGTCCATGGGTCTGTGGGGGGGCATGGCCTTCACCGCCTTTCTGGTCGCCCTCAGCGTGGCGCTGGCAGGCGTCCTGGTGGAACGGATAGCTTACAGGCCGGTGTACCCTTCGGGCAGACTTTCCCTGGTCGTCTCGGCCCTAGGCATGGCCATTTTCATCCAAAACGCCGTCATGGCGATCTGGGGCTCCCGGCCTCGGGCCTTTCCGGCTTCGGTGGTACCATCCCTGCGCTTTTCCCTCTTCGGTATTCCCGTAACCCTCCTGCAGGTGACAATACTGGGAATTTCCTTCGCCCTCATGCTCGCGATCTGGCTTGTCGTGGAAAAGAGCAGCTTCGGCGCCGCTGTGCGCGCCGCCGCCCTGGACAGGGAAACCGCGACCCTTTTGGGGATCGATGTCCGCAAGGTCATATTCTTCGTCTTTGCCCTGGGCCCGGGTTTAGGCGGCGTCGCGGGGCTCATGAACGGCCTGTACTACCGGGCGATCAGCTTCAATATGGGGTGGAATTACGGGCTCAAGGCCTTTACCGCCACGATCCTGGGCGGAATAGGCAATATCCCCGGCGCCATGTTGGGAGGCCTCATCCTCGGTGTCGTGGAATCCCTTCTGGCCGGCTATGTGAGCGGCGCGTGGAAGGATGTATTCGTCTTCATCCTTCTCATAGCCATACTGATCTTCAGACCCAGGGGGCTTTTGGGCGAAAAAACGGCGGAAAAAGTCTGATGAATATAAGCTCCGGAATACTGAGAAGAATTCTTCAGGCTCCCGGCGATCCCGGAAAGGGGGGCGATACCCGGGGCCGCCGGATCATCGGAATCGTCGCGGCGGCATTTTTCATGTTCTTTCCCCTTTTGCCCTTCGTGGACAACTACTGGATCGATGTTGGGTTCTACGTGGGCATCTACGCCCTTCTGGGGCTCTCCCTCAATATCGTTCTCGGCGAGGTGGGTCTTTTCGACCTGGGGCATACGGCCTTTTACGCCATCGGCGCCTACGTGACGGCGATCCTCAATACTCGCTTCCAAATCCCGATACTATTCCTCCTGCCCGTATCGGCCGTCGCCGCCGGTCTCTTCGCCTGGCTCGTCACCGCGCCGGTCATCCATCTCAAGGGCGATTACCTCTGCATAGTCACCATCGGTATCGGCGAGATAGTCCGGCTGAGCATGATCAACAATCCCCTGGGACTCACCGGAGGACCGAACGGGATCAACGGCATCGACAACCCTCGTTTTTTCGTCCCAATCCTCTCCTCAAGACAGTTTTACTACCTGCTCTGGGCGATCATCGGGATCTCGGCTTTTTTTCTGACCCGGCTCCAACGCTCCCGGGTGGGGCGGGCATGGAACTATATCCGGGAGGATGAAACGGCAGCCAAGGCGCTCGGGGTGAACGTGCGCCACTATAAGCTTTCGGCCTTCGTACTCGGCGCGGCTCTGGCGGGAGTGGCAGGAAACATCTATGCCTCAAAACAAATGTCCATTTCGCCGGAAAGCTTTACCTTCATGGAGTCCTCCCTGCTTTTCTGTATTGTCCTCCTGGGAGGCTTAGGTTCCATTCCGGGCACAGTCCTGGGGGCGCTTGTGGTGACGGTCTTCCCCGAGCTCTTCCGCCCCTTCGCCAAATACCGGCTCATGTTTTTCGGACTGGCGCTGCTGATGATGATGATTTTCAAACCCGCAGGGATATTGCCCCGCCTGAGGGATTCGGGGGATCGGTTGCGCAAGACCTTGGAAGGGAAAAAAACCCGCAAATCCCACCCCGAGTCCGGATCGGCCCAGACAAGCGCCGGTCTTCCGGAATCCGCCCAAGCGAATGGAAAACCCCTTTTGCGTTTAGAAGACCTGGACCTCTCCTTTGGCGGCGTGACCGCCGTCTCGGGCATGGAACTCGAGGTGGCCAAGGGCGGGATAACAGCCCTGATAGGTCCCAATGGGGCGGGAAAGACCACGGTTTTCAACATCATCACAGGCATTTACAAACCAATGAACGGACGGGTGTTGCTTCGGGGAGAGGACATAAGCTCCAAGCTGCCCCATCAAATCGCCAAAGCAGGGGTCGCCCGAACCTTCCAGAATATAAGGATATTCCCCAGCCTGACCTGCCTGGAGAACGTTCTCTGCGGCCAGCATTCCAGGGGAAGGGCGGGCCTCGCCGCCTCCATGCTCAGGGTGCCGGGACAACGGGACGAGGAATCCCGGATGCTGAAAAAAGCCCAGGCCTGCCTTGCCCGGGTGGGCCTTTCCGACTCGGCGGACAGCCTCGCCGCCGCCCTCCCCTACGGGAAGCGGCGCTATTTGGAAATCGCCCGCGCCCTGGCCGCCGAGCCCGAGCTCATCGTGCTGGACGAACCTTCCTCGGGGTTGAACGACGCCGAAACGACGGAACTCTCGGTTTTGCTGAAGTCCCTGGTCGAAGAAGGCCTGAGCGTATTCCTGATCGAGCACGATATGAATCTCGTGGATATGGTGAGCGATCATGTGGTGGTGATGCAATCGGGGAAAAAAATCGCCGAGGGCCCGATGTGCGAGATGCGGCGGAATCCCAAGGTTATCGAAGCCTACCTCGGCGGCGAAGAGGATTAGAATGATGACCTCGCTCCTGGAAGTTAAGGATCTCTGTCTCGACTACGGGGCTGTGCGCGCCCTGAACCATGTTTCGCTCAAAGTGGAGGAAAACGAGATTGTCGCGGTCCTGGGCGCCAACGGGGCGGGTAAGACGAGCCTTCTCAAAGCTATCTCCGGCCTGGTCCGCCCGTCGGAGGGTTCGATCCATTTTAAGGGCGACGATCTTTCCCGCATTCAGGCCTGCAGCTTGGCCTCCCGGGGGATAGCCCATGTCCCCGAGGGCAGAAGGGTCTTCTCCACCCTCAGCGTCAGGGAAAATCTTCTGCTGGGAAAATACGGGGTGCGGAACTCGCGCGAAAAAGCCGACCTGGACAGCCTGGAAGAAAGGGTATACGCCCTTTTTCCGATATTGAAGGACCGGCGCAGACAGCTCGCCGGAACCCTATCGGGCGGCGAGCAGCAGATGCTGGCCATAGGCCGTGCCTTGGTCTCCTCCCCGTCGCTGCTCCTTCTGGACGAACCTTCCCTGGGCCTCGCCCCCATCATCGTACAGGAAATATTCGGCCTCATAAAAAAAATCCACGAGGAAGAAAAGGTCGCGATACTCCTGGTGGAGCAAAACGCGAGAAAGGCCTTGAAAGCCGCATCCCGGGCCTATATCCTCGAGCTGGGGAAGATGGTGGTCTCAGGGTCCTCGGCCGACCTGGCCCAGGATCCCAGGGTGCGGGCGGCCTATCTGGGAACCAAGGCCTGCCGAGACCGAAACGGAATCCCCACATAAGGAAGCTATGCTGTTCCCAAAAACAATAGAAGGGCTGGCGGGCGCCAGGGTCACCATAATGGGCCTAGGGCTTCACGGGGGAGGTCTGGCCAGCGCCAAATTCTTCGCCAAAGCCGGCGCCAGGGTCACGGTGACCGATCTGCGGGACGAAAAGATTCTCGCGCCGTCCATCCAGGCCCTGGATGGCCACGATGTCCGCTTTGTCCTCGGAAAGCATGAGTTGGAGGATTTTCGTTCGGCGGATTTGGTGATTAAAAATCCCGCCGTGCGGGGCCCTTCGCCCTACCTTGCCGCGGCCAGGCATGTGGAAACCGACATTTCCGTCTTTCTCCGTTATTCCAAATCGCCCCTGGTCGCCGTCACCGGCTCTAAGGGCAAGTCCTCGACCGTCAGCGCGATCCACCACGGATTCATCGCATCGGGAATACAATCCCTCCTGGGGGGAAACATCACTATCTCCCCCCTGGAATTCCTGGGCGAAACGGCGCCGGACAGACCTGTGACGCTGGAACTCTCCTCCTGGCAGCTGGCGGACATGCGCGGGCTTGGCGTGCTCAAGCCCAGGGCGGCGCTCATCACCGCAATTATGCCCGATCACATGAATTATTACGCTTCCATGGCGGAGTACGTGGCCGACAAGCGCCTGATCTACGCCGACCAGGATTCGCAGTGCGCGAGTTTCTTCGATGCCGACTCCTCCTGGGGCTTAAGCTTCGCTTCCGAGACCAGGGCGGAATTGTTTTACTATTCCGCCCGGGAACCCCAGCGCAAGGGAGCCTGGCTGGAAGAAAAAGCGGCCCCCGGCCCAGGCGCCGCCCTGGATCCGGCCGGATCGAGTCCGGGCTGTTTGGGTCCGGAAGGGTACTGCCGAATCGGGGATGCCTCCGATTCCCTCCCGGAGCTGATCCTCCCCGCCGATCTTCTGGTTCCGGGTGCGCATATGAGGAAAAACCTGCTCGCTTCGGCTCTGGTATTACGCTATATGGGTCTTTCGCCCGAAAAAATCGCGGCGGCCATGGCTTCATTTCCGGGGGTGGAGCACAGGCTGGAGTTTTTCGCCCGCGCCCGGGGCGTCAGCTGGTACAACGACTCGGCGGCCACCATTCCGCAGGCGGTGGAAGCCGCTCTGGACAGCTTTTCCGCTCCGGTAGTCCTCATCACCGGAGGGACCGATAAGAACCTCGAGTTCGAACCCACCAAGAAGGCCTACGCCAAGGCGAAAGCGATCGTGCTGCTGGAGGGAACGGGCACGGAAAAACTCATGCCCCTCTTGGCCGAGCAGGGGATCTCCTGGAAAGGGCCCTACGGCAGTCTCGACGCGGCGGTGAACGCGGCCGACCGGCTCGCCCGGCCCGGCCAAGCCGTGCTTCTCTCGCCGGGATGCGCCTCTTTCGGTATGTTCCTCCACGAGTTCGACCGGGGCAAAAAATTCAAGGAAGCGGTACGGGCTCGGCTGGGCCTGAGCTAGACGAAGACAATGGCGGCATAGCCCACGAAGGAATCGTCGGGGCGAAGATCCAGGCTCGTGGAGTACCCTAGAAGCTTTGCCGAGGAAGCGCCCGATTCGAGGGCGAAGCCAAGCGCCGCTATGGCCGCACCGGAAGAACAGGCCGCGTCTTTTTTCACCGCCCTCGTCAGCGCGAGCTCGCAGTTCATTTCCAGCAGGGCGTCTATAAAAGCCTTGTCATTGGTTCCGCTCACCCAACGCTCGGCCTTCTCCCCCAAGCCCATGGGAGTAAAGCCATAGGCCGGGCCATAGTGGGTGAGATCGGTCGATCCCACGCAAGCGACTCTACGGCCCAGATTTGCGGAGGCCCTGGCCAGGCAGGCTCCGAGCTCCTTCGATTCGTAACGGGGCGGGGTTCGCAGCCATAGTATCCTCGCTCCCCTATGGAGCGAGGCCACCATGGGCAAAAGCACCTCAACCCCATTGTCCATGTACCTGTCCGGTTCCGGGGCCCCGATCCCCGAGTCCCTCAATTGGGCCTTGAAGGCCGCGAACAACTCCTGATCCGCCTGAAGCTCCCCTCCGGGAACCTCGAAAGAGTCTTCGGGGGCGTATAGGATGGGACTGTTCGGAGAGAGATGGCCCCCGATGATCGCCAGGGTATCCACCTCCTCCAGGTCGGCGATGGCCAGCGCCGCGAGCCGGCCGGAAAAAAACCAGCCCGCGTGGGGACAAACCGCCGCCTTGGCTTCCCTGCTTCTCTCGCCCTGCGTCCACTCCCCAAGAAGGCTGTCTATCTCCGTCACGTTCCGGGGATACCAGCCATGGGGCAAAGCCATTCGCCTGCGCGAAGCGATATTCGCCATGTGCGATACCTCCAAAACAAGTATAAACCATTTCTCGGGAAGGAAAAGCCTCATCCTGGCAAAATAAGGCGCAAGACCGGGCCTCTATATTCCGATACTCTATACGATCAGGAAGGGTATATGAGAAAAACACTACGCTGGCTTCTTGTGGCTCTGTCGCTTTTTGTCGCCATACTGGCGCTGGGGAGCATTCTCTTCTCCATAGGCGAACTAAGGAATTCGGGAGAAAGGGCGAGCGGGGCCGAGTATTCGATAATCCGGAATGCCCTCACCGGCATCAGGACCAAGGAAGACCTCGAGGATGATTTTCTCCGCCAGAGGCTTATCGCCCTCTATAAGGGCAGCGATAGGCTGTTGGCGGCCCAGGTGCTGGACGCTTCGGGCCTGGTGCTATGGAAGCTGCCCAGCGATTCCGCCTACTTCGCCCTCCCCGGGAGCCCGCTTTCCCGGGCCGGATTTTCGGCCCCGGACTGGAGCACCGTGGTCTTCACGACTCCGCTCAACAACGGCATGAAGCTGGCGACGCTTTTCGTAACGCTTCGAAAAGCCGATCTGGCAAGGGCTGTCAAAACGCCTTTGATTTTCCTCAGCCTCTGGTTCGGCCTCATGGTTGTGGCTTTCTTCGTCCTGGGCAGGGACAAAAGCGGAGAAAAGGTTTCCGACAGCCTTCCTCCGACTGCGGAAGAGGAGAAGGTTCCCTCCGAAACCGATGCCGCAATGCCGCCCGAAGCCGGGGCCATGGCGCCGCCCGCCGAAGCTGAAACGACCCCGCCGGCCCCGGGCGCGGAACCCTCCGGAGGAAACCAGGAGGTTCCGCCCGGAAAAGACTCCATGGCCGAATCGGAGGAGCAAACCCGGGGAAAAGAAACCCCTCTCCCTCCCGCGGCGAAGGAAACATCCGAGAACCAGCCTGCCGAGGAATACGAAAAAGAGGAATACGAAGAAATAGAGGAAGAGGAATTCATCGGCGATGAGGATATTTTTGAAGAGAAAGAAGAAGAAAAGCCCGCTCCAAGGAAGAACTTCGAAGAGAGCCTGGCCAGGCTCGAAGAAGAGATCGCCAATTGGTCCAGCAAGCGTGGCGAATCAAAAACCTCCCCTTTCGCCGAAGAACCGGTCAAGGCAGAAGAAGCCCAGGAAACCCGGGAAGATATCGAATCCTTGGAGGCCGAGGAGGAATTGGCCGAACTGGAGGAATTTTCCAGGCCACAGGAGACCGAAGCCGAAGCTTCCGCTCCCATGGTCGAAGAGAAAGCGTCCTCTTTCCAAGCTTCCCCGCCCCAGCCCGCCTCAGCGGGCTCGACCCTGGCCAGCCTTCCTCTGCCCCTTTCCCTCATCGATCCCGAACTGGAGGCCAAGCTGCGGGAGGAACTGGAACGGGGGCCCAAGGCCGAGGTTTCACTGATGCTCATCCACTGCTCGGTGAATTCCGCCACCGATCCGGCCGCCCTGGCATTGGCGGTCACGGTACGCGACTATATAGGCGCCAAAGACCTCATTTTCGAACTCTACAAAGGAGCCTTCGCGGTTGTCCTGCCATCCGTCGATTTAGGCGGGAGCCTGAAAATGTCCGAGGATCTGGCCGACGTTCTCTCGGCCACCCTGGGGCTCTATAGGGATATCGAGGGGGATGCACCTGTCTATATCGGCATTTCCGCCAAAAGCGAGCGGAAGGTCGATGCCTTCAAACTCTACCGCGAAGCGTCCACCGCCCTGCACAAGGCCTACGAAGGAGGTCAATCCCGAATTCTGGCCTTCAGGCCCAAGGTCGATTGAGGATATTCTTTTACGAGGTAATCCCGGCTCCCGGCGCTCCGGCCAGGGGGTTCAAGGCGGGGGTTCAAGGAGTCCCGGAGCCGGGTGTTTCAAACGGAAAAATCGAGCCTAATCCGTATACTCGATGGAAAGCTGCATCCGGTCCCGGGTGAGCAGGGTGGTGGGGAACACTTCCTGGGCTTCTTTGAGCAGGATTTTGAGTTCTTTGTCCGCATAGCGCGGACTATAATGAATAAGACCTAACTGTCGGACCCCGCCGGCCGCCCTGGCCAGAAGGGCGGCTTGTCTGGCCGTCATATGGCGTTTTTCCACCGCCGACGACAAAAGCGCTTCCTCGAACATGCCTTCGCAGATAAAGAGGTCGGAATTTCGCACCTCCCGGGCTATCTCGGGCATATAGAGCGTGTCGGTCACGAAGCTGAACTTTCTTCCCGAGCGGGTCGGGCCCAGGACATCCCCGGGCTTCACGACGCTGCCGTTGTCCAGGACCAGTTCCTGCCCTCCCTGGAGCAGCGACCACAAGGGCCCCCTGGGTACTCCCAGGGCCAGGGCTTTTTCAGGATGAAAGGCCCCCGGCCTGGGCTTCTCTTCCAGCGTATAGCCGTAACAGGGCTTCGTATGCTTAAGAAAGAACGACCGAATGGTAAAATCATCCCGCTCCCAGAGCGTTCCCGGCTCGGAGAATTCCTTCACGATGATTTCGTAATTGATATACATATCCAGGGAACGTCTCGTCTGCTCCACGAACTCGGCGATCTTCGGCGGCCCGAAGATGTAGAGGGGTTCTTCCCTATCGACCTGGCTCGAGAGCATGAGGATTCCCGGAAGCCCCGTCACATGGTCGGCGTGCATATGGGAAATGAATATGGCGGTGATTTTTTTCCAGCGCAGGTTGAGTCTGCGTATGGAGATCTGGGTAGCTTCGCCGGCGTCGAAGAGGAACAGCTCCCCTTCCCTCCGCAGAAGTACGCTGGTGAGATGGCGGTACGGGAGGGGCATCATGCCCCCGCAGCCGAGGACGAAAGCTTCCAAATTCATGCTGCTCGACTATAGCTGAAAGGGCTCGGGATGTGCAACTATAGCGGCATGAACGATTTTTCATCCCTGAACCTGGACGCCCCGACCGCGGCGGCCTTCGAGCGCCTCGGATTTTCGGCCCCCACCCAGATTCAAACCCTGGCCATTCCCAAGGCTTTGAAAAAAAGGGATCTCTTTCTGCAGTCCGAAACCGGGACGGGAAAGACCCTGGCCTATCTCGCTCCCGCCGTTTCCGGCATACGCAACCTGGAGCCGGGCCGAGGTCCTCTCCTGCTGATTCTCTGTCCCACCCAGGAATTGAGCGTCCAAGTGGCCCGGCAAGCCGAGTTATTGGTCGAAGCAGCCGGGTTCAAGCTGGGGGTGGTTTCCCTATTGGGCGGCAGTCCCCTCTCCCGGCAAGAGTCGGCGCTCAAAAGAAAACCCCACATCGTGGTTGGAACCCCGGGGAGAATCGCCGATCTGGGCAGGGCGGGAATACTCAGGCTCGATCGCCTTGAGTTCCTCGTCCTGGACGAGGGGGACAGGCTCTTTTCCAGCGAATACAGGGAGCAGGTTCTATGGGTTCTCGAAAACAGTTCTTCCAGGACATGCAAAATCCTCGCCTCGGCGACCATATCCACCTCGACCAAGCGACTGGCCTCGGGTTTTATGAAGGATCCGATTTCCATCGACCTGAAGGACGAGGGTGTCCTATCCAGGGATATCGAACACTGGGTTTTCTATGTTGAACATCGGAAACGCCTGGACTTTTTACGGAAACTGGAGAGGGCTTTAAAACCGGAGAAATGCCTGGTTTTCGCGGGCTCGGGCGAGAGGGTCAGGCGCGCCGAGGAGCGGCTTGAATCCCTGGGCGTATCGGTGGAATCGATCCTCGCCAGGGAAGAAAAGGAACAGCGACGGGTGGCGATCGAACGCTTCCAGCGGGGCGACCTCAGATACCTGGCTACGACGGACCTGAGCGCCAGGGGCTTGGATATTCCCGGCATCTCTCATGTGATAAGCCTGGATTTTCCCGAAGAATCCAGTTGGTATGTGCATAGGGCCGGCCGGACCGGCCGGGCGGGCAAGCCGGGCGTTTCCATACTGCTGGCCGACGCCCTGGAACTGCGCAGGGCGTCGAGACTGGCGGTGGATCGGGGCTTCGTCTTCAGGACGAAAGTCCTGGAAGAAGGCCGGGTGCTGGAGCCGCCGGTGGAGGAGTTTTTCGAGAGGGTCGAAAAGGGAGAGGAGGAAAAGCGGGCCTACAGAAAATCCCGATCCTAGTCCGGAGAATACCGGGCCATCGAGGTTTCGGTCTCGAACACCTCTACGGCGGAAAGAGGAAGCTCCGGCGCCTGGGCCTTGATCGAATCGAATATGTAGCCGGCGATCCGCTCCGCCGAAGGGTCCTGCCTGAACACTTCGATTTCGTTGAGATCCGAATGATCCAGGACCGCGATGACCTTGGCCAGGGCCGCCTTGAGAAGGGAAAAATCCACCAGCATTCCCCCCTCGCCGAGAGCGCCACCCTTCGCCCAAACCCTGACTTTGTAATTATGGCCATGGAGTCTTTCGCACTTGCCGTTATAGTGAAGAAGCCTGTGAGCGGCGGCGAAGCCGCCCTCGATCCGTACCTCGTACATGAAGAAAACCATATACCATAAGCAGCGAAGCCGCAAGCGGAACCGGATTGGCACATCGCAAAGTTGTTTTCCGCTTGTTTTGTGGGTACACTTTACCCCATCGCGACTGAAGGAGACATATATGAAAAAGCACTGGTTCCTCCTGGGATTGGTTTTTCTCCTTTCCGCATCCCTGGCTTTCGCGGAATTCGGGTTCGAGCTGGGGGCGCAAATACCCATCGGCATGGGGGCTTTGTCGGACTCGCTGGGTTTGAGTTCGGATTATGCGGATATCATCTCGGTGGCCGGCTTTCTCCCCATACCTACCGCATCGCTGTTATTCCAGGGAGGTCTCGGATCGTTCAAGCTCGGCGGCGGCATACGAGTCTACAGCCTTATTCTGGCCAGCATGGCATATCCCCAGATCCAGGCTGAACTTGGTCTTGGCAATCTGTCCCTCGACCTGAGTCTGGGAGGCTTCCTTTTGGGGTACTACGCGATCGGCGGTCACGGCGGTCTCGAGACTATCGATTTGATGCTGCCCGAGCTATCGCTATGGTACAGCCTGGGGGCTAGAAAGCTCTTCAGGGTGGGTCTGGGCGCCATCGGCTTCATTCCCACCAGCTTCGATCTGTCTTCCGGCATGCCCTTTCTCTTCTACGGCGGTTTTAAAGTCGCGCTCTGATTTTCCTCGGGCCGAAACCTGACGGGCCGGAAGCGCATAGTTATTGAAGCGCATGCCTGTCCATGATACGCTTGGCGACTATGCAGCCCAGCGTGCGAAATCTCATATCCGCCTTGGACCGGTCGGAGATACTTGTCATTCATGGTTCGGAGTATCTTGATCAATCTTTGAGCGGGATCGAGTACGATTCGAGAAAGATTTCCAGCGGCAAGCTGTTCGTCGCCCTGAGGGGCCTCCACAGCGATGGACACGACTATATACAGGCGGCCCTGGATCGGGGAGCTTTCGCGATACTCCACGAAAAACCCCTAGGCCGGAATTACCCGGCTGTCGCCTGCGTGCAGGTGAGGGATTCGCGGATGGCGATGAGCCGCCTCGCCGCCGCCTTCTACGGAAGGGCCTCCTCCGCCCTGGTCACTATTGGCGTGACAGGCACCGAAGGCAAAAGCACCACCGTCTACCTCATCTATCAGCTTTTGAATCTGGCGGGACTGAAAACTGGTTTTTTTTCCACCGTCATGTCCGATACGGGCCAAGGGGAGATTCCAAACCCCGAGCACCAGACGACGCCTGAGTCGACGGCGGTGCAGCGCATGCTGGCCGAAATGCGCGATTCCGGCTGTTGTTGCGCGGTGGTGGAAGCCTCGAGCCATGGATTGAGCCAAAGGACAGCCAGGTTGGCGGACGTGGATTTCGATATCGCCGTCATGACCAACGTGACAAGCGAGCATTTGGAGTTCCACGGTACCTGGGAACGCTACCGCTCGGACAAGGCAAATTTGTTCAGGAACCTCGACGCCCACGATCACAGAAAAAATCCCCCCCATCCCGGCTGGGAGGGGGCTAAGGCCATTCCTTCCTTCGCGATCGTCAACGCCGACGATCCCAGCGCCGAATACTTCGGCCTGAGCACTGGAAAACCCCTGCTCTCCTTCTCGGTCCGGGGAGGGCGGGCCTCCATTGTCGCCAAGAATATCCGCAGCGACGGCCGGGGTTCGTCCTTTGTCATAGAGGGGTCTCGCATCCTGCTCGATGCCCCGCCAGAGGCTGGGCGAATCGAGGCGGAAGCGAGGATTGAGCTTCCCGGCCAATTCAACGTGGGCAACAGCCTCGCCGCCCTGGCGGTCGCCTCCTGCGTTCTCGACCGTCCCTGGACCGGACTGCTGGAACTTCTCCCCCTGCTCAAACCCGTAAAGGGAAGGATGAACCTGGTGGACCTGGGCCAACCCTTCGAGGTAATCATCGATTACGCCCATACACCCTCCTCCTTCGAGGCAATCCTTCCCCCTGTCCGCCGGCGGGCGGAGGGCAGGATTTTCTGCCTTTTCGGTTCCGGGGGGGAGAGGGACAGGGAAAAACGGCCGAGGCAGGCCGAGGTAGCCTCGCGCTACTGCGACGTCCTCATTCTCTCCGACGAGGATCCCCGGGGCGAGCCGCCCATGGAACTCCTGGAGGAAATCGCCGCCGGCTGTCCCCAGCTTGAGCGGGGCAGCCAGCTCTTTTTAATCCCGGATAGGCCGAGGGCTATCCGGCATGCCTTTTCCATGGCCAAGGCCGGCGATACTGTGCTGCTTCTCGGAAAGGGACATGAGAATTCCATCATTTATGCCGATCATATAATGCCCTATGATGAGGAAGCCGAGGCCGTCGCGGCATTGAGGGAACTCGGGTATGGGCATTGAAGTCACAGAGCCTGTCGACAAGGAAGTACGATGAAAACAATCGCTATTCTCTACGGCGGTAAATCGGGGGAGCATGAGGTATCCCTGATCTCTGCTGCCAGTATTATCCAAAATCTGGATCCGGCCCGGTACGCGATTCTGCCCATCGGCATAAGCAAGACCGGCGAGTGGTTGCTACAGGACGGTGCCGCGCTCAGGCAGATCGTGGACAGACGTTCCGGCATGGAGGGCTTGGCTCCAATTGTCTCAGGGAAAAAAGTATTCGTCCTGCCGGGACTTGGCTTAGCCGCGGAAAACGGCTCCGGCGGCTGGGAAAAACTGGACTGCGATATCGTCTTCCCCGTTCTCCACGGCACCTTCGGCGAGGACGGAACCGTACAGGGTCTTCTTGAATGCGCCGGCCTGCCCTACGTGGGCTCAGGGGTGCTCGGCTCGGCGGTGGGAATGGATAAACAGGTCGCCAAGGAACTCTGGCTCAGGGAAGAGCTTCCTGTGGTGGAATTCATTACAGTCAGGAAAAGCGACAGGAAAAATCCCAATTTCCTGCCGGCTCTGAGCAGAAAGATCGAAGCCCGTTTCGGCTGGCCTTGCTTTGTCAAACCCGTTTGCTCGGGATCTTCCGTGGGGACCTCCAAGGTTTCCGATCAAGAATTCCTGGCCCCGGCCCTGGACAAAGCCTTCAGCTACGACGATAAGATCCTCGTGGAGGAATTCATTCCGGCCAGGGAGGTGGAATGCGCCGTTCTCGGCAACGAGGAACCCAGGGCATTTTCCCCCGGCGAGATTATCCCCGCCCATGAATACTACGATTATGACGCGAAGTATAAGGATCCGCAGGGCGCCTTGCTCCAGGTTCCGGCTCCCTTGAGCGGGGCCCAGGAAGAAATCCTCAAAACAATGGCGATCAAGGCCTACAAGGCCTGCGGATTCTCGGGCATGGCCCGGATGGACTTTTTTATCGACAAGCGAACCGGCGCTATTTTATTGAACGAGGCTAATACCATACCGGGTTTCACCGCGATTTCCATGTATCCCCGGATGTGCCAGGCCGGAGGGCTTTCCTATCCCGCATTGCTCGAAACATTGATCGACCTCGGGCTGGAACGATTCGAAAGCAGGAACAAGCTCAGTTACAGCTACGACACCGAGGCCTAGGGCCCGGACTAGTTCGAAGCCCTGGGCCTGGACTAGGCCGAAGATGCATCTATATACACAGATACTCAATAATTATAGATATTATTAGTATTTATCCTTTTTTTATCCCTAGCGCCTTTCTCATAAGCGGTGTACACTGACAAGGGAAGCACGCTGGCGAACGGCGTATACCGATCTGGCCCTGTTTTCGGCACCGGATCAAAAAAAGGAGGCCTTCCGTGAAGTCCCAGGACTATATCGATCTGGATCTGCGATTCGGCGCCCATAATTATCATCCCCTTCCCGTCGTCATATCCACCGCGAAAGCCTGCAGGGTGCAGGATCCGGAAGGCAAAACCTATCTCGACTTCCTCTCCGCCTATTCGGCGGTCAACCAGGGGCATCTCCACCCCCATATCGTGGCCGCCGCGGAAGAACAACTACGCAGGGTCAGCCTGACTTCCCGGGCTTTTCACAACGACAAGATGGGCCCCTTTCTCAAGGCCCTCTGCGAATTCACCGGCTACGAAGCCGCCCTTCCCATGAACACCGGGGCCGAAGCCGTCGAAACGGCGATCAAGGCCGCCCGTCGTTGGGGAACCGAGATCAAGGGAGTACCCAACGGAAGACAGAAAATTCTTTGCGCAGAAAACAACTTTCACGGCCGAACCCTGGCGGCTATCTCCATGTCCAGCGATCCCGACTCCTACGGCAACTACGGACCCTACGCCCCCGGCTTTGTGAAACTGCCCTTCGACGACGCCCGGGCGGTGGAACAGGCTATCGACGACGATACCGTCGCTGTCCTGGTCGAGCCCATCCAGGGCGAAGCCGGTGTCGTCGTGCCCAGGGAGGGCTATCTGGCCGAACTGCGAAAAATCTGCGAGGCCCGGGGCGTTCTTCTGGTATTCGACGAAATACAGACAGGCTTTTGCAGGACCGGAAAACGCTTCGCCTGGCACTACGAAGATGCCCGACCCGATATAATGTGCCTCGGAAAAGCCCTGGGCGGAGGTATTCTCCCCATCTCGGCCATTGTCGCCGATACGGAGGTCATGAAGGTTTTCACCCCGGGCAGCCATGGCTCCACCTTCGGGGGCAACCCCTTGGCCTGCGCCGTCGGCATGGCCTCTCTGGAAGTGTTGGAACGGGAAAAACTGGACCAGCGCTCCTTCTCCCTGGGCGAACAGTTCAGAAAAGAGGTCGAAGGCATTCGCTGCAGAAGCAAACGCATGGTCAGGGGCAGGGGCCTGCTGAACGCCATCGTGTTTCAGGAGGGATTCCGTGCCTGGGATGTCTGCGTGGAACTGAAAAACGAGGGCCTTCTGGCCAAGCAAACCCACGGTAACATAATTCGCTTCGCTCCGCCCCTGGTCATTCAGGAAAAAGAGATGGAAGAAGCCCTGCGGATTATCGAAAAGGTTCTGGTCAAGTTTTGAGCGCCGGAACGCTGATGGAAAACACCGCGCCCCTCCCCCCGTCCGAACCTTCGTAGGAGAGCACCGCCCCGAAGGACTCCACAAGACGCTTGGCCAAGGCCAGCCCTATGCCGCTTCCCTTTTCCTTGGTCGTAAAAAAGGGATCGAAGAGTCGCTTGCTCAGCTCGGGAGGAATGCCCCTGCCCCTGTCGGCCACCGCTATAACCCAGGACGAGTCCCGACGGAACAGGCGAATGCCGATCCGCCGTTCTTCCTCAGGGAGCCCTTCCAGCGCCTCCAGGGCGTTCCGAAGAAGATTATCCAAGGCCGTGGTCAATTTTTCCTCGTCCACCATGGCCAGGGCTTCCCTTTCCTCGGGCAACATCGCCTGTATCCCGCCGCCCGCCGAGTCCCTATAGCGGCTGGCGTAGCGGTCTAGGTACTGTCTCAAATCCAGCCTGACGGTCTTTGCCTGCCCGGGTTGGAGGAATTCCCGAATCCTGTCGGCCAGACCGGAGAGCCTGAGAATTTCCCCTTCGATGAGATCGGAGGATCGCAGAATCTTCTCCAAATCCGCCGTCGGGCTTGGATCCTTCTTCTTTTCCTCATCCTGAGACGCGCCCGGGGGAGCCTTTGCCTGGGCGGAGGCGGTCCTTCGTATCGCGGAGGTCTGAATACGCATAATGCCCAGGGGATTTTTTATTTCGTGGACCAGGGTTCTCGCGGCCTCGCCCAGTTGGACCAGTTCCCTGGTCTGGGCTTCCCTGCCCCGCAGAGCTTCGTTGTGCCGATAGAGAAATATCAGCATGATGAACAAAGCGACGAGGATGAGACTGATCACCGAAGCGGCCCAAAAATACCCCAGGCGTTCGGCGCCGAGCCCGGCGGTGGAATATTCCATCCAAACCAGGTAATTGCCGCTCATGGCCATTAAGGGAAAGATGCCCGAAGCCCTCGGGATCGATTCCTGGTTCAAGGAACCGGGAACCGAAGAATCGCTCCTCCCCCGCTGCATCCTCGGGCCAAGGGGCATAGCGGTCGCCCCGGCTCCCCGGGCGGAATTCTGGAATCCGGAGTAACGGAGCAGCACCAGGCTTTTTCCGCCGGGATTGAATTCCACCGTGACCGAACCGGGAAGGCCCAGGCCCTCCCGATCCTGCCTTCTGCGCATCAGGCTTTCCTGGACATCGATATGTTCGGGGGCGTTGCCTTGGCGCGCTATGGCGTTTCCGTCGTAGGTGTAGAAACCGAAGCCGAGGACACGTTCGTTTTCCTTGCCGGTATAGGAGGAATCCCTTCGATACTCGTCCACCACCGCGCTGGATGCCCTGAAGGCTTCATACTCCAGAAGCATCTCCCGCCTGGCCCCCTCCCTGAGCACCATCGCCCAAAGGAGCGCCAAGGCGCTTATGAGGACCAAGGTGGCTCCGAGAAGAAGCACCAGGGAAAATTTGTTGGAAAACCCTTTACCCTTCATCGGGGCAATACTACCACTTCGGGAGCCGCCGACGCTACTGCGGGCGGGGCGGATCGCCAAGGTTCCCCGCCAAGGTTCCCGATAGGGTTCCTCGGCGCGGCTCTTGCTTGTTTCTCCGCTTCAAGCCGTGATACAAAGAATCCTGCCATGAAACGAGTCTTGCGGGTTGTCCTGGCGCTGGCCTTTATATTCTCCTTCGTTCTCTTCGTTTTTTTCTTGGCGAAAAAAACCCGGGCGAATCTCGAGGCCGCCCTGCCTTTGGCGGCGAGAACAGTGCTGATAGCCCCCTCTTCCCAACCCGAAGCCGTCCAGATCCGGGAGGAAGAAGAACCCAAGCCCCGGGCGAAGGTCCTCCTGCTCTGGGACGAGGTGCTGCTGGACGCCATCGATATGAACCTGGACGAGGACTTGGAGCTGGAGCAAATCCTCGTGGTCAGGGATTTTTCTTCCAAGACCGGGGCGATTTCCATTGTCATCGCGGACTTCTTCCCTTCGGTAGGCAGTTACTACAGGGTATGGAAGGGCGAGAGCCTTGCCACGAAACCCACTATTTTCGTCGTACAGCCCAGGGACCTCCTGGGCGATGGAAGCATAGATCTACTTTGCTTCGGACTGGACGAAAAAAACCTGCAGACCCTCACGGTCTTCAAGCCTTTGGCCTCGCCTGTGGGGGTCGACTACAAAAAGGTGTTTTCCGGCTCGGGGCTCTCGATTCGGGTGGAGGAGGAGGCTGATACGGAGCAGGATGGGAACGGATACAGCCCGCCCGCGTCGCCGCTGATAAGTGTTTTCGCCTCCGCCGGCAACAAGGCTTCGCCCCTGGATCAGGTCCGCCTCGTCTATGCCTGGGATCGGGAAAACGCCGAATTTGGCCTCAAGAGCCAGGAACCGATACCGAGCGAAGCCGTGGAACGTAGTTATATCGAATCGGTCCTCACCGGCAAACCGGAGGAATTCGAGTCCTACATAGAAGGCCTGTGGCGCAAAGTGGGAAGCCCCGGCAAGGAGCCCACAATGGTGTACTTCGCCCCCGATACGAGAAATGTCAGCATACATAGCAAAACGGAAAAGCAGGTTTGGAATTGGGGCCCTTCCACGTTCTCCTACGCCGGCATTTATACCTCGATCGTCAACAGCGGAGTCCCGGATATGGTGCGAATCCTGGGCGTCGATCTTCTGGGAAAGGATAAAATACGACTCATGGCAACCCCGGGCCAGGCTGTAAAATTTCCCATCCGGGAGGACTGGAACGGTACGTATGAAAGGGTCCGAGGGAGGAGCAAAGCTCCGGAAGGAAGCCTAAGGCGCGTAAATACCGGATCGGCCATCGATTTTCCGGTGCAGGATTCCTCCCAGGGGGTCTTTCTGGAAATTGCCTCCATCGCAGGGGAATACACGACGCCCGATGGTCATGCGCTCAGCCTTTCCCAAAACGAATTCGCCTATCGGGAAGGAGCTTTGAGCTATAAAGGCACATATCCTTTTTACAGTTACGGCCAACAGCTCATCCTCGATTTCGAAGTGCAGGATTCGAGAAAAATCCCCTCGGGCAGGCGAAGCTTTTTCGTCAGTCTGCGCAGAGAGGATTCGGAAAGCTGGAGGATCGTACTCGACCCGGCGAAAATCTCATCCCTGGGTGTCGAGCATTTGTACGAGCCTGCCTTGGTGTTCAGCGCCTCTGAGGGGAATCAGGGAAGCAGATAGGATTCGTAGCCCAGATCCTTGAGCTTGGCCTGGGTTTTTGTCCAGTCGGCTTCGGCATCGACAATCACCGCCCAACGCGCCTGTCCGTCCTGGGTTTTCTGCTCTTCCACCGCGACCTTGAATCCCGACTTTTTAAGACTCGCCCCCAGGCCGCTGGCGTTTTCCTTTCGGGAAAACCAGCCCACCTGCAAGCGAAAGGGCGCGTCCGCCGCGGAGTTCGTTTTCGCCGGATCGGCGGGGGCCTGTTTTTTCGCGTCGGCGCCTGGCCGACCCAGGGCCGCGGAGACTTCGGACCGAGATTCAGGGAAGGGAAAGAACTCGCTAAGGAGCCAGGGGCCGGGGGACGGCAGGATCCCGCGCTGGATAATCGCAGTCTCCGCCGATCGGGGGTACCTGGCCTTGAGCAAGGCTTCCATGGCGGCAGCCTCGTAACCAGCGCTTGGGGCCGAAAAATTCCGGATAGTATCGGTGGACGCCAGCACCCAAAGGAGGAAAAGGGCTTCGTTTTCCATGGCCCCGCCAGCCTGGGCAAGGCGATTCGGTTGCGCTGCGGCATCGCTCCTTTTCTGGTCACCCTGAAGGGATACCATGTCCTTGAGAAGGACAAAGGCCGGCTCCCCCTTGCCCTCGAGGAGGAAAAGCCAGGCGAGGATTATTTTCTTTTTTCCTTCCAGCGAAGCTTCGTAGGGCTGTCCTTGCAAAAGTTCCAGAACAGCCCTGGCTTCCTTTACATTACCCGCCGCGAGATAGCTTCGCGCCGCCTCGATGCCCGATTCCGGATTTTCACGGACCACCTGGCGGAATATGAAAGCCGCATCCTCGTATCGTCCCAGCATGAGGGCGAGAGAGCCTCCCAGCGAGGCGAGTTCCGTTTTTTTCCCGCCTTCGAGCCTGGGAAGATATTCCCGGAAAAGACTCACCGCGTCGTGGGCTGGCAGGGAAAACGCGTAGGCCTCGAGATTGGAAGACAGCGCGGCGGCGTCCTTGCTCTTTGCGAGGGCTGTCCGGGCGGCGGCGAGTTTGGCGGTTTCCCCGCGGGTCAAAGTAGTACCCGGGGCGACGGAAGCATTACCGGCGGCATTACCGGCGGCGTTGCCCGAGGTTTTGCCGGAGGCGCTGCCGGAGCCGGCGCTGGAGGAGGTTTGGGCCCCAAGTCCGGCGGCAAGAGAAAAAAGCGCCAGGAAAACCCCTATTCTCGCCAAAGCGAGCGCCGATCTAATCATTCACCGCTTCCGCCTTGAAGGTATTGCCGGATCTGGAGACTAGACGCACCCGTATGAATCGACCGATTTGCCCGACTCCGCCGGGAAGCACCACCATCTCGTCCCGGGCGGTCCTTCCCAGGATTTCTTTTTTCGAACGCTTGGACAAGCTCTCGACGAGTATTTCGTCCACGGCCCCTATGCGCACGTTCATCAGCAATTCGGTGGTCTCCTTCTGCAGGGCGATGACCTTCGCCAGCCTGGCCTTTTTCGTCTTTTCCGGCACCTTCTCGTCCATCTTCATCGCGGGAGTCCCCTCCCTCGGGTTGAAGTGGTACATGAACGAATAAGAAAAACCCACCCTTCTCATGACTTCCAGGGTATCCTCCAGGTCCTCCTCGGATTCGCCGGGAAAGCCCACGAGAATATCCGTCGAAAGCGAGAGCCCCGGGACAGCCTTCCGCAGCTTATCCACGAGACCTAAAAAATACTCCTTCGTATATTTTCGGTTCATCCTGGCCAAAACTCGATCCGAACCGGACTGCAGGCAAAGATGTATGTGCCGGCAGTAAATGGGTTCGGAGGCCAGAACGGCGATAAGATCGTCGGATAGATCCTTGGGATGACTGGTGAGGAAGCGAATCCAGCCGATTCCCGCTTCCTTAGCCCTGCCCCCTGAGCCCAGTCTGGAAGCGATAAGCCTGAGAAGAGCCGGAAAATCCAATAGTCCTTGGGGGCCCCGCCACCTGTACGAATTGACATTCTGCCCCAGCAGGGTCACTTCCCGCACTCCGGCGACGGCCAGGGCGTCCAGTTCGGCGAGAATCGCCTCGGGATCCCTGGACACCTCCCTGCCCCGCACATAGGGGACGATGCAGTAGCTGCAGAAATTATCGCAGCCGTGCATTATGGGAACGAAGGCCCTGAACGCCCCGGGCTCGTGGTGTGTCGAGGAGAATACGTAGGCGGGGCTCTCCTCCCTCAGATCAAAGTCGCTCCCGTTTTCGATCTGGTCCAGAACCAGACCTATGGCCTGCTTTTGGAAGGTGCCCAGAACATAATCCACGGCGGGAGCCCTTTTTCGAATCTCCTGATGGTACTGTTCGGCCATGCAGCCGAGCACGGCCAAGGAAAAGTTTCGCTTTTTCTTCTCCGCCGCGAAAAAGGCTATCCGGCCCCAAGCCCTGTTTTCCGCGGTCGCCCGCACGGTACAGGTATTGATGAGGACGAGATCCGCATCCTCCAGGGTCCCCGGCAACCAGGAGCGTTCCCTGAACAAGGCTTCCAGCGCCGCCGATTCGGCCTTGTTCATCTGACAGCCGTAGGTTTCGAGTAAATATTTCATGCCTTCGATATGTTCCGGATATTAATTTTTCCGCCTGAGCCCCGAGAGGAAGGAGCCGATATTGACGATTCCATAAATGAGAAGCCCCAGGCCCCCGGCGCCCAAAAGTCCCCTGGCGAGGCCGGGAAGGAACATGGTCGCCAAGCCTGCCACCCCAGCCGCGGTGAGGATGCTCCCCGAGGTTTTATCGGTCTTTGTTTTTCCGAACAGACCGATGGCGCCCAAAAGGACCAAGCCCGCCGAAAGCGCCCAGCCCAAAACCGGAACGCCCAGCAGGGCATTGACGCCCAGAAGGCCCAGGCCCGCGCCGGCGGACATGATCCCCTTGGTGCCCTTATCGCTCAAGTCTTTTTTTTCCACCGGATATTTCTCGGCCATAACAAGCTCCTTACTGCTTTTCCACGAAGGCGTAGGCTGAATGATTGTGAATACTCTCGAAATTTTCGGCTTCCACGGAAAACCTGGAGAATTTTCCAAGGGCATCCACTTTCAAATATACTTCCCTCACGAGATCTTCGACAAACCTGGGCCTATTATAGGATTTTTCGGTGATGAATTTCTCGTCTTCCCGCTTGAGGAGGGTGAAAAGATCGCTGGAAGCCGATTCTTCCACGATGGAAACCATATCCTCGATCCAAAAAAACGGTCCCAACTCGACCTTGAGCGTGACCAATCCCCTCTGATTATGGGCCCCCCTGTCGGAGATAGCCTTGGAGCAGGGGCAGACGGTCTGCACCGGCACCCCTACCCCCACGACGAAGGACTGGCTTTCCTTGGATACCCTGCCTTCGTAGGAACAATCGTAGCTCATAATCGATTTCTGACCCGAAACCGGCGCGGTCTTCTGCATAAAATAGGGGAAATGAAGATCCGAGTAGGCGGTGGCGGCATCCAGTCCGCTCCGGATCGTATCCAGCATTTTCAGGAAATTGGGCATCGACAGATCATGGCGGTATTCTTCGAACACCTCGATAAAGCGGCTCATGTGAGTGCCCTTGAAGTGATGGGGAAGATCCGCGTAAAGGTTTACCACCGCCGTGGTCTGTTGAATGCGAGCGGCCTTGTCCTTGAGCGCTATGGGGTAACGCACCCCTTTGACGCCCACCTTTTGAATGGCGATCCGCCGCTCATCCCTCATGGACTGTACATCGAGCATGATATCTCCGGGCCGCCTAGCTGGACCGACGGGCGGCAGCTTCGACGGTATTGGCCAAAAGCATGGTGATTGTCATGGGTCCGACCCCGCCGGGCACGGGGGTGATCCAGCCGGCCACCTGGGAGGCGGATTCAAAATCCACGTCGCCCTTAAGGCGGAAACCCTTCGCGGCGCTGGGATCTTCGACGCGGTTAACCCCAACGTCGATGACACAGGCTCCCGGTTTGATCATGTCGCCGCCGATAAGACCAGCCCTGCCCGCGCAGGCTATGAGAATGTCCGCCCTTTTGCAGTAGGAGGCCAGATCCTTGGTGCCGGTATGGCAGAGGGTCACCGTGGCGTTGATGGATTTGCGGATGAGAAGATTGATCAGCGGCTTGCCGACGATATTGGATCTGCCCACGACCACGGCATGCCTCCCCTTGGTCTCCACCCCGCTCCGGCGGATCAGCTCTATGACGCCGTTAGGCGTGCAGGGAAGGTAGCAGGGCTCTTCCAGGAGCATCCTGCCCACGTTGATCGGCGTAAAGCCATCCACGTCCTTTTCCGGGGATATGGCGGCTATCACCGCCTTTTCATCGATATGCTTCGGCAAGGGGAGCTGGACGAGAATGCCGTGGATCCGGGGATCCTCGTTGTACGCCCTGACCAGCGCCAGCAGTTCCTCCTGGCTGGTTTCGGCGGGAAGATGACGACCGAAACTGGCCATGCCTGCCTCGGCCAACGCCTTTTCCTTGCCGGTGACGTAAGAAACCGAAGCCGGGTCTTCGCCGACGAGAATAACCCCCAATCCGGGCCTCACTCCCTTGGCGACAAGGGCGGCTACCTTTTCCTTGATCTCCGCCCTGATTTCCTTGGCGATTTCCTTTCCGTCGATGATCTTTGCTGACATGGCTATCTCCTTATTATATGAGGCTTTTTTAAAACTCAAGCGAGTTTCGAAAAAGCTGCCTTAAAAATTCCTGCGCTTCGCCGGTTTTCAAGTTTCCAGCATGAAAACAAACGGAACCGCAAAGCCACTTTCAAAAAGTAGCAGACTTTTTAAAGTGGCTCAATTACCATCGTAGCGATCGAAGAAGGACCTGAATTTTTCCGCCGCGGCGCGGGCTTCCTCGGGTCTTATTATCAAGCTGAAGGCGAAAAAAGCCTCCTTTTCCATATCGAAGAAAAAGCCGGGATGGACGTAGAGCCCTTCCCGCCGCAACAATTCCCGGGACAGGGACTCCTCCTCAGCGTACCGCGGACTTTGAACCAAGGCAGTCCATCCTCCTTCGCAGCGAAGAAGGCGATGAACCGAAGTTTCATCTTCCAACACGGAACGGTATACCGAAAGAACCTTGGCCATCCGTGCCTTGACCAAAGCTCTAAGTTCCCTTTCCCCTTCCAGCAATTCGGCGGCGGCGTTCATGACAGGGGCGCCGGCGGAGAGAAAACTGTCCGCGACGAGCTCCAGGGCTTCCATGGCCTTTCGAGCCTCGTTCTCCGGACCGGAGACGTAGATCCAGCCAAGCTTAAGCTGGGGAAGGCAGAGACGTTTGGAAAAACCGTCCAACGTAAAGGTCAGGCATTCTTCGAAGCCGAAAAGAGAACGCCGATCCTCCCGGGCCTCCAGGTCGTAGCCATAAAAGACCTCGTCGGCGATGATGGGGATCGAGCGCTCGGCGCAGAGCCCGGCTATCCGGGACAACTCCTCCCTGTGGATATAGGATCCGGTGGGGTTGTTCGGATTGATAAGCACGATCGCCTTCGGCGAAGCCCCGCCCTTGCCCGCCAGCGCCTGGGTTATCGAATCGATGTCGATGGTCCATCCCGAAGGATGGGAGTATTCGAGTCGATAGGGTATGGTGGCGACCGATTCCAAGGCCGCCAACTGATCGAAAAGTGGGTATCCCGGCCGGGGGATCAAAATACTATCCCCGGGGTTGCAGAGAAGCTTGAAAAGATAGGAATAAGCTTCCGAGGTCGAGGCGCAGAGAAGAAAGCGCTCGGGATCGACGTTTGGAAATTCGCCCCTTCCGGGAGGGAAATGCTCGGCGATGGCTCTTCGGGCGTTTGCCAAGCCCTTAGGTTCGGGATAGTATAGGGCATTGGCCTGATTCGCGAAGGCCCTGGTTATGCGATCCGTTTCAAAGCCTAATCCCACCTTGGTTGGATTGGATTGAGACAGGTCGAAAAACGCCGAGCCTTTTGCGCGAAGGGACTCCCGCTCCAGATCGAGGGAATTCCTGGCAGGGGCAAAATCGATTCGAGCGGAAAAAATCATTTCGGCGTAGTATAATAGGCGGACAGCGTTCCTAACAAGACCTTTCGCCTCCCTTGGAAAAGCGGAAAAACACTCGGATTGACAGGATTCGACTTATATTATATTTTTCATATATTCAGGAGAACAGAAACATGAAATTGGTAATTGTAGGCGGTGTGGCCGCCGGGGCCACCGCGGCGGCCCGTGCCCGAAGACTGGACGAAAACGCGGAGATCACGATAGTCGAGAGAGGCCCCTATGTGTCCTTCGCAAATTGCGGCTTGCCCTATAGGCTCTCGGGGGATATTCAAAAACGAAGCTCCCTCATCCTCCAAACGCCGGAGGGGTTTTTCTCCCGCTATCGGGTCAAGGTACTCCTCAAAACCGAGGCTGTCGCCATCGATAGGGATTCGAAGCTCCTCAAGCTCAGATCTCCCGAGGGTGAAAGCAACCTCCCCTACGATGCCCTCATCCTCGCCCAGGGCGGCAGCCCCTTCGTGCCCCCGGTGGAAGGGATTGACTTTCCCAATGTGTTCCGGCTTTGGACAATCCCGGACATGGACGCCATAAATAACTACATAAAAGACAATAACGTAGAATCCGCCGTGGTGGTGGGGGGAGGCTTCATCGGCCTGGAAACGGCCGAAGCCTTCATCAAGCGCGGACTGGCGACCTCGATCGTCGAACTCACAGATCAGCTCATGCCCCCCGCCGATCCCGAGTTCGGAAGCCTTATCGCCCAGGCTTTCGAATCCGCGGGAGCCTCTATTTATACCAAACGCTCCCTCTCCAGGATCGATTATCCGGCACGGGAGGTGGAACTCAGCGACGGCAGGAGGGTGAAAGCCGGCCTGGTTCTCATGTCCGCCGGCGTTCGCCCCAACCTGGAGCTAGCCAAATCCGCGAATCTTCTCATAGGAAAATCCGGGGGCTTGGAGGTGGATGAGTATTTGAGAACCAGCGATCCTTCGATTTTCGCCGCCGGCGACATGATCGAACTGACCAGAAGGGCCGATGGCGCCAAGACGCGCATCCCCCTGGCGGGGCCCGCCAATCGCCAAGGCCGCATCGCAGCCACCAACGCCCTGGGTGGCTCCATGCGCTATGCCGGCGCCCTGGGCACTTCGGTGTTCAAAGCCATGGAGCATACCTTCGCCCAAACAGGGCTTTCCGAAAAGGCGGCCCTCGCCTCGGGCCTCAAAGTCAGGGCGGTCCATGTCCATAAGGGGCATCATGCCGGGTATTACCCCGGCTCCAAAGAGCTTTCCATCAAGTTGGTCTACGACCAGGAAGGCAGACTGCTGGGAGCCCAGGCCTTCGGCGAAGCGGGGGTGGAAAAACGCATCGATGTCCTCGCGGTGGCGATCGCCGCCAAAATGAAGCTCTCGGATCTGGCGGAGCTCGACCTGGCCTACGCCCCCCCCTATTCCAGCGCCAACGATCCTCTGCAGATGGCCGCCTTTGCCGCCCAGAACGACCTTTCGGGCTATTCCCCCTTCATGAGCCCCGGCGAGGCTGCGGTTCTGGCCGCCTTTGGGACAGATACTTCAACGATGGGGTCCCCATACTTCCTGGACGTGAGAACCTTCGGCGAATACTGCAGGGCTCATGTCACCGGCTCGGTCAACATCCCCCTGGACGAACTCAGGGATAGGATTTCGCAGCTGCCCAGGGAAAAGCGGATTCTGATACTCTCCGTCAACGGCTTCGAAGGGCATATAGCTTCCCGCATTTTACGGCAGAACGGATTCGAAAGGCTCGCCTACGTTACCGGCGGGATGAAGAGCATGCGTTTGTTCGGCGGCTTTAAGGAAGTGGAAGGCGAATAAAGATTCCCCGCCGCCAGCGGGACTCTGTAGGAATTTCCCAGCGGACGGCATAGACAAAATCAGGAGTTGCATATGGGTGTTGCCAACAGTGTGGAAAAAAAGATCAAGGATGGAGCGGTTATCGTCGACGTGCGCACCGTTGACGAGTTCGAGGATGGTCATTACCCCAAGGCTATCAATATACCGGTCAACGAACTACCGAAGAGGGCCGCCGAAATAGGCCCCAAGGACAAGCCAGTCCTTCTGTATTGCGCCAGCGGTTCCAGGAGCGCCATGGGAGCTATGCTTTTAAAAACCATGGGATTTTCCGATGTCACCAACGCCGGAGGCCTGGACGATCTTCCCGTGTTCTGATTAAACCAGGGTTGTCTACGCTCGCAGCGTAGACAACCCTATCAGATCTTTTTTTTTAATCATTCGACACTTTGCTATTCCATTTTGTAAAATCAAGTTCTTTCTCGCTCTTGGCAACAATAGCCGAACCAGCCATATCACCGGTTATGTTAAGACAGGTACGGCCCATGTCGAGAAGGGCGTCGATCCCCAGGATCATCGCGTAGGCCGCGGCGACCGCCGAGCCTTCGGTCACCTTGAGACCTATCGATTCCAGTACCATAAGTAGCATAATCGCTGCAGCTCCGGGTACCCCCGCCGTGCCGATGCTCGCCAAGGTAGCCGTCAACACCACCATTCCCTGCTGATTAACTGTAAGCGGCTGACCGATAGCGTTTCCTATAAACATCGCGCAAATTCCGAGGTAAATAGCGGACCCATCCATATTGATCGTCGCACCTAGTGGCAACGTAAAGGAGCAAATACTTCGTGAAATACCAAGCTTCTCCTCGGCGCAACGCAAGGTGATAGGAAGCGTGCCGCTCGATGATCGGGTTACGAATGCTGTCACCATCGCCTCGTTCGCGCCTTTAAGAAAATTGACGAACCCAAGCTTCCAGATGGCGAGAAAACCACCGTAAACACCCACAAGATGGACAAGAAGCCCTATATAAACGGCCAAGGTAACCATGAGAAGAGGCCCAATCGCCTTGGGTCCCTGCTGCGCGAAGACCTGGGCGATGAGGACAAAGACTCCGATTGGCGCGTACTGCATGATGCCACTGACAAGCTTGTACATCGCTTCGGCAGCCGCGTTCACCACATCCATAAGACCGGCTCCAGCCCTAGCCAGCGATTTGTTCTCCGAATCCTTGATGTATGACAGAGCGATCCCGAATACCACTGCGAAAAATATAATTGGCAGAACATCGCCCTTTGCGAGGGAATCGACCGGGTTCGTCGGCACGATGGCCAGCAGAATCTGCGATATGGGAGCCGTTGCCGCAGCTCTACCCTGGAGGCCTGCCGCTCCTACGACATTAAAGCCGGCGCCCGGGCGCAGAATATTCGCAAAAATCAGCCCGATGACTACGGCTAAAGCACTCGTGAAAAGATAAAACGCCATGATCTTGATGCCGACCCGACCCAGACGTCCGGGATCGATGCTTGCTGCTCCCGCAATCAATGAGAAGAAGATGACTGGAACTACGATCATCTTAAGCAGCCTTATGAAAAGGTCTCCGAAGAATCTTGAATTATCAACGAAGGGCTTTACGGAATTGGGGAAGAATCCCAGCACTATCCCTACCAAGGCTCCCAGCACGAGCCCCACAAGAATACGCTCAAGGAGATTGGTCTTGAAATACCAATCAAAAATCCCTCGCTTTCTAGGTTTTGTCTCAGCCATAGCATCCTCCAGTTTTGTGCGATTCTTCACCACAAGAGTGAAGCCGTCGGTTACTATCACCCTCCGATAATGCTGCTTTTGGATACAAACAAAATGACAAACAACAGGGTGAACACTGAATTTTGACTCCGATCAATAAAAACCTTCTTGGAATACGCCGATCAGGAATAATTATAATTCGAGTGTCATTGGATGAAATTCACCATTGGATGTATTTTATTTCTAAAAGAATAGAACACCCCTCTGCTACTACACCAAAGAGCTGAGTAACGAGGGTGTTGAAAAATTAACTAAATGAGTTTCTCGGTAATAGCCTTTCTGACAATTTCCGCTTTTGACGAAACATTGAGTTTCTGATATAGATGAAGGATATGTTTTTTCGCGGTAGATCCGGCAATATGATGTTCTTCAGCAGACTCCTTATATGTCAAGCCGTCGACGATATCTTTTAGTACTTCTTTTTCCCTGCTGGTTAAATGATAATTGCATGGTTTTAGGTCGATATTTTCCCGCTTTATCTCATTGAGAATATATCTTGCGGCTCCAGGACTGATGGGAGATCCTTCATTCTTCGCACTCACTATCTGTTCAACGAGGATTTCGGGCTTGCTATTTTTAAGGATATATCCTTTCGCTCCCGCTTTTATGGAATCTAGTATCTTTTCTTCTTCCTCAAAAATTGTGAGCATCAAGATAATCATGCATGGATGTTCGATTTGTAATATTTTCGTAGCTTCAATACCACTCATTCCAGGAAGATGAATATCCATCAAAACAATATCGGGTTCAGCGTGACTTTTTAGATACAGAATGAATTCTTCAGCGTTCGCGAAAGCAGAAAAAATCCGGATTCTAGGATCGTGTCCGACCAAATAACGAAGCCCGTCGCGAACTTCGCGTTCATCCTCGACTATAGCAACGTCAATTTGTTGAAAAATCTGGTCTTTTCGCATTGCCAATTCCCTCCATACCGAGCGCGATATGGTAGCTCGTGCCTCTGCCGGAGCCGGTAACGATCTTCATTGTTCCGCCGAGCTTTTCTACCCGATATCTGATATTCTTGATCCCAGAGATAGAATCATCTAATGTGTCGAGATCAAAACCCACACCGTTGTCGGAAAATATATAAGAGATTTCATCGTGCCTGACTAAAATTTCTAGTATTACTTTCGATGCATTCGAATGCTTTAAGACATTACTAACCAATTCATCGAAAATTTTTTTTATTTCCTCCAGTGCTCTTGGCTCTACGATGTTCAGCGCGTCCTGGTCTTGGATACTGAATTCAAAGCTGATTTTCTTTGCTTGCAGACGTTGACGAACTCCTTCTACGATTGATTTTGATATATCTGAGGGTTTCCGGTCAGCCGCTCCCATGCCCAAGATCATCTCCCTAAGATCTTGCACCGCCATTAAACAATTGTTTTCTATCCGTTCTATCATTTCTTTCAACATTTTCGATTCATCTTTTACTTGATCTCTGGCTATCGTATTGCAGAAAAATATATTGGTCAGCTTTGCGCCTATGGAATCATGCATGTCGCGAAAGATCCTCTGCCGCTCCTCGATGATTTTATACTGTGTGTTTTCAGCCTGTAATCGCCATATTTCCAGAGTTCTCTGTTTTAATTTTTCCTCGAGAACACGAGAATTATTCTCTACTATATCGAGAAGTTTATTAAACTCCTCGCCAAGAAGGCTTAATTCATCCTTTCCTTTTATCGGCATTCGCACTTTTTCACCTTGTTTTATCTTATTGATTATCAACACGAGTCTCTTGAGCGGAGAAATGATGAGGTGATTGGCTATCGATGCTATAGAAAGAATCAATAGGAGCATAAGAAAAACATCGATAAGGGTGATGGTGCTCAGGAGATTTCGTATCGGCCCTAATATCCGGGATAGAGGCATCGCCATGGCGATGATCCAATTACTAGTCGATGCGCGTTTATATACGAAATACATTTCTTGGTCGTCAACCTGTCCAGTATAGTTTCCAGAGATACTTTCAAGCATCTTTTCGCTTCCTAGAGCTGCGAAAGTTTTGAGTGACAGCTTTTCATCTCGATCTCGGGGAAATTGGCTCGCGATGATTTCCCCCTGTAGGGTCAAGATCAAAGCCTTCCCCTGTTTTGGTATATCAAGCTCCTCGAGTATCCTTTTTAGATCGTCAAGAAGTATGTCGATGCCTAGTACACCGATGAAGCTTCCGCTTGGCTTATATACAGGTAATATACAGGTTATGCCCAACTCATCGATACTCGCGTATTGGTAAGGGGCAGAAATCGAAAACTCATTCTTCTCTAATGCGGCTTTATACCAAGGCCGTTGACGGGGGTCATATCCTGGGGGAAAAGTAGGAACATTGTCAGTAAACCCCTTGCCTTGCCCCCACTCATACATCCTACCATCCGTCGTTCCTAGGTAAATCCCTCGTATATAGCTTTTCCTTGTCATGACCATCGACATGAAAAGGTCTTTCATGTCCAAAGGAGATATTGTTTGCACAGCTTTCGTCGCCGCAAGGCTTTCGGCGAGATACTTCATATCATTGAAAAATTGTGCTATCCGTTTCTCTGTTTGATCCAAAAGGGTGAAGGAAATTTCATCTGCGGTGAGCAGCGCGGACTGGCTGAGAATCTTGCCGCTCAGAAGGGAGGTTATGGCCATAAAGATAGTAATTATGAAAACGATGAACAGAATCAGCTTCTTGCTTAGTCCAAACCTGAGTTGATATACCATGACGCAAAACCTCCTCCCCGATGGCGGGAAGATACGACTCATGGGGCTAGGTAGTCTTTATGCTGAAAACGTTTGCTTATTTGGTTATATTGTATTTCTTATTGCCCGCTATTTGTCAACACAGGAGTATTATTCATTTTTATAGATTACGGTAAGCTCTAGACGGTCCAGGCTGCCCAGAATTTCCGGGCAGCCAATTTCTTTTTAATTTTTTAGAAGAGCGAATTACCTTCATTTCCCCACTTTTATCTGCTGCCAGGCGGCGTTGTATTTCCCCAGGTCGGCGCCCACGTCCTTTTTCAGCTCGCAAGGTTCCAGCGATTCGGCGCTGTAATATTGCGGTCCCTTTTTCAGCGCCCTGGCCGGCACATTGGCGGTGGCGGGAAATCCGAAGGCGTCGCAGAACTCGGCGTAAATTTCAGGCCTATGGATAAAGTCGATAAAGCTCAGGGCGGTCTTGCTGTTTTTGGAATCCTTGAGTATGACCATGGAATCGATATAACTAGGTCCCCCCTCCTTGGGTATGAAGAAATCCACTTCTCCCCAGCGGCTGGGGTCCATTTCTGCGTAGATTGACTCGGCATAGCCCTGGGCGACCCAGACCTCTCCGGCGGCGAAATTCTTAGCGAAGGCCTCGGCGTCGAACTTGAGGAGATTGGGTTTCCACACATCGTTCACCAGAGATTTGGCCTTTTCTATCTCAGCCACATCCACCGTATTGACCGAATACCCGAGATATTTCAGCGCGTCGCCCAAGACTTCGCGCATATCGTCCAGCATGATCATCTTTCCCGCCAGATCCTTGCGCGCGAAAATAGACCATGACCTTTCGTATTCGGGTACTTTGGTCTTGTTGACGGCCACTCCGGCCGCGCCCATGTAATAGGGAATCGAGTATTCGTTGCCCGGGTCGAAATCGCTCTTCGCGAGTACGTCGGGCGCGATATTGCCGTAATTCTTGAGCGCCGATTTGTCGATCTTGGCGAGCATGCCTTCCTTGATCATTATGGAAACATAATCGCCCGAAGGAAAGCAAAGATCGTAATTGGCGCCGCCGGCCTTGAGCTTGGCGAACATTTCCTCGTTCGAGGCGAAGGAATCGTAGATCACGTCGATGCCGTATTCTTTCTCGAATTTCTCGATCACCGAGTCGGGAGTGTAGTAGGTCCAGTTGAATATGTATAGTTTTTTAGAAGCCTCGTTGTTTTTCGAACAGCCGGCCAAAAGTCCGACAACAACAAAGACCACCAATAACAATGCTGGTTTTACAGCGCGGAGGATTTTATTCATAAATCCCTCCCCTATAAAATATTACCGGCCTAGGGCCGGATTTTTGACTCCCATGAGCCGCAGGCGGGCAAGCCCGGGACTTAACCGAAACCCCGGGACGAACCACAGGCTTAGCGAGCAGCGAATACCTTTAAGAAGTTTCTTAAAGGATACACCAGAAGAACCGTCCCCGCGATCATCACCGCCGAAAGAGCGTTGACCACCGGGGAAACTCCGAAACGGATCATCGAGTATATGTAGAGCGGCAGGGTCGTCGCCCCCGGACCCGATACGAAGAAGGTGATGACAAAGTCCTCCAGCGAGAGGGTGACCGCGGTGAGAAAGGCGGAGGCTATCCCCGGCAACGCCATAGGTATGATCACCCTGAAGAGCGTCTGCAGTTCCGAGGCCCCCAAATCCCTGGCCGCCTCCACCACGCTGGGATCCGATTCCTCGAGCCTGGCCGAAACCAGAAGATAGACAAAGGGAATATTAAAGGTGGTGTGGGCGATCCAGACGGTCAACATTCCCAGTCTCAAACCAACCCCCGCGAAGAAGACGAGGAGGGAAACTCCGACGACGATTTCAGGGAGTATCATGGGAATAAAACTCATGGTGGACACGTAGGATTTGAATTTGAAGGAGTAGCGGGCGGTGCCCACCGCCGCCAGCGTCCCCAGGGCCGTGGCCATAAGGGCACTGGTGAAAGCTATGACCACCGAATTTTGAAAGGCTCTCCATAAATCGGGGGACTCCAGGAAGAGCCTTTGGTACCAGACAAAGGAAAAGCCCGTCCATTCCCCTGAGCGGGACCGATTGAAGGAGTAAATGAGCAACACGAAAAGGGGGGCGAAAAGAAAAAGAATCACGAGCCAGAAGATCAGGTTCGAGCCCTTAGCCTTTCTGGGCAAAAGCTTGGCGGCCGCCTTGGCCCCCTTTCGCACCACCCTTCGGGCGTGAAACAGCGCGGCGATCCTGTAGGGTTTTAATCCATGTATTTTCGCGGCCATTACGCGACCCCCTTGCCGGAGGGTTTTTTCTTCCCCTGCCCCGGTCCCCGGTGAAAAAACCCAATCGTCTTTCCGTTCGGCAGACTCAAGGGGTCGATATCTTTAACCGCCTGTTGTTCCTTCGGTTTTTTAAAGGCGAACAGAAACACCGCGATCGCCGTGAGGAGGGTCATAGACATGGATATGGCCGAGGCCAGCGGCCAGTTTCTTGTTTTCGTGAGCTGGTCGGCGATCACGTTCCCCAGCATATAGGAATCCTTGCCACCGATCAGCAGGGGTACGGCGTAGGCTCCGAATATCGGGATAAAGGTAAAGAGGACGGCGGTGATCACTCCGCCCTTTATGTTGGGGAGCATCACCTTGGTATAAGACTGCATCCTGGTGGAACCCAGGTCCCTGGCCGCCTCCAGGAGGGTGAAGTCGAATTTGTCGATGGTGGAAAAGAGCGGGAGTATGGCATAGGGAAGGTACATATAGACCAGGACGAAGACCACCGCCCCTTGGTTATAAAGAAACTGGAAGCCTTCGGCCTTGAGACCCAAAAACCGCAGAGCCTGGTTGACGAAACCTTCGTTGCCCAGAATCGAGATCCACGCATAGATGCGCACGAGAAAGTTGGTCCAGAAGGGCACGATCACGAGGAAAAGCCGCAATGCCTGGTTTTTCGAACGGGCGATGCTATATCCGCAGGGCAGCGCCAGGAGGATTATGATGATAGTAGCGGCCAGGGAGACCCAGAGGGTCTTGAGCGTCACCTTCAGCAGGGTAGGATTGGCGATGTCCGCCCAGGCCTGGATGCTGAAGGATGTTTCCACGCCGCCGTAAAGGCCTTTTCGGAGAAAGGAATAGGCGACGATGATCAGAAGCGGGGCGGCGAAGAATATCGTAAGCCAGAGCGCCTGGGGCGCCACGTAGGCCGGACCGAGATTCCGCTTCATCCCGGGCTCTTTTCCACGATGACCAGATCGCGGGCGCTGAAGGATAAGAAAACCTCATCCTTCCATTCGATATCGGGTATACCCTCGGACCAGTTGGCGTGCTGTCTGAAGGTCGTCAGCCTGCCTCCCCCTTCTACCCGGACAATATACTTAGTCTGGAACCCCGAATACACCGGCTCTTCCACGACACCTCTCACCGCGTTGAGCTCATCCCCCGAGGGCTCGTCGTTGGAGATGCGAATTTTTTCCGGCCTGATGGTCACGACGATGGTATCGCCCACCTCGACCGGCGTTTCGTCGTCCACCAGAAGCTGTCCGAAGCTTTCGACCTCGATTACGTTGAGCGTGCCTTTACGGGAGAGCACCTTGCCCCTGAAGATATTTGTCTCGCCGATGAACCGCGCGACAAATTCGGTGGCGGGATTTTCGTAGATCTGCTGGGGAGAGCCCACCTGCAACACGAGGCCGGCGTTCATCACGGCGATTCTGTCGGATACCGACAGAGCCTCCTGCTGATCGTGGGTCACATAAATAAAGGTGATACCCACCTTGTCGTGAATGGAATCCAGCTCCATGAGCATGTGCTGTCTGAGCTTGGCATCCAGGGCTGAAAGCGGTTCGTCCAGGAGAAGTACCGAAGGCTCGTTGATCAAAGCCCGCGCGATGGCTACCCGCTGTTTCTGACCTCCGGAGAGCTGGCTGGGTTTCTTTTCGGCATGGCCCTCCAGTTGCACAAGGGACAGGTGTTTCATCACCAGCTCCTTGATGAGCCTGGTCGGGGTTTTCTTTATTCTCAAGGGGAATGCCACGTTTTCAAAAACCGTCAGGTGGGGAAAGAGGGCGTAGCTTTGAAAAACCGTGTTGCAGTGCCGCTTGTCCGGACTCAGGCCCGACACGTCGCTTCCATCTATGAGAATCGTTCCTGAATCCGGATCCTCGAAGCCCGCGATAGCCCGCAAGAGAGTGGTCTTTCCGCAGCCCGAAGGTCCTAAAAGGGAGTAGAATTCGCCTTTCTTGATTTCAAGACTTACATCCTTCAGCGCGGTGAAGCCGCCAAAGGACTTGGATACGTTCGAAACGGTAACATCCGATCCTTTCACCGCTTGACGTCTCCTTTTGGTGGTTAATTATTCACAGCAAGGTATAGTGTCAGAGCCCCGTAAGGTCAATACGGAAAGATCGGCAAATCCAAAAAAATCAGGGCTAAAAACCAAGAGTTTTCGAAAGAAGGGCCCGGTACTCCCTTTCGTCCGCAGAAGCCTGGGTCGACAGGGCTTCGATTTCCTTTTTTACCGCACCGGCAAAGTCTCCGTCCTTGATTCCTTCGAGATTTATTTTCACGTTGAGGAGGGCTCCCTCCAAGCCTGCCTTGGCGGCTAAAAAACCAACCGCCGCATCGGTGGCCGAACTCGCCTTTCCCCGCTCTACCGCCTTCAGGCAGAGCCTCATGGCGCCAAGGCAGGCCCTGGCGCTGCCCAGAGGCACGAGGGAGGCTCGTTTTGTGGCCTCCTGGATGGCGAGGCCCCTGAGCGTCGTTTCCTCCTCGCTGCGTTTAGGCAATCTAAGGGCCTGGAGAATTCCGTTGAACGCGTCGCTGTCCTCGTCCGCCCGGCCCAGAAGTTCGGTTTTGAGCTCCTGGGCTTCCAGGGCGATCGATTCCAGTTCGGAAGTCCTCTCTTCGAAGCCCTTTTTGCCGATGCTGAGGTTGGCGGCCATGGCCGCCAAGGCGGCGCCCATGGCTCCCACGCAAGCCGAGGTCGTGCCGCCGCCCGGCGCCGGGCTGGGAGAGGAGAGTTCGTCGACGAACTCCGAGACGGGACGATCCACCAGGCGGCTTTTCCCGATAATGGCCCATTCTATGATTTTCTTGTCAGGATCGAAGTCCCCCCGGCAGTCCAGCCCTAGGGCTTTCACCGCCGCTTTTACCAACGCCCGATCGGGAAGTCCCGGGGTGGCGTTCGCCTTGCGCTGGAAATACCGGCCGCTCTCCACTAAGGCGGCGGCGGGGGCGAGTCCCACAAGTTCCGATCCGCTTACCCCGAATCCCCGACGCTCCGCCGCTTCGCGTACCGCTTCGAAGGCCATCCAGAGAGCTGTGGTTCGAAAATTGAGGATATTCATCGAGACCTGGGTGCAGCGCAGCTCCCGGACCTGCCAGCCTATGGCCCGTACCGCCTTGAGTCTGCCCTGGATTCGTTTTACTTGTCCCAAATGATCCAATTCCGGAACCCCCCGGGAGTTTCTCACGATTTTCCCGCTCTCCCGAAGCTCCGAGGCGATTTCCTTGGCCACTCCGACATCTTCCGTAGTCAGGTTGACGTTGAAAGCCAGAAGCGCTTCCCTCGCCCCGACCACGGTTGCGCCCCAGCGGGGATCGAAGCGGGAGGGGCCGAAATCGGGATGCCATTCGGGGTCGGCGAGTTTGGCCGCCAAGCCCTCGTATTCGCCAAAGCGGATGTCGGCGAGGCTGCGCCGCGAGGGCTTGGCGGCGGCTTCCTCGTAAAGAAACACCGGTATGGAAAACTCCCGCGCCAGGCGGGCGCCGAAGTCCCTGGCGAGCTGGGCGCACTCGGCCATGCTGATTCCCGCTATGGGAACGAAAGGGCAGACATCCAGGGCTCCCATACGAGGGTGGGAGCCTGAGTGGTTCCTCATATCGATCAGATCCCTGGCCCTCCGGGCTCCCGCGAGCGCCGCCTCCACCACGGCCCGGGGCCCGCCTGCGAAGGTATAGACAGTCCTGTTCGTGTCGGCGCCGGCATCCACATCCAGAAGCGCTACTCCCTCCACCGAGGCTATAGCCTCGGCTATGGCCTGAATCCTGTCCCTGTCCCTTCCCTCGGAAAAATTGGGCACGCACTCGACAACAGCCTTTTCGAGCATATGGAGATCCCCCTGGGAGTTCCTCCGACCACAAAAACGATCGAAGGTATGTTTTATCTATTATGCACCGAACCTGGGGAATATCCCAGGGTTTTTTCCTATCGGCCATCCAGGGATACCTTGTCCAGAAACTTCTTGAGCGCCGCCGGATCGTTGATGCTGGAAAAAAGACTCCAGTCGGGAGAAAAACGCCGCGCCACAGCCTCGGGGACCGCCTTATAGGGGAGATCCTTCAGAAGCTTGGAGAACGAAAGCTTTTCGCCGACGGCGCCGTCCATTTTTCTTTTCAGCTCCGGAATCAGAAGCCTGGAGTACAAGCCTTGAAAGGGTTCAATATACGATCTTTTTTCAGCCAATACGGCGAAACAAGGCGCCGAACCCCCGACGATCGGAGTATCGAGAAGGCTAAAAAGATAATTAAGCCAGTCTTTGTCGAAAAAGGGCATATCGCAGGCGAGGAGATACACCCAGGGGGTGGTTGCGCTGCAGAGGGCCGCGTGCAAACCGGAAAGGGGGCCGAAGCCGGGCACAATGTCGCGGACGAAGCAAAGGGGAAGCCCATCGTAGATATCGCGGTCAGGCCCGACAAGATATACCGGCAGGTTCGAAGCCAGGGCGTTGAGCGCCACCCTTCTGCCCAAGGGGACTCCTTTCACCAGCGCGGCTTGTTTATCCGATCCGCCAAAGCGCTTTCCCAATCCTCCCGCCAGAATCGCCAGACTAAGTCCCTGAAGCACCCCCGCCCCCTTCCAAATTACAAGATTAGTCGGCTGTAAACGTATCAAAGGAACAGCTCTTGCGCCATGCCCATCGGAAGGATTAGGGTTAGCGCATGCTGTCAAAGATTTTGGAGGCGGCGGATTGGAGCAGCCCACCGGAGGATATGGAATTCCAGTGCAGCTACCAGGATCTGATGGAGAGCATAGCCAAGGACAGCGCATCCCTGAGGGAAGCCTGGGCAATCCAGGGCGCCTATAGCTCCAGCGATATAAAAAAAGCGATTCGTCTCTATATACGGACCCCCGGTATCGTCAACGTCATGCTCAATTACAAAATTTGCGTGGAGCATGGCCTTCCCCTGCATCCCAGCGTTTATTACGAACTGAAGGAGGCGCGAAAATACAAGATCGACCATGGCCTTCCCGCGGTGGAAAATGCCAATAGGCTCTATAGGGAATCGATACTCCTGGCCCGGAAGGCCCTCGACATGGGCGGAGAATTCCCGGCCCGCGGAGTGGAGTTCCTTCGCAAACTCCCCCGGGAACTTAAAAATTTCATATATACCGGTATACGAGATACGTATACGTGGAGAGGCTCGGAACCGACGCTCCTGCTTCGGCTCGCTGAAATGTTGCGCCGGGAATACGGCCCGGAGCTAATCCTGGCCGCAGCGCATGGAGCCATAATGCCGGCTTTGCTTCTTGCCGAATTCCTCGATACGCCCCTTTACTTTATCCGTTTTTCCATGTTCAAACGGCACGATGAAGAACCCATCATCAGCTTTTCCGACAAGGCCTGGCTCTCGGATTTTTCCTCCAAAAGGGTTATCCTCTACGATGAAGACGTCGCGGGGGGCCGAACCCTCGAGCTTTTCAGCAGGCGCATTTCTCCTCTGTTTGGTCAAACCAAAACGGCCTGCTCGATCCGTCATGCCGGTTCGTCCATCCGGCCGGATTATACAGGCCTGACCTGGTGGGGCTAGAGGCGGGCCCCCCTTTCATGCTTTTATTAAGGATGCAAAATCCAACCGGGGCTCGAACTCTCCGGGGGATTAACTTGACTTTTATCGATATTCATATATAGTGGATTTTCTAACGGAGAAACTATGGCCAACAGACAGAAAATATCCTTCGGTCCTTCGATTCGGCGCCTCCCCTCGTATCTTCATGTGATAAGGCAGGCTCAACAAAACGGAGATCAGTATATTTCGGGAACGGTCATCGCCGCCGAGCAGAACCTGGAACCGATACAGGTGCGAAAGGACCTGGCCATCACCGGGATCATCGGAAAACCTAAAAAGGGATATCCGGTCAATGAATTAATCGAAGCGATAGAGAGCTACCTGGGATGGAACCTGAGACACTGCGCCATTGTGGTCGGCGCGGGGAACCTCGGCTCTGCCCTCACTGGCTATCAGGAATTCAAGAACCACGGTTTGAATATCGTGGCCGCATTCGATATCGATCCTTCGAAAGTGGGTTCCAGCGTCCATGGGGTTCCCATCCATCCTTTCGAAAAAATCGAGGAAATCGTTCCCCGGATAAAGGCCGAACTGGCCATTCTCACCGTACCCTCGCCATTCGCCGTGAGCACCTGCGAAAGCATCGTCAAGGCGGGCATAAAATCGATCTGGAATTTCACCAATATCAAGCTTAAGGTTCCTGAGGATGTGCAGGTGTGGAGGGAAGACCTGTCTTCAGGCTACGCCATGCTCACGGTGATGATGAAACTGGCTTCCAGGTCATCCGAGGACTAAAAAGGCTCATTTTAAGCCTGGCATATCGGATTACAGGGCGATCATCCCGTTTTTCCCCATCCGTATCATTCCTCTTCGATATCATTCCTCTTCGACATAGCGCTCCAGTTTTCCCCTCGTTTCGGAATCGATAAGCCCCAGGCGCTCCAGAGTCGCGACGATTTCCCGAATATGCAGGAAGGCGTGGAGCCGGACGCCTAAACCCTCCATATCCGAGCGGCCCGCCTTGCCCCTTTCCACTAATACGACGAGGTCTTCCACCACCAAGCCCTCGGCTCTCAAGATCTCCACGGCTTCACGCTTGCTCAAGCCCGTGGTGATCAGATCGTCCAGGAGAAGCGCCCGCTCGCCCGGGGAGTACGCCCCTTCCACCCTATTGCCCGTGCCGTGGTCTTTTACCGGCATGCGGGGCCAGATCATGGGCGTTTCTAGGGCCAAGCCGGCTGCGGTCGCCAGCGGGAGGGCCGCGGCGGGGATTCCCGCGAGTCTGTCGAATATGCATTCTTTCGCCAGCATGGCGTATGCCCTGCCCGCCAGCGTCAGGGCCGCGGGATCCGAAATGAGCCTTCGAAGATCGATGTAAAAGGGGCTTTTCTTTCCGCTCTTAAGGGTGAAGTCCCCGAGGCGGAAGCAGCCGGTGGTGATGAGCGCGTTTACCAACTTTTCCTTCAGCCCATCCTTTTCGCTCCTCCGCGTCCACCCTGTCGGGGTTTTCGATTCCGGCCCGGCCGCCGCCCTGCCGCGGTTTATCTCGTCCCGCAGGGCCCTCGCCGCTTCGGCCGGGTCGCCGGCGCCCGCGACGGCCCTGGCCGCCACCACCAATACCCCGCTTTTGTCGTCGCGGGCGCCGGCTCTCAAAGCCTCCTCCGCCCTCCCCCCCTGGGCCCCGATACCGGGGCTCAGAAACCAGGCTTTCGGGGCGACGGCCCTCACCGCGGCCAGGGCTTCCAGATCATTGCCCGCCACGACAATTCCCGTATTTTTCGCCCAGGAGCTGACCTCTTTGGCCACTCGAACATATAAAGGCTCGCCATCGACGTTCAGGTCCTGGAATATTCCCGCCCCCGGGTTACTGGTTCTGCAGAGAAGAAAAAGCCCCTTTTCTTCCCGCTCGAGGAAAGGCTCGATACTCTCCCTGCCCAAATAAGGGCTCAAGGTGACCGCATCCGCCCCGAGGTCGCCGAATAGCGCGTCGGCGTAAGCCCTGGCGGTGGATCCGATATCCCCCCGCTTCGCGTCGATGAGAATTGGAATATCATCCGGAATCGCTTCGATGCTTGTCCTCAACAGATCCATCCCCCCGCTTCCCAGGGCTTCGTAGAACGCGATATTCGGTTTAAAGCAGACAACGTAAGGGGAAGTGGCTTCGATAATCCTCAGGTTCGTTTCTCTCGCCGAGGCTAGGCAGGCTGAAAGACCTTTCTCCTCGATAATCTTTCTATCGAAATAGGGATCGAGCCCAACGCAAAGGCAACTGTTTTTACGATCGACGAGTTCGTCCAGCCTTGAAAAAAAATCCATCCTACTCTCCTTGTGCAGCCTGTCGCGAAACCTTCTCGCATATCAGACTTGGCGGGCGGGATAAAGGATACAAGTCCTTACACGCCTTCGCAAGGGAGTCTTTCGCTCTCTTTGCCTTTGAATATAGGTGCATGGCCTGGACAGATGGTGTATACTACGATTAGTCATTCTTCGGTTACGAATCGCCCATCCAAAGGAGGCTAAACACGATGAAGCGCTTTCTTGTCATACTCGCGGCAGTGCTCCTCATAGCGCCCCTGACGGCCCAGGAGGGCCTTGGTTCCGGCCCGGATTTCTCCGCCACCCTTTTGCTGGGCTCGGACCTTCTTCCCTCGGCCTCCGATCCGACTAAATTGGAAAGCTGGTCCAAGCTCGGATTCCAGCCCGATCTCTCCCTGGGGAAGTTCGGCATCGGCCTGGACCTTACTTTCCGATTTCAGATTTATCCGGACGCCAACACGCCGCTTCTGATTTACGAACCCGACTGGGTGCCCCAGGCCGGCCGGACGATCTTCGACGTATATCTTCCCAAAATCATGTATGTCCGCTACGGCCTCCGGGGTATCGATCCCTACTATATCAAGCTGGGTTCAATCGACGACTTCAGTTTGGGCAATGGCCTTATCGTATCCGACTACGCCAATACCCGCTTCCTGCCGGATCTTAGGATTTTCGGGTTGCAATTTGGCCTGGACGGAAGCGTATTCAAATTCCCTTACCTTGGAATAGAAGCTCTGACGGGCAACCTCGCCCGCATGGACGTGATCGGCGGCAGGATATTCATCAGACCTCTGGCGTTTTTGGGAGAGACTCTCCCGGCCAAGCTACAGTTAGGTTTCACCGGTGTCCTGGACAGGGATCCCCTGACTTACACCGATGCCGCAGATCTGGCGCTCTATCCTGCGGCGGATCTCGTCTATATCATCGGCGCCGATCTCAGCCTTCCCGTATTGAGTTCCGAAGTCGCTTCTCTCAATGCCTTTGTGGAGGGAGCCCGTCAGCCCAGCGGCGCCCTGGGTCTCATCACCGGTGTCGGGGGAAGATTGATCGGCTTCATCAAGTACGGCGCCCAAATCCGCGCCCTCCAGGGCGGATTCATCCCCTCATACTTCGATAGCAATTACGATTTCTACAGGGATGAACGGGCGGAATATGTCCTGAGCCTTGCGAGCCCGGGGGACTTTAAGCTGGGCTGGCTGGCAAGGCTGGGCTTCCAGCTTTTCAAGGAAGCCCTGGAATTGAATATCCAGGTGGACGGCCCCTTCGCGCCTAAACCCAGCCCCGCGACCGACGACAGCGGCGCCTATCCCCACATCAAGGGAGCTGTCGTCCTCGCCGAAGGCTTATTGCCCGGCATATTCCTGAGCGGAAGCTATGAAAAGTATTTCATCGGCCGTAAAACAACTTTCTTCAGGGAACTCCTCGATCCAGAGGATGCCGTGATAGGAATGTCCATAAACTACAAGACCGGCGCGACGGTGCTGACCCTTTCTTATATCTATTCCTGGGACCCGACCGCCGGAGACTTCAACGTCAGCTCCAGCCTGAGCGCCTCGGTGCGCTTCTAAAAGTAAAGGGGGCAGGTACATGAAACGCTTCATAGTGGTAGTCGTCCTCGCGGCTCTCCTTTCCCCGGCCGTCATGGCCCAGAGTGGCGGATTCGGTGCCTCGATCATGGGTTGGATGCGCGATCATGCCGGTATGGAGATCGGCTCGGTCACCATAGATGGGGTGAGCTACTCGAAGGTCGTCGTCTCCCCCGAGGTGAGGATCGGTCGGCTGGAGCTGGGATTCTATCTCCCGGTCATCTACTCCAGCGATCTTTTCGATCCCTCCAGCTGGTACAGGCCCAAGGGCAACAATGAATGGGATTTCGGCTCAGCCTATTGGGGCGACGACAACTTCAAAGCGGCCCTGGATCTCGCCACCGATCTGATCCTCAAGATCAAGTACCTGGAATATGGCGAGCCCCTGGACGATCCTTTCTTCCTGAAGCTTGGCAATCTTCACGGACTGTCCATCGGTCACGGACTCATCATGAGGAACTATCGCAACGACAGCGACTTCCCCAGCATCCGGCGCGTCGGCGTGAATACGGGCATAGACTTCGGCGGCTTCGGCTTCGAAGCCCTGGTGAACGATCTGCCGGTACCCCAGATATACGGTACCCGCCTTTATTTCCGCCCCTTCAAGGCATCCAAGCTCGCCATCGGCGTCTCGGGCGTGGCCGACATAGACGCCGCAACGAATCTGGAAGGCACGACCTACGACAGCGCCGCCGGCAACTTCAGTCTCCTGGGCGCCGGATTGGATCTGGATCTGCCCATCATAAACTCCTCGGCAGCCCTCGGCGTCAGGGCCTTCGCCGACCTGGCGGCCACGGTTCCCTATCTCCAGGGAGCCATAACGAATCCCGACACCTTGTTGACCATTCCCTCGGGACTCAAGACCGAACTCCTCTGGGATGGCGGCCCCCATAATTGGGGAGCGGCGGCGGGCTTCATGGGCAATGTTCTCTTCATCGATTGGAGATTGGAATACCGCTATTTCACCGGCCTGTTCAGACCGGCCCTCTTCGACGCCACCTATGAAAGAACCCGATCGAGTCTGGTGCAAGAATACCTTCCCTATCTGGACGGCACCAAGCAAATCTCCGACGCGCCCACGGTCATGGGCATCTACGGAGAAGCGGGCTTCGATTTGTTCAAGGAAAAGCTCAGTCTCATGGCAGGCTACATGTGGCCCTGGACTCCCGAAGAGGGCTTTACGATCAGCGTCCACGCCGACGACGAACTCAGGGCGGGTCTGGTGCTCAAGCGGGGACTCGTTCCTGTGGTGGACCTGGCGGGCGCCGTCTATTACGACAAGCGCGGCATCGTAAACTCGATACAGGACGGTAGTTTCACCTTCTTCGACGAGAGGACCGCCTTCGCAGGCGAGATCGAGATCCCCATTCCCAAGACCCCCAACCTGGCCATTGGCCTGATCTTCAAGATGGTCGCGGCCAGGGATTCTGTCACCGGTCATGTTAAATACGTGAACGACGATCCGACTAAAGGCGTCCTCATGGAACCCACCGTAACGGTGGAGACCCGGTTCAGATTCTAAATTCCATACGTTCGGGGAAGCCCCCGATGGCGGTTCCCCCGGCTTTTCAAAAAGGACGCGTCCACAGCGTCCTTTTTTTATGCCTCCAAAAAGGGTATTCTTGTCCCATGGCGCAAATACGAATTTTAGGATCCGAAACCTATAGGCTCATCGCCGCCGGCGAGGTGATAGACCGGCCGGCATCGGCCCTGCGCGAGCTTCTCGACAACGCCATCGACGCCGGAGCGACGGAAATCCGCGTCGAGATCGCCAAGGGCGGCGTGGAGCTGCTCAGGGTAAGCGATAACGGCTGCGGAATGTCCAGGGAAGATCTCGTCCTCTCCATTCAGGAACACGCAACGAGCAAAATAGAAAAAGCCGACGATCTGCTCACGGTGAAGACCTTAGGTTTCCGTGGAGAAGCCTTGGCGTCCATCGCCGCCGTGGCGAAATTAGAAATGCTCAGCAAGGCCGAAGGCCCCGATTCAGGTTGGCGACTACTCAAAGAGCCGGGCCTCCCGGTTCAACTTGAGGCGACACCGGCCCGCAGGGGCACGACGATCAGCATCAGGGCCTTGTTCGAACGTTTTCCCGCGCGGCGCCAGTTTTTAAAACGACCCTCCTCAGAGGCGGCCCAATGTCGCCAGGTCTTCGTGGAAAAAGCCCTTGCCCACCCTTCGATCGGCTTCGTATGGAACTCCGGCGCCGAATCGGAACACCTGGCTCCTTCGAGCCTGAAGGAACGGATCGCCCTGCTCTACCGGGAAATACCATCCGACCTCCTTTCGCTGTTCCAGTTCGAGGCGGCCGGCTGTCCCTTCGGCATCGTCTACGCCGATCCCGCTTTTTCCCGAAGGGATAGAAAATATCTCCAGGTTTTCGTTAACCGGCGCAGAGTACCCGAATGGGGGCTCTCGGGATCGATGGAATACGCCTTTTCCGAGTACCTTCCCGGAGGAATGCGCCCCTGCGCCTTCCTCTTCGCCGAGATCGATCCATCCCTCGCCGACTTCAATATCCACCCGGCCAAGCGGGAGGTAAGGATCAAAAACGCCGAAGCGCTCAGATCGGCAGTATACGCCGCATTCCGCGCTCATCTTCGTTCCAGTCTGGGAGAGGGTATAAAGCACCTGGACTGGAATAGCCCACGGACGAGCCTGTCCTCCTCGTTCCCAGGTTCGGAAACCTGGCAAAAACTGGACGGGAAGGCTCTGGACAGGGCTTTCTGGGACAGACTGGACAGCGAGCGACGATCCAATGGCGAAGCCTGGGCGGGCGAGGCTGCTTTGCGGGAAAGCGGGAACGATGACGGCCCAACCTGGGAAGGGAGCGCTTTTGCGGCTCGAAGTACTCAAGGAGCCGGGGACGGAAGGACGGACCCTGCCATCTATGGTAACGAGGAAAATGAATGCCCCCCGTCGGGACAGGCGTTTAGATTTTTAGGCAGGGCTTTCGGCCCCTTCCTGGTCTTCGAAAGCGCCGAAGAACTCTATATTCTCGACCAGCATGCGGCCCAGGAGAGAATTCTTTACGATAAACTTCGTTCCGCCAAAGGCAAAAGCCAGGCGCTCCTCGTTCCTTTTATCATGGATATCCCGGACTCCGATCTGGAAAACCGTATAACCTCCTCCCTGCCCGAGCTCGAGCATATGGGGTATCGCATGGAAAAAAACGAGGGACAACTGGTCGTCAGCGGAGTGCCGGCGATTCTCGGCGAGAAGGGCCTCTCGATTCTCGCCGAGAGTCTCGCCGAAGACAACCCTCCGGGTTCCGGGCCAGAGGAAAAGCTTAAAGCGGTGACGGCCTCGATCGCCTGCAAAGCCGCCGTAAAGGACGGGGATCTGCTGGAAGACAGGGCTGCCACGACTCTTATCGCCCAAGCCTTGGCCCTCCCCCTTCCCCGCTGTCCTCACGGGAGGCCAATCTGGCTCAAACTGGACAGAAAAACCTTGGAGCGCATGATCGGACGAAGCGTGTAACCAGTTCCTCGAAGCTTGTTGCTGGGGCTGCCTGGGTATCCAGGGGACCGTATTTCTTTTATCTACATACAGGCATAGCCGGGAAGATAATCCTGCCCCTCGCTCCAATACCCACAAGCTTCGAGGAACTACAAAAAAATTTATATAATTCCTGGTAACTTTTCCGGTACTGCATTATTATTACTAGTGCAGGACGACAGCAGTTTGCTCTTCATGCACCTCCTTTTGTGTTGGCCGCCGGGTATTCCTCCTTACCCGGCGGTCTTTTTTTCCAGCGCCGGCGAGGTATCGGCCTTCAAGAATTGACACGGGGGGGAACTACCATATATTGTATGCCGTCTTTTAAGGAGAATGCCATGGCACAGGTATCAAAAAACGCGCGAACCTCCAGCAGCACCCAGCGCTTCTACTGCCCCTGCGGCGGCGAAGTTAAAATGAAGACCGTTTTTGAAAACGGCAAGGTCAAGAACATGGCCGAATGCGAAAAGTGCAAGCGAGTTGAGCGCAAGCCCAGCGATTTCAATTGAAACGCCTCGATAGGCTCCCGGACAAAGCTTCGGGGGCCTAGCCTTTTCTCTGCTCTTCCAACGAAGCTTCAATGATTTTTCGGGATTTCTCCAGGGTTTCCAAGGCTTCTTTCTTGGAATGCGGCGCCGGCAACAGGGCGAGATAACTGGCCGTAAAGGGAATATTCCCGAAATTGAATAAGAAATCCCTGATATTCGCTATCTTCCATCCCCCTTCCATGGCCGCCACAAGTATGGGAATAGGTTCGACTTCCAATATTTTCCTGTATCCCGCCGAATGGAAACGTCCCAGCGCTCCTGTCCTCGACCGGGTGCCTTCGGGAAAAATCACCGGGATCGTACCCTCTCTGCGGCAACGTTTAGCCATCCTGGTCACCTTGCGCATCGCCTCCAGGGCATCGCCCTTGCGCCGCACCAGGCTGTGACCCGACACGCGTAAAATGAGGGAGATGAGGGGTATTCCGTAGCCGAGCTCCCTTTTTGCCACAAACCTGGCCTTCGCCCAGGGAGGCAGGGTGCGCATGATGACAACTATGTCCAGCAGGCTTTGATGGTTGGAAACCACCATAAAGCGCTCGGGAAGGGCTTCGCCCAGTCTGCTTTCCACCCTCGGTCTGAAGCCGCCGTAGAAGCTCAAAGTGGTGAATATTTTCTGTATCGCCTTGTCTTCGAAATACTGGGCTATCTTCATGGCTTTGCGCCAGGGGAGCACCGCGATGGCCAACAAAAGGACAATTTCCCAAAAGGTAAATACCGTCAGCAAAATTAAAATAATGACTATAGTCACGGCGGTTCTCTCTGAGTAAGCGCTAATTCGTTATCCTATTTAACCAGATACCCCGGTTGGAGTCAATTACAGTCTTGACATTCAGCAGCTCTCTCTGTTAGCTTTCCTCGTCGAATTGTCAGACCGTTCCGGTTCTTCATGAATCGACTATCAATCCGGGAGGATTCCCTTTGAGCACAAAGAATCTATCAGCCGAAAAGAGGATGCGGCAGGATGAGAAACGCCGTATCAGAAACAAGGGCGTCAAGACGGCCATACGATCAGCGGCCAAGAAAGTCGTCGTAGCCTCCGAGAAAAAGGATGCCCAGGCGGCCAAGGAAGCGCTTCTCGATATGATCAAGCGCATCGACACTGCCGCGCGTAAGGGCATCGTGAAGAAAAACGCCGCCGCGCGTAAGAAATCCCGCATGCAGAGGCTTGTCAACAGGCTGGAAGCCTAGGTCGAAGACCCGGGTTCGTATGCCGCCAAGCCTCGACGCGGCCTTAGATCGATGCCAGCCTGCGTCAAGCATCGCTGAAAAAACGAATATATTAGGAGAAGCTATATGGCAGAGAAGCTTACAAAGGCCGAATTAATCGATGCGCTGTATGGAAAACTCTCCCCTTCGAGCAAGACCACCAGGAAAGAAATTCACGAGCTTATCGACGGGCTTTTTTCCGAAATCAAGACCGCGATTTTAAACGGCAAGACCGTGGAACTCCGTGGATTCGGCACCTTCGAAGTCAAGCTCAGGAAGGGAAGAACAAGAGCGAGAAACCCCAAGACCGGCGAGATTGTCTCCGTCCAGGATCACGGCGTCGCCGGATTCCGCCCGGGCAGGGAACTCAAGAAATCGGCGTGGGACATGGACCCCTCGCTTATAACGAAGACTTTCAAGAAAAACTGACACAGCGCCAGGGGTCAGGAATATCCACAGCCTCCCGGCTCCCGTACTATTTTCACTTTACGATGGGGTTTTTCAAAGGCGAGACGAGTTTTGAAAACCCAGCGATATGGCGCGTGTGTTTCATCTATTTTCATGCCTGTGGCATGAGAATAGATGAAACTGGCTAAAATGCTTGGCAATCTTTGACTGATTCAGCAAATCCTATAATTGACTTTGTCCGACCATTGTGAAAATATCAATACCGTGCCTCGACGATCAAAACAAAAACCTCTTATCCATTCGACCGAGCTTAGTTCCCATATCACCATGTCCGGCGAACTCGATATCGAGGGAAGTCTTTTAATAAAAGGAAAAATTTCAGGACTGGTGCGAAGCGCTTCACATATTTCAATCGACAAAGGAGCGTGGGTGGAATCCTGTTCTCTCTCCGCGGCTTCGCTATCGGTGGCTGGTAGGTTTTCCGGGTCGGTCAAGGCGGAGGGTTTTGTGGAGTTTCAGGACAGGGCGAGGATAAGCGCCTCGGTGGAATGCGCATCCCTGAGGGTTTCCCCCTCCTGCCGCTTCGAAGGTCATGTATCGATGCCCGACCTGGATCTGCATGATCAGCGGTTGCACAAGTTTTTCCCTTCCGTAGATTCGGCAAGCGACGATTGACAGATCGCTCCGGCGGGACTATAGTGACATGTACGACCCGAGGGCCGGCTATCCGTAACAGTGATATAGCGCAGGCGCCCGTGGCGGTGCCCGTCTTTCCGATGTCGGAAATCGCCGTACGAATGAATCAACAGACAATACCTGAAACGATACAGTAAAGGGCGAATAGTTAAACGCCCGGATTCCGTACAAAAACGGAGCATTGGATGGCATTAATCCGAAAATCAAAACACGAAGACCCCAGCAAGAAGGACCGTATGGAAGAAACATCTACAGAATCCCCGGCGCGAAACCCAAGCCAGGAGCAACCCGCTACGGCGACCTCGCCCCGGGAAACCGCCATCGGCGGCGCCCAGGGCACGAGACCCATAAAACGTATAAAGCTTAAAAAGCGATCGGGGAGACAACCACCCTCGGGAACGGAAGAGGAGATACAACCATCCCTTCAGGAATCTGAGGCCTATCCTGGAATAAAACCGACCGAGATCGAGCAAGAGCAAGCAAGCAGCCCGCAGCGGGGAGCGATCGATGTCCTCGCCGCAGCCGCCCTGGAGCGGGAGGTACGGAACGGCCTGGTGCGTCGACAGGAATCCTACGAAAGGCCGACACCGGAAAAGAACCACGAAAACGGCAGGCAGGAAGGCGGTGACTCCCGGGCCAGGCTCCTCATAAACGATCTATCCAAGATGGGCATCAAGGAACTGAGGGAACTGGGGGAAAAGTACGGGATAAACCACGAGGAGTTGATCGCCCTGCGCAAGCAGGAGCTCATTTTTTACACCCTCAAATCCCACACCGAAAAGGGCGGCATCATCTACGCCTATGGGTCGCTGGAAATCCTGCCGGACGGCTATGGCTTTTTACGATCTCCCCAAAATTCCTACCTCTCGGGTACCGACGATATCTATATCTCCCCCTCCCAAATTCGACTCTTCAACCTCAAGACCGGCGACACGGTTTACGGGCAGATCCGCAGCCCCAAGGAGGGCGAGCGTTTCTTCGCCATGTTGCGCATCGAGTTGGTGAACTACGACGAGCCAGCCGTTGCCCAGAACCGCATACCCTTCGAGAATCTCACGCCCCTGTATCCGAACAAGAAACTGGATCTCGAAACTAATACCGAAGAACTCTCCACCAGGATCATCAACCTCTTCTGCCCCATCGGCAAGGGCCAGAGAGCCCTCATCGTATCCCCGCCCAAAACCGGAAAAACCATCCTGCTCCAGAAGATCGCCAACGCTATAACCACGAATCATCCCGAGGTTTATCTCATCGTCCTTCTCATCGACGAGCGCCCCGAGGAAGTCACGGATATGGAGCGTTCGGTCCAGGCGGAGGTGATATCCTCCACCTTCGACGAGCAAGCCACCAGACACGTGCAGGTGGCAGAGATGGTGCTGGAAAAGGCCAAGCGACTGGTCGAACACGGACGGGACGTGGTTATCCTCTTGGACTCCATCACCAGGCTGGCCAGGGCCTATAACCAGACGGTGCCCACATCGGGCAAGATCTTATCCGGCGGCGTGGATTCCAATGCCCTGCACAAGCCTAAGCGTTTCTTCGGCGCGGCGCGCAACATCGAGCAGGGTGGCAGCCTCACTATCATCGCCACCGCCCTTATCGACACGGGCTCAAGGATGGACGAGGTTATCTTCGAGGAGTTCAAGGGCACGGGCAATATGGAAATAAACCTGGACAGGCGCCTTTCGGACAAACGCCTTTTCCCGGCTATCAACATCAAGAAATCGGGCACCAGGAAAGAAGAAATCCTCCTCACCGACGAGGAGCTCCAGAAGATATGGGTTCTCCGCAGGGTTATCAACCCCATGGATGATTCGGACATCATCGAACTGCTTATAGACAGGATGGGCAAGACCAAGAACAACGAGGCCTTCCTCAAGTCCATGAGCGGACCGGCATACTCCGGCGCCGACTAAAAGGACCGCACCCGTCGCACGAGGCCTACTTTGTCCCATAGACGGATAGACGTAGTCAAAGAATTGTTGTATATTCATCGAGCTTATAAGGAACCGTCATTTGGCCGGTTTTCAGGCATTGTTCTTAGTACGACGCAGTGGAGGAAGATATGAAGCAGGGAATCCATCCCAAATACGAGCACTCGACCATCACCTGCGCCTGCGGCAATGTCATCGAGACCCGTTCGACGGTAAAGAATTTACAGGTTGAAATTTGTTCGGCCTGCCATCCCTTCTTTACCGGCAAGCAGAAGCTCGTGGACACCGCGGGACGCATTGAGCGCTTCAACCGCAAGTACGGTATCAAGTCCCAAGAGACTAAATAATACCGTTCCCGTCGATTCAAAAAAGGAAAACGCGCCATTTGGGCGCGTTTTTTTTATGCCCGCCCACCTGTCGTGCGACAAGGATTGAGGCCCGTTTTAATGCTTTTCTCCAGGTTCTTCTCCAGGGCCTCGAGCATGGCCGCCATAGCCCGGCCCGCCCGGCCCCGGTGGGAGACCCGGTTCTTTTCACCGGGGCTGAGTTCCGCCACGGTCCTGCCCAGTTCCGGCAAAAAGACCAGGGGATCGTAGCCGAAGCCCCCCTTCCCTGCCGGCGCATAGGCTAGCAGGCCCGGGCAGGTTTCTTGGACCGCGATATACCTGTCCTCTCCATAGAGGAAGACGAGACAGCAGTAGAAAGCACATCGGCGTTCATCGACCTGCTTCATCACACTCAAAAGAAGTTCGTTTCTGTCCCCGTCGCTTAGTTTTTCAGAGCCATCCAGGGATCCGTAGCGCGAAGAATGGATGCCCGGGGCTCCATCCAAGGCGAGGACCGAAAGGCCGGAATCGTCGGCCAGGGTGGGTATGCCCGCCTTATCATGGAGTGCCTTGGCTTTTATAAGCGCGTTGGCGAAATAATCCGATCCATTTTCATCTATCTCCATAGGATCGATACCCGCATCTGCCGGGGAGAGAAGTCTGTGTCCAGGCAGGAGTGGACGCAATTCATCGATTTTATGTCTGTTGAAGGTGGCTACGAGTATTTCCATGGGGGGAGAATAGCCTTTGGACGGAAGAAGCTCAAGCGTGGCGATGGAGCTTTTTGCCCCTCCCTTTTTTCAAATAAAATAAACCTGAATCTATGGAACCTTTCGGTAAGCCCAGAAGGAGGGCTATGTCCTTATGGGCGACCAGGGGCTTCATGCGAGCCTTGCGCGCCAATAACTTGTAGTAACGCAACCGTTGCTGGGCAATTTGCTGCTCCAGATCCTGTCTTGTCCGGGAATTGGTATCGCTTCGCAACTCGGACTCCACATAGAGTATTCTGCCCCAGGTTTCGTTGATCCTGCCCACCAGTCGATCCAACTGCAGCCTCTGGATTTCCAGGGTGGCCCTGGCCTTGTGGAGCAGGGTTTCCAACCACAGGACGGGCAGCCCAAGCCTGCGCGCCACCCTTTGCGTCATGGCGTCATCGACCTCCCAAGCGCATTTCACGGTCAGGAAGAGGAGTCTCTTTTCCTGGGAGCCCATGGTCTTGATAAATACCGAAGGACTGATTTCGCCGATAAAACGCCTGATTTCCTTATTCGCGCCAACATCGGAAACGGTGACGCCGGCGCCCCGCCTCCGATCGATATGGGCCCCGGAGGAGAAACCGCTTTCCATGTACCGATCCAGGCAATCCCCTTCGAAAGTTTCGAAGCCCATGGTCTCCGGGACGGAAGAATGCGCCAGAAGGGAATCCATGAGCTCCCTTCTCCGATTGCAGCGCTGTACGGATTTGGCGATAAATCTGAGGCTCTTGTTGATATAGGCATCCTTTTTATCGTCGAGTTCGAGACTTTTGCGCAGGATAGACAGAAGGCGGCCGGAGTAGTGCAATAGAGCTTCCGCGGCTTCGTCGGCCGATGAAAAGCCATATTTTTGAGGATGGGCGAAAAGCCTCGTCAACATGCCCCGGGCGAGGGGAGAATTCAATAACAGCTGTTGTTGATTTTCCATGGCGCCCTTATTGTTCGGGCTTGTTCCGGTAACAGCGGTCCAAGAAGAAATCGCTTTCGTGACTTCCTTCACCCTGGCTCCTCCCGATTGAATAAACTGCAAACACCATGCCAAAAAACTCCGATGTCACAGGGTGAGGATAAATGAGTTGCTTTCCTGAAATTGGCTTGCTCGAAAAAAGATGACGACGAGATTAATCCACCCTGGTCTGCGCAGGAGGATACCCGGATTTGTTAGTCTTTGTTTGAAACCGCCTTCTCCGATGAAGGATACGCATTATCCCAAGAAGGTTCTTCGGGGAATTCATCCTCGGTGAACAGCTCGGCGAAACTGTCCAGGAGCAACGCCTTGACGCTCTCAATATTCCCCTGGATGGAAAGCCCCGAGGCCAGCCTGTGCCCTCCTCCTCCGAAACGGGCCGCGATGGCCGATACGTCGATTCTTTCCTTGGAACGGAATCCCACAGTGCATTGATCCTCGGCTTCCTGCTTGATCACGAAACAAGCCTCGCAGCCGGCGACGCTCATCATGAGCTGGTACAGGAGATCTGAATCCCTGGAAGCCATGCCGTAACGTTGCTGATCTTCCAGGGAGAGAAAGGAGATCAGGAGCCTGCCATCGAAATGCGGCTCGATGCGCAGGAGGATCTCGCCCAGAAGCTTGCGGGAGAAGAGGGTTTTTCCCCCGTTGATGGCGTTGTAGATCTTTTTAGGGGAGGCGCCGGCCTTTACCATCCGCGCGGCGATTTCGAAAGTGGAATCGCCCTTTTCATCCAGGTGTCTGAAAAACCCGGTATCCGTGCAGAGTCCGAAGAAGAGAAGCTCGGCTTCTTCCCGGCTCGGCTTATGCCCCATGGCCTCCATGAGAAGGAATACCATGGCGGTGACGGCCGACGCCGAGGGGTCAAGGTAGTCCGACTCTCCGGGAGTCTCCCCCGAAGCATGATGATCGATAAAGGCTACGGGAACCTTGGGCATGGTCTCTCCCACGGAGCCGATCCGAGCCATGGACGAACAGTCCAGCACCAGCGCCGCGGCGCGCTCGAAGTCGCGTTCGGGGGGAGCCTCGTCCCGGAACTTATACTCGTACTGCAGAATTTCCGAGCGGGTGAAGGGGCCCGAGGAGAGAAGGTGGACCCTCTTGCCCAGGGACTTCAAGAAAGAGGCTAAAGCCAGCTGAGATCCGATGCAATCCCCGTCGGGTTCGCGGTGACCGAGCACGTAAAAGCAATCATGATTTTCGATAAACCAGATTATCCCCCGGGGAACTTTTCGCATTCAGGAGTTTCCTTTCCGCGACAGGAAGTCCTGAGGGGCGATGCTCCGGCCCCCTGTCGACGCAAGGGTTAATCTATAGTATCGGGAAGAGCCTGGTCAAGTTTGCTCGCTTTACTTAAAGTTCCCCGATGTGGAATACTATGGCCACAAGGAAACGACATCGTGGAAAAGGCCGACCTAAGACAGAGAGTATCCGAAATAGCCCGCATACTTTTACCCCTATGGCCGAATGAAAAGCCTCTTATTCATTCATCGAGCTGTTTCGAGCTTCTCTGTGCGGTGATTTTGAGCGCCCAGTGCACCGACGATCAGGTCAACGCGGTGACCCCCGCCCTTTTCTCCGCCTATCCGAACCCCAGGGCCATGGCTCTGGCCGACGTGGAGGATGTGGAGCGCCTTATTCGATCGGTCGGGTTTTTCCATACCAAGGCCAGACACTTGGTGCTGAGCGCCCGGAAAATCATGACGGAGTACGGCGGAAAGGTGCCCTCGAAAATGGAGGAGTTGCTCTCCCTTCCCGGGGTAGGCCGGAAAACCGCCAATCTGGTCATTTCCAGCTGTTTCGGCGCGCCTGGGATTATTGTCGACACCCATGTGTCCAGACTCGTTTATCGACTCGGGCTCCATGACAACAGGGATCCAGCGGCTATCGAAAAAAAAATACGGGAAAACCTGCAAAAGTCCCGCTTTACCGCCTTCTCCCATGCCCTCAACAGACAGGGCAAATACATATGCAGGGCAAGAAATCCCGCCTGCCTTTCCGACCCCTCCTCCTGCCCCCTGGAAAAGCTCTGCCCGCGCCGGGGGCTCTAGGGAAAAGTTTCGCCGGAGTCTAAAAAACCTCGTCCAAGCCTCCAGGCCAGAACCCGGGTTACGAGAAAAGCCTTCTCAGGCACTTCGAAAATCATGCATCGCTTGTTGAATCGATGGCTTCGATCCGCCGCGTCCTGCCTGTATGGATAAAACCAGGGCGAAGCTGCGTCAGTTCGCTATAAGCGAGCCGCGCCCGGCTTGTATGGATGAAACACCTGCTGCTACGGCGATGGAAGACCCCATCGCTGTCTTAGCCAAAGAGCGCTTCGGGATCGAGTATTTGTTTCCTCTTCAGCGGATGGCGATCGCCGGAGTTCTGGACGGGGCCGAAAGCGAGGAGCCTGTGCGGCAGATGGTCTTTTTCCCCACGGGCTTCGGCAAGAGCCTTTGCTTCCAACTTCCCGCCCTGCTCGCTCCCGGACCCAGCCTTGTCGTCTATCCGCTGCTGGCCCTCATGAATGACCAACGGCGGAGCCTTGAAAAACGGGGTATCCCCTGTGCCGTTTTCAGGGGAGGAATGGAAAACGCCGAACGGGAGCGGGGCATACGGGCCTTGCGAGAGGGGAGCATAAAAATCGCCATCACCAATCCCGAATGCCTCTGCTCCCCAGGCCTGGCCAGGCTCGTCGACACTCTTGAGGTTTTTCATCTGGCCATCGACGAGGCCCACTGTGTCAGCGAATGGGGAGAGAGCTTTAGGCCAGCCTACCTGAAGCTGGGGGAGTGCATACGGAGGATAAAGCCCAGGGTAGTGAGCGCCTTTACCGCCACCGCCAGCCCCCAGGTCGGCGAGGCCATAGCCCGGTATCTTTTCGGCGACAGCGGATGCTCCCTCATAACCGCCGATATGGATAAGCCCAATATCCGCTATTCCATCGAGCCGAGCGTTTCACCCCGTCATAGCCTTATCAAGCTGGTAAATGTTCTTCCCAGGCCTCTCATCGTCTTCGACCGGTCCAGGCCGGGGGTCAGACTCCTGTGCGAGTTTCTACGCGCCCGGGGAATCCAGGAAGTCAAGTTCTACCATGCCGGCCTGTCCAGGGAGGAAAAGGAGGCCGTGGAGGACTGGTTCATGAAAAGCGAAAACGGAATTCTGGTCAGCACATGTGCTTACGGAATACCATAAGGCCTAAATATTAAAATATATTAATAAGTTTCTTAACTACTCCTCTAGCCAGTACCAGAAGACTCGATCTTACAATTCATTTCTAATTTTATCCTTGAAGTGTTGATGTACTAACTAGACCAGTATTGTCGTACAAAACAGACAGGCCCCAATATACTTACCTTCTCACTCTCACTTAATCGACCAAGCAACTGATAAATCCTTCTATTCAGCATTGTGATCCTTTTGTTTACGACCAATGTAATACTTTATGAAAATTCTTCCGACTTCACACTCTCACCTTAAGTTAACTTATTGACTAAACAATAGATAATTGTGTTTTAGCTTGACATATTAGTATTTACATCATTTACTACCCTTGTAGATAGTAGAAATTTGTGTTTTGCTAGGAGATAACTTATGTATATCCCCAGCAATAAAATACAACTCATCCACAGCCTAATAGAGAGTATATACAGAACGACGTTGAATGAGGATGCAATTCAAACGATATCTAAAAAAACTTGTTCTATACTCGATGCACATTATTTTGCTCTGATGTTGTTCTCTGGGACAACAAACCCTGATCCTCGGGTAATAAGCAATAACCCTCCTGAGTTTTTGCAAGCGTATAATGAAGTCTACAAAGAAGACTTCCTCACGAAGGCTGTAGTGACTACGGGAGAGACAAGCGTACTTCAACGTATTCCTGGCTGGTCAGATAGAAAGAACCAGAATTTCTTGGCGACCCTTGCAAGCGTACGCCCTGCATCAGACGGAATCTACGTCCCGATAAAGACATCCGAAGGTACCATGAAAGGATTATGGGCCATTGCTCGTGCGGGGTTGAGTAGTCCTCCTTTTTCAGACAATGAGATTGAAGTGTTTCATTTTATCTCAGAATTCCTATCAGATGCTTATAAACGATCTTCGCTTTCGTCAACAACGGAAGATGATATTGCGTTTCTGGATTACCAGGGACATATACTTCAGGCGGGGAGCCGAATTCAAGCCACCTTCAAGGAAGTCTTTGGTTTGGGCATTGAAAACCCAAGATTTGAAAAAAAGAAAAACTTCCAATATTTCATTACACAATTTCGAAAGTTTCTACACACCCCTTACCAGATTCAAATGGATAGATTAACCATCCTAACTCCTAAGAAACAATATATGTTCAAATTTGAGCAAATCCCGTTTAGCCTGCTGACAGCTTCGCGATCAGAGACTCCGTGCGCCAAAGTACTGTGCATTGAATATCAAAATGCAGAACTACTCCATTACCCCGCGATTAATGACAGTTATCCTCCATATTATTTTACAAAGCGAGAACATGAAGTCTTGACTGATATCTTCAAGGGTATGTCAAACAAGGAAATTGCATATCGTATGAAAGTCGATGAATCTACAGTAAAGCGACACACGCACAACATCTATGAGAAAGTTGGGGTTCATACTAGGGTAGAACTTGTATTACGCCTTCCAATCGACATTGTTTGAAGCTAAATTTTAGCCTTGTTGGTAGCGATATGATATAAATATCAACTATAGTTGAGCTTACACCGTTAATTATCCAACCTATACTTTGCTTATTAGTTTTATTTATAAATTTTATCAGCATATTCTTTTATTAGCCTTAAAGGCGAGGAGGTAGATTTTATGATATAATTTTATGATATCAAATATCGAAAAGATGCAAGTATTGTATTCAAGAATACTATATGTTTTCTTAAGGAGGTTTGTTATGAAAAAGAGTACGACTCTATGCCTTCTACTTATAATAACAGTATTTATATCTGTTGCAGCTGTAAATGTTTATGCTGGCGATTGGGGAGAATGGGGGCGTTTAGATAGCAAACTCGATTGGCGAGTAAAATGTGATAGGTCTGGTACTGGGACAGAAGAATGGCTGTTTGAATTTAAAAACAAAACAAGCAGTACATTAACTTTCGATTATGAGATCAATAGAGGTTATGGAGATCAACGAGTGGTTATTTCTGCATATGGGACGAAAAGGACTTATGCAAACTACAACGATATAAAAGGTTTAGATACTATAAGCATTCACGTTATTTACAGATAGTATTTTAGTTTCTAGATATATAGAAAGTAGCATACTTATAAGCTTTATCATTTTAAAAGCGAATTCTCTTGTCGTGAGATTATTGATCTTCGTTGGCGTCAGCATCCTTTCACATAATTATTAGGGAGACTTTGTCTAGTTCTTGTCTAGGCCTTGATTATCTGATAGCCAATCTCTATTTTAAATAGATCGATGTTCATATAACACTAGAAGCCCAGCTTGCTACTAGCGATTTTATGCAAACCACAAAACTACGTATAGAACGCATAAGTAAATTCAAGACAATTCTTTTATAATTATATAAGCGTACCCTATACCATAAGTCCTATATATTAATATTTTAGAAATATCGAAATTGGGTTTATTCACAAGTTTTTACAGAATATCGACCTGTATATAACTAATAATTGATTGCTTTAGTGCATACTATGCTCTAATTTCAATAGCAACAAAGCTATAAATCTTCTTGCACAATGCATTGACTTATTATAATAGAGAGTAAATGAACAACATGTAAAGAGAATACTAATACTTTGATTGCATCTCTGGAGAATTGAAATGCGAAATAAGTACTTAGTCATCGGAATTTGCCTAGGGTCTATCTTGTTAGTCTTTGCCTGTACTGGAATTGGGCCCTCAAACAACAACCCTGGTGAAAATACTGATCCAGTTTATCCCTCAGTACTTTCCTTTAATCTATCCGCCCTCGCAGGTGCAAAGAAAATCGTAATTAGCTCATCGACACTAAATAAGGGTACAAGAGAAGTAGGCACTTCAACACTCTATGTTATTGATGCTTTAGGAAACTTCATCCCGATTAACTTAGTTGACCAAAACGGGAATGTTTGGATACCACAAAACCTGCTTAAATCAGGCGTAACTTCTATGACGCTAGATGTGACTAATGGAACTGAAACGAGGACCATCCTTGTTCACCAAACCTCTGGATCAATGTACGATATTTCCGCATCATTAAGACAGTTCGGTGATCAAAGTGCGGTACAGGCCGTCATTGAAGACAACTCAGGAATATGCTGGTGTGAAACAAGTAATATAGTTTATAAAGTTGATCTTACTGAATTAACGGTGGAACCGATTAATAATGGTATATATAATCCAATCTCTACATTCGTTCCTATAAATGGGAAGGTGTTGACACCATCAACAGTATTCAAATTTGGTACTCCTCCAATTGCCATAAACGCGGGATCTATCTTCTCTACAGGTATCTCGGGATTTGTGGGAGAAATTTTTCCACCATCAAATTATAATTTTGGCGTGTATGACCTTCCAATTTACGACCCCTCTACCGAATCATTTTGGCAGCTAGGATATACTTGGTATTCAATAAGTACCGTAACGTTGGGCCTAATGAAAACGACCTTATCTCCATTAAACACCTTACAAGGGCAATGGACAGATGAGAGTACGAATCTGGGAGGTATTTATGGGGTTATCGTAGAACCAAACTCCTCCCTATTTGATACTAGCAGAAGATATGTACTACCCTATGTCCCTGCAGTTGCAGTTCTCTCTTTTGATCCCAATGTTGGAACACCAACTGTAAGCGTTTTTAGTATTTCAAGTGCGGTAGGTGATATTTCTGCCCATGTTTTTCTAGGAACTAACCTACTTATCTATAAGAATAGTAATGGTCTGTACTCAACTAACTACCAAACCAATACGACTACTCAACTATATCCTAGTTCCAGTATTATAACATGGTCTGTTAATGGTCAAAATATTCTTGTAACAGCCTATATTGATAGTGTGAACACAAGTACAATGAAGATTAATCCAGACGGTACTATAGTAGACGCAACACAGACCGATATCACTCCGCAGCAATTGATAACATTTTAAGCTTCAAAGAATACGATATTCTTCAAATAGCTATTCATCAATGTTTTTCTCTCAGTAGCCCTAAGTAGCATTTATCTGAGCGAACAGATCAGCATTGTCTCCTCTACCCCACTGATATGAAGAGAACAAAGATAAGCTTATAGCAATCCCATTACAAATTGGTAAGCCTACCCTATACCCTACGATCTATATATTAAGTATATATAATTAAGTTACATAGGCTCTGATCTCGATAGGCAATACTAATGCTTGAATTACTATCTCTTTAAAGTCATTAATCTGTTTTATTTGCTTACCAGGTATGCAAGCTTGTCCTATATCATGTCGGTTATACGCTTATATATAATTCGGTGCCAACTTATAACATTAACATCCTAAACATATGGAATACCCAATCCTTGATTTTTACTGACGAAATCAATGATATAAAAAAGTATTGACTTCACGGTTTCTCGGATGTATTTTATAAAATATTGTATAAAAGGAGAAAAAACATGTCAGAGAATTCCAAGCAGATTACCATCACCCTAAATGGAACAAGAACACCTGCAGAGCATCGGAAATATAGCTATGCAGAAATATATAAATTGGCATGGCCAGACCTGTCCCTGCCAACCGATGAAAATGAACCTATAACTTATCAAATGCCCCATCAACATGAGAAAAAGACCCTAACCCTTAACGGAGAGTCAATAGAATTAAAAGAAGGCATGGTTATTGATGTCTCTGCCGCTACAAGGTCCTAATACTGCTTTAGCTCTGCTACGGGATTTAGGATACAACTTAAGTGTGAGCAATAATTCATTGCTTAGAGTGCATGATGTGCCTTACCTGAATTCTAAAGGCGATATTGCACGTGGGGTCATTGCGTTCCCGATTGCAGAAAATAATGGACAATACTCTTTATGCGGAGACCATTGTGCCTACTTCTATCCGGAAACTCCATACCAATATTCAGGTGGCGTTTTATCTTTTGTAATTGGTACTAATGAACAATTCGACATCCCAGGAATTGGGCTTGCTCCAGTTCGGATTTCAAGAAAGCCTGTCAGTCCTGTTGGCTCAAATCGAGCCACATTACGAGAGTACCAAAGTATTGAGGAAAAAGTGATGCGCTATACCGAGTACATTCAGGCTCCTGCGCAAGCCAAGGATAGCTCGGTAAGTTGTCAGACTGGTCGTACAGCCCCCGACATGAACTACTCAGGTCCATTTCTAATTCCCGATTCTGCAAGCTCTCGCGTTGGCATTGGATACCTAAACCATCTCTTTGAAGATCAGAATGTTGGCATTATTGGGCTTGGCGGAACTGGATCATACATACTTGATCTTATTGCGAAGACATACACTCCAGAAATTCATTTATATGATGCTGACACGTTCCAAAGCCACAATGCGTTCCGATCGCCAGGAGCGGTAAGTCCCCAAGAGATAGAAGTAAACGAACCGAAGGTTGTGAGATATGCGCGGCTTTATAGCGCTATGCGACATGGTATAATTGCTCATGATCAATATGCCTCCTCCGACTGTAAAGATCAGCTAGCTAGGCTGACATTCGTGTTTATTGCGGTAGATAACGATTTAGTTCGCAGAGAACTTGCACATATCCTTGAAGAAGTCCACGTTCCATTTATTGATGTAGGGATATTTGCATCAGTTATATGCACTGATGGAATACGCTCTCTTACCTCGCGCGTACGTACGACTATATGGTCTGAAGGAAAACCACAACCGTTGCCAATTTCCGCTGCTCGGTCTATGGAGGATGATTACTCTTCTAATATTCAAATAGCTGAATTGAACGCTTTAAATGCTGCTTTTGCAGTGATGCGCTGGAAAAAATATATCGGCTATTATACAGACAATGATGTAGATAGGGCAAGTTATTATCAATCAAACATACACGCCTTAATGGCAGACTATTATGAGAATTAACTGCTTCAAAGTTATCCTTACTGCTTCGATTCCTGCACATCTTGAGGAGGGGTATCTTTACGTGTCTCGAAAATACAAAACCGCTGCACATTTATGCCCATGTGGATGTGGTAAAAAAGTTGTAACACCAATAGGCAATGGGCGGTGGACACTAAAGATCAAATTTTATCACAAGGTAACACTCTCTCCTTCAATTGGGAATTGGACCTATCCATGTCATTCTCACTACTTTATTTACGATAACAGGGTTGTTTGGGCTAGCGGTCAAAGTGAAGCAACTATTCAATTTCAAAGAGAACGTGATGCACATGACATCTTTATAGAGAATGGACGAAAGATAATACTAAAGAATAGGCAATAAATCTATTCATATGCTCAGCATGTCCGGCTCTGCGTAAGCCAGCAGTTTCAACAACTAAAAATGCTTTTAACCCCTACTTACGAGAAGGACCTAACTACCACTATAAAACATTGACAAATCTCAATACAAGACTAATGATAAATCAAATTACCGAAAGGAGGAATAAATGTACTACATAACGGCGATCCACCTGGAAGAAGGCGAAGAACACAAGCACATCAAAGAAGTAAAACTATTCGATAGCCTATCAGAAAGAAAATGGAGCTGGCTCGTCGAGGATGTAATTGTTCAGCTTCGTATTCTTCCAGATACTGTCTATGTAAAAGACCGCGATAAAGATATATCCGTTGTCATAGTCGAAGCAACTCCGCCATATATAAGGGCCAAAGCCGACGGTAAACTAACCAATAATTTACTCGAACTCCCCAGATACTAGAGATATTTTAGTACATCTCTTGTACTCGTATTGATCTACCTGGTTGCCCTTTGTCGCCTTTTAGATTGTTTCATTTCTAAAATACGCTGGTTTTTATCCTCGATAGGAAACAAATCTCGTACATTAATTGGGCATATTAAATCGATTCTTAATGGTCAATAATACATAATGATTTTGATAGCTATTGAAAATATTTCCCCCGTTCTCTAGAACAACTTAATTTTCTTTTCCTAACTTATCACTAAATGGGCAATAATATTTTATATTGTATCAGATGTATTCCATATTTCAGGTTATTCCGTACATATGAAAATATTAAAATTATCTGGAGTACACATTTTAATTTATATCGATACAAGCCTGCTGTTTATCTAATGATTCACAGCAGGCTCTTCAGTAGCTTGGCTTTTTAAGAAATCAGGACACGATAACTACGAAAGAACTTATCCAGAGAATCAATGTCATCACACAATTTTTCTTTAGTTTCTTGTGTAAGCTTCTTGATTTCGAAGATAATCAACTCCCTACTTTCATAGTCTGGAATATTAAGATCATCGATCAGGCTTCGTACACTCGTTAGCCTTTCAAGGTTATCTTCATCAATATCAACAACACTAATTCTACGCAACCCTCTAAAACAGCTATAAAGTGCATGCCAAATACATTTATCTTCTTGCTCACTATTAGGGAGAAGAAGCCACCTTCGTGCTTCGCCCAAATCAGTAACTGCTTCGATATACGGGTAATCGTAATTTGCCATACTGGCCTCCTTTATTAGCAATAAAAACAGTAAGTATATCCATAAAAAATCAATTATGAATTTATAGTACATGACCTGAAAAGCATTTTTTTATTTCAGGTCATGCTTTTTATAGACTTCTTCTAGGCCTCTGCTGAGTAATTAGAAACAATTGTGGCAAGAGCATCAAGATCGCAACAGAATTCTGAAACAATTGGCTCCGTCAATTGCCCAGCTCGCTTTTCAAGCAACTTAATATTCTTTGGATCAGGAACTCCAACAAATGAAATAAGTTGCTTAATTCGTTTCACTTGCTCAAGTGTATCATCATCACTCAAAGATGGATCAAATCTCTCCAGTCCATGAAAACAATAATCAAGGGCTTCAACAATACAATACGCCTCCTTGCCATGACAGGGGAGCATCAAGAGCCTTCTAGCCTTCGAAAATGAGTCACCAGATTCCTTGAATTCATTCATAGTAAACCTCCAGATAAAATTAATGCGTTAAACGCAAAATACTTCCAAAAGAAGAGCCTAAAATTTAAAAACAATAAATCAAATATATCAATCATAAAGTCGTTTTATATAGGAGGAGGTTGACTCAACCTTATTACTACTTTTTTAGGGTTCTTAAATATTTTAAATTCTCTAATATACTGTAACAATTTTGCTATTATGTTGATTTGAGAATTTGCGTGTACAATGACAATTTTTGTTGCCTGTGTGGATGTTAGTGCATTAAAATTTGCTCTACGTAATTTCATTGTACAATGAATATAAGAGCGAGTTTTCAAATTATCACAAAAAAATGAAGAAATCGTACTTTAAGTGCAAATTATTACTTATGATATTCTTTTGATCATTACTTAACCATTTATCTACCGACTGAACACTAATAAATGTATCATTATCATTAAGTATGACCTATGACATCTATACTTCCAGAAAAACGTTTTGCCCCTCAGAGGAGGGGCAATCTTATTGACTTATAATTTATTTCGTTGCTCCAATAACCTTGTCCTTTCGCTGCATATACCGACTCTTAGGCGGATTTTTCATCTTGAGTACAAAGTTTGTAAGCTTTGTTTCACAGTTATCGCAAACTTCTTTAAGCTCAATTCCATCGATCTTAACATTATGTTTCAGCTCTTCCTTTGCTTTTCCACAGAGATCACATACTTTCAAGGTCTTTACTGCCATCTTTGGCCTCCTGAATTATGTTGGGAAGCCTTTATCTCGCTTCCATAATGTGATTATTCCATATTAGCCAAGTTTTCGGCACTCGATAAGTGACATATTCATGCGTTTATTGCATTATATTAATGTTTTTCGCGTATACTTACATTCTTTTCATGTCGGAACATCTGTTACCATATAGCCTAAATGTCAAATCCCATAAAGATCTGCCTTCTATCAGCAATTTAATGAGAAAACTTAATAATTTTAGCTCCACTTAAAGCAAGGTTAAGGTTTCTGCGCGTTAACCTTGTAGGGAGTACAGATGGCCAATTCCAATTCATCCATGCCCGCACTTCATATCGAGCCTCGGCTTAAATGCCCTCTCTGTAAGAGATACAACCTCGTTAGAAGTGACAAACTTGACATTTATTTCTATTGTCCTAACATTTCTTGCGGCTATGTCATACGAAATGGAAATTCACATGAGCCTAAAGAAGAGATAGCCCGATCTATCCTATAGCCAATTAAAAATATATACAAATATAATTTACTTGACTAATAGATTTGTTTCTTCTTGACCACTCAGTTGCCATGAAGTAAGCTCTCAGTAATTAATACATGCCGGAGTGTCATGCTGGGAGTAATCATGAAAGAGCAAGAAATCGACGCTAGGCCTTCCTCCTATGGAAGCAAAGGACAGCAATGGGCTGCTCCGTTTGTTGACTATATGGTGTTTATCGTGACTCATCCAGCATATAGAGGAATGCCTGATGCAATTAAGGAAGACGGGAAGATTCAATGGGAGGCTCCTTCGAATCGTAGTTCTGGACAGTATCAGTATACACATGTCAGACGAAGAGATTGGTGGAAGAAGAAAGCAGAGGAAATAGGAATTGACACTTCAGAAGATAAATGGATAAGCAAAACAGCGAAAAGTATTCATCCAACAAAAGAGAAGCCATGTAAAAGATGCGGCCGCATAATGAAGATTTCATACGTTTATCCAAATGCTATTATGCAAAGGAGAATTGGAAAAGAATTCCCGGACCTCCCTAATGGCCCTCCATATGAAGATATCTACTCAATAGTAAACCGAGTATTTGATCTTTATAAAAGCACATCATATGTTAAGCTACAAAGGCTTTTTTCTACAGCTTCAACAAGATCACCCCTTTTTAATACAAGGGATGAATTGATCGCATGGCTTGATTTTACTTATATTCCTTCCGAACCACCAACACTTAGCCCTGGTGCAATGTCAAATGCGCCAGATAGACTAGATGGCTTTCATTCATTCAATCTATGCTGTCGAGGTAAAGCCGATACCGGAAGAGATTTGGCAAATCTTAGGTCCTATACTACTGATCGAAGAGTCTTTGAGTTTTGGTCAGATGGTGACTGGATTGCTGCTGATCGACTAATGGGACTTGTTAGAACGACTCTATCTAGTGAAGCATGCGCTGATGGTGGTAAGGGACCTCCCACTGCAGACCATATTGGACCTCTTTCGCTCGGATTTTGCCATATTCCAGTTTTTCGACTACTTAGTAGAGAGGCTAACTCTGCAAAAAACAATAGAATGCGTTATATTGACGTTGAATTTTTACGAGGATACGAATCCAAGGGAAACGCTATTGTGTCGTGGTATGCGATTTCCCTCTGGTCACTAGCTAAAGAAAGAGTAAGTTGTGATGCAGACGCATTACATATTTCAAAAATTATGCGGGATAACCAGCGTATTGCAATGGATATATTAGCGCTACTTTTGAAACAAGGTTGCTATCTCTTCTTGCTCTATTTGCTGAATCTGCAGTTTGCTGATTATAATATTGATTTTACGAATATTAGGTCTGTTAACTTTATCACTACTTATGATGCAATAATAAGAAATCGGCGCATGACAAAATATTCATAAGAACAAAAGGTACGTAAAATTAGGATTGCCATCGATTCCTTGAAGGAGTATTCAGAAAAAGATAACAGACATGGTTACCCCATTCCCTGGGAAGTTGTTCAAAATATTGGGATTGAAGTATCTGAATCTCTAAAAAAGCACCCCATAATAGTAAGTTTTGATGCCAAGTACAGTGACTGTTTACAGAATGGGAAACTTAACTCAATTCCACTAAATGAAATTGAAACAACAGAAGTGAGCGCAATATGCAACGAGGTTAAGGGATTACTAATATGTAGGTCTACTATTTGGGCAACGTTATTAGTAAACCAATGGGATAGTGACAGGTATATGAGGAGTATTGATGATGCATAGAAAGCACTGCCCGACTCTCTCTCTCTTGCTAAATGTCAAATGATAGCTGATTTCCTACCTGTGGAATCGCGTTCCTCTCAAGCATTTCTATATAGTATTGTGGCGAGATCTTTCCCCTCATCAATTCTTGGTAATGTGTAAGTGGATCATGGCTATATTCTTTTTCCGAACCATCTTCTCCTGGTGATAAACAAGGCAAATCTCCAATCGCGGCCTCTGCACCAACCCATTCCTTTTCCTGTGTCAATTTTTCAGGTTTATCTACTCGGAAGTATTCATTTGAACTGCCAACTAGAATAACCCTTTTCCTTCTTTGGGGAATACCATAATCTTCGGCTTGAAGCATCCATCCAGTCAGATTCGGCATAACTCGACAGAACTCCTGGCGGACACGATCAAAAATGGCTCCGCCGTCCATATTTAATAGTCCTGCGACATTTTCGAATACAAAACCATCTGGACGAACTCGTTCAAGAAACTTCTTATAAAAGAGGAAAAGCTGGTTTCTTGAATCATCCATTGTTCTTCTATTTCCAGCAGTTGAAAAACCTTGACAAGGGGGGCCTCCAAGAACCCAAAAGGGTAAATTGCCATTCTTTTGCCTCGCATATAATGAGCGATTCACTAGTGCTTCGAAAATATTTGGATCAGAAATACTTCCTAGTAATATCTTATTATCGATATTGGTAGAATATGTTTTCAAGAATGTATCTTTAATATCGTTTGCAAGGATAGATCTCCATCCAGCCCAAATGAAACCTAAACCAAGTCCTCCTGCTCCTGAAAAGAGATCAATGAATACTCCAGTACTTGGTAATTTGCTAGTGATCTTTTTAGCTATTACAAATGCAAGTAGTGGTGGTACTGCGTTCCCTATTTGTGTGGAAATATCGTTGTTACTTCCATAAAAAATAAAAGAATCAGGGAAAGACTGAAAACGAGCAGCTTCACGCTGAGAAATAACTCGATCTTGAGAATAATGGATGTGGCATCCGTTACCTGGACGAGAGAAGTATGTATTAATTGTATAAGAAGGACGGTCGGGTAAGAGCCGACCATAATATGTAGATCGGCTGCCTTCCCCTCTAGCAAAACTTGCTCTAATCTGCTCTAGTCTTTTCGATGGTATCGACACAGGTATGTCTTTCCAGTTGCCACCCGGAGGTACTGAATAAACAACTTGCATATCGAGTGAGCTAAGCTTAGCTGAATAATGATTAGGGATCAATTAACTTCTCCAGGTAACGATTGATATGAGCTTATAAATGATATAGTATCATCACTACTCAACTTTTCGTAACTATTTACTACAGACTCATATTCATCTTTACTAATTCGGTAAAGGTATTTTGCTACCATAGCATCCAATAAAAACTCATGCTCATGCTGGCCTTGCAATATTTTATCTACACTTTCAAGAAGTTGATTCCTATATTGAGAGGTAAGCGTCTGAGGAATGTAGACGGTTCGAATGGCAGAGAGTGAAATATGCCCCGTAACCAGTTTTTGGCGTAGCTGAAATTCAAAGCAAAGAGAATTCATTATAGAAAGTAAAAGCTTTAGTTCATCAAGGTCATTATCTTTTCTGAATGCTATTCCAAGTGAATTTCCGGTAATAAATCCAGACGGGATGAGAGTTGCAGTGATTCGTCTCTTCTGGGACTGTCGGGAAACATCTCGCCAGGCAATTCTCCAATAATTCATCGAGTTAAATTTCTTGATCTTCAACCTATCGAGGTAAATTGCTGACTTAGTAACATTAAGGAATCTAGAAATATCTCTCCCTTTTATAAATGGGATCCCATGTTCACTGTCTTGTGTTACTATTTCTGAAAAGCGAGTTTCATCGAGTTCGCGTCCGGCCCATAGTATGCCACTAGTACCCTCTAATGTTGCCCATTCTTTGCCAAATTTTCGCAGCGAAGTGATAGACTTACTTTGGTCCTGGGTCATCGTCAACGAAAAAGGTGTATCACTATCAGTACCAGCTAATATGGAACTATTAATGTTAATAATATACTTAAGAGATAGATCGCTATTAAATATTGACATTGCAAAGCAATATGGATCGCTATTGCATTTCGTTGCTATTATTGTTGAGGAGGTTGTGTCTGCTTTCCCAAAGAGCTTTGCCTCTGCAGGATAGTAAGATCCAAAACTAACCGTGAAATTATGGAAAAAATAGGACCTAAGTCTTGATGATTGTAGGTCAGACAAAAATGAGGAGGGCAGAACAATTCCAAGATATCCATTTTTTTTAACTAGGCGGCAGGAGAGTTCAAGACCTACGCGTGAAAGATTAACACCCCAGCCGCCAAATTTCTTTCTAGGATTGGAGATAGAGAATTCTGACGAAAGATACTCTGAATATTGGGATAAGTTTTTTATATACACATCTCGTTTAGCCGGGGATAAGTGTTGGAGTTCCCTGCTATCTGGTTTTACAATTTCCCATGGAGGATTTGTTATAACGACATCGAAGCCTTCTCTATAAAGCAATCCTTCTCTGAATGCGTCGCATGACTTGAGGTCAAGAGAGATTTTGTCCCTTATCTTTCCCATTGAATCAAGCCGGTGACCCAATTCCTCAAAACCAAAATCTGAGACATCCCAAAGGTGAAGCGAATACTTTCCTATAGAGGTTCCTGAAACTTCAAGTGCTTCAACTAGATCGAACACCAGCCGACCATCACCGCAGAAGGGATCGATTATTGAAAGACAGGTAACATGGCTTTGCGTGCCGGCGATAAGTGTGGCTATATTGCGGCAGATAAAGGCACTAATATCTTGATGTGTATAGTATCTTCCTGTAGCACTTATAAATAGAGGCGAATCTTGATTGGTGATGTTGTTTAGGTATTGCATCAATAAACCTGATTTTATATTAACATATGAACATGATATAGTAAATATCTGTTTAGTAGTAAAGAAATATGCTAGAATATAGTTCCATATCCTGAGTAACATACTTCGCTTGGAAGAAGACTATAAGACTTAGGCAACTACTATTATCTAGTATTGACTCTATCAGTGAGGGTTAATCTCTTCCCATGTTAGCTCTGTATGAACGTACAAATTCACTGTTGTACTTACAGAGGAATGTCCAAGGTATTTTGATACTCCTTTAAGGTTGCTTGTTCTTTTAAGAGTAGTTGTCGCAAATGAGTGCCTAAAGGTATGAGCAGAAATCTGCTTACCCAAGATCACTCTTCCTTGAATTGCAATCCTATTTGTAATCGAAATTCGATTATATGGTCGTCCATTGTGTTCAAAAAGGTAAGTTGAGCTATGGAACTGTTCTTTCACTTCATCAACCAATGCTGTTGCCACGTAGACCTTTCGCTCTTTCCGTCGTTTTCCCAAAACCCTTATGGTACATTTCCCGTTACTTCTTACAATATCAGTTATCAGAATTCCTAGCATCTCAGATATCCTAAGGCCCGTAGCAAAGAGGAACTCGATCATCACTGAAATCGTCTTATCGGTTGATTCTATAATCAACCGCTTAACCTCTTGTTCGCTCAGTACATTGTCTTCAGATATAGCAGCAGAATTTACTTTTTTAAGTTTGACTGCTTTCAAAGCTTCTTCGAATCGCAACCTCGTTACTGTATTCATAGCACTTGGTGAATTCTCAAATAGGTATCGAAGGCGTTCCTTTGCGCCTTGAAGTCGCTTATTGTATGTATGAGCTGAATATCGTTTACCTGCGATCTGGCTATCAAGGTAGCGAGAATAGTCTTCCAACCCTTCCAAAGTAACTCCGAAGTTGCCTCTTCTTAGAAAATTGACAAATAGTCTCGCATCATCGTTATAGCTATCGTTCTTAGAAAGGATGAGAGAATACAATTCCTGGCTTCCAAGCTCCATCGGAAAATCGGTCATTCATACCTCCAGGAACCATTAGATATTACATATATTATATTATGTAATATTACATATGTATATACTATATCAGTGTTTACTTGAAGTTTTCACATAGAGTACATACCCAAAAACTTGCGCTATATACTCTCCCTAAGTCCCCTCCCCTTCCATTGCCTTCCCTATGAACTTCATGGTCCTAAAGAGAAAGAATTGAGGAAATATGGGGCTGGGATCTTAATTAAGTAAGAAATAGAATTCTTAAGCTTGATTACCTTTGTGCGAATGGTTGTGAGCTTTAGAATAGCATAGATATAAACTTTCGCATGTTCTGCACCATATACTGGTACCTCTGTACTTCCATTGTTTTCATTGTTCTTATGCTCTTCACCTTCAACAGTCATATACTCTGTTCTTTTGCTCCTTTCTATATGCTTACCTTCAATTCTTACATACTCGTTGAGGATACTCTTAAGCATGTCATCTTTTGGTAGCGTACTTATAAGCAGAGAAAAATCAATATTTAGCTTCTTTAGCTTTTTAACAATGATCGGCTTAACTCGCTGGAACAACTCTATGAAGTTACCTTCAAGAAGTTTCATCGAACCGTGATAGCTCAATGCCTGACTGAAGAGCTTACACTCTATTCTATTGACTGAGGTAGACAAACAAGTATGCTTTACTTCATCAAGTTGTTTTGTTTTGTCATAGATGCATAAAAAAGATTTCGATCGTTTCCCTCCTTTATAAATCTTGTAGTCTTTCGAGTACAGAGTACCTTCAATACTATTGAAGTTAAAAGGATTAAAAAGTTTTTCAAGAGATCGCTCATAATCAAACTTTATCTCAATATTGGTAAGAAGAAATTTGCTATATATGATTTCTATAAAATCATCGATATTCGCTGGTGTTTCTCTATAGTGCTCTTCCTTTACACTAATAATCTCACCTGTCGCCTGTGAAAATATTATTGTCTCTTTTCGTTGAGGAACCTTAAAGAAGCTCCTTTTGCAAAGAAAGGAAATTATTGGCTTTATTTGGGAGATCAAGCTCTTTCCAAACTCAAGGTACTCACCATGTACATCAAGATGGAAATATGCTCCATGAGTTCTTGTAGAGAACATTCCATTGCTATACTTATAGTGTTTCGCTTCGATCTCATTAAGGTAATCGCGAGGTAATGAAAGCCCAATTTTATCTATGCCAGGATGCTTATAAAATTCTTTGTTTGCTTTATTAGGACTAAAGGCGGATAAAGAAAAATCGCCTCTAACAAATACAGCATCAAAGGTAAGGAGTTTAGTTACTACCCCTTTAAGATTGTGTCGTGGATAAGGGATAGTAGCTTTGACTAGTTCAAACATATGTTACTAGTCAGGCGAGTTAAGAAAAGTAATATTTTATAATATTATCAAATAATTTTACTTTATTACTGTATCTTATTATAGCAGATTACTTTATTTAATCACATCTGACACTATTCTAAATAGTGTCGCGTTTCGAGTTCTGAAAATATTTCTAGTAGCCATAAAAAAACCTAGCTTCAGAATTTCGTTTCTGAAGCTAGGGGCAAAATCTTTATAAAAGGAGAGCTAGAACGTACTATTTCTTATTGGCTGCTACACTATCGACGTATTGAAGTCGAACGTACTTGTTGCCAAGCATTTCTTCTACTCCATCATAGGTACCATAGACAGTAAGCTCATCTCCGGGAAGGACTTCTGGAGCTTTTTCATAGTAGACAATCACCCCCTGCGAAACATCATTATTAGCATTAATAAGCATTCTTGTGTCGTGTGCCCAAAAAACACTCGCAGTAGTTTTCAAGACTGTACCTTTCTCGATTTTCTCGAACACTGCATCTCTAAAGACGAGCTTTACTGCCTTACTCTTCATCTCTTCAATAGAAACAGTTGTTGTAGTCACTTCTGAAACATAGTTGCTTTTTGTCGTAGTGCTTGAAGATTCGTTCATGAGTCCACTAAGCAGCCAAAAGAAGCCGATAAAGAAAACAGTAACTGAGATAATAACAATCGGTATGTTTTTCTTGTTATAGGCTGTCTTTTCTTCATGATTCATATTCCAATATGATTTCACCTTCTGCTCCTTTCTAATTTGTGTGATTTTGTATATTAGCTTTATTATATATTATCTAGTTACTCCACTATCACCTCCTAGTTTCTATAGCGAATCAGATTTTCATTCTATTAGGCGTATTTTACTACGTCTTTCTGACATATGTAAACGTATATAACACTATTAGAGTTAGTTTTATATGCCTTTTAGTAGGTTGTGATCTAAAGATAAGGCCCCCATTGTTGAATGCAAAAGGGGCAAGAAATGACGCGGATTCAAGAATGCTTTATTGAAAATCTTAAGAAAGAAAGGAAAAAGTCTGGGTATTCCCAAGAAAGACTTGCCGAACTAATTGGCTGTTCCCCTAAATATATTAGTGCCCTCGAGATTGGAAAACGCTTCCCCTCATTGGATACTCTTCAAAAGTTAATCGATGTCTTCAATTTTGAACCATATCAGCTATTTCGCGAACCTTCATACCATGTGAAGGCTGTCGATATTGAGAGCATAAGGGAATTTGAAACATTCCTTGCCCAAGATATGCCTCAATATATAAAAGAAGCTATAACAAGGTTCCTCAATCAGTAGATGTAAGTACCAATCAGCACTCCGGTGATAAGCAACCTACAAAATGTCATGAAAAATGCCGAAGTCGTTCTAGTTTTGACTGCAAGTCGAATAGCATCCTCTTGGTGCTTTCAAGATTTGCTTTATAAAACAACCTATCACGCTCATTCTTTATGACGATCTTATTTGCTACCGAGAGAAGGTTTACCTCTTCTGAAGTTGTATCAATTGAAACACAGTATTGCATTCTTCCTCTATATCCAACTTTAATCTCAAACTGGCGCTGTATTCTTCTCCCATGATTCGGAAGCAGCTGAATAATAAATACCTTTGAGCTCTTGAATAGGATGATAAGCTTCCCACGATAGACATAGGCATGCTTAAGGAACCTAATATAGTAGTCTCGTCTTATTGATGGTAACTCAGCATGCATGAATGCAAGTAAGGAGGTTTCAGAATACTCTTCTCGCATTTTGCTGAACACTTCATCGCTCTCATTGACTTGAACTGACTTTACCGATCGTTCCTCACTTAATCTTGCTTTATCTTTTCTAAGCTCTTCAAGTTGTCGTGCTAAACGATCATCGTTAATTCCATACTCAATAATTGCTTTAATAATATGATTTTCTTTGTTTTCAATACTATGGATCGCATCGTTCAATCGATTAATGTCTTCTTGAACTTCTTTATCTATTGCCTGCGAAATGGTTTTCTGTTGAGACAGAAAGTCAGTAAGCTCATTTTCATTAGCAAAAAGCAGGTAAAAACAAGATCGAAACAGTGACTCGAATACGGCTGCCCGAAAAGTTTGTCTACTTTGTTCACAACCTTTAAGATGAACTCGATTAATGTAGTTACTATTTGCAATATTATATCTTGGCTGCTTATGATAGCTGTGTACATAACCCGTGGCCTTTCCTAATTTTTTGCAGTAATAACACTTTATGATACTAGAAAGTTCGAATTGAGCATATTTATAAGGAAATTGAATTGAATGTGCCCTTTTAATATGCTTATAAGAAAAGTTCACTCTGTCCCAAAGTTCTTCCGATACAATAGGCATATAGTAATTTGACCTAACAAGTGTTGAATCTTGAAGAGCAATTTTTTCTTGTCCTACTCCTGGGCCAGAACGCTCTATTTTGTAATAGCCTTTATAGATTGGTTTATGGATATATCTCCTAACTGTCGCAGTGACAAATTGACTACCGTCCTTTGTTCGAAAACCTTTAGAAACAAGCTCATTAGTAATTTGATTTATCGACTTTCCATTTGCGTACTCCTCAAAAATGTACCGAATAATTGCAGCTTCACTTTCATTAATCCTTACTACAATTCTGCTACCTTCCTTCACGATATCGTATCCAAGCAGTCTACCGGTAAATAGCCAATCACCATTCTTTTTCTTGTCCTTGATTCCTATCAAGCTCTTCCTTTTCTGTTCCTTTAATTGAAACTGAGCAAAAGCGGATTCAATTATAAACATCAGTTCATCACTCGGACAGTTTTCATCAAGGACCCTATCTCCGATCTGAACCTTTACACCTCGCTTTATCAAGTCACCAACCACAAGCAAAGAATCAATAATATTTCTGCCTAGCCTTGAGCTATCATAAACTCCTATATAATCACCACCTTTAGCTTGTTCAATTATCTTGTTTAGCTCAGTTCGTGGGGCAAGACTGCTTCCAGACATTTTTTCAGAAAATGGTTTATACTCAAGCCCAAGCCTACTTGCATGGCCTCTTAAGTACTCCAGCTGAACAGAAATGCTACTATCCGACTGGCCAATTGTAGATACTCTTGCGTAGGCCCAATATACTTGCTTCATACAAGTAGTAATAATATCGTGGACCCTGTTTTATCGATAATATTTTTAGTTTTTATCCCCTGCTATTTGATTAAAATATTAATTATAATGAATCACTTATTCTATTGCTTTTCTATTGATCCTAGAGCCTGCTACTATATCTTAATTTTTATATACTTAAAAGATGAGTCTTTTCTATAATTTAATATTTTCAGGACTTATGGAATGGGGGTCGACAAAAAAGACATACGATCGGTCCTGCACTATTCCGCGCCCCCCTCGGTGGAGGCCTATATCCAAGAGTCCGGTCGGGCGGGCCGGGATGGGAGGATAGCCCAGGCCGTGCTTATAAAGGACGTATGGAGGGAAGAGTTCCGGCCAAAATCGTCCACGGCGCCCCAGGGGCAGGCAAGGGCCGTCCAGGATACCCTTGCCGCTTGTCGAATCGATGCCTCAAGCCGGGCCGTCCAGGCTCGGCAGGCACGAAAAAAAGCCTTCCTGGAGTACGGGAAAACCATGGCTTGCCGACGGGCGAGCCTTCTCTCCCTTATGGGCGGCGAGCTCGCCTCGCCCTGTTCGGGCTGCGATGTCTGCGACGGGAGCGCCGTGGCCGAAGCCGAGGGGCTTGCCGAGCTTCGTCGTTTCTTCGCGGCTAACCGGTTCCGTTTCGGAAAAGCTCAAAGCCTGAGGCTATTGAGTGAGCCCGCGCCGGGAAGCGCCGCGATGGCCGGGCCCGGGGCCTCCCGGCGGAGCCCCGGGGAGCCCCCCGCCTGCCCCGGCGCGGGGCTTTTATCGGCCTGGGAAAAGGAGGAGGTGGAAGCCCTGCTCGCCGGCGCCCTGGCTAAGGGGATACTACAGCAGGGTTCATGGTTGCACGGGAGAAAAAGACTTGGTTTGGCCCGTTCCGGCAGGCGCTTTCACTCTTGAAGTGTAGCGATTTAGACCATATCATGTGGCATAAGGAAACAAACACATGATCAGCTATAAAAACCTGGACGAATGTCGGGCGTTCTCGAACTTGGGGAAGCTTCCCAGGGTGGATGTCCGAAGCGTCCTCGATTCGGATCGCATCGGCTCCTCCATGGTGGATATGGCCGCGGGGTTGAAGTACTTTTATGCCGCCGCTCCCGTGGACGAAGCGATCCTCGATTGTCTGGAAAGCCTTGCCGAGGAGCAGCAGTTGCTGGAGAAATACCGTGCGCTTCTGTCCGGCGCGGTGATGAATACCGGCGAAGGACGTATGGTACTGCACCATCTGGCCAGAGGAAGACTCGGGGATAGTCCGGCCGCCTCGGGAAGCGACTTGAGGGACTTCTACGAAGGCGAGCGCAAGAAGGCCGCGGACTTCGCCCAGGCGGTGCACGCGGGCTCGATTCGAGGCTCCACCGGGAAAGCTTTTCAGAGCGTGGTGCAGATCGGGATCGGTGGTTCCGACCTCGGGCCCCGGGCGGCCTGCATCGCCCTGGAACGTTGGGCCAGGGCCGGGGGCAGGCAAAAAATGAAGGCGGCCTTCATATCTAATGTGGATCCCGACGACGCGGACCTGGTGCTCGGCTCCCTCGACCTGGAGAGGAGTCTTTTTATTCTTGTGTCCAAGAGCGGCACGACCCAGGAGACCTTGGCCAACGAAACCCTGGTGAGGACCAGGCTGGAAGCCGCCGGATTGGACAGCTCCAGGCACATCGTCGCCGTGACCAGTAAAACCAGCCCTCTGGCCCAACATCCGGGATATCTGGCCAGTTTTTTTATCGACGACTTCATCGGCGGCCGCTATTCCACATCCAGCGCCGTCGGCGGGGTGATCATGTCCCTCGCCTACGGGCCCGACTGTTTCGAGGAATTTCTATCCGGCGCCCACGCCATGGACAAGACCGCCCTCGAGCCGGAGCTGCGGCGCAACGCTCCCCTGTTGGACGCGATGATCGGCCTGTACGAACGTAATATCCTGGGGCTTCCCTCGACGGCGATCCTGCCTTATACCGAAGCCCTTTCCCGTTTCCCCGCCCATTTACAGCAGTTGGATATGGAATCCAACGGCAAGTCGGTGAACCGGGACGGAAAACCCCTGGCCTACAAGACCGGTCCCGTGGTCTTCGGAGAGCCGGGCACCAACGGCCAGCATTCTTTTTACCAGCTCCTTCACCAGGGGACGGACAGCATTCCCCTTCAATTCATTGGATTCGCGGAAAACCAGCTATCCGGGGACATACTCTCCATGGGTACCAGCTCCAGGCAAAAGCTCCTGGCCAATCTCCTGGCCCAGATCGTAGCCTTCGCCAGGGGAAAGGACGACGAAAACCCCAATAAACGTTTCGCCGGCGGAAGACCTTCCACGATGATCCTGGGAAGCCGATTGGGACCGGCGCAGTTGGGCGCCCTGTTCTCCCACTTCGAAAACAAGGTCATGTTCCAAGGCTTCGCCTGGAATATCAATTCCTTCGATCAGGAAGGCGTTCAGCTAGGTAAGGTGCTGGCCAATAAAATGCTCTCCATCATGCAGGGCGAAAAGAGCGGGGATACGGTGCTCAAGGCCATGGCCAAAGCCGCTGGTTTTCTGGAATGAAGCGACTCTCCAGCGATTCCAATCTGATCGCCTTCACCGGCGGGGGAACCGGCGGGCACATCTACCCCGGCTTGGCGGTGGTCCAAGCCCTTCGCTCCAAGGGCTTCTGTGGCAAAATACTCTGGATCGGTTCCCAAAAGGAACTGGACAGGCGGATAGTGGAAGCCCAAGGCCTGGAATACCGGGGGATCAGCAGCGGCAAGTTGAGAAGATCCTTTTCATTCGAGAACCTGGCCGACGTTTTCAAGGTGATCTCAGGGTACCGGGAAGCCAGGACGATTCTCTCGGAGCTACGGCCAGCCTTTCTTTTTTCCAAGGGAGGCTATGTAAGCGTTCCTCCCTGCCGGGCCGCCGCATCGTTAGGTATTCCGTATTACACCCACGAATCCGATGTCAGCCCTGGTCTGGCCACGCGACTGAACGCGGAAAGAGCCGAAAAAATCCTCCTCAGCTGGAAGGAGGGATCAAGGGGTTTTTCGGATTCCTGGAGGCGCAAAACCGAGGTGGTGGGCAATCCGGTCCGCCCGGGCCTTCTCAAGGGTGAGGCGGCAAAGGCCAGAAAAGACTTTGGGATACCCGAGGAGCTTCCGGTGATCCTCTGTCTGGGGGGCAGCCAGGGGTCGCTGCAGGTAAACCAATTGGTGGAAGCGCTGCGGCCTGTCTTTGCCGGAAAGGCTTTTATCGTACACCAGACCGGCAAGGAACTCTTCGACTCCATTTCTCAGCCCAGGCGGGACGCTTCGTATCTCGCCCTGCCCTATATCGGGGAGGAAATGCGGGATTTGCTGGCCGCCGCCACCGTGGTGATGGGTCGCGCGGGGGCCGGAACAGTCTGGGAATCGGCTGCCCTGGGAAAACCCATGGTGCTCATTCCCTTGGCGGGAAGCGGTACCAGGGGCGATCAGGTGGAAAACGCGGCCATGGTGGAAAAGGCGGGGGCGGGCCTGAGTCTTACCGGCGAAAACATCGAAGCCGGTCGGCTCGCCAAGGCGCTCGACAGCTATCTCTTCGATTCCGACGCCCGGGGAAAAGCCCAGGCCGCGGCCCTATCCCTGGCCAGGATCCGCCGTCCCGACGGTTCCTGGGTCGGTTCAGCGGAATATATCGCCCAACTTATTCTCGAAAGGCTGGCCATAAGCCAAGGAGACGGCCGATGAGCGTCATGGATTGGGTTTTCACAGGTATTGTGGTTATTTTAGCCGTGCGGTGTTTCTCCCGGGGCTTCGTGAGGGAACTTTTGTCGGTGGCCGCCTATGCGGTGGGCCTTTTTTCCGGCCTCATGTTTTCCAACAGCCTGATCGACCTGGCCGCGGAACGGCTGGGCATCGGAGGGCTGCCCCCGACGCTGCTGTACATTTTGGCATTCATTGTCTGCTTCATACTGGGTTTCCTCGTCATGAAGCTCATCGCGAAGCTCCTCCACGAAGGCTTGGAAGCCGCGAAACTGGATGTCCTCGACAAAATTCTCGGCCTGATCCTCGGCATCGGCGAAGGGCTTGTGGTAGTGTCCCTGCTGTTGCTGATCCTGGATATGCAAGACTTCTTCGATATGGACAAGCTTCTCTCGGGTTCCATCTTCGCCACGACGATTCTTCCCATAATCGGCCCGACGATTCAAGAGAGCCTCAGGCCCGCCATGGAGCGGCAGCATGAGGCTATAAAGCTGCAGGACATATTCAGGAAGCAATAGGGTGTACGAGAATATTATCGGCCAGGACGAAGTCTGCACCGCCCTGGCGACCGAGATAAGCCGAGGCTCCCTCCCGCCGGCCCTGCTTTTCTCAGGCCCTCCCGCCTCGGGCAAGCTGACTACGGCGCTTGAGACGGCCAGGGCGCTTTCCTGCAAGGAAAAAGGAGCATGGAATTGTTCCTGCCCGGACTGCGCCATGCACAGAAGGCTCGGGCATCCGGATCTTCTTCTCTTCGGCGCCCGCAGCCTGCCCGAGGAGATAACCGTAGCCAAGGAATTCCTATTCCGCATTCCCTCCCAGGCTTCAGCCTATTTTTTCCTCCGTTCCCTGGGCAAGCTCAGCGCCAGGTTCAATCCCGCCCTTTGGGCGGGAGAGGAAAGCAAGCTGGGCAAGGCCTCGGCTTTGGTCGAATCATTGAACGAAACCGCGGACAGAATCGACCCTGCCACGATAAGGGCGAATCTGGATCCGGAAACAGTCAAGGCTGTGGAAGCGGCCTACTCGGACGCCCTCGCCCTCGAACTCCTGGCGCCGGAAGCTCCGGTGTTCATGCTGAGGAATATGCGTATCTGGGCGCAGCTGGCTCCGATGGGCAAGCGCAGGACCGTGATAATCGAAAACGCCGACAAAATGCAGGACTCCGCGCGAAACGCCATGCTCAAGATCCTGGAAGAACCGCCGGATACCGTGCGCTTTATCTTATTGACCAGCAGAAGGGCGTCCATGCTGGCCACAGTACTCTCCAGGGCGCGTCTTTATTCCTTCAGCCCCAGGGATGGCGAGACCAGCGCCCTGATTCTCCAAAGGGTCTTGAAGACCGATGAAAGAACCGAAAGCCTCAAGGCCTTCTACGAATCCCGGATGCCCTTCTCTCCCGGGCAGGCGCGGGCGCTGGCGGAAAAATTGATAGGCGCGATTCTCCTCGACGCGAACTGGGAGCGGACAGCGCTTGGCGAATATGGTCAAAGTCTCTTCGAACTGGCAGCCGGCTCGAATGGGGACATGGCGGGAATTTTGGACGAGATCTCCAGGCAGTCAAAGGGCTTCGGCGCACGGGACAAGGCCATGTCCGGCTCGTTTATCCGCTTTTTACGCGCCTTGACCAGGGTATTTTCCGACTTATTGCAGGAATCGGCGGGAAACAAGCTCCTATTGACAGGGATAGATCGCTGGTCCTCTCTTATTCGGGACGCGGCGATCCAGCACAGCTCCTACAACCGCAACCCCGACTTCCTCGCCCGACTTTTAGCCGAATCCTTCAAGGATGATGCGGTAAATCTCAAGCCCCACTCCCCCGCAGAGGGCTACGGAGCCGTTTTAGGTCCTTCGGGGAGCGGAGACAAGCTATGAGAGCATCATTTATGGGAAAGGCCCTTTCGAGGGCCGACAAGCTTACGAAGGATCAGTTGCTCAGTCTGTTCAAGGAACTCCTGGCCTCCAACGAGCGACTCGAGGCCGCCCTGCAGTCCATGTTCGACGGCATTCTGGTATGCAACCTGGATCACGTGCCGGTGCTCATAAACAAATCGGCGGAGCGAATCCTGAGGATCCAGAACCCAGAGAGCCAAGCCCCGTTATGGCAATCTATAGCCGATGAGGAACTCAAGGATTTTTTCTACAAGGCGCTCACATCGGAAGAGACTATACTGGGAGAGGAATTCGCCCTGCAGTCCTCCTCGGGCACCAGGATCATCGCCATAAGCCTTTCGGCCCTCCTCTCGGAAGACAAAATCGCAGGAACGATCATCCATGTGGAGGACATAACCGAAAAGAGGAAAAAGGAGACCCAGCTGCGGAGGGCCGAAAGCCTGGCGGCGCTCACCACCCTGGCCGCGGGAGTGGCACACGAGATCAACAACCCCCTGGGTTCCATATCCATCCGCATCCAACTTTTGGAAAAGCTGCTGAAGAATCCCGAGCCGGATCAGGCCGCGATGACAAAGCATCTGAGCGTTGTCAAACAGGAGATGGAGCGGCTCAAGCAGATCGTGGTCGATTTCCTTTTCGCCGTGCGCCCGATGGATGTTCAGCTCTTGAGCGAAAATCCCGGCCCGATAATCCAGGAAGTGGCCGATTTGGTGGAACCCGAGGCGGAGCGCTTCGGCATCGAACTCAAGCTGTCCATCCCCCCCGATCTACCCAAGCTTCTCATGGATAAGCGACTCATAAAGCAAGCCTTGCTCAACCTCATAAAAAACGCCATGGCGGTGATGCCCCGGGGCGGGAAGCTCGGCATCATCGCCGAGCTCGGCCAGGACGAACTACGGATTTCCATATCGGATACCGGGACAGGCATTCCCGAGGAGCTGCTCACGAAGATATTCGAACCCTATTTTACGACAAAAAAGAGCGGCACGGGCCTCGGGCTCACCATAACCTTCAAAATAATCAAGGAGCACTCCGGCGATATCAGCCTGGAGTCCAAGGAGGGCGCGGGATCCATCTTCACGATCCACCTGCCCATTCCCCAAAAAGAGAAAAAATCCCTGCCCGGTTGGGAGGATAAAGCGACACAGGCCGGATCGCAGGCGGAGGAATAGATGCAGTCCACGATTCTCATCGTCGACGACGAAAAAAACATACGGGATGGCCTGGCGGAGGCCTTCGCCCTGGAAGGCTACGCCACTTTGACAGCCCAGGACGGGCAGGAAGCCCAGAATATTCTGGATGATCACTATGTGGATCTGGTCGTGACGGACCTGAAAATGCCCAAGGTTTCGGGCATGGAGCTTCTGCAGTTCATCAAGCGTCGCTGGCAGAATATTCCGGTCATCATAATCACCGCCCACGGGGATATCAGCGAGGCGGTGGCGGCCATGCAATACGGAGCCCTGGAATTCATCACCAAGCCCCTGGACCTGGATCATCTGCTCAAGCTTACGAAGAACGCCCTGGAAATCCGCGAACTCTCCATAAAGAACCAGGAACTGCGGGAGGAGGTCCTCGCCCAGCAGCGCATAAGCTCCATCATCGGCAAGAGCCCGGCGATGCGCAAAATCTTCGACCTGGTGCGAAAGGTCGCCCCCACAAAAGCCTCGGTTCTCATCACCGGCGAATCGGGGGTGGGCAAGGAGCTCATCGCCGACGCCATCCACAACCTTTCGCCCCGGCGGGACAAACCTCTGATCAAGGTCCATTGCGCCGCCCTGGCCGAAAGTCTTTTGGAAAGCGAACTTTTCGGTCATGAAAAGGGGGCCTTTACCGGCGCCCAGACCCGTAAGCGCGGGCGATTCGAGATGGCGGATACCGGAAGCCTCTTCCTGGACGAGATCGGCGAGATCAACCAGAACGTCCAGATCAAGATACTCAGGGTGCTTCAGGAACGGAAGTTCGAACGGGTGGGCGGAGAATCGACCCTGGAAGTGGATGTGCGGTTTATCGCCGCCACCAATAAGGATCTCAAGCTCGAAATCGAGGAAGGTCGATTCAGGGAAGATCTCTACTACAGGCTCAACGTGGTGAATATTCACGTCCCTCCCTTAAGGGAGCGGCGTGAGGACATTCCCCTTCTGGCTGCCACTTTTCTGCACGAGTTTTCCCAGGAAAACGCAAAGGAAATCGAAGGTTTCGAAACCAGGGCCAAGCAGGCCCTTTTCGCCTACGACTGGCCCGGCAACGTTCGCGAACTTCGCAATTGCATCGAAAGCGCGGTCGTTATGGCTTCGGGCCGTTTTATCGTTATGGAGGATCTGCCTCCCGGTCCCCGTTCCACCCAGGAAAAAAAGGAAATCCACATCCCCGCCCTGTCCAGCCTTCAGGAAGCGGAAAAAATCCTCATCGCCGAAACCCTGGCCATGCTGGGTTGGAATAAGACGAAGACCGCGGAGGTCCTCAAGATAGGTCGCAAGACCCTTTATCAAAAAATCGACGAGTACGGGATCGCCCAGGCTGCCGAACAGGCCTAGCGCGGCAGACAAAGGCCTCTGCTTAAGCCGGCTTAACCGGCTTAAGCAGAGGCCTTTGCGTCGCAGGAAGCCTGGCCGATTTAAAACAGGCCCTTGCGCCGGCTGGTGAGCTTGGCCCTCAGCCTGATTATCGCCTTGGTGTGGAGCTGGCTTATCCTCGATTCGGTCACTTCCAGGATCTGTCCGATTTCCCTGAGGGTGAGGTTTTCGTAATAGTAGAGGACCAGTACCTTTTTTTCCTTTTCCGGCAACTCGTTGATCGCCTGGACGATGACCCTGCGGATCTCCTCTTTTTCCACCCTGGAGTCCGGGTTCAAACCACGGGGCGATTCGATGCTGTCGCCGATGCAGAGTTTTTCGCTGTCCCCCGCGGAGTTCCAGATGTCGTTGAGGGAGAGGATCACCGTCGAGGATATTTTGCTCATGAGCTTGGAAAACTCTTCCTCGGGCAGGCTCATGGATTCGGCGATCTCCGAATCCGAGGCCGGCCTGCCGAGCCGGGCTTCCAGAAGCATGACCGCCTGCTCTATCTCCTTCGCTTTTTGACGCACCGAACGGGGCACCCAGTCCATTTCCCGCAAATGATCGTACATCGCGCCCCGTATCCTGGTGACGGCGTAGGTCTTGAACTTTACATGCTTGCAGGGGTCGAACTTTTCTATCGCGTCAAAGAGACCGAAAACGCCATAGCCAACCAGGTCGTCGTACTCCACCGAGGAAGGCAGGTTCACCGCCACCTTGCCGGCCACATACTTGACCAGAGGTGCGTATTGTTCGACGAGGGTGTCCCGGATCCGATGGTCCCGGCTCTCCTGGTATTGCTTCCAGAGGCGCATTTCCCGGGCTTCGGAGGTGTCGTCGATGGTGAAGTTGTGCAATTCAGTGGTTTCCATGGCTGATCGGCCCTCCTGTCACAAAATGTATTTGCTTAAATCCTGCCTTTCGGCGTAGTCTTTGAATCGTTCGTCCACATAGGCGCTGTCGATGACCAGCTTCTGGCCGGACAGCGTATCCGCTTCGAACGAAACCTCTTCCAGCAGCCGTTCCAGGACGGTGTGGAGTCTGCGGGCTCCGATATTCTCGGTTTTGGTATTGGCGGCGGCGGCTATCTCGGCGATTCTCCTGATCGCCCCGGGTTCGAATTCGAGTTCGAGATTTTCGGTGGCCATGAGTTGGATATACTGGCTTACCAGGGCGTTTTTGGGTTCCACGAGGATGCGTTCGAAATCCTTGTCGGAGAGGGCCGTGAGTTCCACCCGGATGGGGAAACGACCCTGGAGTTCGGGTATGAGATCCTGGGGTTTGGAGACGGTGAAGGCGCCGGCGGCGATAAAGAGAATATGGGTCGTGTCCACGGGACCCCACTTCGTATTGACCGTGGTGCCCTCTACGATGGGCAGCAGATCACGCTGCACCCCTTCCCGGGATACATCGATGCCCGAAGAGCCCCGTCCCTCCCTGGTGGCGATCTTGTCGATCTCGTCCAGGAAGACGATGCCCGATTCCTGGACCCGTCTGCGGGCCTCCTGGGCCGCCTTGTCCGGATCGACGAGCTTATCCATCTCCTCGGCCTCGACGATGGGTCTGGCCTCGGCGACGCTCATGGTCTTTTTTTTCTTCTTCCCGCCGAAAATGTTGCCGATGCTGCCCAGGGCCAAGCCCATTTCCTCCATCTGGGTTCCGGCGAAAAGTTCCATCGAGGGAGGAGCGGCGCTCACCGTCAGTTCCAACTCTCTGGAATCCAGCTTGCCCTCCCGCAGAAGCTTGCGGAATTTTTCCCTGGTTTCGTTGGGCGGCAGGGGAGAGACGAGGGTGGCCTGGGTTGAGCCCAGCGGTTCGACGGAAGAGGAAAGCCCGGGCAGAAGAAGGTCCAAAAGGCGTTCCTCGGTCCGCTTGGCGGCTTCGGCTTCCACCTGGACCCGCATTTCCTCCTTGACCATAGCGACGCCCGCCGCCATCAGGTCCCGGACCATCGACTCCACATCCCTGCCCACATAGCCCACCTCGGTGAACTTCGTGGCCTCCACCTTGATAAAAGGAGCGCCGCACAGCTTTGCCAGGCGGCGGGCTATTTCCGTCTTTCCGACGCCGGTAGGCCCCATCATGAGAATATTCTTCGGGGCTATCTCTTCCCGCTGTTCCTCGGTGAGGCGCTGCCGCCTCATCCGGTTGCGCAGGGCGATGGCCACGGACTTCTTGGCCTCCGCCTGGCCGATGATATAGGTATCCAGCGCCTCGACGATCCTGCGAGGAGTCAATTCGGCGAAATCGGGGGAGCTCATATTTCCTCCACGACGATCCTGTCGTTGGTGTAAATGCAGATGTTCCCGGCGATTTCCAGGCTCTTTCGCGCTATGTCCGCCGCGCCGAAGGCAACCGAGCCGTCAGCAATCCCCTTATCGGCCAGCTTCCGTTCGAACTCCCGCGACGCTTCGAGGTAGGCCAGGGCGGCGGCATAGGCGTATGGCCCGCCCGAGCCGATGGCCACCGCGTCCTCCGCCGGGTCCACCACATCGCCGGTGCCCGAAAGAAGCAGGGATTTCTTCGCGTCCGCCACCAGGAGCATGGCTTCGAGCTTTCTTAAGATCTTGTCGGTGCGCCAGTCCTTGGCCAGCTCCACGGCGGCTCTGGTGAGATCGCCCCCATACTCCTGGATCTTCACTTCGAAATGCTCCAGAAGTGCGAAGGCGTCGGCGGTGGCGCCGGCGAAGCCGCAGAGAACCTTGCCGCCGTAAATAGAGCGCACCTTGCGGGCGTTGCTCTTCATGACCGTTTGGCCCATCGTCACCTGACCATCGCCTGCCATGGCGACGCGGCCGTCTTTTCGCACCACCAGCACCGTGGTGGAACGTATTTTCATCCTATTCTCCATATCATCGCTCCTTCGCCCCATGGGGGTGCGCCAATTCGTAGACCTTGCGCAGGTGTTCCATGTCCACATGGGTGTAGACCTGGGTCGTGGAGATACTGGAATGCCCCAGCATTTCCTGAACCACCCTGATGTCGGCGCCCGAGGCCACCAGATGGGTAGCGAAACTATGCCTGAAGGCGTGGGGCGAAATGGCCTTCTTGAAATTCGAAGCCCCTTTTCTTTTTTCCACAATCTTTTCAAGACCCCTGACCGAGAGCGGAGCACCGAGGCGGTTGATGAACAGCCTTCCATGGTCCTCCGCCTTAAGCATTTGGAGCCTCATCGCCCGCATGGGCAGGTAGCGGGAAAGCGCCTGGCAGGCCATGCGTCCCAAAAAGACCACCCGCTCCTTGGAGCCCTTCCCCATCACCCTGATCATCGAGCCCGAAAGATCGACCCTGTCCACCCGCATGCCGACGATCTCGGAAGCCCTGCAGCCGGTGCTGTAGAGGACTTCGAAGAGGGCCCTGTCCCTGAGGTCGGAAAAGTCCGAACCCCGGATGGATTCCATCAATTTGTCCGCCTCCTCCTCGAACATGAAACGAGGAAGAGAGCGCTCGGAGGAAAGATTTTCCACCTCCCTTCCGGGATCGGTATTCAAATTGCCGAAACGCATGCGGTAGCGGTAATAGCCCCGCAGGGTGGAAAGCGCCCGGTTGACGCTCGAAGCCGCCTTCCCTTCCATGACGAGGCTTCCGGCGAAGCTGCGGATTTCCGAAGCGCCGGCCGAGTCGATGTCGCAGGAGCCCAGGAAAGCCTCGTAGCGTCCCAGGTCGTCCCTGTAAACCCTCAGCGTCCGCTCCGAGAGTCCCCGCACCGACTCGAGGTAGGCCAGGTAGTCTTCGATCTTCTTATCCATTCAATCCTCCGCCTTCTCTTCATCCCGGGAATGAAGGTAATCGCAGGAGGGGTTGATACAGGCCTTGTGGCTTCCCGAAACCCTGTCGCTCTTCTCCACCAGGAACCAGCCGCACTTGGGGCAGAGCTTGTCCGTGGGTTTGTCGTAGGTGACGAAGTCGCAGGCGGGGTAGCGATTGCAGCCGTAGAAGAGCTTTCGCTTGCCTTTCGGGTTTTTCCGTTCCACGATGTCGCCCCCGCATTTGGGGCATACGGCGACGGGGATGCTCTTGGTGTTCTTGCAACCGGGGAAGCCCGAGCAGGCGAGGAAAAAACCGAAGCGGCCCAGTTTCTTGACCATAGGTTTGCCGCAGCGCTCGCAGAGGATGTCCGTGGCTTCATCCAGCTGGCCCTTCTTGCTGGAGAGGGTGGACATCACTTCGTCCAGCTTGCCTTTGAAGGGAAAGTAGAATTCCTTCATCGCCTGCACCCAGTCGGCTTTCTCGTCCTCGACCTTGTCCAGGAGGCTCTCCATCTGGGCGGTGAATCCGGCGCCGATCACCTCGGGGAAGAATTCCGTGAGAATATCCGATATCATCCGCCCCAGGGTCGTGGGGGCCAGTTGCTTGGATTGCCGGGAGACGTAGTAACGCTCCAAAAGGGTGCTGATCGTGGGCGCATAGGTCGAGGGTCTCCCGATACCCAGCTCTTCCAAGGCCTTGATTATCGTGGCGTCGGTATACCGGGAAGGTCCCTGGGTAAAGTGCTGGGATGCGTCGATTTTCTCCACTCCCAGGTCCTGGCCGACCTCGAGGGCCAGGCTGTGGCTGGCCTTTTCCTCCTTGGATGCCGAGAGTTTGATGACCTTGTAGAAGCCTTCCTCGACATAGGCGGAGGCGGAGGTCCTGAAAACCCCATCGCCGATTCCGATGTCGGCGGTGACAACCTTGACCAGGGCAGGGATCATCTGGGAAGCCACGAACCGTTCCCAGACCAGGGTGTAGAGCTTGAGTTCGTCCTTCTGCAGATAGGCGGCCACCGAATCGGGCGTATAGGCGATGCTGGTGGGCCGTATGGCCTCGTGGGCGTCCTGGGACTGCTTGCCGGCGCTGTAGCGCTGGGCGGACTTGGGCAGCTGGGCCGGATAATGCTCGGCCAGCCAGGTCCTGGCTTCCTCCAGGGCTGTCTCGGCTATGCGGGTGGAGTCGGTTCTCATGTAGGTGATAAGACCGCTGCGCCGCGATCCCAGGTTGATACCCTCGTAGAGGATCTGGGCGATCTGCATGGTCTTCTTGCTGGTGAAGCCCAGCCTGTTGGCGGCGGTCTGCTGGAGCGTCGAGGTGGTGAAAGGAGCCTTGGGTCGGACGAGTCGTTCCGCGCTTCGCTTATCGATGACGGAAGCGGGTTTTCCTTCCAATGCGGAGACTATTCGCTTCGCCTTTTCCTCGTCCCCCAGCTGGGGCTTTTTACCCTTATAGAGCACCAGATCGGCCTTGACGACCGAGCGGGAGGCCTTGAGCGAGGCTTCGATGGTCCAGAACTCCTCGGGAATGAAGGATTCTACTTCCTTTTCCCTGTCGCAGATCAGCTTGAGGGCGGCGGATTGCACCCTTCCGGCGCTGAGCCCGTTTTTGACCTTTTTCCAGAGCAGGGGCGAGAGATTGTAGCCTACGAGCCTGTCCAGCACGCGGCGGGCTTTCTGGGCATCCACCTTGGAGAGATCGAGGGGCCTGGGCGCCTTGACCGCGTCCTTCACCGCCGCCTGGGTTATCTCGTTGAAGGCTACCCGTTTGACAGGAAGCCCGGGGATTTTTTCCTCCAGGTGCTTTCCGATCAGGTAGGCGATGGCCTCCCCTTCCCGGTCGGGGTCGGATGCAAGGAGGACGGATTCGGATTTTTTAGCCTCCGCCACCAGGTCCTTGAGCACCCCCGCCCGGCCCCGGATGGTCAGGTATTCAGGTTCGAAGCCGTGCTCCACATCGACGCCGATCCTGGATTTGGGAAGATCGATAAGGTGTCCCATGGAGGCCAGGACCTTGTAATTCGAGCCCAGGTATTTCTCTATAGTTTTGGCCTTGGCCGGGGATTCGACGATCACTAAATTCTTCGCCCCCGGGGACTTGGCCGATTTTCCCGATTTGCTTCCCTTGCGCGCCGCGGTCGCCTTGGCCTTTTTGACGGCCTTGGCGGATTTTGCGGTTGTGGCCGCCTTGGCGGTCCTGGTTGTCTTATCCATGCTGTTTCATCTCCTCTTCCTGTCGCCTGGCCGAAGCTTTCCCGCTCCGGTCTCCGCAGGAAGCCCATTCGGCGATAATGTCCTCGGCCGTCGCGACCGCCACCGCGCCCTGTTCGAGCAGAGCGGCGCAGCCCGAGTTCCTGCTTCCACCGAGGCAGGCCCGGTGCACAAAGACGTCCCGCCCCTCGCTCAAGGAGTGCTCGGCGGTGATAAGGGCTCCCGAACCCTCCGGCGCCTCGACGACCACGCAGGACCGGGCGAGCCCGGCGATGATTCTGTTTCGTTCGGGAAAGCGATACCGCCGGATTTGCGTCTCCGGAGGATTCTCCGCCACCAGGCAGCCGCCTTCGTCGAGTATCCTGGCCGCCAGGCCGCGGTTGGCGGCGGGATAGATCGAATCCATGCCGCCCGGCAGTACGGCCAGGGTCTTGGCCCTCCCGCGCAGGCCGCCGCGATGCGCCGCGGAATCAATCCCCAAGGCCAATCCGGAAATCACCGATATACCCTTCGATGAAAGCCCTTCGGCCAGGCCGAAGGCGGCCTTTAGTCCTCTTCCCGTGGCCGCCCTGGTCCCCACGAGGGACACGCAGGGAGCCTCGGCGTCCGGCAATCTTCCACGCACGTAGAGGCCGAAGGGCGGCCTATAGGTCTCCCTCAGCTGGGGGGGATAGCAAGGATCATCCAGGCTCAGGAAAAGGATGCCTGCGCGGGCGAGAAAATCCTCGTCCCTCCTGGCCTTTTCCAGGAAGGCCGCCGGATTCCAGACCCCCCTGTTCAGGGAACGCAGGATTATGCCCTCCAGCTCCGGAAGCCCCATGCGCGAAAGTTCTTGCGCGGTACCGATATCCCGGGACAAGAGGAGCTTTTCGTGGCTCCGCAGGAAGTCCATGCGCGCGATGGCCAGGGCGACCTGCAAAGCTTCCGATCCGGAGGCCCTCGGCTCGGAATTGGGGCGGGAATCCTGGAAGAGCGCGAGAATACGGGGATGGCTCCATTGTTTCATTCTCATCCTCCGTAAATGTGAACGCCTCGTCCTGGGATTCATGCTTCCGAAACCTCCTCTATGGGTCCCTAAAACGTTAGGACCGGGGAAAATATTCCCGGTGATAGTTCTGGAGGGCATCCTCTTCGATATGGGTATAGATCTGGGTGGTGGAGATATCGCTGTGCCCCAAAAGTTCCTGCACTGTTCTCAGATCGGCCCCTCCGGCCAACAGGTGGGTGGCGAAACTGTGTCTGAAGGTATGGACTTTCGCCGATACGCCAGCCACGCTCCGTATACCCGCAAAACGTTTCCATATGCCCTTGCGCGATATTCCCTCCCCTTCCTGGTTGAGGAAGACGAGGGCGGTTTTCCTTTTCTTCTCCAGCGAGGGCCTTCCCTCGTCGAGATAGCGTTTCAGCCAGTAATGGGCATCATCGCCGAAGGGAATGATTCTTTCCTTTTGCCGCTTGCCCACCACCCGGAGAAGCTTTTCCTTCATATACAAACGGTCGAAGCTCAAGGAAGCGGCCTCGGAAATCCGCAGACCGCAGGAATAGATGAGTTCGAACAAAGCCCTGTCCCTAAGCCCGTTGGGCGTCGAAAGATCTATGCTGGCCAGGAATTTGTCCACCTCTTCCGGCCTCAGGACTTCGGGGAGGGTCCGTTCCTGCCGGGGAGTGCGAATGAGCTGGGACGGATCGTCACGGCGCAGACCTTCCATTTTCATGAATTTGTACAGGGAATGGAGGCTCGCCACGAGTCTCGCCATGGTCGTCCTGGACAGACCCTGCCGCTGTCTGAAGACCAGGAAGGACAAAAGATCCTCCCCGTCGGCGCCTTGAGGGTTTTTCCCCCGCTCGGCCAGGAAACGCTCCAGGTTTTCCAATTCCCGCACATAGCTTTCGGCGGTAAGGGCCGAGCGCTTTCTGACCAGCAGCAAATGAGCCCTGTAGCGGGTTCCCAGGTTCGTCAAAGCCTCGCTCCCAGCCTTTCGGTTCCGAACTTCTTTTCCCGGAGAATCGTGGGTATGTCGAGCTCGTCGCCTTCGGCGGCGTTTTCGAAGCTATATCCCTTGACCTGGGCCGCCCCCTCCTGATCGAAGAGTTCGAAGTCCTTGGGCGATACATAATCGCTGGCGGGTTTGCGAATTTCCGGCCTGTTTCTCAGGGCCGCGCGGGCCATCTCGCCCATGCTCTGCTGTCGCTGGGAGCCGAAGCCCGTCGCGATGACCGTTACCCTGACCTCGTCCTCGACCTTCGGATCGGTGACGAAACCGGCGATGATATGGGCATCCTCGTCGGCTTTTTCGGTGATGTAATCGACGATTTCCTGATACTCCACCAGGGAGAAGTCCTCGCCGCCGGTGACGTTGACCAGGACATTGCGGGCGCCCTCTATCTTGGCGTCCTCCAACAAGGGATTGTTGACGGCCTTGTTCGCCGCCTCCACCGCCCTGCTCTCGCCCGAGCCGACGCCGATCCCCATGATCGCGTCGCCCTGACCCTGCATGACGGTGCGCACGTCGGCGAAGTCGATGTTGATATCGCCGGCGAGGGTGATGAGGTCGGAAATCCCCTGGACCCCCTGCCTGAGCACGTCGTCGGCCAGGAGGAAGGCCTGCTTGATTGGTGTCTTTTTGTCGACAACCTTAAGCAGGTTTTGGTTCGGGATGACAATGACCGTGTCCACCGCCTGTCTGAGCTTGTCCAGGCCCTCCTCGGCGATCCTGCCCACCACCTTGCCTTCGAAGCTAAAGGGTTTCGTGACCACCGCCACGGTGAGGGCGCCCAGGTCCCGGGCAGTCTGGGCAATGATGGGCGCCGAACCCGTTCCGGTCCCTCCCCCCAAGCCGGAGGTGACGAAGACCATATCCGCGCCGCGCAGGGACTGCTCGATGATCTCCCTGTCCTCCATGGCGGCCTTTTCGCCCACTTCCGGCTTTCCGCCGGCGCCCAGGCCCTTGGTGAGCTTTGTACCGATACCCAGCCTGATCTCCGCTTTCGAACGCTCAAGATCCTGGAGATCCGTATTGACCGCGATGAACTGGACGCTTTTCACGCCCGTGGCGATCATCCTGTTCACCGCGTTGGAACCGCCGCCGCCGGCGCCGATTACCTTGATGACCGTCGGATTGATAGTGCCTTCGTCGTCGATTATTTCAATAGCCATAGTAGCCTCCCTCGCCCGAAACCGGGGTTCTTGACCCGCTTAAGGCGGACATTAAATAAACTTATCCTTGATCCAGCCGAGGACCTTTCCCAGACTGGAAGCGTTTTTCTTGTCCTTGCGCGACGCCTGCTGCACCCTCGACGGGTCGGCCGCAATTCGGGCATCGGCCTCCAGAAGGACCAAACCCACCGCCGTCGCGAAACCGGGGTTCCTGTACTCGCTCTCCAGGCCGCCGATAACCGGAGGGGAACCGAGATGTACCGGCATGCCGAAGACGGATTGGGCAAGCTCGCTGGCCCCAGCCATCAGGGAAGCTCCTCCGGTGAGCACCACGCCCGCTTTGATCTCCTTTAACCAGCCGGCCTTTTCCAGTTTTTCCTTAGCCATGAGGAATATCTCCTCCATCCGGGGCTGCACGATGGCGCAGAGCTTGCGGCGGGGAATCTCCGTGGGCTCCCGCCCCCCGATTCCCGGCACCACGATGAGCTCGTCCGCATCAACCGACTCCAACCAGCAGGAGGAAGCTTCGCGCTTCAGCCGCTCGGCCGAGTCCATGAGCACGCTGAGCATGATGGATATGTCGTTGGTCACCTGCATGCCCCCCGCCGGTATGGCGGCGGTATACCAAGGAGCCCCTTCCTTGAAGACCATCAGGTCCGTCGTCCCGCCACCTATATCTAAAAGTAGACATCCTAAATCTCTTTCGTCGTCGGAAAGCACCGCCCGGGAAGCGGCAAGACAACCCAGGATGCGACGTTCGGGCCTGTACCCCGCCCGGTTTACGCACTTTGCCATGTTTTGACTGGTGGTGACCGATGTGGTGACTATGTGAACCTCGGACTCCAGGCGGACGCCCATCATATGCAGGGGATCCCGGACGCCCTTCTGGGTATCCACGGAATAAACCTGGGGAATCACATGGAGAATTTCCCTGTCCATGGGAATGGAGACAGCCTTGGCGGCCTCGTGCACCCGGGCGATATCCTCGGTGGTGATCTCCCTGCCCTTCCCGGCCACGGCAACGACGCCTTTCGAATTGAGACATTCGACGTTCGCGCCGGAGACGCCCATGACGCAGGAGTGGATCTCCCGGCCCGACATGAGTTCCGCGGATTCGATGGCGGCGCTGACCGAGGAAAGGGTTGCCTCGATGTTGAGCACCACCCCTCTGCGAAGGCCCGTCGATGGAGCGACGCCGACGCCTATGATTTCGAGTTGGTCTTCTTCGTTAAAATCCCCGACCACTGCCCGGGTCGAGGTTGTCCCGATATCAAGACCGACGATAAAGGAATCAGCCAGCTTGTGCCTCCTTGTTTCTGTACACGATGGTACCCGTGCGGAAATCGATCTCTTCGATCTTTTCGGCGCCCTGCCTGCCGGCGAGGATATCCAGGACCAATAAGGCCGATCCCAGGCTCGCACGAGTCAGCCTGGCCGGCATTCGGACAGGGACGTTTTTTCCCGAGGGATAGAGGAGCAACTCCGCCTCGGATTCGGATATTTTTTCTATGCGGATTTCCGAGAACGCCTCCAAGGGGGAGGGGCTCAATTCGGATAATTCGGCGATATCCTTCAATAAGGGACGCAGATATTCCGGCAGCCTCTGCCCGGGACTGAATTGTTCAAAGCGTATGCCCGAAAGTACAGGAAGCCTTCCCGCAGAGGCAATGGTATCCATATAGGCGAAGGCCACCCCCTCCTTGTCCAGGGCGACCGAGCGGGTTCCCAGCGCTTCGGTGACGAGAACGCAGGCTACCGCCCTGCGTTCCTCGAGCCGTATCATGAGCTTGTCGGGGAAAGCCCGGCCTATATTCACCGAAGCGACCTTGGGATTGGCCAGGATCCTCGCCTTCATGGCCGGGATGTCGGCGTTGATGAGATTTACCTCTTCGCTGAGCGATAAAGCCTCGAGTATTTCCTTCTGAAGTACGTTTTTCATGCCGTCCACGCCCACGGCCTTCACCTTGGTGACCTGGGGAAGCGCGGCGGAGAGCCCTGCGCCGAGGGCGATCATGAGCACGAAAGCCAGAACGAGCTTGACATTCTCGTTCTTGCCTCTTTTTTTCGCGGCTTTTTCCCTGGCCGAAATCCCCTTGCTTAACGCTGCCGCGTTCTGATCGTAGAGTTTTTTGGGTTTCTGCCTCGCCTGCTGATTCGCCCTGGCGAGATACAGGAGGTTTCCGCTTCCCCCTAGGGTGGAAGCCCGGGCCATCTCTAGACCCTTGGGCTTCGCTTTCCCGCCGGATTCCGGTCTTTCCGCCTTTTTATCGAGCTTCGCCGATCTCGCGCCGGAAGTGCCCGGAAGGCCGGTTTCGCGGCGGGCGGTGCTGCGTTCCAGGAAGGACAATCCCAAGAGAGGGGCGCTTTTCTCCCGGGCAGGCTTGGCCGCCGGCGACACTTTGACGGACATGGCCGCTCCCAGCGCCTTGGCTTCGCGGAACAGTTCTATCCTCGGCCGGGGGCTGAGTTTTGTTTCACTCATTATCGTTTCCTCCGGTAATCAGCTCTTCCTCCCCCGGCGCCAGGGCTTCGAAGCCCCTGGTACGCAGGGCGTTGAATATGACGCCTCCCGCCAAGGCAGTGGACATGAGGGAGGATCCTCCCGCCGAAAAGAAAGGAAGCGCGATCCCCGTGGCGGGCAGGAATCCGCTGACAACGCCGATATTGACCAGGAATTGGATGGAAAGCAGGGCTAGCATGCCCAGGGCGAGGTACTGGGGAAAGGCGTCCTTTTTTCGCGCTTCGCGCACGACGGAGTAGACGAGAAAGGTCCAAACGGCGAAAACGGCCGCCACGCCCAGCAGCCCAGTCTCTTCGGCGAAGGCGGCGAAGACGAAATCGGACTGGACTTCCGGGATCGAGCCCAGCTTTCGCGTTCCCAGGCCCAGCCCCTTGCCCCAAAACTCGCCGGACATTATCGCCCTGATGGAATTCTGTACCTGGTAGTTCATTCCGTGGGGATCGTAATCGGGGATGATATAGCCGAGAACGCGGATGAGCCTGTATTCCGAAGAGGTGATCATGAGGATCGCCGCCGGCACCAGGAGAATGAAGACCCCCAGGAAAAAGCGAAGCGGCACTCCCGCTATCCAGAACAGGGAGATGCCCGCCAGGAGGGCGAGCATGGAGGTGGAAAAATCGTCCTGGAGATAAATGATCGCCGTCCCGAAGCTCAGCACCAGGAGGGGGAACACCGCCTCCCAGGCCGATCGTCGGATAAGCTCGCCCTTTTTTGCCATGATATGGGCGGTATAGACGAGCACGACCGGCTTCCAAAGCTCGGAGGGTTGAAAATTAGTTATCCCGAGATTTATCCAGCGTCTGGCGCCGTTGATCTCGATCCCCAGGCCGGGGATGAAGGGGAGAAGAAGGCTAATGAGGGAAATCAGGGTAAGAGGACCAATGAGGGTTCTCAGTTTTTCCAGGGGAATCCTGGAGCTGAGGAAAAAGACGATAATCGCCGGCACGAAGAAGATGGCCTGACGGAGGGCAAAGTGACTCGCCCCCTGATTCATCCGTATTCCGTAATCGGAGGAAGCGGACCACATGGCGACGAAACCCATCAAGGCCAAGGTGGAGAAGGAGCCCAAGAAGCCCGACAGGGAGCCTTCGCCGTCCCGCCTTTGAGCCGTCGATCCGTCCAGTATTCGCAAGGCCATGGCTATTGAATCTTCAGCGTCGAGAGCGCCAGCAACGCGAACAAGCCGCCCAGTATCCAGAACCGGACGACAACCTTGGTTTCCTTGAGACCCGACAGTTCGAAGTGATGGTGGAGCGGGGCCATTTTGAACAGGCGCTTCCCCTTGGTCGCCTTGAAATAGAGGATCTGGAGCATCACCGAACCCAGCTCCATTACGAAAACTCCGCCGATGAGCAGGAGGAGCACTTCCTTTTTAACGATGAGGGAGAGGACCGCCAGGACGCCGCCCAGAGCGAGGGAGCCGGAGTCGCCCATAAAGACCTCGGCGGGATGGGAGTTGAACCAAAGAAAGCCCGTGCACGCTCCCAGGAGGGCCAGGTTGAACACCGTGAGCTCGCCGGCGCCGCGGATATACGGAATCTGCAAATAGGCCGACCAATCGGCTCGCCCGCTCACGTAGGTGAGGATCGAAAAGGCCAGGAGTGCCATGATGATAAGCCCGGTGGCCAGGCCGTCAAGGCCGTCGGTGATATTGACCGCGTTGGACCAGGCTGTGACGTAGATCATCGCCAGGGGAATCCAGAAGATGCCCAGGTCGAGGATGTGGTTCTTGAAAAACGGGATATAGAGCTTGGTCGCGTTCTCGCCGCCGGTAAGGTAAAGTCCCACCGCCACGACCCCGGACACGAGAAACTGGAGAACAAGCTTTTTGCCTGCGGAAAGACCGTCGGAATTCTTTTTCTTGATCTTCAGCCAGTCGTCGGCGCTGCCGATGAGGCCGAAACCGAGGAGGGCGAAGAGGGCGATCCAGGTGAGGGGATTGCGGACGTCCTGCCAGAGAATCACCGAAACGGCGACGGAAACGACGATGAGAACGCCGCCCATGGTCGGGGTGCCCGACTTGACAAGGTGACTTTCCGGCCCGTCCAGGCGCACCGATTGACCGAACTTGAGGATTTTGAGTTTTTTGATGACCAGGGGGCCCAGGAGAAACACGAGAAGAAGGGCGCTCACCGCCGCGTAGACGGAACGGAAGGTCAGGTAACGGAAAATATTGAAGGGGGAAAAATATTTGACTAAGGGGAGCAATAGTTCACGAAGCATTGTCACTCTCCTGGGCGAAACCCGCCTCTACCAGTCTGTCGGCCAGAAGCTCCAGGGCGAGCCCCCGGGAAGCCTTCAACAGCAACAGATCTCCGTCGCGCAGCTGGGTTGTCACCAAACGATAGAGCTCGTCCATCGCGGTGGTATGGAAACAAGATTCTTCAGCCGGAGCGCGCAGCTGTTTGGCGGTTTCATAACTCGCCTCGGCCTCTTCGCCGAAAAAGAAGAGGACATCGGCCTTGGACTCGGCGGCTTTTCGTCCCAGGGCTTTGTGGGAGGCCAGGCTTTCCGCTCCGAGCTCCCTCATGGAACCGAGCACGTAGAGGCGCCGGCCCTTCGTCTGGACCGAATCGCAGAGGTCGATGGCGGCGGCCATGGAGTCGGGGTTGGCGTTGTAGCAATCTTTGAGCAGCTCCACCCTTCCCGTCAGCAGCTCCGAGCGGCCGAAAAGCGGCCGCACCGAAGACAGACCCTTCGCCGTGAGCGAAGGATCCATGTGGAGTTCCGCCGCCAGCGCCAAGGCCGCCAGGCCGTTCAGCAAGTTGTGGCGGCCGGGGAGCGGAAACACGAAACGTCGGGCCTTCCAGCGGATCGCCCAGCCCCGGAGCCCCAGGCTTTCGGCCCCTTCAAAATCTTTGCCGCTCTTCGTTCCGAATTCGACAAAGCGTCCGGGTACTCCCCGGGCAAGAAAGTCCTTAAAAGGATCCTCGTCCCAGACGAAGGCTGTTTGACCGCCGTCAAAGCGGGAAAAAACCATTTTCTTCTCCGCCGCTATGCCTTCCCGGGAACCGATCATCCCGATATGGGCGCTGCCGATGTTCGTCACCACCACAATGTCCGGTTCGTAGATGGCCGCCAGTTCCTTCATCTCGCCCCGGCGATTCATCCCCATTTCAAACACGCCGAGGACATGGGTTTCGTCGAGGTCGAACATCGACAGGGAAAGACCAATATCGGAATTGAGATTGCCTTCGTTCATCGCGACGGCGCCGGAGGGATAAGAGGGCCTGAGGGCCGCGGCGATGCATTCTTTCGTGGTGGTCTTGCCCGAGGAACCGGTCACACCGATGCGGACAAGGCCCTTGAGCCGTCGCCTATGCTCCCTCGCCAAGGCCTGGAGACCCCGCAGGGGGGAATCGGCGAGAATGAGGCAGGCTTCCGGAACGGCGGAAGAGGCGAAAGCCCTCAAGGCCTTTTCTTTCTGCGCCACCGCGGCCAGGACCACTTTCGCGCCCCGGCCCAAAGCGTCTTCCATGAAATCGTGCCCATCCGCCCTTTCGCCCGGGAGAGCCACGAAGAGGGAGTCGGAATCAGCCTTGCGCGAGTCAACGACCACTGCGCGAATAGGCGCTTCGAGGTTTCCCCTGCATGCGGCGCCGATAACACCCGCAGCTTCCCCAGCGCTGAAAAGAATTCGTTTCGGCTCAGTCATTTTCGGCCTTCCCCTTTCCCGAGGGAAGCAAAATCACCCGGAGGATGTCTTCGGGCTGAGCCTTTTTAAGCCCCAGGCGCCGGGCCTGGGCTTCGATGCGCTCCCGGCTGGAGAGCCCGGCGATTTCCGCTTCGATGCGGCGGTTTTCCGCCATCCAGGCCGCCTGCTCCCGCTCCAGGCTATCCGCCCTGGCGGCCAGGTCGGCAAAACGGCTGGACTGCCAGGCCATGACCAATGCCACGAGACAGGCGCAGATCATCAACAACCAGAATCTTCCCACCTTCGTGTTCATAGCGGCGCCCTCAAGGCCCGCAGCTTGGCGGATCGGGCGGCGGGATTGGCGGCGCACTCTTCCTGGCTGGGAACCAGGGGCGAACGGCAGAGTTCCTCGAAGCCCCTGTTTTTTCCGTACTCTCGGCAAAAACGCTTGGATATCCGATCTTCCAGCGAATGGAAGGCTATTACGACGAGGACTCCCCCCGGCGCCAGAAGATCGGCGGCAAGAGGCAAAGCCCGCTCTTCCCGTTCCAGCTCTCGGTTGACCGCGATCCTGATGGCTTGAAAGCTTCTGGTGGCGGGGTGGATCCTCCCGTGGCGATAGGGGGCGGGAACGGCCTTGGCGATCACCGAAGCGAGAAACGCCGAGCTTCGTATCGGGGCATTTCTCCTGGCTTCGCCGATCGCCCTGGCGATCCGCCGGGAATAGCGTTCCTCACCGTATGTATAAATCAGGTCAGCCAACTTATCTTCGGGAAGCCGGTTGACAATATCGGCCGCGGAATCCTCCAGGCGGGGGGAAAGCCTCATATCCAAGCTCTCTTCGGAGGAAAAACTGAAGCCCCTGCCCGAACCCAGATACTGATGACTGGAAAGCCCCAAATCGAAAAGGACAAAGTCGGGCCTGCGAAAGCCCTTGGAAGCAGAGGTCGCGGCGGCCGGAACGAAAGCCGGGCCGGCGGTCACAGTGGCAGTCGCGGCTTCGGTCATGGCGGCCGAAAAATCCGCCAATACCTCGTCGAAAAAACCTTCCCTCAGGCTGAGTCTGTCGGAAAAGGCCGAAAGCCTGCGAGCCGAGCGCTGAATCGCCTCGGGATCCGCATCGATGCCGATGTACGAAACGGCCGGGGATGTCCCAAGAATAGCCTGGGCATGGCCGCCCGCGCCCAAGGTACAGTCGAGGACCAGGGGTGAGGGCTTCTTTACCTCGCCGAAAAGGGAGAGCACTTCGCCCAGCATCACCGGTTTATGAATAACCGCTTCGATTTTCGTTTCAGAATCTCGCTTCAGCTCTTCCATAGGCTTCCCGACGCCTAGAGCGTCAGGCCTCCCAACTCCTCGGCGGCATTCATAAACTCGCCCTGATTCTCATCCAGATATTTTTTGTATTCCTCGGCGTTCCAGATTTCGATGTATTTGGAAATTCCAAGAATGACACATTCCCTCGAAAGCCCGGCCCACTCTCTCAGGCTCTGGGGAACCGAAATTCTGCCCAAGCGATCGATCTCGACTTCCTGGGCCGGGGCCAATATTCTTCGCTGGACGAGCCTCGAACGGGCCTGGAAAAGGCTGGTGCTGGCCATGAGTTTTTGCGAGAACTCCTGCCACTGCAGGGGCGGGAATACCCAGAGGCACTTATCGATTCCCTGGGTGAGCACCAGGGCAAGACCCGGCAGTTCGCTCCTCATTCGAGCGGGGAGGGATAATCTGCCTTTTTCGTCCAGGGTATTCCTGAACTCGCCGGTCAACAGGTTCATGCCACTATTTCCTACTATTTCCCACAATTTACCACTTAATGCCTATTCTACCCCTTAAAATGGGACTGTCAACGAAGTAGGACGGAGAAGAATCGACAGAAATAATATTTTTTCGCAGTACCGCTATACGAATGTATAGATAAAAAGCGAATTTTAGTTTTTTCTTCCGAAATACCGCATCAGGGAGGTAAGAATCATGTGGAGAAAAAAATTGAATATGCCGAATACCCAGGCCCGGCGGAAGTTTTCAAGCCGGGAAGGGAGGAAGGGGCGAGACTGTGTATTTTCAGGTTTTCAGGTTTTCAGATCCCCGATTTCCAGACTTCGCGCTGTCGGGTTTTCGCCGTTCAGGTAAGAAGTTCCGCAGCCAGTCCGGCCAGAGCGTCGCCTTTAGCCCTCGGGTGCACGAAAATTCTTATTCGCCGAAGGCTTGCCACGAGGCGCGCAGCGCTCTCCTCACCGAAAAGGGCCGAGCCGCGGGAGAAGGGAAGAAGATCGCCCCCCGTTTCCACCTCCAGATCGGTTTCGAATCCTATCGGCTCAGGTATGTCGATGAGCACCTCCGATTCCCCCAGATCGGCGGCCATGGCCAGTGTGGCTTCGGCATCCAGGCGTTTTTCAAGATCGTTCAAATCGGCATGAAGCCCCGAAGTTGGATCGAAGGGAATATCCGCCACAAGCCTATACAGCCTCCCCTCAAGTGCCTCCAGGGCGGGCCGGAAAAGCTCCCTCGGCCCGGCTTCCAACAGCCGTCTGAAAGCGGCGTCGTCCAGGCCATAAAGCTGTTCGGGTTGGAGAATATTTCCGTTCAGGGCGCCTAGAACAGCCTTTTTGACCATGGCGGTGGCGCATCGAACAGATGGATGCCAATACACCGCCCTGTACATCTGATACTTGGAAAAGAGTATCGCTTCGACGCTCATCGCGCCCCCGGAGTCGATGCTAAGCTTGCCATTCGAGATATCGATGCGTCGAAGGATAAAATCCGCGTCCTGGATGCCATAGGGTACTCCGCAGAAATAGGCGTCCCTGGTGAGGTAGTCTATCTTATCGGGATCCAGAACCCCGGAAAGAATACGCCGGTATAGGAGGGTTTCCCCGTCTTCGGAGCCCCGCCTGTCCCAGTCTATGATCGCCGCCACCTGTTCGGGATCGGCGCCGCAGTCTTCGATCGCCCGCCGAAGGGAACCTTCCAGCAGCAACTCTCCGGCTATCGCCTCGTGAGAGGCCAGGGGGAGATCCTTGAGCGAATGGGCATAGGGGAAATGCCCCAGATCGTGACAGAGGGCGGCGACGAGAAAAGCCCTGACCCCTTCGAAAGATGCGAAATCGAGCCTTCCCCGCTCGGCCAGCGCCAGGACGAACCGTCGTGCTATGTGGTATACGCCCAGGCTGTGCGCCCTACGGCTATGAGTGGCTCCCGGATAGACCAGGGCTACGGGCCCTAATTGTCGTACGCCGTCCAGGAGGCCGAAAGCCGGATGTCGGCCGAGGGAGAAAAGCGCCTCGTCGAAGGCGATGTCACTCCAGACCGGATCGCGGATTATCTGGTCGAAGCCTTCCGAGAGGGCTTTGTGGATCTTGCTCATAGTCTACCTCGAGGCTGGGAAATTAGGTCTCGTTCCTAGAGTAGCGCCGGGCACTGGCAAAAGGAAGCTCCTTTCTGCTATGGTCAGACATGCGTTTTCTCCATGGGGCGGCGTTTCTGGCGGCCAGGGGGTTTTTGCACCATCTTTTGGACGAGCTGCCGAACCACAACCGGCTGGATGGAGAGCTGGTCAGCTGCTGGAAAGAGGGGCCCCCGCCCGGCGAAAAGGCCGGGATATCGAAGCCGCCACAGGCCTATTGGACCCGTACTGTCTGGCTCAGGCCCTTTTTGCTGGAATTCGATTCCATCTCCAAGGCGGCTAAGGGCCTGAGGGCGATACAAAGAAATTGGGCGGCGTATCCGACAATTCTGCGGCGGAGGACGGCTCTTATCGCCCAGGCGCTCCCTCCCCTCCCCCTCAAGGCCAAGCCCTTTCCCTTCACCCTGCCCGAAAGCCCCATGGGGGGCTTTACTCTGCTGGGAGAAAACCTTCTATTGGGCTCGGCGCTCTGTTCCAGTCCCTTCCCCAATGGGGAGTTTTCCTTTGAGGAAGACAGGCTGGGTCCTCCTTCCCGGGCTTATAGAAAGCTCTGGGAGGCGCTTCTACTGGCTAAAACGCTGCCCGCCCCCGGAAACTTCTGCCTGGACGCCGGAGCCAGCCCAGGAGGCTGGACCTGGGCGCTCGCGAAGCTGGGGGCCAGGGTGCTCGCGGTGGATAGGGCGGCCCTGAACCCGTCGGTACTGAACATGCCCGGCGTCGAATACCTTCGGCACGATGCATTTACCCTACAGCCGGCCGAGTGCGGGGCGGTGGACTGGCTTTGCTCCGATGTCATCTGTTATCCCAGGGCCCTGTATGAATGGATTTTGCTCTGGCTGGAGTCCGATCTGGCGAAAAACTATATCTGCACGATAAAAATGCAAGGCCCTCGCTTCGACAGGGAGACGACGGAGCTTTTTGCCCGGATTCCCGGTTCCAAGGTGCTGCATCTCTGGCACAACAAGCATGAATTGACGTGGATAAATCTCAAAATCTGGAGAGACGCGGCCCTGTCTACTTCAGGCGCCCGGGACCCATCGCCCTCCGACGCCCGGGTTTAAAAGGATTTCAAGAAGATAATCTCGGCGCCGGCGCCCAGGAGGGCCACTAGAACGCTTACGATGATGCCGGCGGCCAGCACGCCGCCCAGGATGGCGAGACTCGCTTTTCTCTTATCCATGCCCAGGACCCAGGCGCCCAGGGTTCCCGTCCAGGCCCCGGTAACCGGAAGCGGGATGGCCACAAAGATCAAAAGCCCCCAGTACCCGTAACGCTCAACCTTGTCGTGGACCTTCGCCCTGGCTTTTTCCACAAAACGGTCGAAGAAGTTTCGGTAAAAACCGAGCTTGTACAGGAGTTTGTGAACCGTGGACAGAAAAAGATAGGCGAGAAAAGGCACCAAGGCGTTGATTCCCGTGCCCAGGAGGGCGGCGGGAATGAGGTCGATTCCATTCAATACGGCGTAAGGTATGGCGCCTCTGAGTTCGGATATCGGAAGAAGGGCCAGAAGACCCGAGATGATAATACTGCTGTCCATCGCGGCGGAGTATAGCCTATCCGTCTTTTAGTAACAATCGCCCACCGGCTTGTCACGACGTTTCTTCAGGATGACTCACTTTTGGGGAAGCGTGTCGTTCAGGAAGTTTCGCACCAGCGTTCCCAGTTTTTCCGCCTCCGGTTTTATCCAGATTATGCCGGGCAAAGCCCGCAAGAAGGTCATCTGCCGCTTTGCGTACTGGAGGCTGTGAAGCGAAATCGCATCGGCGATTTCCCGGAGGCTCGAGCCTTCCATTTCGAAAAATTCCCTGTAGCCTATCGCCCTCAATCCAGGGCAGGCGGCCGTATAGCCGCGGCTGCGAAGCGCATCGACCTCGGCGGCGAGTCCGGCATCGATCATCGCCCGAACCCTCAGGGCGATACGTTCCTTGAGCTCCTGTCGCGGACGTTCCACGCCGATTATCAGAAATTCGTATCCCCGCCTGGGGAGGGAGGATGGGGCGAAGCTGGAGGGAGCCTTGCCGGAGGATCTTAAGATCTCCACCGCCCTGGTCAGGCGATAGATGTCCCGCTGATGAATGCGATTCGCGCTGTCGGGGTCGGCCTCGAGCAGTTCATCCCACAAGGCTTGAGGCCCCAGGGTTTGTAGGTCGGCGGCCACTTCGGCCCGTAGGCGGGCATCCGCGGGAGGAGCCGGGGGAACTCCACAGACGAAATTGCGCAGATAAAAACCGGTTCCTCCCGATATCAGGGGAAGCTTCCCCCCGGAACTCAGCTTAGCGCAGAGCGCCTCCGCCCTGGCGACGAACTCTCCGGCGGTATACTGCTCATCCGGTTCCTTGATATCGATAAGTTCATGGGGGAGCCTGGCGCGCAGCTCCAAACCGGGCTTGGCAGTGCCTATATCCATGCCCTTATAGGCCTGCATTGAATCGGCGCTGATCACCAGGGCTGAATGATAGCCCGGTCGGGCGGGGGCCTGGGGAAAAGAAAAAAAATCAGGAGCTCCCCGGCCGAATAATTCGTCGAGAAGCTCCGTCTTGCCCGAAGCGGTCGGGCCGGTGAGGATGACTAGCTTAACTGGATACGAATCGATATTCCACCTGCTTTTCAAAAAGCTGGGAGGTCGAAAGCGAGACCACCTTGCCGTTGTTTTTCTCCACCTCGGGAGTTTTGAGCACAGCCAACTGGAAGGCCCGCCGGTTTATGGCCACCGCCAGCTCGTAGGAATTTGCGTTATAATTTATCAATTCATGTAACGGAATGATCATCCTATCGACTCCTCTCTTCTCTCTGCTCCTGGTCCTAAAGGCCCAGTTCCCCAAGCCGCCTGTCCAGGTCGTCCAGAAGGCTGGAAGCCTCGTACTCCCTGGACAGAGCCCCTTTTCGATCCTTGTCCCTATGCAGCTCGTCGAGGCTCAGCAAGGCCGTAACCAGGGATAGCTTGAGCGGATCCACGATCCTCATCTGGTTGGATACCGTGGAAAGCCTGTTTTTCAGTTCCTCCACCAGACCGCGAATATAATCCGGCTCTTCATCGGTCTTGATGGTGAAGGAAACACCCAAAATCTCTATGGGTATCACATGGGTGGGCGCCTTGGCGCTCTGCCCCCGAGAGGAAGCATCAGAAGATATCGAGCTCATGCTCGGCTCCATCCCCATTGTCCCCCGCCCTTTCATCATGACGGATAGTTCCCGATCCGGGGATATCGACCCGTCCGCCCATATCAGATGGTCGGGGATTCCGAAAGGGTTCTTCCTGGGACTTAAGGGTCGACGGGGACAATTCGACCGCCTCCACCTCTTCGTCCCCGGGCTGCGAGCCTTCGTTACCAGCGGCCTCGGAAAGGGAAATCCCCATCACGAGATCTTCGAAGGCATCCAGCTTATCCAAGGCATGGGAGAGCCCTTCTTCGATTCTGCTCTGCTCGTGCCTGAGTTGTTCCGCCTTGGTTTCGAACTCGGCGGCCTTCTGTTCCGCCTGCGCAGTCCGCTCGCGCAAAGCGGCATTCTCCGCCTCGGCGGCCTGGACCTTTTTATCCAGGGCCGCCGCCCTCTCCTCGGCCTCCGCGGCCTTAAGTTCGGCGGCGCTGTATTTCTGCTCCACCTCGCGCAGCCGTTCTTCGCCGCCCGCGGCTTCCACAAGTCGCTGCTCGAGTTCGGCGTTCTCTTTTCTGAGTTTTTCGATGAGAAGAACCGCTTTTTCAACCCGCGCCTCGAGGGCGCGAATCTGCTCGAGGCTTACCATGGACTTAGGCCTGGAGGGCCGCTTTCGCCTTTTCGACGACAGCGGTAAAGGCCGCGGGGTCGCTGATCGCGAGATCGGCGAGGACCTTGCGGTTAACGGCGATGCCGGCCTTGGTCATTCCTTCGACAAAGCGGCTGTAGCTGATATCCTGGGTCCTGCAAGCCGCGTTGATACGGGCGATCCAGAGAGTTCTGAATACGCCCTTCTTGTCCCTCCTATCCTTGTAGGCGTCGGAGAGAGCCTTGGCCACGGCGTCCTTGGCTACCTTATAGTTGGAGTGGCGTCGGCCCCAATAACCCTTCGCCAGCTTGAGTATTTTCTTGCGGTGATCCTTCCGCCTGGTGCCGTCTACTGCTCTTGACATTCTTATTCTCCTATTGAGCCCAGTTTAGCCGTTGGGCAGAAGCTTCTTCTTGATCTGGTACACGGGGCCGGCGTCCACGAAGCCCGCCTTTCTCAGATTTCTCTTTCGCTTGGTCGTTTTCTTGGTAAGGATATGGCGAAGGTTCATCTTCTTGTATTTTACCTTGCCGCTGGCGGTGAGGCTGAAGCGCTTGCTGGCGGCTTTCTTCGTCTTCATCTTAGGCATGATCTACCATCCTTCTCGTCGTTTCATGGAACGGCGGCGGTCTCGGGAGCCGGCGCCGCCGCCTGTTTCTTTATAATCGCAGCCTTGGGCTGTAGCACCATGGACATGAAGCGTCCCTCCATGAGGGGCAGCCGCTCCACGACGTAATAGCCTTCCAGCTTGCCAAGGATCTTTTTCAGAATCTCCTCGCCTATTTCCGTATGCGCCAGTTCCCTGCCCCGGAATCGTATGGTCACTTTGACCTTGTTGCCCTGTTCCAGGAAAGACCTGATGTGTTCGGATTTGAAATCGAGGTCATGGCCGGCGATCTTGGGCTGCATTCGGATTTCCTTGAGCTCCGTCGCCTTCGTATGCTTCTTGGCGTCCTTGATCTTCTTTTCCTGCTCGAACTTGAATTTACCGTAGTTCAGAAGCTTGCATACGGGGGGTACCGACTGGGGAGCCACCTCGACGAGATCGAGTCCGACCTCCCGGGCGATCTTGATCGCTTCCAGGGTCGGAATGATGCCGCGCTGTTCGCCCTTGTCGTCGATAAGCCTTACTTCGCGCACGCGGATCTGCTCGTTGATCCGCAAGTCCTTGTCTGCCAACTGACCTCCTATAATGAACCCATGTTCCGTAACGGGGCTCGGAACCTGGATCCGCCGATCCTAAAAGCTTCCGCGGTTGATCGGAGCCCCCAAGACCGGCGCGTATATTACCATATAATTACAAAACGGGTAAATAGCTGGAGAAGCGCTTCGGCCCGTCAAAATTGCGGAAACCGCAAAAAATATGCTCTTCAATCGTTAAAAGTTCGATATCAGTCGTCTCAAAGGCCCCGCCAGACAGCTCAGGCCTTGCCGGCCGAACCGAGGACTTCCACATTCTTGTGCATATAGAGCTTTTTAAGCTCGTCCCGGGCAGGCCCCAGATACTTGCGGGGATCGAATTCCTCGGGCTTCTCGGCCAGGGTCTTGCGGATGAGGGCGGTCATGGCCAGCCTGCCGTCCGAATCGATGTTGATCTTGCAGACGGCGCTGCGGGCGGCCCTGCGAAGCTGCTCCTCGGGAATGCCCACCGAATCCTTCAGCCTTCCGCCGAATTGCTCGATCATGCGCACGTACTCCATGGGCACGGAAGAAGAGCCGTGGAGGACGATGGGGAAACCCGGTATTCGGCGCTCGATCTCCCCAAGGATATCGAAGCGCAGGGGAGGCGGTATGAGGACACCCTCGGCGTTCCGGGTGCACTGTTCCGGTTTGAACTTGGCCCTGCCGTGACTGGTGCCGATGGATATGGCCAGGGAGTCCACGCCGGTCTTCTTGACGAAGTCCTCCACCTCCTCGGGCCTGGTGTAATGGCTGTGCTCGGCGGATACGTCGTCTTCCACGCCCGCCAGGACTCCCAGCTCTCCCTCCACGGACACATAGTCCTTGCGGGAGTGGGCATAGTCGCAAACCTTCCTGGTGAGGGCCACATTCTCGTCGTAGGGCAAATGGGAACCATCGATCATCACCGAGGAAAAACCGTTTTCGATACAATCCACGCAGAGTTCGTAGCTGTCCCCGTGATCCAGGTGGAGGACTATGGGAATGGGGTAGCCCAGTTCCTTGGCGTATTCCACCGCTCCCTTGGCCATATTGCGAAGGAGGGTGGAATTGGCGTATTTGCGCGCCCCCGAGGAAACCTGGAGGATAACCGGGCTCCTGGTCTCCACGCAAGCCTGGATGATCGCCTGCATCTGCTCCATGTTGTTGAAATTATAGGCGGGCAAGGCATAGCCGCCGGCTACGGCCTTGGCGAAAAGATCGACGGTGTTCGAAAGCCCTAGATCCTTGTAACTTGTCATGATTCCTCCGGAAAGCTTCTCTCGATATGATTTTCCTGTTAATCTTATGGGCGTGCGAGCCGGCAGTCAAGCAGGCGAGACTCCGCGAGGAAGGATACGGATGGGGCGCCGGAACATTTTCATACATACTTTGACGCTCGCTCTCGGCATCGGCCTCGCCGTCGCTCTCTTGAGCTGCGGTCCGCGGAAAGAGCCTGCCGGAACGGTCGCGTTTATCGATGAGGCATTCGCCAGGCTTTTCCCCGGGACGGCCGCCTTTCTGACCAGACGACCGGGCTTGCTGGCCCGGCAAAAAACGCCCCAGAATCGGGACAGTGCCTCCTTTGACGAAAAAGGCGCCGGCTACGTCGGAGTAGCCAGCCTCCCAGCCTACTCGGAGAAAGCGCTTTTGGACTGGCGGGCCGGGGGCTCGGCGCCCAGGGTGCTGATCGCCAGTCCCCTGGCGGCCGCGCGACTTATCCAGGCTCTTCCGGCCCTGGCTTTTTCCGATTCCTCCGACCCAGAAAAGGCAGGAGCTCTCCAAGGCAGGGCTTCGATCGAAACCGATCCCCAGCCCCCCCTCCCCCGGCTCGTCGTTCCTTTCGGCCGCTTTTTGGCCGGGCAGGGCGTAGATTGCTGGAGCGTCGAGTATGACTATTGCGCCGCCTATGCCGAGCTAGGCAGGAAGGCCGCGGAACTTGTCATCAAAAAGAAAACCTCCGCTTCCGATGGACAAGAGCCTTTCTGCCTTGTCATATTCCAAGAAAACATGCTCCGCGGAAAAGAAGCGCTGGAGGCTTTCGCCCGGAGCTTCGGAGACATCGCCGGCGAGGCGTCGCTCAAAGTCGAGGTGCTTCCCGGTACCGAATCCTCCACGGATACCCGGGGGGCCTTCGACCAAATCTTCACCTCTTCCCTGGATCCTCCAAATCCCGGCCGCCCGGCAATCATCGTCCTCGGAATCGACGATGCCTTCGCCGCCGGGGAGGCGGCACGAGGGAGCGGTGGCTCACCGGGACGGGACAAGCTGCCCGAGCCGCTTTTCATGGCGGACTGCGGTTCCTGGGGCGAAGATCGGGCAGACCGAAGGCTCTTCGCCTGGAGAATCGAGGCTGACGAAAAAGAAATGGGCAAACGAGCCTTCGCGCTGGCCCGGAAAATCGAAAGGGAAAGCGCTGACACGGGGGCTGAAGAGGCGAACCCTGCCAAAGCGAATGGAGGAACGACTGTCACCGCCGGGAAGGAAGGAACGACGGCTGATGCTCAAAGGAGCGGCGCCGGAGAAAACAGAATCAGCCTTGTCCCCCTGCGCCTTCTATTCCGGGACGGAATATTTTAACGCTTCTTTCCTGCACTGCCTTCACAAGCTCCGAAAGTTCCTGTCCCAGCGCCGAAGCGGCATAGGCGTAAGTCCTTCCTATATCCAGGGGCGTAGAGGCTTTCCCTCTTCCGGGCATGGGATTCATATAGGGAGAGTCGGTTTCAACAAGAAACGCCTTTCCTTTTGCCGCGACCCTGAGGGCCTCCGATAAGGGTTCCGCCCTGCGGTAAGTCAGATTCCCGGCGAAGGACAGAAGGCAACCTGCGGCCAGAAAGGCCTCCGCCTCCCTGGGGCCGTAACTGAAGCAGTGGAGTATCACCGGGATCCTGCCACCCAGGGTCGAGACCACCCCCAGACTGTCCTGGAACGCATCCCTCGAGTGGACGATGAGGGGCAGGTTCCTTGCCTGGGCGAGCGCGGCCTGGGCTTCGAAAAGGGCGAGCTGCCGTTCTCTTTCGGCCTCCATGTGAAAATAATCCAGGCCGCACTCGCCCAGGGCGCAGCATGAATCGTGGCGCAGGTCCGCCGCCAGCTGTTCGAGGCAAGCCTTAGGGTCGGCGAAAACCTCCCGTCCTGGCCAGAGACCCGCGCTGAACCGAAGATACGGAAGGCTGCCAAAACGATCTAGCCTCGGCAACAGGTCCCCGGGCCTGGTTCCTATGTCCACGATAAAAGGAAGCCGAGCCGTCGGGGTCTTTTCGGACTTCGCCGCCGCCCAGGCGGCTCGATAGGTTTCCAAAAGATTTTCCAGCCCCTCGGGTCCCAACCGTTGTTCTATATGACCCAGGTGCGCATGGGTATCCGTAAGGGGGGAGGACGGGGCCGATACGGCCGGATGCCCGCTCCCCTCCCCTTCGGCGAGGTTTTTATCGTTGATCGTCATGCTGCACCAGGAAGGAAAGCGCTTCTCCTTCCCTGCCGACCCTCACCCTGTCCCCTTCCGCCAGCTCGCCGGAGAGAATCGATTTGGAGAGAGGATTTTCCAGGAGAGACTGGATTGCCCGCTTGAGCGGCCTGGCGCCGAAGCGCTTGTCATATCCCTCGGAGGCGATGAAGGCCTTGGCCTCGGGAAGCAGCTCGATGCTTATGTCCCTTTCCTTGAGCCTTGCCGCCAATTCCTCCAGCCGCAGATCCGCGATGGCGCTGATCATCGTTTCCGAAAGCCTTTCGAAGAGAACGATCTCGTCGATCCTGTTGAGGAACTCCGGCTTGAAGTGCAGCTTGAGAAGCGTATCGATCTCTTTTCTCACCGTTTCCATGCTCTCGGCTTCCAGAATGAGTTCCGAGCCGATGTTGCTGGTCATTATGATGATGGCGTTCCTGAAGTCCACCACCCTCCCCTGCCCGTCGGTGAGCCTGCCGTCGTCCAGGGTTTGCAAAAGCACGTTGAAAACCTCGGGATGGGCCTTTTCCACCTCGTCGAAGAGGATCACCGAGTAAGGCCTCCTTCGCACCGCTTCGGTGAGCTGTCCGCCCTCCTCGTAGCCCACGTAGCCCGGCGGAGCCCCGATAAGCCTGGATACGGCGTGCTTTTCCATATACTCGCTCATATCGATGCGGGTAAGGGATTTTTCGTCGTTGAAGAGAAATTCGGCCAGGGCCTTCGCCAGCTCCGTCTTTCCCACCCCGGTGGGTCCCAGGAAGAGAAAGGAGCCCAGGGGCCTTCGGGGGTCCGAAAGTCCTGCCCTGTTCCGTCGTATCGCGTCGGCCACGGCGGAGAGAGCCTTGTCCTGGCCGATAACCCGCCTGGCGAGCTGAGCCTCCAAATCCACATATTTTTTCGATTCGCTGGAGAGCATCTTGGAAACCGGTATGCCGGTCCATGCCGAGACCACCCGGGCGATGTCCTCTTCTGAGACCTCCTCCCGCAGAAGCCTGGATTCGCTCCTCTCGGACTTCATTTCGGCGGAAAGCCCGTCCAGGCGCTTTTGGGCTTCCAGCAGCCTTCCGTATTTTATCTCCGAGGCCGCGGCCAGGTTCCCTTCCCTGAGATATCGCTCCGACTCCAGCTTGAGGTCTTCCACGCTTTGCTTGAGGCCGCGTATATCCTCTA
>Ga0302253_1000033_pt1 | contig 181378 bp, 170 predicted proteins | sample AAG_RA_Trp_MG_FD_193537 | JGI IMG/M metagenome (GOLD analysis project Ga0302253, IMG submission 193537) | Enriched activated sludge microbial communities from anaerobic digester in WTTP, New Holstein, Wisconsin, United States - AAG_RA_Trp | ecosystem: Engineered > Bioreactor > Anaerobic >... | reverse complement strand
CGGCCAGCACCCCCTCAGCCCTCAGCCAGCACAAAGCCCCCCGCTCGCATAGGACCATGCCCAGCCCTGCATCCCCGTCCTCCCCATATCCTTATAGTACCCGAATGTCCAATTCCATATAGGAAGGAACGACATGCCCGGACTCATCGCAAGGCCACGGAGGAAAAGCCCGGTGATAAAAAAACTGGAAGCAGCAGCCCCGGCCATCCGCAGTACGTTCGGTGTGACGCGGATCGGGATCTTCGGCTCGTTTGCCCGCGGTGAAGAGACAAAGAAGAGCGATGTCGATATCCTTGTCGATTTTAAAGAAGGGTACGCAACGCTCCGGAATTTTGTGAGATTGTCGGATTATCTTGAAACGCTGTTCCGGCGCAAAGTCGATCTTCTGACGGAACCTTCGCTCTCCGGACTTATCCGGTCCTATATCGAACAGGATGTGATCTGGATTGAAGGATGACCGGGTCCTGGTTACTCACATATTAATGAGATACAATTCCTGAGGACGATCACCAAAGGCCGGAACTACGACGACCTTCTTTCAGACCAGTATTACTCGCATGCAGTCATCCGTGCGATCGAAGTTATTGGGGAAGCTTCCAAGAACCTTTCGCCCCGGCTCAAGGAAGAACATTCCGGGATTGCATGGCGGGAAATTGCCGGTATGCGGGATAAAGTGATTCACCGGTATTTTGAGATAAACTGGCAGATTGTCTGGAGTGTCCTTACCAATGATCTGCCGGTTCTTGAAACCGAATTCTCCGCACTTTTGAAAGAGATCAGCTAAAGATGTAAAAGAAAAAGTGGCAAGAGAAAAGCCACCTCCCCCGTATCGTGCAGGCACACCCCCGGCCGCTGGTTATCTCATGCCTGAATTTTTTCAAGCAGGATCTGGTTGGTCCGGCTCACCAAATCAATCGCGATCATGAGCGTGTTCAAAATTTTTCAAGCAAGGTCCGGCAAAAAAATTTCAAGCAGAGTCTGGTTGAAACAAGATCGAGCAGGGGCTGCTCAACATTTTTCAAGCAGGGTCTGCTGAAAAAACCGGAACATGTTTCGACGGATGGGGAACACATTAGTGTCCGGTTCATACAGATCTGGTTACCGTTTTTCAAGCAGGGTCTGCATGAAAGTAGATCGAGCAGGGTCCGCTCACATTTTTTTGAGCAGGGTCTGGTTGATCCGGATTGACACATGAAGCAGGGGGTGTACCCGTGATCAAAACTTTTTGAGCAGGGTCCGGCAAAAATTTTTCATGCAGGGTCTGGTTGAAACCAGATCGATCAAGCTCCGCCCAAAATATTTTCCGGCACCAACCGCCACCTCACCGCTTCCTCTTCCCCCCACATCACGTACGGAAAACCGATCCTTGCCTGGATGGTTCCCGCACCGAAAACAGCGACACGGGCTTTCTTCCAAAGGGACGGGGGCCGGGTGTCGGCAGGCTCCGTCTCCTGCGTTACCTCTCCGGAATGGGGGACGAATGCCCGGTGCAAAGGGGTAGTGGGGGTGTCCGATGGGAAATAGGTATTTGGGGGATGTTTGGAATACACTCCCGTCGCTCAAAAAAAGTTATCCCTTCAACGACACTTCACCGGCAGGGAGCGGTCGCATACAGAGTTTCTTTTTGTGGGCGTCTTGCATCACGCCATCGATTTTCCGGGAAGTGTCGGCTGTGTAATATGCCTCACCGCACTGCTCGCAGACATAAGCCGGGACATCCTTGATCACGATGACTTCTCCGGCAGCATGTGCCATAAATTCCGTTGTTCCCTCGCGGAGTTTTCCTTTGCAGAAGCTGCAACGATCCGGAATCATGGTTCACCTAATCTCTCATCCGGTGATGAAGAAACAATTTTCCCCGAGTGCCCGGCAATCGTCTTCTCGTGCGATTTAACCCGGCGTTCCAGTTTCGCGAGGTCTTCTTCCGGTGGTAAAGCTTCGGGACGGATTCCCCGTTTCAGGAGAAGGTCCCGGACATCCTGGTTGTTCTGGACATGCTCGGTCGTAATCGGATCTTCCCCATGCATATCCTCCTTGGAGACATTGAAATTCGTGATCTCGGTTGCGAGGTTCTTGGCGGTGATAGTAACGGTCGGGAGAAAATCCGCAAGAGGCCTGCTTTGGGGAACTTCGAGGCGCTCCTTCATCGCGTGGGTGGAGTGACCCCCGAATAAGGCTTCGTCCCCTTTACTGCGGATGCGGGCAAAACCCGATTCATCCACACCCCGCTCGTAGATATTCCGGGATAATTCTTTCTCGGAATCTTTCAGGTGTTTCCTTGCTTTCAACCGCTCGGAAAGCCGGATGTGGTCTTCGATGATCTCCTGCTTTCGGGTCTGCACGGCGAAATAACTCTGGGCAAACGCGATCTCTTCCTTACGCGGGTCCCCGTTCTGGGCGATGAGGTAACAGGCATAGCGGGTGAGCAGGAGATCTTCAATTATCCGCTGTCCTCCTTTTGGGACTGGTATCGATTTGTTGACGTCAACAAAATGATCTGAAACAGGAATATTTGCGTTTCTGCAGGATTCCTTTGCTTTTTCGATAACCTTAAAAAAATTCCTCCATTCATCGTACCCAAGAAGGCCCTGCAAATCGCGGGCAAACCAGAACTCTACATCATCCTGCACGTGTACGAAATCCTCAAAATGTTTGTGAAGGCGTCTGATGATGGCTGGTTTCATAGTCCCGGTCCCCGGATGAAATATTATTATCTATAGATATATTCCAGAATACTGGCACATATATTCTGCCTGCGCAGGGTGAAACTAATCCCCCCTTATCAGAGATCTGCCTTCAGGAGGCCCCCCTCCCCCATCCGGGCAACGGGCCCTTCGGCAGGACACCCGGCCAGCACCCCCTCCGGTACCAGCCAGCCCAAAGCCCCCCTCCCTCAGATGACAATGCCCAGCCCCTCACCACCGGACAGACAAATGCGCCGGGCATCTCCATGATGCGCCGGTCATAACCGATCCCTGACGGAATTTTTTCCCGCTTTTATTCCAATTTCCTTCCATTTATATAGAGCAACATCAAACGAGAAATTATCAAAGGGGAATATGAAAATGTCAGAGATGAAATCGCCGCTTGCCCGGCTTGTATTGTTTATGGTCTGCCTGTCGGTTGCCGGAGCGTTCGTTGCCGGAGTACATTACATTGCCGTGGTCCAGCCGCAGCAGAATATACAAAATACCCCGACCAATTGGGGTCCAGATATTTGTGGCGATAAATTATTTTCCTGTATACAGGACTGTAAAAAACCCGATAAAGACTACGGAAATGTCGTCGAATGCGAAATGGAATGCAGGTACGACATCATCCAAAATTGCCGGCCATGAGAATAACCCATTTTTTCCTGTAGAATTTCCTCACGCGTGTGGACATCGGGGGTTGGCCGGGATATACCGGCAGACGAAGGCCCGGGTACCGGTCGGCGCCTGCCACCTTCCCTTTTTGCAACGGCCCCACCTCCTCCTGTCAAACCTGAAACTGTCGCCGGACCAGTAGTCTGATAACGAATTATATAACCTATGAACCTGCAGGAAAGCATATGGACACCATAGCAGTGCTGGCCGATTCCACGAAAGGAAACACCCTGATGGTAGCCGCCGCCATAGCGGAAGAACTGGGTGTGACCGTTGGCGATGTGAAAAAACCGCTGCCGGATGCAGAGATTCTCTTTCTTGGGAGCGGTACCTACCAGAAACGCCCGGGGTACTGGATGAAACACCTGATTTCTGATAACGAATTTACCGGAAGGAAGGTTGCCCTGTTCGCCACGTCCGGGACGAAAGACGGGGAGACGATGCTTTCCGGCATGGCGGAAATCTTGGAAAAGAAGGGTGCAAAGATCCTCGGGAAGACCGATATGAGTGGCCTGGATATCATCGTCCGGTACCGGCATCCGCACCCGGACGATCTCGAACGTGCCCGGCAATGGGCCCGGGAGATCGTCGGGAAGTAACAACGATCATGGGATACACCTGGCGCAAAAGTCTGCAGACCTTTTGCACGCAGGCCATCGCAGCTCCATAAACAGTTTTCATCATCAGCATTTGCGATTCCCATTTCCCCTGCCGCCCATGGCTCCCGCAATTCCGGTCAAGAGGGGGTATCCCCTCCCCCTCTTTGATCCCGGGTGGGGGGTCTCCTGCTCCGGAACCACAAAAGGGGAGGGGGGTGTCCGGCAGACCCCCCACCTCGTTTTTGTTAATGCACGGGTATTGCACGCGAAAATTCCGGCACGGCCCGCATGTTATCCGACGTGACACATCATCAGGAAGGTAACGCGAAAATAGTAAGGGGGAGTCCGTCCGGGTTGGAAGGGGGGAGGGGTCTCCCGCAGACCTCCCCCCTAAGGTGGGTGGGGGGTATGATCGATTTCCGGGACAATGGGGTGGGGGGGTATGGCAGGGTTGTACGTACCGCAAGGTCGAGACTCTTTGTAAAAACCGGGGTTATTGGGTCTTGTCCTTCTCCCGTCTCTCTTCTTCCCTGAGTATCTTAGCAATATCTTTCTTAAAACTGGGTATCCGTTCGGTAATAATCCCCCAGACAATCTCGTAATCAACACAGAAGTAACCGTGTGCCAGGATATCGCGGAGACCTGCAACCTGCTTCCATGCAACTGATGGATAACGGGTTTTAAAAATCATCCGGGAGATTTTTCACCGCTTCCCCAATAATCTCGAAGTTCCGGATCACTGCATCCTGTGTCCTGCGGTCGGAGGCGAATTCCTGATATGACATCCCTTTGGTATACGAAAGGATGTTTTCACAGGCTTCCCCGATATCATCGAGAAAATGGAGGTGAGACCTACGCATAGACGACCTCGCCGAGAATGGAGGGTTTGAGCCGTTTTTTAATAGCGCCCTTCATGACGAGATCGACCTTGCGTCCAAAAAGGTCTTCGAGATAAAATTTACAGTCCATATAATTATCGAATGTCTTCTCTCCTTTACGGAATGTAACAAGGACATCCACATCGCTCTCCGGCCGCTCCTCTCCCCGTACAAATGAGCCGAATATGCCAATCGTTGCAACCCCGAACCGTTTTTTTAATTCCGGTTCGTGCTGCCGGAGGAGGACAAGTGGGTCCATTGTTCTCTCTGGAAGTTGTATGTCTGTCATTATTATTAATGCATTGACGATGTGGTTATGTCCGGTGTCGGCCGCCTTTTTCCTCTCCACTATCTGCAACGGCCCTCTCACCCCCGCCCAGCACCCCCTCCGGTACCCGCCAGCACAAAGCCCCCCTCCCGGGCATGGCGATGCCCAGCCCGGACCCTGCCTGAATTTTTTCTAGCAAGGTCCGGCAAAAAATTTTCAAACTGGGTCTGGTTGACACCAGATCGAGCAGGGTTTGTTCACTTTTTTTCGAGCAGGGTCCGGTTAATCCGGATCGACAAATGAAGCAGGGGTCGTACCGGGGATCAAAACTTTTTGCTCAAGGTTCGGTAAAAAAATTCAGGCCGGGTCTGTGTGCAAGCCCCGGTTCAATAGAGAAAAAAGACTTCACTCAGCACGGCATGGCAGAGCCGGGAACATACCTTCGGACATCCACCTGAGCACCACTCTTTGCCATCCGTTCTGCGATAGCAAGAATCTCGTGGGCTACCTGCACGTCCACGTAATCCTCCCCGCAGTTGGTGCAGACCTGGGCGGGAACATCCTTCACAACAAGGGTCATGCCATCCCGATCAAAGGTGACTGTTGTCGTGCCCTCTTTTGTCTCGCCGTGTTTGCAGATGACGCACTTCATGATCTCCTCCGCGTATAATTTTCAGACCACGAATCCGGATCTGGTTCGTATGCTGTGATAACAATTGCTTCACGATCTACATTATTGTATGCCATTACCACGTGAAGCGGGCGATTATTTACAATTCCCGAGATAAGGAAACTGGGATAAGGAACATCATCAGGATATTCTTCAATGATTGTGCCAAGTCCGAGGAGTTCGCGAATATCGGAATCCGCTATTCTCCGCTGGAACATCTGGCGCAATGCATGGATGCGGAATGTCAGGTGCCGGTATCCCGGATATTTCTTATTGCTCATGTTCCCATCCTGCAGGTAATCTTCTTACTCTAAACCGGATGTTCAGCTTTTTAAATGATGGTAATGGGGGGTGAAAATAACCATCTCTCATTTATCATCCCTGCCGCCCCACTCCCCACGCTCCTGAGCAACGCCCCCCTCACCCCCCCAGCACAAAGGCCTCCGCCCGGGAAGGGCGATGCCCAGCCCCCTCCCCGTCGGAGAGTCGATCCCGGAAAAGGGGGGTTTCCCCGCTCCCCATCCCCCATAGCCCGATCCGGCAGGAGATCGGCCAAAAGAATGTGGCTAAAATTTACCTCTGGTTTTCAGACGTGAAAATGGTCAATGAAAAGTGAATTATTCCCTCATTTTCCGGAATGTCGAATGCTGAAAGCATGAGACATGAGAAGACGGAGTCTACGAATTATTCCCTCTGGTGCCGGAAAAGTAGGGAATCCGGGCGCTATATGGGGCCGGATTGGCACAGCCCGAAAAGGAGGATCCGGCAGGGGTGTGTCCGGCCGCCTTTTCTCCCCCTTGGCAACGGCCCCTCCTCCGGCAAAGCGGACAGGCACGGGCGCGAGGAATCTCCCCGTGATGCACCGATCATTCCCGGTCACCCGTGGATTTTTTTCCCCGCAAATTTTCCCCACTCACTCTTTTTATATAGAGCAACATCGAATGTGAGAATACCAAAGAGGGGAGAGGAAAAATGTCAGAGTTGAAATCGCCGCTTGCCCGGCTGGTAGTGTTCATGGTCTTTTTGTCGGTTGCCGGAGCGTTCATTGCCGGTGTGCATTATCTTGTTATCGACAAACCATCACAGGACGCAGTGAAGCCGCCTTCGAATGATTACTCTTCCTGCAGCGATGGTTGTTATACGTCTTACGTATCCTGCAAGCGCTGGGGGAATCCGGAAGAGTGTGAATCGGAATATACTCAATGTCGTACGGGTTGCTATTATGAGTATGAACATCGCTAGGGTTGCTGACAACACGCACCCCTTCTCACGTTTTTGATGCGTTCTCACAAAAGTCCTGAGATCCTGTTCGCTTTCTGGTGAAGATTCCCCGGGGGAAATCCTTGGTGGGGGAACTGGCCTGTGAGATACGGAAACAACCGTAACCATTGCGGGGGTCTCCGGCAGGTTGTGCCGGAACGGAACCTGGCAGGAATGTATCAAAAAAGATTTGCACGGTTACCGGCTTTGGATCCCTTCATCCTGTAAGCCGTACAACAGCACCCTCGCAGGATAAGGCCGGCCCTCATGAGGGAAGATTTGGGTGAGCCCGTGAATCCCACCCCTTATCCGGACCCGCAGATTTCCTGGCACCGGACACGCTGCTGAACATTTGAAGGGTATGGGCAGGCAGCGTGATCATACCCGCAGTTCTTGATTATACAGTCTTCAATACATGCCATGAGACCCCTGGCATCGAGGTTGGACGGTGCCTGGGCGGCCTTCTGCTGGGGAAGGTCTACCGCGTAATAATGGATGCCGGCAAGTACACTGCCGGCTATTGAGAGGCAGATCATGAACTTCACGAGATTTCTCATTGCATCGGATGTGTGTGCATCGGACATGGTAGGTTCTCCCTGAATCGGTTCTTTGAATTCTGGTAATTATTATCGGTTGTTGATATACCTGATAAACCTTGATGTCTGCGCTTCTGGCGTCCCGGCTGGGTGTCCGGTGCCGGTGTTCCGGCTGCCCCCTCTTTCCCTCTGGCAACGGCCCCTTTTCAGGATAAGCGGATGGGAACGGGCGTATCCTAAATAACAGGATTTTTATTCTCCTGCGGGTTGTACGTATTCTTATACGGAAGTGGAAACCATGGAGAACGAACCAAACGAACCGTCCTCAAAATGCTGGTGCGAATTTGGGCACACGATGAAGCATCATGCCTGCCACGGGTCCGGGGGAGCGTTATACGGGCTGGGCTTCCTTGGCGCCCTGTACTATTACCTCACAACGGCCACGAGCTTCCTTGCGGGAGTGATCGGGGTTGTAAAAGCGTTGCTCTGGCCGGCGTTCCTGGTGTTCGGTGTGCTGAAATATCTCGGGATGTGAAACGGGGAATTGACGCCCCCTCGTCCGTAACGGCAGGGGGATCCGGTCTGAAGGGCCCGGGAGGATACCCCATGAGGACTCCTGCCGGAGAACCGGGGCTCGTCCTGCCCGTCTGTTTTTTTTGTCCCCCTTACTTTTCGAGGGGGATATACGGTATCAGATTCAGGAGATCGCTTCGCAGTACTTCCGGCGTAATGCGTTCCATGAACCGCGAGGTCCGTTCCTTGTGTTTTGCATGCGTCCGGAAATATTCCAGTAACCGGTCTACCAGGTCGTGCACTTCTTCCGTTGTCAGCCCCGTTGCGAGCACGTCGCCGAACCGGGGCCTTGTGCCACCATTCCCGCCAAACAGTACCGTCCAGCCGTCCTTCGATCCCACAATCCCGATATCCCGGGTATGGCTGTCGGCGCAGCACCGGGGGCAGCCCGAGATACCCAGCTTCAGTTTCGCCGGGAAGGGCAGTTCCCGGTATTGTGCTTCGAGAGAAAGGGCAAGGGCAAGGGAGTCCTGCGTCCCGTTCTTACAGTGCCGGATGCCGGGGCAGGACCGGACGTACCGGACGCAGGGGCCGGTCCTTCGCACGGCATCAGGGCCCAGGTCTGCAAAAACGGCATCAAGGTCTTCCCTCTTCACCCCGATGAGGTCGAGCCGCTGGCCGGAGGTGATCTTCACGGTGCCGATATGGTATTTCCGGGCTATCGCTGCCACGCGTTCGAGAAGTTCCGGCGTGACGAGGCCGGCAGGTGATCGCACCATCACCGCATACGTGGCCCCGTCCCGCTGGAGAATCGCTCCTTCCACCTGTTCTGCCATGCATAGCAATGGCATCGCGATCCCAAAAATCCGCCTGTGCGTGCCGGAGCTAGCGGCCCCCCGCTCTCCCCACAAGGACGCAATAATCTGTCAGCAGGAAAAGCGATCACGAAAAAATAACGGGTATCTCCCCTTCATGTACCGGTCAGTTCCAACCCCCCAGGTTTGAAAAATCCGTTTTATACCCTCCCGGCGCAAACGTACATGTCAATGCTCACTCGCAAAGTCACCCCGGAACTGGTCAGCACGTGGAAGGAAACGGCAAAGACGTACCGGCCCCTGCTTCAGCCCAACAAAAAAACCGGTCCCGAGATCCTCGCATATCTCACCGGCAAATATCCCGTGCGGGAACTGACCTCGGACGCCCTGCGCGATGTTGTCGAGGACAATATTCTCTCAAACGAGTGCCATGTACGAAAAATGCCAGCGGGCACAACTCCCGAGGTGCGGGGTTTTGTCATGGAAAATACCGGGACAGGAAAACACCTGTATGAAACCCAGGATGAAATGTTCCGGGGAAGGGCCATTATCGGTGCAGTAGAACTTCACTCAGCGTACTTCATGGTCGAGGGGAGCAGCCTCTTGTGGGACGAGCTCTTCGCGTTCCGCGGGCTGGACAAAGAGGACCTGGAAAATTTCTATCTCGTAGCGGAATACGTGGACTGCCTGCGGCGGTTCGACCTGCTGGACAGCGTGCTGGCCGGGAAAAAACTGTGATGGAACATTTCCGGGACCCCACCACGAAGGATCTACCGCGTCGGCAATTATTTTATCGAATCTACTTCACAATCACGGTCAGGTTGAACCGGGGATTCCATTCATGCGGTGTGCCGCCCGGCGCGACGCCAAATACCCCGTCAATGAACGATGTTCCGGGGCCTGTTGCCCGGTACCGGGCCCGGTAATGGCCGGACTGGTTCCAGTAATCGCCGCCTCCGGAATAGTACCCGTCATTCAGAAGCTCGATCGAGCAGCCTGAAACCGGCATGTCCCATTCCCATGCAACACCCGGGGCCCACCGAAGGGTCATCTCAACAATCTCCCCCTTCTCAAGCACGACGGTTCGACCGCTCTCACTCTCGTTGAAAGAATAGCGGATCCCGGGCATTGGGTCCCGGACCGCAATGGAAGTGTCGACCGGTTCCGGGACATGGGGATCCATAGAACATCCGGTCCGGGGATCTGGTGTGAACCGGGGTGAGGATACAGCCGGGGTTTGTGAGAAAGACGGGGTTGCGGTGATGGTTGATAACGGCGGGTGCCCCGGAGGTAGTGTCGGTGTTTCAGCGGGAGTACTGGTTAGTGGTGAAGAGGTTGTGTCCGTAACACAACCCCCGGTAAGTACAATGAAAACAATTCCGATAAGGATCGCCGGGTAATATCCGTTCCTGGTATTTTTTTCCATCGTGTGTTACAATTTTAAAAAGATTACAGCAGGTTTCATTTCCAGAAGTCCCTGTGGGGGGCAACCAGTTCGTCTTCCAGTTCCGGAAAGGGGCCCGCCACCCGGATAGGCTTCTGCCCCGCTGCAAAGACCGTGCGGGACGACAGGTTCATCGTGGGATTGCTCTTGCTTGCGCCGGTCAGGTTCTTCAACGTGGTTTCCGGAAGGCCATAGGCCATATTTCCGATATTGGCCCAGTAGATGTTCCCGGAGCACATGGCGCACGGTTCAAACGTCGTCACCAGGGTACAATTCCACAGGTAATCAGGATCGTATTGCAGAGACGCCCGCCGCGAGAGCTCGGTTTCGGCATGCGAGAGACCCCCCATGTTTCCCTGTTTCATCAGCACTGTCTCGCCATCCGGCGCCACAAGCACTGCGCCAAAGGGGTGATGGCCGGATGCCTTCGCTTCCTTTGCTACCTCGTTGGCCGTCCTCAGGTGCTTTTGGATCTGCTGGCGAGTGAGGGGAAAATCGTCCCCGTCCGAAAAGGAGCCTGTGTCCACGGATCCCGGCCCTGAGATCCCGGAGACTGTGGTTTCCACGTCGGGAACGTTCAGCGTGCCCGGAGTGTCGCTCACGACCTGACCGGAAGGTCCGCTCATGCCGCTGTTGTCGTTGTCGGTTGTTTTCGTTATGCAGCCGCCAACGATAATAAGCAGAACAAGGAACAGGAACACGGGCAACACTTTCATTGATATATTCTTCATTTTGAATCTCCCATTCTGGTGTATTTTTTTAATGACGACAGATGCCGGAGTGATTCCAGCTTTGTATAGCTGGAGTCATAGGCATCCGCATATAAAACGGTTACTATGTCGATGAGAACGATATTCCATTACCCGCCGCGTACTCATCTCCAGGGTCCGTGGCAGGGCCCCCCCCACCAGGCATAAAAACTACCGGGAAGATAATACTCAGATCATAATGAAAAAAACCCTTGTTCTTATCCTGGCCGGCACCCTCTGTGTGATGCTGGCCGCATCCGGCTGCACGGGCCCTGCCCCGGCCACAACGCCTTCACCTGCTGCCCCGGCTGCACCCGTTGAAACCCCGGCTGTCGCAACCACAACTGCCACTCCCTCACCGGAGGCCCCGCCATGGGCCGGGACATGGAATTCGACCTGGCTTGAAAGAGACGGCAACAGCACGGTCTCGGTTCTGCACCTTACCCAGGCGGGAACGGACGTGACCGGGGACTACCGTTACACCTATCCCGGCGAGGGTGATTTTACGGGTTTCCTCAATGCCACCGTACAGGGAAATACCCTGGTCGGGACCTATGCGGAAAGCGATGACGATACCGGGTTCTTCGTCTTTGAACTGTCAGAGAACAAGAGATCATTCACCGGCCGGTGGGTACACGTGGTAAACAAGAGTGAACTTGCCGGTTCAGCGCTCACGTGGAACGGGGTTCGGGAATAATTTTTGGAATTACCGGCTCCTTTTTTTATTGATTTTTAAATCCGGAAAGGGAATTCCGGACCGTGATGCGGTGATGGGCGGTGGTAATCATGTATTCGCAACATCCCGCTGATCCAAAAAGGGACAAATCACTACGTTTATTGGTTGGAAAAAATTAAATCCGTATGTTTCCATCATGCGGATAATACTCTACCCCTTTCTCCTCTTTCTTGTCTGTGCAGCCGTGCTTGCTGCCGGGTGCCTGCAACAGACCCCTGTCACCTCGCAGGCACCCGCAGCGGCCGGAACTCCGGTAACCATGTCAGCAGCAGATACCGCAACACTCGTCCCGCAGTTCGATGCCTATGCAGAGAAGACCTTCAACCAGAGCGGTGTCGTCGGAATGGCGGTCGCAATTATCAAAGACGACAAGGTCGTCTATCTCCGTACGTTTGGCGTGAAGAACGTCACCACGAAAGAACCGGTCGGCCCGGACACCCGGTTCCAGCTCGCGTCCATATCCAAGTCCGTGACCGGGACGATGATCGCGGAGATGGTCGGGAACGGCGAACTTTCGTGGGACGATACGATCGTGTCGATAGATCCGGAATTCAGACTCTCCGATCCGTACGTCACAGAGCACGTCACGTTCCGGGATCTCCTCTCGCACCGCTCGGGCCTGCCGGAGTACGGTGCCGACGATCTCCAGAATGACCTGAAGTATTCCCGGCAGGAGATTATGGAGCGGCTCCCGTATCTCAGGCTTACTGGCGCCTTCCGCTCATCGTACGCGTATTCCAACATCGGGATAACGATCGCGGGAGTGACCGCTGCGATGAAGGCAGGCAAACCCTACGAGGATCTCGTTGCCGAACGGATCTTCATCCCGGCCGGCATGCACAACACGAGCGCCCGGTTTGCAGATTTTACCGCGTCACCGGACCGTGTGGATCTATACCCGATGCACGAAGGGATTCCGGTTGCCGGGCCGCCCGTAGACGATGACATAAACTCCCCCGCTGGCGGAGTGAGTTCCACCATCAATGACATGGTACGGTACGCCCGCCTGCAGGCAAACGGGGGTTCCCTTGACGGGAAACAGGTTCTCAATGCCAGCGCCCTTAAGGTGTCCCACTCGCCCCAGTACATCAAGACATATTCCGGGACCGGGATGACAGGTTCCGGCATGGGCTGGAACACCTTCCTTGAGGGCGGCCGCAGCCGTATCGAGAAGGACGGCATGTTCTCGCAGGGCACTGCCACGATCATCACGGTCTGGCCTGAGGAGAAGATGGCGCTCGTTGTCTTAACCAACAAATTCCCGGAAGGCACTGTCGTTGCAGGGAGCCTCAGCAATGCCTGGAACGACCTGTACTACAACGGCAGGATCGGGAAGGACTGGTATTCTGTTGCACAGCAGGAACTCCAGGCATTTTTCGACAGCATGGCGCACGAAACCGTGCAGAACCCGGTGAACCCGCAGCCACCCCGCGATCTGAAGTATTACACTGGCTCCTACACGCAGGACTATTACGGTACGGCCAGGGTCGTGGAAGAGTCAGGTATTCTCCAGGTGTATCCGCCGGGCCACAGCACGACACCGTTTGCTCTTGAGCCGTACGACGGCGACACCTTCCGCGAAGAGATCTCGGGGGTCCTCGTGAAGTTCAGCGCCGGAACCGGTGCAAACGCCACTGGTGTCTGGTTTACGCGCTACGAGGCGCCCGGGCGGAGCGGGGAATTTACCCGGGCCTCCGCGTAAATTTTTTCTGCATCTAATTGAAGAATCCCCAAAACCAGATCGATTCAGACAGCCAAATGGATCGATACCGTTTTTTAGGATATTTTTGCCACGAGACTCTCTTTGTCGAGGTTATTCGGGATGATATCGTATACCCGGGAACGGCATTGGAAAAAAGTTACTGTTTGTGTGCCGGCTTCTCATCGTGGTGAATGAGCCGGCACTTGTTTACGCACTCCCAGTTTGCCGGGTGGAATTTTCCGTCTGCATCAGCTTTCATGGTAGTGTGATACTTTTCCCCGCAGACCAGGCATTCCATCAGGCCTTCTTTCTCGTCAACAATCCGTGTTGTGTGTTTTTTGTCGCTCATGATCGTTAGTCGGTACCCGGACTAAAATACCTATGGATTGGCCACTTGTGCCGGCACGGATCCGGTGGTCCGGAGATATCGTTAAATTGGAACAGCGATAACATCAACCATTCACACTGGGTGAACCAACCATGCCGACAAGCAAAAAACAACTGGTAAAACTGAACAAGGCAAAGAAAGAGAAGGCAGAGGAGCTCTCAAAGCAGGCAGCCGGCGGGAGCAAGGAAGCACAGAAGAAGCTCAAGAAACTTGAGAAGAAGCTCAAGTAAGCCTTCTGTTTTTCGCTCTCCCTTTTTCTCAACGGCCGGCAGTGAACCGGAAGGCCTGCTGTCCGATTGCCCCTTGTTCACAGAAAAACCCGATGGGTGAGAGAAGAATGAACGCCCGGATCCCGTACCGCCCGGCACCTTTTTTCCTGATCGCGTATTGCATAACATGGATTGCGTGGGCCGGTGCCGCGTGGTTAAGTTACCAGGGAGGAATGGAGGGAGCGGAGGGGCTGCTGGTATTCCTCGGGCTGTGCGGGCCATTTGCTGCAACGCTCGTCATGTTCCAGAGAGCAAACAGCCCGCAACTCTGGAACGATTACCGGGACCGGCTGTTCAGCATACAGCGGATTGATCCCTGGACACTCCCGATCATCTTCTTCCTTGTCCCGGTTGTGATCTGTGGCTCAATAGCAATCTCCCTCCTCTTCGGGAAATCCCCGGACCAGATTGCGTTCCTGCTCGGGTCGTCATTTGCAACGCTGCCCGCACTGATCGGGCTCTTTCTCGCCCCGGCGCTCGAAGAGGCGGGGTGGCGCGGCTACGGCATGGACAGCCTCCGGCACGGGCGGACACTCTTATGTGCATCGCTCTGGTTTGCCCTTCTCTGGGCGGGCTGGCACATCCCCCTCTTCTTCATCAACAATTACTATCACAGCGGGCTTCTTTCCAACTGGCTGTACACAGTGAATTTCTTTGTGACCGTCATCGCAACGGCGTTCATCATCTCCTGGCTGTACTACCGGAACAACCGGAGCATCATCGCCTGCATCCTCTTCCACCTCTCCGCCAATGTCTCGATGTCCTTCATCCCCGCAGAACCGTTCACAAAATGCATTGTTTCGGTGCTGCTGATTGCGATCGTGGTGGTGATCGTTCTCGGTGACCGGAAGTTCTGGTTTGAGGAGAAGTGGCCGGGTCCGGCAGCGTGAGAATGCAGGGATCAGGACGGCGCCAGGACCTGCCCGGCAGAAGCGGATCGCCGGCCTATAAATATTCACCCGGTCAACTTCCGTCTGTATGAAGATTGCAGCAACCGCACTTCTCCTCATTATCGCCGTAATCGCCTGCGGGTGTACAACCCCGGCTCCGGCAGCAGCACCGTCAGCGACTCATGAATCTCTCCCGTCCCAGGCTATCCCGGATCTCACCGGTACCTGGACAGGTCCCATGACCGGCTATGAACCGGATGCGGGATTCACGAACTACGGCAACACCACGATGTCGATGATTGTCTCAGAACAGCAGGGCCGCATCTTTGCCGGGACGTTTGTTTTCGGCAGTGGCAACAACACCGAAACGATTCCCTTCTCCGGAGTGATCGGCCGTGACGGCAGGACGCTCACGATCCCGCAGAAGACCGGGGGGTACAGTTTTGGTGAAGTCATTTCTTCCGGTGAGATCGAACTGATCTACGTCAGTGACGGCGCGCGCTACTCCTCATCCATCGATATACTCAGGAAAGCCTGAAGCCGGGTATCCCGCCCCTCTTTTTATCTTCGGGTCAGTATCTGACAACCCGATGATAATCATAACCGTGCGCGCTATTCTGTGCAGAATCCAGTCGGAGACTTTTGACGATCACAATCCTTTCTTCTCCTCATGAGGATCGCGCCCGGTGAACAGATCGATTCGCTCAAATATATTTAACAATATACTACAATTCCAATAATCAAAGTGATGGAGAGGTTTTCACGATCACCCGGATATATCTGGTTGGCAGGGTTTCGGTACGGGTCGTACTCACGAGTATTCTCCTGCTTGCGCTGGTGGCCGTGGTCTGTGGTGATGAATCCTGTACTTTTGTGAAAACCTGGCCCTTCAAAGGAGGATCCGACACTGTTCCTCCGGATATTTCCCTTGATCCTTCCGGCGCTGTCTATGTAACCGTACCGGAGACTGGCCGGGTGCAGCGGTATTCTCCGGAGGGGGCACTCACTACCTACTGGGAGCTGAATGATACGGAATCCGGGATATCCGTAGTCCCTGCCGGGATTGTTGTTGACGCTGCTCACAACGTGTATGTTACCGACCGGAAGAACAGCACGATCATTAAACTTTCTCTTTTCAAAAAAGATCTGTGGGGCCGCGAGGGGAGCGGTAACGGCGAGTTTGACCGTCCGTCCGGGATAGCTGTTGATTCCTCCGGAACCGTGTATGTTGCTGATGCCGGCAATATCCGGGTGCAGAAGATCCATTCGAGCGGAACCTGGCTCCTCGAGTGGGGATCCTTCGGGACAGCACGCGGGGCGTTCCATGCACCGGGAAGCATTACCATCGATGCACAGGATCATGTGTATGTCACTGATGCCGGTAACAGCCGGATCCAGAAATTTTCTCCCGATGGGACCGTTCTTACGGAGTGGGGATCCCGGGGAACGGGCGCCGGACAATTCCTGACCCCTTCCGGCATTGCTATAGACAAATGGGGGAATGCCTATGTTGCCGACCAGACTGCCCGTGTCCAGAAATTCAGCCCGACCGGCGAATATTTCAGCACCTGCAATACGAGCGGAATTGCGTATGACGTTGCCATCGATCCTTCCGGTGAGTTATTCGTGATCATGCAGTCCGGCTCTTCGTGGGAGATAGGGGTGTACCGCTTCCCCCCAGCACGTGCCGGAGAAATTCCTGCAAAACACCGCACCTTCTCCGTGACGATCCCACAGACATCCTCCGGCACAGGAACACCAGATGCACTGGTCACGGCACAAGATCCTCAATCCCCAAAAGAAACCGTTCCAACAGAGGTTATTCTTACGAAGATATCCGATGTCACGTCGGGAAACTACAAAGTTCCTGCACTCTTACCCTCTGCTGGGAACACAACCGTGATCAAGGCACCCGGCTCTGTGGCTGAAGAAGAACTTCGTTTCTCCTCCGGTCAAACGGAAATTTTTGACCGTGTCAATGAGTTTCTCTATTCTCTGTTTGGTGTACAGATCCCGTTCCCTCTGTAAGTTTTTCTGTTTCTTTCCGCTGGGGCAGGGCCGCAGCGTTACGCTGCCGGGGCAATGAATGGGATGTGGGGCAGGGTTACGTGGCCGGGGAGATATATGCCGATGAAAATAGCAACCGTAAAATATTGTCCCGTCATATAGGGAACCCAGTAAACCCCGGTTGCTTCATACCTCCGGTTCAGAGGCCGGGATAGCTGTTACTCTGGAAAAATTATGTCGTCCCGGTATATCCCTCTGGCAGGAATAGTACTCTTGTTGCTCTTTCTTAGTATTCTCGGGAGCTCGTTTCTTCTGCAAACGCATCCGCGCCTGTCCCCTCCGGAAAATTATGGGGAACCAGACATGGCCGCAACACCGGGTGACAAACTGGGTGAGGTTCTTTCCCGCGGCAGGATGATCATTGCCACGGATGCAGCATATCCGCCCAATTCGGAACTGGTGCCGGGTGCCAGACGGAAGGGTGGGACGCGCTGCGACCGTTCTGAATTCACCGCAGACGAGTTCACCGGGTACAATATTGCTGTTGCCACGGAGGTTGCACGGAGGCTCGGGGTTGAGCCCTGTTTTGTTACGCCGACCCGGACCGAGATCATCAGCGGTAGCTGGACCGACCGGTGGGATATTCACATCGGGTCGATGGCCATAACACAGGAACGCATGAAGGTGCTGCAGTTCACAGAGCCCTATTATGCCGGGCCGGTGAGCCTGTTCGTGAATGCAAATAATACGGCCTTCCGGGACGCTCGTGACCTCACGGGAACAAAAATCGGCGTCTGCTCCGGCTGTATCCTTGAACGGTACCTTGAAGGGACGCTGGAGATGCCGGGCCAGACAATCGATTTTGCGATCCGGAATGCAACTATCGTTGCCTATGAGAACGAAGCCGTTGCCTTATCTGACCTTGGTCGCGGTGACGGAACAATCTTGGACGCAGTCCTCACCAACCAGCCCCTGGGCGAGGATGCGATCAAGTCCGGTATGCCCCTCCGGCAACTGGGCGGCCCTGTCTTTTATGACTATGATGCAGCGGCAGTAGACCGGAAGAGTGTTCGGGACACGACATCATTTGTCACCCGTGTCTCATCGATAATCCATGACATGGAACGCGACGGGACACTCCTTTTGTTCTCGCAGCAGTACTACGGGCGCGATCTTGTTTCGGATACCGCACGGTTTGATTACCATGTTCTCGAGCCAGCCGCATTATAGGATGGGTATATGAGCAGCATTTGGTTCTGGCGCAGGAATCTGACCATCCGCCTGATCTGCTCATTTCTCATCTTCTCTCTTTTGATCGTCAGCCTCGTGGGACTTATCGTCTACTACCAGGCATCAGAGTCCATCACGAGCTCGGTCTATGCCCGGCTTGATGCAGTAACAACCCTGAAGGAAGATTCGCTGAACAACTGGGTAGATGATCAGACGCAGAACGTGGTCATGGTGGCCGGAGTCCCGGGTATCCGCCGTCAGTCTGCCCTGCTCATTTCCTCGCCTGATGGATCCGGGGAACGGAAACGGGCATATGACGAGCTCTGTGCGTTCCTGCCGGAGGTGGTCTCCCGTTCCGTGTACATGGACGAGATCTTCATCGTCACTATGAACGGCACGGTCCTGGTGTCAAGCGATAAGGCTGATGAATGGCAGTCGGTTGCTGCGGATCCATTTTTTAGCGAGGGGAGGTCGCGGACGTATACAACGACGGTTTTTCCGGCATCATCTGGCAGTGATCCGGTTATCCTGATTGCAACGCCGCTGTTTGATATGCAGGGAAAGAGGATCGGCGTTCTGGCTTCCCGGATAGCACTCACGCACGCAGATCGCATTGTTCTCGAACGTACTGGTTTAGGTGAAAGCGGTGAGACCTATCTTGTCGACCCGACCGGGACCGTAGTATCGGAAACCATCCTCATGGACGACGGGCTTCGGTCACGTGTCCTCCGCTCGGAGGGGATAGATGCCGCGCTCCGGCATAACGATGGTTCTGGCATGTACAGGAATTATGCCGGGATACCGGTCATCGGGGTCTACCACTGGGTTGACCACCAGAATGTGGCTTTGCTTACGGAGATGAGCCAGGAAGAGGCGTTGGCGCCGGCACGGGATCTTGCATTCTCAATTCTCTCTATCGGTATTCTTCTTTCCCTGGTCCTCGCAGCCGGCATGTACCTGCTGGCACGGCAGATTGCCCGGCCCATTCTTGCGATCGCGGATACAGCAGCTCGTGTTTCGGCAGGCGATCTTGGCCGGAAAGCCCCGGTCCTGACAGAAGACGAGGTGGGTCAGCTGGCCCGTGCCTTCAACCAGATGACTGATACGCTGGGAAAGACCCGTGAAGGCCTGGAAGAGAACCTCCGCGAGCTGAAAGCCAAAGATGAGGAACTGCACCGGCTTAATACGGAACTGGAACAACGGGTTGTGGAACGCACCGCGGAACTCAGGCAGATAAATGAAGCATACCAGAGGGCGAATGTGAAACTCAACCTGCTCAGTTCCATCACCCGGCATGATATCCTGAACCAGCTTACGGCGCTGAAAGGATATCTTGAACTTTCCGAGCTCTCTCCCGGTGAGCCCGGACTCCTGCAAAAGTACCACGAGAGGGAAATGAAGATTGCTGACAGCATCCAGCACCAGATCCTTTTCACCCGGGAATACCAGGATATTGGCGTAAAGGATCCGCTCTGGCAGGACGTTAACCTGAGCCTTATCCGTGCAAAAGGCCGGCTGGATCTCGGGAACGTTACTGTCACCCTTGACCGCACGGACCTGGAAATCTATGCCGATCCGCTCTTTGACAAGGTCTTTTACAACCTGATCGATAACGCGCTTTCCTATGGTGGCGAAAAGCTGACGACCATCCGCATCACGACGCGGGAGTCTGATGACGGGCTTGTTATCATCTGCGAGGATGATGGCGCGGGAATATCAGAGACGGACAAAAAAAGGCTCTTTGAGCGGGGATATGGCAAACACACCGGCCTGGGCCTGTATCTCTGCCGCGAGATCCTCCAGATTACCGGCATCAGCATCGCTGAGACCAGCGCACCTGGTTCCGGGGCACGGTTTGAGATCCACGTGCCGAAAGGAGCGTTCCGGATAAAACGGGAAGAATGATCGGTGGCGATCAGCACGGCCCCATACCCTGAACCGGGTACAGGATCCCGGTCTCACGGGGACCATCCCATAATACACCCCACCTGGATCTATCTACTTGCCTGCCCTCGTCCTGTCCCTGAGCGCATTCTCCCGGATCCAGGTACAGTAATGGTCCATCCAGTTCCTGAGGATGGGGAGGCTCCCCTCGCCGATGGTTCCATCCGCATTGAACATCCCCTCGCGCAGCCGGAGATATGCCTCTGGCTGGCGCATGACGGAAACGTCAAGGTAGGAAAGGATGCTGCGCAGGTGCTGCTGCGCGAGTGCTGTGCCGATCGCACCAGTAGAAACACCAATGATTCCGGCGGGTTTTCCGGCCCACACGCTCTGGCCGGCCGGGCGGGATCCGTGATCAAGGGCGTTCTTCAGCAGGCCCGGGATCGAGCGATTATATTCCGGGCTCACGAAGATGAGGCCGCTCGCGGAGCGGATTGCGTTCCTCAATCGGATAACGGCATCGCCCGGGGGGTCTTCTTCATCCTGATTGTATAACGGCAGATCCCCGATCGACACGCGGGTGAAGGAAAACTCCTGCGGGGCAAGCAGTATGAGACCATCGGCAAGCTTCCTGTTGTAGGACCCGTTCCGGAGACTTCCTACGATAACGGCGATTGAATACGTGCGTATGCTTTTCTCTCCTTCCATGAGGTAATGTCTCGTTTCCCGCACATATATCCGCCCATCCGGTTGAGATGATCGGGAGAAAAACAACAGGATTATTGTGGCATGGATGAGAATACAAAAAACCTGAATGGGTGCTTACAATATGCCTGACAGATTCCATCCGGCTGGCGGGATCAAAAATCGGAATAGAGAAATATTAGCATAGAGGATACCGTACAAACCAGGGATTAATCGTGGGTTGCAGTCTGGCGAAATGTGTTATTGTGGCATATTTCCTCCTGTTCATCCTTTCTGCCGGCTGCGTCACCATCCAGTTCAATGCACCCATTGTCTCCTCCGCGCAACTCCCGACAGTCGCGGAAAATGTCACCGGAAATCCTGCTTCTTCAGAGCGCAATTCATCGGAGATCCTGGACAACACATCGACTGCAACGGACCCGGTTACAAATATAAGTCCTGCAAAGGCAATGAGTCCCGTCCCCCGTATTACGGCAAACCCGAACAGCAAGTCCGATGTCAACCGGCGGTTCCAGGACGTTGTATTCGGAAATGAGGTCCAGTATCTTAATCGCTGGGAGAACCGGAATGTAAAACTCGGCATTGCCGGGGAATATACGCGGGAAGATCTCGAGACCCTCCATGATTTTGTGATCCGCTTCAACAATATATCCGATACCACGCACCTGACCATGCCATACGAGAGCGAGAACCAGGAGTTCACCATTCGCTTTGTGCCGCCGTCCTATTTCAGCACCATCGACGAGGATATGGCCGACAAAGTGGTCAGGAACACCGTTACCGGGGAGATTTACTTTGCGGACGTAACCAACAAGAATTCCTGGGTGGAGACGGATATCATCTACATCAATTCCCGGTTTACCGGTGATGAAAGGAAATACCTTCTCCTCCGGGCACTCCTGTATGACATGGGCTTTGAGGGATACTCCGATGATCCTGCCAGTATCTTCTATTTCGATCCGCGGACAACAGAACTCAGCGAGATGGACTGGGCGGTTATCGACCTCTTGTACAGTAAAAAATTCTCGTACGGGGAATCCCTTTCATCAGTAAGGTCCAAGATCAATTGATCCGTTTTGCAGGGCCGTTCCTCCATTTTAGATACGGATGGTTTTTTACAGGTCGTTGACAAAAACCCGAAAAATGACAATTACCGGTAAATTCTCCGAAATAGTGACATTTGCCGGTACCAGGATAAACGAGAATAAAAAAGTTCCCCGAACCCTGGAATAAAACGGTGGAATCCGATTGTCGCTTATCCTTGAGATTTTTACACGATGTACCTTTTCTTGAAAATTTCCCTTACCGGACGAAGTGCGGAATCTGCAATCCTTTGTAAACAGATAGTCCCGTCTTTTATCGGGGTTTGTCTGGTGTAATCCAGCCCTGGTTATTTCGCCTCGTTGAACGAGATCACATGGGTCAGCCGCTCGACATTCATCGGGGTCAGGATATTCTCCCGCTGCGTGATGTACCCTGTCAGCCGGTTGAGCGTGATCACATCGATATCCTTGTCGAGTTTCAGGTCTGGATGGCTACCCTGGGTGGAGACGATTACGCACCGGATCTTCGGGTTTCGCTCGTAGAACCGGTATTCGTCTTTCATGTACACCCACAGGGCATGGGTGGCGACCTTCACCTGCCGCTTGATGTCACCGGTCTTCAGCTCGATGTCTGCTCCCGACCAGTTCTTGGTGCCGATGAGGAAAAGCCCGGTAGGCCCGATGACAACCGGGTCAATCTGCTGGAACCGGATCTCGTCTGGTCTCTTCCACCAGTACACGGTGTCGAACCGGCGCAGGTTGACCCCGCTCATGATGTGGTAGTCGTCCGGCAGCTGCGAGAGCACATCGACAACCTGCTGCTCGGCTGTTGCTCCGATGAGATAGGAGCGGTTCTTCTCAAGGAATCGCATCGTTGCGGTCATGTCCCGGCCTGCTGAACTGACGCTGCGGGTCCTTGTAGCGATTGCCTTTTCCCATTCCCGCTTCAGCTTCCAGATCTTCCATCTGACCCCGGTTGACGGGAGGTGTATCTGCCAGGAACTTATCTGGTTTGCCCCCCAGAACCGGATCAGGAGCCAGAGAATCGCGAAGAACGATTCGCTCGCCTCGATCCGTTCATTGATGGCAAGGATGCGGGTATAGACGTCTTTTGTGCGCTGTTCAATGCCTTCGGCCATCTCACGGTTGAGCTCTGCCTCGCGGGCTTCGAGCGCATGGATGATCTCATCCTGCCGCTTCTCCTCAACGGATGCAGCCCCGGCAAGGAGTTCCGGGTATTGTTCAAGGAACTCCGTGATCTCGTCAAGGGTTTCCATTTTTCTGCCGTGGACCGGCTTTGTCCCCTTGAGAAGGAAACGGGTGCTGCCGGAGATGCCGTGAATGTGTGCCATGATCGTTCTTGTGCGTGGATAGTTTCCGGAGGGGAGTCCTGAGTGCCCGGCATTTCCCTGACATCACCGGACCATATTCCGGTTTCCTGACCATCAGACCGGTAACAGGTCTTCTCAATGTTCAGGGAATCTTCTGAATAGGTATGTGGAGATCGGTTTGTACAAAAAGGTATCGGCGATATGGGGGGATCGTAGTTTTATTTGCGGGCGTTCCTGCACGGAAATCCGGGGACACAGATGACCCTATAAAGCAAAAAAACCCACTCATAAGCCCATGAAAAAACTCCCTTTGTTCCTTATCCTCCTGCTCATCCTCATCACGCTGGCGATTGCTGCCGGGTGCACAGAGTGTGGGGCCGGACCGGCTCCGGCACCTCTCCCGGTCACAACCGCCGGCCCGGCGATGCACTCTGTTTCCAACGAGACCCTTGTCTCCTTTGTCGACAGCGCGGTTGCCTACGCAAAGGTGCAGGGTACCGAACGGGCCCTGTCCGAGTTCAACAACCGTAATGGATCGTTTATGCAGGGGGATCTCTACATCTTCGCGTACGGGTATAATGGCACGACCCTTGCCCACCCGATCAACCCGGAAGCGATTGGCAAACCCCGTGAAGGGGCCAACGCGGTCTTCGTGAAAGAGATGGCCGATGTTGTCCGGAACGGAAGCGGATTCTATCGGTACGTGTATATCAACCCGCGGGACATCAACATTCTTGAGTCCAAGCTGGGGTACGGCCGTCAGGTTGCTGACGACTGGTGGCTGGGTTCCGGCGTATACACAGGACCAGTAACCGTTGCTGGTAACTCTGGTGAAAACGGGCCCGGTCCGGTTGCAGTGACGGCACCACAGACTCAATAATTTTTGCCTATCCCGACAGTGTCCGGGAGCACCCGGATATACTGTTTTTGAATAATTCACCGGCCACATGCGGTGGGCAAGGGTATGGCGCGACAGGACAACTCCCGCCCTCTCTCCCAAGGTAGTCTGCGGCCTTACCGGAAGAAAAAAGAGTTCTACTTCTTTGCTTTCCGGATGATCGTCAGGTCGCCGAGCGTCGGGGCCATGGAACCCGGGACCTTCTTCTCCACATCGGTGTCCGGAACATCGATGAGCCGGATCTCAAGCACTTTCTCGAGTTTCTTCCTCACCTGCTCCTCGGGGATCAGGTCCCGGTTCTCGATCTTCTGGATGAGGTGCTCCTTCTCCTTCATCTGCATGGCAAGGTCTTTCTGGGAGAGCCCCTTTTCCATGCGGGCGTTCCGGATGCGGACATTATAGTCGTCCACGATCTCGCCTTCAATGAAATCGAACATGTCCCGCTTCCGGTACGCGGAGGGCGTCACTGCCGGGGACTTCACGTTGCCCGCGGGCTTTGACCCGGCCGGGCGGACGAGGTCCGTGCGCCTCACCTGCTGGACCTCGGTGCCGAACTTCCCGCATTTGGCACAGACCTGCAGCTCGGCGCCTTCGACCCGGACAAGCTTGGGCGGACCGCGAATCGTTTCACCGCACATTTCGCACTGCATATTCTCAACTTAGAAGGTTGCCTTCAGACTTTAAATGCCCTCTGAATGGATCCGGAAGAGCAACCCGACGTTTGCCTCCTCACAAACCCTTTATATGCAGTTTCCCAATATAACTTACTGAGGAACGAGATGTCCGACACCATCCACCAGTCCCCGGAGCCCCAGACTCCTGAGGAACTGTACCGGTTGTACCGCACACTATCCGAGCAGCTCCGCGAGCAGCTGGCCCAGATCGAAGGCGACAAGCACGATCTCGAGGTCCAGATGATGGAGCGTGTCGGCAACCTCGAATCCCGCAACCTTGAGCTGCGCGAACAACTGAGGCAGGTCGAGGCGGACAAGCGGTACATCGAGACCCAGAAGATCCGGTACGAGCGGGAAGTGCGGAAACTCAAGAGCGAGAGCGAGCAGCTGAGGAGCCCGCCCCTGATCATCGGTACGGTTACCGATGTAGTGGATGCAAACCGTGTGATTGTCCGGAGCAGCGCAGGCCCGCGGTTTTTAGTGCGGAGCTCGCCATCCATCAGTGCAGACGACCTAAAGCCGGGGATACGCTGCACGCTGAACCAGCAGTCGCTTGCCATTGTCGAGCTCCTCCCGAGTTCCTTTGATGCGCAGGTCTATGGTATGGAGCTTGTTGACTCCCCGCAGGACACCTACATGGATATTGGCGGGCTCCAGCAGCAGATCAACGAGATCAAGGAAGCCGTGGAATTGCCGCTGAAGCGCCCCGAGCTCTTCGAGCGGATTGGCGTCGAGCCCCCCAAGGGCGTCCTCCTTCACGGGCCGCCCGGCACAGGAAAGACCCTGCTTGCAAAAGCAGTTGCCCACGAGACCAATGCCCATTTCATGCGCGTCGTGGGGTCGGAACTGGTCCAGAAATACATTGGCGAAGGTGCCCGGCTCGTCCGCGAACTCTTCGATCTTGCGAAGAAGAAGGCCCCGACCATCATCTTCATTGATGAGATCGATGCAGTGGGGGCAAGCCGGACCGAGGCAAACACCTCCGGTGACCGTGAGGTCCAGCGCACGCTCATGCAGCTCCTTGCGGGGATGGACGGGTTCGAGAACCGGGGCGATGTGAAGATCATCGGTGCAACGAACCGGATCGACATCCTTGACAAGGCACTCCTCCGGCCCGGCCGGTTCGACCGGATCATCGAGATCCCCCTGCCGGATGAGAAAGGCAGGTTCTCCATCCTGAAAGTGCACTGCCGCTCCCTGACCGTTGATGAGGGTGTCAAGCTTGAGGAAGTGGCGCGTCTCACGGAAGGTAAGAACGGTGCCGACCTACGGGCCATCTGCATGGAGGCCGGGATGTTTGCGATACGCAAGGAGCGGTCTGCCATCACGCAGGAAGACTTCCTCTCGGCCATTGAGAAGGTCGGCCTTGACTTCCACCGCGGCCTGCCGGGCACCGAAGGCGTCATGTTCGCGTAACGTGCCGGCAAATCATTTGCCCTCCCTTTTTTTGTCATTCCCTGAACCGGGAAGTTAGCTGAACACTCCGCGCGGTAGGGGGACGTACCCTCGCCTATTTGAGGAATATATATCGCGAACGGGTGATGGTTCTGTACGGCAGTGCGGGACTCCCGGCAACATTCTGTGCGGGAGGATCCCGACCCCGAAAGAAAAAAGGAGATACCGACCTATGACAATAACAAAGACCATGAACCATTACCCGGTGATGTTCCGGGCCATTGAAGGCATCGGGCTGCTCGTCCTGATGGGGGCCTGCTTTGCACTCTGCTGGCTCCTTCGGCGTGAACCAATCTTCTGATTGTTGACATATCTCCATTTTCCCTTCATGGTGGCAATCAGCAATTCATTCCCGTCCCTGTCCGGACAGGTACCTGCCGGGAAACCAACTCAACCTTTTTTACCGCTCCTGACCTATCTTCATCAAGATGGATTCAACGATTTTTCAGACATTTGTCCTCCTTTTCCAGATGATCTGCGTTGTGATCGTCTTTGCCTATCTCTTCACGCGGAGCAGGTTCTTTTTGGAAATTCTTGAGAACCGCCCGCTCCTGGGCACTCAGATCCTCCTGGTCATCATTTTTGGTGCCCTCTCGGTTTACGGTCTCTCAAGCGGCATTTCCTACTCCGGTGCCAATGCCAATATCCGTGATCTTGGTCCGATTATCGCCGGTCTGACCTGCGGACCGTATGTGGGTCTCGGCGCCGGGCTTATTGGGGGAGCCTATCGTCTCACCATGGGGGGATCCAATGTCCTTGCCGCCGCAGCGGGACCGGTGATCGCCGGATTATCTGCGGGCCTCATCTGGCTCTGGAGCAGGCGCCGGATTATTTCGACAAAACAGGCCATTATTTTCACCATCATCATTGAATCCTTTGTCTCGGCACTGGCAATCATCATCCGTATCATTGGCGGCAATACATCGGGACTGACCACCATCATCGTCAATGTTGCAATACCAATGATCATCCTGACAACCGTTGCCGTGGCGATCTTCTCCCTGATTGTCCACAACCTGATCAAGGAAAAGAAGACTCAGCGAGACAAGGAACAGCTTGAGTCTGAGATGGCAAGGAAGGATGCGGAGCTTGCGATTGCAGCTGAGATCCAGCAGAGTTTTCTCCCGAGCAGTATCCCCCAGATTGAAGGGTTCGAGATTGCCGGGAGGAATATCCCGGCAAAAGAGGTTGGCGGAGACTTCTTCGATGTGATGCCCCTTGAGGTCATCCCCTTCAATCACAAGTGCATGGGAATCATGATCGCTGATGTGTCGGGCAAAGGGGTTCCGGCTGCGCTGTTTATGGCCCTCTCGCGTATCGTCATCCGTGTGAGTGCTACCATGTTCCCGAAAGTCTCGGAGGCGATAACGTTTGCCAACCCGGTCATCAGTCGCGACTCGAAGACCGGCATGTTCGTTACGGTCTTTTATGGTATGCTCGATGGCAACCAGCACACCCTCTCCTATGTCAATGCCGGTCACAACCCCCCGCTCCTTTTCCGCGGTGGGAGCAATACGGCCCCTCTGGAGCTGGAGGCTACCGGGATAGCTATGGGGGCTCTGGAGGATGCCCCGTACACGGAAGGGACCGTCGACCTCCGGACTGGTGACATCATCCTCCTGTATACTGATGGTGTGACCGAGGCGGTCAACAATCAGAACGAGATGTTCGATCTTCAGCGCCTGAATGATGTGGTCCTGAAGAACCGCGACCGCCCGGCAAAGGAGATCATCGATGCTGTCATCAGTGCCGTTGACTTGTTCAGCCAGGAGCAGCCGCAGTATGATGACATTACTCTGATGGTGGTCAAGGTAGAATGAAGGAATCCCTGCCCGCTGATAAACGCCCCCCCCTTAACGCAGCCATGGCAAACCGGCTGAGCCTTCTGCTGGACCCGGGCAGCTTCATGGCCTGCGGTTATGGCGATGACAGTGAACTGGTCGGTGGCACCGGGACGATTGATGGACGCAGGGTCTGTGTTATTGCCATCAACCCTGCTGCCACGGTAAAGCACGACCCGTTCGATGTGCTCCAGAAGGAGCTCGAATTGCTCGACCTTGCAGAGAAGGAGGGTATTCCGGTTATCCACCTGGCTGACCGGCCGGGTCGTGTGGCAATGGAGACCACAGCAATCCCGTTTGCCATCCTCCAGACCTTTATCGACCCACGGGGAGCCGGCAGGATTTTCCAGCGGTTTGCCCAGCTCTCCGGTGTTGTCCCGCGGATTGCTGTTGTGTTCCGGCCAATCGCCACGACCCTTACCTATCCGGTAGCGGAATGCGATACCGTTGTGATGATTGAAGGTTCCGGCATGTCCCTGGGGCGCCCCGACATGGTGAAACTGATGACCGGTGACAAGAGTTCCTATGAGGAGTACGGTGGCGCCCGGATGCATGCAGCGGCCTCCGGAACCTGCGACATGCTCGCCAGGTCTGAGCGGGAAGCGATGTCATGGGTCAGGAATTATATTGGGTATTTTCCGTCATCCTATGCAGATACACCCCCCTGCTGTCCTGGAAAGCCCCCCATGCAACACTCCCCATTTGGCAGGTGCACAGTGCCGGATAATCCGAACACCCTGTATGATATGCACCGGGTCCTGGATGTATTCGTTGATGAGGACTCGCTTCTTGAGCACCGGGCGGATTATGCCGGGGAGGTGATCACCGCATTTGCCCGTGTCAGCGGTATGCCGCTGGGAATCATTGCCAGTAATTCCGCTCTACGCGGGGGTATCCTTTTCCCTGAGAGTTGCAGAAAGATCGCTGCGTTTGCCTCTCTCTGTGATGCATTCAGCATACCGCTGGTCTTCCTTGCCGATACCCCTGGCTTTATGGTGGGCAAGAATGCGGAGCAATCAGGAATTATCCACAACGGCGCCCTGGTTTTCTCAACACTGGCAAACCTCACGGTCCCCCACCTTTGCATTGTGGTAAGAAAAGCATACACCGCGGGATTCTATGCTATGGGTGGGGGCGGGTTTGACCCTGATCGTATCCTGGCGCTGCCAACTGCCGATATCACGATCTACGGCATACGGGCAATTGACCTGCTTGCAGAGAATCAGCACCTCACACCTGGCAGCCTGGAAACCTTAAAGGAGTTCGCCCGCGAAACTGCCGACTTACAACATTACCTGGAGTCGGGATACATCGACGGGATTATTCCGGTAGAAAAGATCCGGGACAATGTCGGGGAGTTTCTGTTGCGGGCATACCAGAAGATACCACCCCGTGACCGCCCAAAGCGTGTGCTCTGCTTGTGAATTTTTCTGAGTTGAGTCTTCATTCAGGTCGCTTCGTCAACCACCCCGACAAGTTCTCCTTCATCCACATCATCCTCCGTGCACCAGATCTCCAGCGTGTGGTCTATGCCGGCATATTCCTGGTGGTATTCCTCGACCGTCGATCCCGGTGCCATCGGGACCGAGCTGATGAGCTTCCCGTCCTTGAACCCGTAGAGTTTCCGGTATTTCCAGCCGGGGCCAAGGACAACGGTCCGTTCGAAATAGACGTCCTGTGCCAGCTGGTGGGTAAAATAGATCCCCGGTTCCCATTCAAAGAGGGGTTCGCGCACGTACCGGCGGATGTACCAGCGCAGTTCGGCAACAAGGGCAAGTGCGCTGCTCAGTGCCGCACAGGAGATATACACGCCGCAGGACTTCTTTTTCGGGTGGTAAAACCGCAGCGCCATGCGGCTGGTCTCCGAAGAAAAGAGGGTATGGTGGAGGTCGGTGCCTTCGCGCTGGATCAGGAGGATGTTCATCCTTCTCTCCAAACTTTTTCGCCCATCCTAACGCGGGCTCAGGTATACATCCGGTTATCGGCAACTGCTTCGTTCTTCACCTTGCGGGCAGCATCGGTAAAATCGACCATCTCGACCTTATCTGCTTCGCGGCGGACGGCCATCATGCCGGCTTCGCGGCAGATCGCTTCGAGTTCTGCGCCGGTGGCGTTCTCGGTCATACTGACAATCGCATCCATGTCCACGTTGCCCTGCTGCATCTTCCGCGAGTGGATCTTCAGGATCTGGAGCCGGGCATCTTTGTCCGGCACCGGGATCTCGATCAGGCGGTCGAATCTGCCCGGGCGGAGGAGTGCCGGGTCCAGCATGTCTGCCCGGTTGGTGGCTGCCATGATGCGGACATCGCCGCGGTTGTCGAAGCCATCCATCTCGGCCAGCAGCTGCATCAGCGTCCGCTGGACTTCGGCACTGCCGCTGGTCCCGTCATTGGTCCGCATGCTGCCGACTGCATCGATCTCATCGATAAAGACAATCGCCGGAGCACGTTCGCGTGCCAGCTGGAAGAGTTCCCGGACAAGGCCGGCACCTTCCCCAATGAACTTATGGACCAGCTCGCTTCCGGACATCCGTATGAACGTAGCTTTTGCCTCGTGTGCAACAGCCTTTGCAATCAGGGTCTTACCGGTACCGGGGGCGCCGAAGAGAAGAATCCCCTTGGGGGGCTCAACGCCAATCCGCTGGAAGATCTCGGGTCGGGTCAGCGGGTACTCGACTGCTTCCCGCACTTCCTTGATCTCGTTTGCAAGGCCACCGATCTGTGCATAGGATATTTCGGGGGACTCCTCCAGTTCCATCACCCTGACACGGGAGTCATAGATGTTACCGATCACCTTTACGATCGAGAGTGCGTTGTTGACTGCGACTTTCGCCCCGGGTTTTAAGAGCGGGCGAAGTTCCTCCCCGGCTGTAGTAAGGTATTCCTGGTTGTTGCCCTGCTGGCGGAGATAGATGTCCCCGTTCTCCAGGATATCGACAACCACGGCAACGAAGAGCGGCATGCGCTTGAGCTGGTTGTTCTCGCGCCTGAGCTGGCCGTTCTCCTTCTGGAGGTCTTCGATCTTCACCTTCAGGTCGAGCAGTGCGGCTTCGAGCTCGTTGAGCTGGATCTGGTACTTGAGCTCGCTGGAAGCGGCAGAGCTGTTAACGGCGGTCTCTTCCATATCACTCTTATATCTTCATCTTCAACCATTTATGTGGTGTGATTTTGCATATCAGCGGAAGAGGAATATCCCGTGGAAAGGCAAAAGGACGACTGCTCGTAAGCCCGGCCCCGATCTCGTTTTTATCCGGTGTTGATCCGGAGACCGGTATCATCGTGGAGAAGGGCCACCCGCTAAAGGGAACGAGTATCACGGGCACGGTACTTGCCTTCCCGTATGGGAAAGGATCGACAGTTGGTTCGTATGTCCTGTATGCCCTGAGCCGGAACGGCCATGCCCCTGCGGCCATCGTCAATACCGAGGCGGAGGCCATCATTGCAACCGGGGCCATTATCGGCGGGATCCCGATGATCGACCGGACTAGCGTTCCCCTGGTTAAGCTTAAGGATGGTGTTTCTGTTACCCTGGACGGGGATGCAGGCACAATGGAATATGACGGGGAACTTTGCGAGGCGTGACCACTTTTCTTATCTGGCGCAACTATCAAATAACCCCGGGTCGCATGTTCTGGTATGCAAGGCAAATACACAGTGTTTTTCGTCCTTCTCCTCTGCACAGCGGTTCTTATTGCCGGATGCACGGGCACAACCGGGCCCGCTCCCGCGACCGGATCCGCTCCTGCCGGATCTGTCCCCTCTGGTAATGCCCTTGTCCCCTCGCCAACAGATGTTGTCCCGGAGAACAATCAGGTCTCGGTCACCGTCAAGGAAAAAGAGTACAACGGGAAGATAGCTGTCGTCTTCGATGGCGGCAAAGGACAAAATCTTGTCAGTTCCATTGATGTGACGCTGTACCGCTCGGACGGAACGACCGAGACTGCAAAGATCGGGAAGAACAAAGGCGATCAGGTGGAATTTGTCGGGACTAAAGACCCGAACAACCCTGACCGCGTTGTTGTCTATGTCTCCCAGATGAACGGCCAGACCTACAAGGTCACTGATGTCATCAGCGAGTACCGCCAGCACTAATCGCGATCCACAATCCTCTTTTTTTCTCCCGTTCCATACTCAGGTAGCCATGCAGGTCAACTGGCGGAATATCCATGCCGCAAGAAACTCCTTCGCCGTTCTCTCTGCGGCCTGCGAACGGGAAGGAATTCATCTCAATCTGGTTGATGCACCCAATGGTGAAATTACCTGCTACAGCCTGACATCGATTAGTGCCGCTCGATACCAGGATGAGATTTCTGGCGCGGATTGCATTACGATTGTCGGCGGACCGCACGCCTCGGCACTACCCCGCGAGGTGGCCGGTTATACAGATTATGTCGTGGTGGGCGAAGGTGAATACACGCTCCCCCGGCTCATCATCGACCTTATTCGTGGCGGGGACGGCAGGATCCCTGGTGTCATGACCGGGGACTGGTACCAGCCGGCGGACGCCACGGTCCGGCTGGATGCATTCCCTCCCTTCTCCGAGTACAAAGGGTATATCGAGATCTCGCGTGGCTGCCCGTTCTCCTGCGGCTACTGCCAGACCCCGCAGATCTTCGGCCATTGCATGCGGCACCGGTCGATTGATGAGATTGCACGGTATACACAACGGCACTCCCAGTCGAGATTCGTCACTCCCAATGCCTTTGCCTACGGGTCGGATGGTGTTCATCCGCGGTTCGACAAGGTTGAACGGCTCCTTCGTGCCTGTCAGAACCAGGTCTTCTTCGGGACCTTCCCGAGTGAAGTGCGCCCGGAGTTTGTCTGCACGACGTCGCTCGAACTGATCAACCGGTATTGCACGAATACCCGGGTGCACTTTGGCGCCCAGTCCGGGAGTGATACGGTTCTCTCCCGGCTGAAGCGGGGGCACACGGTGGCTGACGTGATCGCTGCGGTAGACCTCTGCCGGGAGCACGGGATGCTTCCGGTTGTCGATTTTATCGTGGGCCTGCCGTTCGAGACCGATGCAGACCAGCGGGCAACACTCGACCTGATCCGCGAGGTGGCACGGGCCGGGACAGTCCATGTCCACCGCTTCATCCCGCTGCCCGGGACCCCGCTGGCAGATTCGCCTGCGCGTCCGCTCCTGCCCGAGACCGAAAAAGTCTGTGGCGACCTGGCCCTACGGGGACACCTGACCGGTTCGTGGAATGACCCTGAGATAAGGTTTTTACAACGCCATTCAAATGATATATCATGAAAGATGTGCTGCTAATAGCAGATCTCCATGGTCAATTCGGTAAAATTGATTCATTTCTGGAGCTTTCTCCGGAAGCGGTATTTATTGCAGGCGATATCACCAATATGGGTCCCGTTGACGCGGTCGATGACGTGCTCTCACGCATCGATGTGCCCTGTTTTGCCGTCCCCGGCAACTGTGACCCCCGTGAGATCCTCGAAGCGCTCGAACACTCCGACACCGTGTGCATGCATGGTTCCTCGATGAACCTTGGCAAGATGACCATTGTTGGTGTTGGCGGGTCGAACCCGACCCCCTTCGGTACTCCGTTCGAGATGACCGACAAGCAGATCGATGACGTCCTGAACAACGCAATGAAGAAGATGGAAAAATCCGTCCACAATGTCCTTCTCTGCCATGCACCGCCCTACGAGACCCTTGACAAACCGGCAGGGGAGCACGTGGGGAGCCAGAGCATCCGCAGGCACATGAAGTCCTTTGACCTTGTCTGCTGCGCCCACATCCACGAGGCCCGCGGCGTCATGGAAGTTGATGGCGTGAAGGTTGTCAACCCCGGCCCGGCAATGGACGGGCACTGTGCCATGCTCCATTTCGGCACGGATGCACGTGACATCAAGATTGAGCTGCTTACGGTCTGAACCGGAAGCAGGTTGCGGGATGTATCCCGCTGGCATTTTTTTTATTCCGGAAAATCTGGAAACAAGAATTTTCTCACATATTCAGCGGTTTTCCGTTATCCTGTGAGTAGTGTCTCTCTGTAATTCGAAGTATACATCAGCGTTCTGATAACGTTTGAGATGAGGGATCACTCTTCTCCGGAGAAATCATTTCGAGCTACTCAAGTACCTGGGCTTTTATCGAACAGATGCGGGGGTCGGACGGTGTACTTCCGATACCAGCAAACCGATGAGATGTGGGTAAATACCGTCAGTAACCCTATCCCGGTTCTGGTTATCGTGGACCAGAACGTGACAATGTACACCGCCCGACCCCCCTACAGCCCCTTCCTATGTATGAACGGGATGAGGGGGATTATACGGGAGAAATAAAGGTATTTCTCCCGCTCTGCAGGTGAAGGGGGTCGGGCGGTGTACAAATGGGGGGAGGCAGATCAGGTAACACATTGTTTCTGTTGGTGGATTGTGCAAATCCCTCTGTCTGTCATGTGCACTATGATGCATTCCGGCGTCTCATCTTCGATGAGACAGATGAGATTTGCTGCTCGTCCCCTTTCGACTGCCACAACAGACAGGCAATCGTCAGGGTGGACGATGAATCCCCTCGTAAAATACCCGAAAAAACCGTTGTTTTATCTGTCCCCGTTCCTTTGTCTCAGGACCAGTTCCAGGTACGACTCAAGAATGGGTGTGCCATTCGCACCGATCTCCTTTGCGATCTTCTCGATCAGAGCAGTTGGATTTTCCCGGTCATCCTCAGCGATGATCTCGATCTCGGCAAATGTCCCGAGTTCTTCAACCTGGTCAAGGGCGATTGAAGCACGATCCAGCCGGTAGTTCTCGCGCCACTTGTTCACTTCCAGGGTTTTGGTGAACCCGAGCCGGTCGAGCATCGTCTCAAAGGTCTCCCCGCACTCAACGGCAATGTTCAATTCCTCGCGGGCCTTGAGGCCGAATTTTTTGATCTTGGGACCCTTATACGTGACAACGGCATGGTCGTTTGTGTAGCGTACCCGTACCGCTTCATCGGTTTTACCGAAGTCCCGGTGCGGGGCGTTATAATAGATATCATGCTCGTGCGCCTTCCCGGAGAACTCCGCGTTGAGTGCAAGGAGGCGTTTTCGAATGGGATCCAGGTCAGGAACCCTGACTTTTAGTTCAACTTCGAGCATGGTAGTGCCATAGTTTATCTGTCTTGATTACGACTTAATATAGTCAGGTACGCTTACCCGCTACCACCTGATAAGGTTCTTTTCGGACCTTATCTGGCTGATTAGTATATCCATTGTGAAACATTCAGGTGAACCATGGGAATAAAAGAAGGAGATTTTATCCGGCTCAGCTACACCGGCAGTGTCGGCGACAGGGTTTTTGACACGACGCGCGAAGAAGAAGCAAAGACCGCGGGGATTCACAGCGAGAACGCTATATACGGGCCGGTCACGGTCTGTGTCGGGCAGAAGCACGTTATCATTGGCCTTGACGAGGAGCTCGTTGGCAAGAAGGCCGGTGCAGAGGGTACCGTGGCCGTCGCTCCCGACAAGGCGTTTGGAGAACGCGACATGAAGAAGATCCAGTCGTTCCCGAAGAACAAGTTCTCCGAGAAGCCCGTCCGCGGCATGCCGGTGAGGCTTGAAGAGCAGGGCGAGGGAACGGTTGTTGACGTTATCGGCAACCGGGTCATCGTGGACTTCAACGCACCTCTTGCAGGGCAGACACTGACATATTCTTACAAGATCGAAGAGGTTGTCAAGGAACCGCTCGACCAGCTCAAGGGTCTCATCCGGCTCTATTCCGGCAGGGAGATGGAGATTGAGATGGAGGGCAGCAAGGCAGTTGTCACCCTCCCGCCGGGCATCAACTATGACCGACGGTGGCTCCTCTGGCGTGGCCGGATCATCCACGAGGGGTTCGAGTTCATCAAGGGTATAACAGAGATCGTCCTTGTCGAGAGCTACAAGAAACCCGAAAAGAAAGAAGCAAAGGCAGAAGAATAATCTTTTTTCCTGTGTGCTTCGCGTGAAGCATCGTCTTTTGCATTCCAGTCTGTAACGATTGTCCTGTATCTGTTTTTATAGGCCGGTGACCTACAGTTCTCTATGAGAACGTCAGCATGGGTCATTGTCGCAGTAATTGCCCTCCTTGTTGCCGGTGTCTTTTCTGCCGGCTGTTCGGATGAAGGAGCAAAGCCCGGGGATGTCACGGCCACAGAAACGGTCACCAGTGCCGGGACCACCACAGGCGCATTATATACCGAAGGCGATATCGTCAGGAATCCCACGTCAACACTCTCGACCGGGCTTCTCATCATCGGGTACGATGCCGGGACGGATATGTACGAGCGGGCCACGATATTTCCGTTCAGTGACGGGAGCTGGGGATACCGGCTTGACTCGAAGACATCGAAGATAAGTCGTGCGAGCATCGAGAAGGTATACACGGAAAAGGTCGGAACGGTGACGGTCTCTTCAGTTCAGATAGGTGCACCCACAATAACAACAGTGCCTCCCACAACTACAAAGGCCACTACGGCACCTACCGCAACCGAAACAACAGCGAGCACGACCGCCCCCCGGATTCTGGACATCGATCCCTTCATCGGAACCGCGGGGAAGACAGTGACGATCACCGATCTCAAGGGATCGAATTTCGTATCTGGTGCCACTGTTGCACTGACAAAGACCGGTGAGACATCGATTGATGCAACGGATGTCAGCGTCTCCTCTGCAACTAAGATAACCTGCAAGTTCGTGCTTCCGTCATCAACAGAACCCGGCCAGTGGAACGTGGTTGTCACCAACCCGGACAAGCAGTCGGTCATATCGGCAAACCTGTTCACTATCTACAAGGGCACCGATACAACAGCTACAGCGACAGCAACAACGACGACAACAACTTCTTCTTCAGCAGCTGTAACAATAACTCAAATTCAGGACACACTCCTCGTCACTGGAGGAAGTGCTGACTATAAGACAGTGAGTATTTTGGGAACTAACCTAACCACACCCACCAATATGAAACTTACAGGTACAAGTACCACCATTACAGCAACGACGTACAGCGTCTCATCTCCAACCTATGCAACGGGATACTTTAATATCCCCGCCGGAGCAACGGGTTCATTCTCGGTCGTACTCATCGACTCCAGCGGAACGACGCTTGCGACCAGTTCAGGTACCCTGACAATCCAGTAATTTTTTTGTTTTACTTACCTGTAAGATTAGTTCAAGAAAAATACCTCTCAATCTGTGGGAAACCGCTCCTGACACCAATTTCCATTAGGGTTGTTAAAATCGCTAGCTTTGGCACTTCTCTAAATTTTCCTCCATGGACTTTTGATCGTCAAGAACCCGGAAACTGCCCCTGACTGATGAGACCACACTCCTGCCGAAATGCAGCCTCCGATGGGGAATAACCCTCATCGGAGTAGCCCCGCCCTCTGAAAGAACCCTTTTATAATCCGGCGTATTTTTCCAATTCGAGGTCATTTTTACCCTATTTGTTTCCACCGGTATTTTAGAGGAACTATGAAATTGACTCATTCGACCGGATCACCTGTCATAAACTCCCGGAAACGTCCAATTTCGCCTCCGATTTTAATGATTTTATGACGGTATGCCGAAATTGCTCTAATAGAACCCTAACAGATCGCGAAAGTTATACCCGATCGGTGATGGGTGGGTGTTCCGGCGTATGGATCGAGCGTTTAGGTGGCTGGAGGATTTCCCGCAGAAAATCTACGGGACGTTCAGAAGTCATGACTGTGGCACTGTTTTCTGCAGGATTCAGGAGAATCTCTCGATAGTTCGGAAAAAACGGTCAACCGGTTCTCTCTTCGCGTGGTGACGCTTTTTACTAGAAACCTTTCAATTCGCTATGCATTCGCGATATCGCTGAATAGTTACCTTACTGTCACTGCTAGTCCGAGAAAAAAAATTTGAATTACTGGCTCTGTAGAAATCCTGTTTGGGATAGTGTTTGATAGGGATGGAGCCACGGGCGCTCGGGGTCTACCGACCCTCGCCCCGTGGAACTTGACCATCAGTGTGCCTTTAAAAAATTGAAAATGGGAGGGATCAAGGGGGCATGCCCCCTTGAGCTGCCTTCCCCCTATGGGGGAGAGAGTGGGTCACACTCGTATTTCATTGAGTAGATTGCATGAAGGATTTCTACAAAAGCTGAAATACTGAGCTTCCTTGATCCCAATCAGTACTGTTTAGATCTCGATACGGTAACGCAACAGCGCCGCGATCCCCCCAAGCGCAATAAGTCGCTCGCCGGGCTCGAACGCGGATGAGAGCACAACAACCGATGCCCGCATCGCCTCAGCTTTTTCAATGAGTGCCGTCACTTCCGGATCGCGAAGGAGGGTATCCGCGATAAGCACTTGCTCGGCAGCGCCATAGCCGATCGCATCCGCCACCTCGGCCCGGCCATAGGCAACAGCGCCATCCTGCGATATCCGCTTCAGGAGCTCGTCCATCAGTTTCACTTCACGGGAGAGCTGGAGTTCATCGATCATCTTCTCCAGTGTCCCGTTCCCGATCACGTCCTGGACTGCCCCGCGCCCGATCCGCCGGGTCTCGACAACAACGGCACGGTCTGCTGCAGGACTGTTCTTACTCTTCGCGTACCGGATGAAATCATCCTTGATGAAACCCGGACCTGCCACGATGAGGGGTCCGGTAATCTCCGCCAGTTTGGAGAGGACCTGATCGAAGAAATCCCGCCGTGATTCCGTCTCTGCGCCTTTCCCGCTCCCGGAAGTGATGCTGATAACACTCTCGGGGCCATACTGGCGGAGCCGGAAGAGTTCGGCCTCACCCTCCTCGATGGTCAGGACGTGGATAACACCATAGACCGATGCTTTGACGGCCCGTTCAATCCGCTCACGATCGAGTTGTCTCCACTGTTTGATCACTGATATCTCGTAACCGGTCTCGACATTGAAGGTATGGAATGCGCCAGTGTCCACACCATGTTCGATAATCCCGGTGAGCCTGAGTCGTATGCCGTGAATGGAGAATTCAACCCGGTCAATGCGCACGCCGAGCCGTACCGGTCTTTTTTCGACCTTCTCCGGTCGGATCTTGTCGCTTGCCGTATCCACGCTCCGGAATGTCGTGGCAAAGACCAGATCGCCCGGGGCGATAATGTGCTGGAGGTGCCAGAGGTCGTCGATGCTCTCAGGGAACAGCCGGATCTCGCCATAATTGTTCCGCATCTCCCCGTATTCAGCCTTCATGGTGACCCACGATGTCCGATCCGCCCGGCGGGGTGAAGGCTGCCACCTTCTCGGTGTTCAGGATGCCCTTGAGCGCTTTCACATCGTCCTCCGGAATCTTCCCTTTCAGGATGCGCAGAACTTTCTTTGCCACATCATTGGGCTCGAACTGGCCGGGCTGAAGTTCGACAAATGCCTTGACTTTATCCCTGATAGCAGATGGGGGTCCCCCGATGACCGCGGCATGGGGTTCGACCATCAGGCCGATGCAGGTGGAGAGCGGGACGTTCCGGTAATAGGTCCTCTCCCCCCGCACAATGAAAGAACCGCGAGAGACAAACTCGCCGGCCTCCGGCGTCTTGCTCACCTGCGAGGGAAGAGCGCTGTACACATCTGCGGTGAAGTGGCCGCTCCGCCATGCACCGGAATACGATGCCGCGAACTGCGCCACCTCGTCCATCCGCTCTGTTTTTCCTTTGACAAGGACAACGCTGGCACCGTGGACATCGGCATGGACAAAGGTATCCCCCCCGGCCATGTACTTCTTCACCAGTTCCTCGTTCTGGGATGCGTCGCGCCCGCCGAGGACAACGGCCCCGTCGCTGGTGATGAACCAGCGGAAGCGGTGGTACCACTGCTTCTTTAAGGGGACGAACTCCCTTCGTTTCGTCAGCTTCTTCACCGCAACGGTCTCCATTGCTGTGACTGCGCCGGCTTTCTTCTTTTTGAATTTCTTGATTACGTCATAGTAGTGGCCGGCGTTCTGCTCCACGCTCTCATGCACGAAGATCTTCACTTTCTTCCCGATATCGATCTCGACAGCAGCCTCACCCGGGAAGAATGCCGTGATCTTCTTTGTCTCCTCTGATGGTGTCGCTCGGATCCGCTTCTCAATCTCCTGCCATGAATGGGTTTTGCTTGCTGTGGCGAGGGTACTGATGACCTGTGTGATGAAGGGGTAGTTCTCGTAGATCGCATTGGCCAGCTCTTCAGCTTGTGTGATGCTTCGGTCAAACTTCTTGATCGCAGCCTGCTGGTGGCTGCGTATCCGGTCCTCTTTTGCGATCTTCGGGCGTGACGTGGCCTTCTTCTCGGCCTTGGTCATGGGATAAAATGCTTCGAGGGCAAGAGAAAATGTCGGGTACGCTGTTGTCTCCTCTCCCGTACGGAGATTGACGGGTTCGCAGTGCTTTGCTGCGATTATCGGAGTCCTGACCCCTTCAACCTGGCAGAAGAGTGCCTTCAGGGAAGAGAAGATCCTGGCAGGATCTGCAGCAGCGGCAGAAATAGTCTTTTCGAGACCCGCTTCTTTACAGATATACTCCGCATACATCCCGCCGAGCATACACCCGATGGCAAGTGCCCGGACCAGATCCCTTTCATCCCCTTTAAGAAATGCTGCAAGGCTCTCCTCCGATGCGGTGGGATCCGTACTGCCAAACGTATAAGTTGCGCCGGGAATAACTTCCCGGTCCTTGAACCGGTGGTGCCAGAGTGGTTTGATGATTGTCATCTTCTCATCTGCAAGGATGACATTGCCGTTATCGAAGAGTTCGATGATGAGATTGAAGACCGTTGTCCCTTTCCCGATCGCAAAGATAAGGACACGCTCAAGCCCATGCTGCCGGATGGAGAGGACCTTTCCGCCCGAGAGGTGTTTTCGCAGGAGCATGGCGAAGTGGGGTGGATTCTTTGGAGGTTCGGGAAGGTCAGCAACCAGATGGGCTCGCCGTCCGGACTCGATGAACAACAGGTACTTTGCCTTGTTCTCGCCATTCAGACGTATACCCAGGGTCTTCGAATCGAACTGGTAAACCTTGTCGATCCAGAGCGGCAGCTTCTCCTGCAACTCACTGGTCATCGCCCTGACATCGATCCCGCTCATACCCTGTTCTGATGCCATACGCTTTTGTCGGTTACTTATTAGCTGCCATAAGCTGATAAACGTATAATCACGCAGGAAAGCGGCAAAACCAAATTACATATGGCTTGGAAAACATAGGTATACGACAACTGGTGTTGTGGGATGAGCGAAGATATTCCTGAAGAGAAGCCGGTCCAGACAAAAAAGGCGAAGACCAAGGCGGACAAGCAGGCTGAACATATCGAACGGATCAAGAGAACCCTGATTGCCTCCCTGCTGGGTATACTCTCCGGTGTGCTCGCCTATTACTTTGGGGGAATACCGGATGCATCCGGGATCCAGGCAGACGGCTTCCTCGGGTTCATGTTCATGCTCGTCTTCATCGTCCTGCAGAAACACATATTCATGCTGATGCGGATGGACACGTCAAAACTCGGGGGTAAGGACTGGTTCTTCCAGGGATTCATGACCTTCGCGTTCTGGTTCATGACATGGACGATCCTGCTGACTTCGATTCCCCGGTAACGTTCTTTTTTTGTGATACGCCATGAGAATCGCCATTGTCCACAAAGACCGCTGCCATTCCCGGAAATGCGGTACCGAGTGCATCATCTACTGCCCCCGTGTCAGGACGGGAGACGAAACGGTGATCATTGGTGAGGATGGAAAAGCCCAGATATCCGAGGAGCTTTGTGTTGGTTGCGGTATCTGTATCAAGAAATGTCCGTTCGATGCCATTGACATTGTCAGTCTTCCGGAAGAACTCGAGCACCCGACCCACCGGTACGGGATGAATGGGTTCGCCCTGTATGGTTTGCCGGTCCCGGTGGAAGGGAAAGTCACCGGTATCCTCGGGGCAAACGGCATCGGGAAAAGTACCGCCATCAAGATCCTCTCCGGCCAGCTCCGCCCAAATCTCGGCAATTTTGACAGCGAGGTTGCATGGGAGGAGATCCTCAAACAGTATACCGGCACCGAGCTCTTCGATTACCTCCAGACGGTCTCAAAAAAGAGCCTGAAGATCGCAACCAAGCCCCAGTACATTGATTTTATCCCGAAGGTCTTCTCCGGCACAGTGGCAGCGCTCCTCAAAACCACTGATGAGCGTGGGAGGCTTGGCGGGATCATCCCGCTCCTGAAGCTGGACGCGATCCTTGACCATGAAATTGCCACACTCAGCGGCGGGGAACTCCAGCGGGTAGCAATCGCTGCCTGCCTTGCCCGTGATGCCGATCTCTATTTCCTTGATGAAATAACGCCCTTCCTCGACATCTACCAGAGAATCTCTGCGGCAAAACTGATCCGGGATCTCGCAGCAGAGCGCCCGGTAGTCATCGTGGAGCACGACCTTGCAATCCTCGATATGCTGGCCGATACGGTCCATGTCGGGTACGGCAAGCCGGCCGTCTTTGGTATCATCACCCGACCCAAGGGTGTCCGGGTCGGGATCAACCAGTATCTTGAAGGCTTCCTTGCTGAAGAGAACGTCCGCTTCCGTGATACCCAGGTGGTCTTCGAAAAGCGGGCCCACGATAAGGGATCGGATCGCGAGAACCTTTTCGTTATTCCGGCATTGACAAAGAAGTACGATACGTTCCAGCTGACGGTCGGTGGCGGGACGGTGCGGGCAGGAGAAGTGTTGGGCGTTGTCGGAGCAAACGGCATGGGCAAGAGCACGTTTGCCAAGCTCCTTGCCGGAGTTGAGACGCCGACAACAGGGTCGCTCGAAACGACCCTGAAGATCTCCTACAAACCCCAGTACATCAAAGCTGATACTTCTGACACGGTTGAGATGTACCTGCGCCAGTGCACGAACAAATTTGACTCATCAATGTACCAGCACGAGATCATCGAGGCGCTGACCCTGACCCCGATCCTCCAGTCACCAGTTGATTCCCTGAGCGGCGGGGAACTCCAGCGGGTTGCCATTGCCGGGTGCCTCTCCCATGATGCCGACCTCTATATTCTCGATGAGCCCAGTGCCCACCTGGATGTCGAGCAGCGGGTCCGGATCACCCGGATGATCAAGCGGCATGCCGAAGGAAAAGAAGTGGGGATCATGGTGATTGACCATGATATCTATGTCATCGACATGATCAGCGAGCGGATCCTTGTCTTTGATGGAGAACCCGGTGTCCAGGGCACGGCTTCCGGTCCGTTCCCGATGCGGGAGGGTATGAACCGGTTCCTGCATGAACTTGATGTCACGTTCCGGCGGGACCAGAGTGGAAGGCCGCGGATCAACAAACCTGACTCCTTCCTGGACCGTGAACAGAAGTCACTTGGAGAATACTATTACTATTCCCAGGACGAAGATTAAATTCACCCCGGAAAATACCCCTGTATTTTAATATTTTAACATGCTATTCTTGCTATATGCGGGGAGAACAGCTTTCGGATGCTATCGTCTACGACAAGCTGCATGTGCTCAAAAAAGATTTCAGCGGGTACATTGAGCGCAACTCCGCAAAGGTCGACGCGAACCTCCCTGTTTTTTTCGGTTATGTTGTCTCGGCGCTCGAGAGTTCATTCCCTCATCTCGGCGATGATGATTATGATGAATTTATTGACAGCATCACCTATAAAGTCCTGGATGCAAGCAGGAATATCGCAGATTTCGATTATATCCGGCGCGTGAAGACGAATGCTCTCCGGTTCAAGAAGATGAAGAATGCCGAGCAGGGCATCAACATCGTCATCGGTTTACGGATGGTGAAGGCCGGGGATCCTGTCCACGGGCTGGAATTTTTAAAGAACTATGCGGTTCTTGATGTGAAGCTCGGTATGGCTGTTGCCTACTGTTATTACACGCTCTCGCTCCGTGAGTTTCGGAAGGATGACGAATCGCCTGCAAAAAACCTCCGCCCCGGGGAGATGGAGCTCTTTGCACGGGAGATGCTCTTAAAACTCGCGAAGACCAAACCCCCCGTGAACGCTCTCCACCAACTCGAGATTGACGATCCGTCCTTCCTTGAAAAGATCTTCTGGCAGATGATCTTCATCGGCCTGGAATGGTTCCCTGAGGAGATCTGGTTCATCGAGACCGGGCTGAAAAATGCCGTTGACACCAGTGATGCGGCAATGCGCAAGCGGATCCTTGAGGTCGGGACGGAGCGGTTCTATACCAACATCAACATTCTCCGGGAAATGTACTATTATCATCTCGAAAACCGTGACCCGGCGTCAGCTGCCGGTGTCGTCAACCAGCTGATAAAACAGTACCCCCATGATCTTGAACCGATCTACCTTGGGCTCAAACTCTCACTCCTTACGCAGAAGAAGATGACCTATCACGGATTCCGCAAACTGGCGGTCACGAACAACATGCCCGCCCAGATTGTTGACCTCTTCGATTTCACCTTCGATCTCCTGAACCATGAGCCCAAGGAGGCGATGGCCCGTATCGCGGAGTTCGAGAACGAGTTTCCCCGGTTCCAGTATTATGCCATCACCCTGAAGTATATCGCCTCCGATCTTATCTCGACGGACGAAGTGAGGAATAAAAAGGCACGGAAAGTGCTTCTGGATTCCCTCGAACACTTCTCTCTCCGTGAGTTGCAGAATAAGAAACCTGCATTAAGTGCACGGTAGATCCTTTTTTTTCCGACGAATTGTGCAGGAAATGTGACCTGATCCCACAAAAAAGACAATGGATTGCTGCCGTTCATCCAACAACCTGCGCCTCTTTTTTCCCCGAGAAAGATCCGGGAATCAGAACCGCGGCTTAAGGCCGATACTGTTGAAGAATTCCCGGAGGGACTGGATGATACCATCAAGGAAATTTCCTGGCGGAGCATTCGTCACTGACGGGGATACACCCTCTTCTCGGAGGGTGGGGACGGCACGCTGGTAGGTGGTCTCTGCGGGAATGACAGGGCTTGTGGTGGTAGCAGGGGTTGTTATCGCGATCCGGACCTCAAGGGGTGTACCTGCGTTTGACTGGTCAAGGTAATAGCCGATATTCACTGGTGTTGAAAACCATATCCTGTTCATCTTGTCAATATTGATAGTATGGACAATGGAATTTGTTCCAATCCCCTCAAACCGGCTGAGATGGCGGAATACCCGGCCATTCTCCCAGATGTAAATCCCGTTATCCGTTGCAAGGTAGAGTTTGCCGTCCGGCCCGGAAACAAGATCATTGATGGGCGGGCGCGTGATCGCAAGATCGCTGCTGGTGAGAACGGGAACGAACCCCTCACCTGAAGAATAGTGGGCTACAACCGAGTCGTTAAAGAAATAGATGCCCCCGGAGTGGTCCTTTTTCAGTTCATCAAGCATCCCGTACGTGGAGTCCCTGCTGGCAATGCATTCGAATATGACCGGGTCGTCCTGCGACCGGATTATCCAGATTCCATCCCGGACGGTGGCAATGAGGGTGGCATTTGCATCGTGGTCCCAGATCATGGCATTGGCCTCGTAAAACCCGGGTCCACTGGGAGTAAATGGCTGGAACCATGTCCAGTTGCCTTCACGGTAGCGGTGCAGGCCGGCATTACCGGTGGCGATCCACATCTCGTTATTCCAGCGCTGGATATCATTTATCCTGAGACTTTTGAAGAACTCCTGGTCCCTTAAGGTGGTGTAATAGGCACCATTGTAGATCTGGATCCCTTCAGAGTATCCGATCCAGAGGTTTCCCTTGTTGTCATACTCAATGGAAGTGATGAAATCGTCCAGCAGGCCTTCGGAGAGATTGGTAAACGTCATCCGTTTTGTCGACCAGGTGCCATCATACCGGGATAACCCGTAAGAGGTCGCCATGAGGATATTGCCGCTGGAATTGTATTCATTGATAAGATCCATGATCTGGGTGGTGGGGATGCTGTCCGGGGCAGGTATGAACAGGGTGATAGCGTAGGGAGTATCCGTGCCGGTTGCCGCGGTGACGGGAAAAACAAAAATTACCGTCACCAGCATGAAAAAAACAATGACCCGGAAGTACCAGGCAGTATTACAATATACCGGTAGTTCCATCTGCTCTCCGGACACTGACCTTTCCGCCGCTTGCCGGGTGGAATGTGACGGATCGACCAACCTTGCCGCCAACATCTTCCTTAATAAGCGGGATATTGTGTTCTTTTAAGAGAGCCCTGACTTTTTCTGCATTCCGTTCGCCAATGTTGAGGTTGGTGCCGAAATATTCGAACATGCATGCCCCGCCGGCCATCTTTGCAACAAGGGACCTGCTTTTGCACCCAAGGGCCCCAAGTTCCTTTAAGAGCAGCGGGATTGCGGTGTCTGCATACTTTCCCGGGCGATCCTGGCGGCCTGCACTCTCGGGTAACATGATATGCACCATGGCCCCGATCTTCAGGGAATCATCGTACAGGGTCAGGCCGATGCAGGAACCAAGACCGATTGTCATCATCGGGAACGAACCGACTCGGTATTCACCAATACCGATCATTGCTGTTTGTCCGTTCGGGGGTGCAGGGTCGGCCATGGCACACAACGCAGCGGTCAGACACCTTTCATCATGTTTTCCATCATCTCAACGATCTTCGCAAGGGTTTTCGTCTCGGGCAGCATGATGATGTCGCTGTCGATCTTGTGTTCCTCGCAGATAAGTTCGGTGGAGAAGAGCAGGACTTCGTTCACATCGTCGCCCATCTGGGCGATGAGCGAGGACATGGCAGCATGTGCCATATCGAGACTGAGTGCCGGGGGAGACGGGAGCATGATAAATCCAAGCAGCTCGGCGGTTGCATCCAGAAATGCCGAGACCATGATGTTGCCAACTTCAATGAGGGCGCTCTCGTCCATTTCGTTCATGGACCGGTTCATGTCCGTGAGGCCGAGCATGGTGTTGGTAAGGCGGATCGAAGACTCCTTGGTGATATAAAAGATAATATAGCCCCCATGCTGGATCTCGCCCTGGAGTTCGAAAGCGACCATTGCGGCCGATTCCTCTCCCATGTATGTCCCCAGTTCCGAGATGTCAATAGCCTTGATGGCCGGAACGCTCATTTCAACGGAACTTCCCAGCATCGTGGATAACGTAGTGGCTGCATGGGCAGCACCGATATTGGCGAGTTCCTGGATTGCATCGGTTTGTACGGTAGTTAATTTCATGACCTTCTCCTACACCATCGTATTCACATCAAGCACCGGTACGACATCTCCGTCCCCAAGGATCGTGACACCGCTCACGCCCCGGGTTGTGCCGATAAACCGGTTTAACGGTTTGACGACAACCTCCTGTTTTCCCTCGACGACATCGACCGGGACGCAGCACTTCCTCTTCTGGTACTGCACAACAATCAGGATCTCGCAGACCTTGGAAGACCCTACCATGTCATCCAGCCAGAAGATCTGGAGCACCTCGTCACGGAGGAGGATGGCCTCCCCTTTGCCGATACGGTGCGTGGTGTTCCTCCTGAAATTGGCTACCTCAACGATACTGCTGATGGGGATGGCGAGGCGCTTGCCATTGATCCTAACAATCATGACATCGACAATGGCCATGGTCGGCGGCAGCAGGAGTTCGAAACGGCTGCCTTTGCCAAAGGTTGACTCGACACGGATAGTACCCTTGAGTGCTTCGATCGACCTCCTGACAACATCGAGCCCTACACCCCTGCCGCTGATATCGGTGATCTTGTCAGCGGTCGAGAAGCCGGGCTGGAAGAGGAGTTCAATTGCCTGATCGTCAGTCAGCAGATCAGCCCCATCCTGGGTGACAAATCCTTTCTCAACCGCTTTTTTCTTAATTTTTTCAACATTGATGCCGGCACCGTCGTCGATGATCTCGATGATGACGTTATCCCGGTCCCGGTGCGCAGCCAGTTTGACAAACCCTTTCCGGGGTTTTCCAGCCGTTTCCCGGGCTTCGGGTGATTCAATGCCGTGGTTAACCGAGTTCCTGATGAGGTGAAGGAGGGGGTCATTGAGCCCGTCCATCACGCTTCGATCCAGCTCGGTTTCCCCGCCCTCCATAACAAACTCGACTTCCTTGCTGTCATACTGCGCTACATCCCGGACAACCCGCGGAAGGCGGTTGAAGATGTGGTTTAACGGGATCATCCGGATATTCATCATCAGGTTCTGGAGTTCCGAGACCGATCGGTCAACCATGCCGATAGCTTCGTCCATCTCCTTGATCCGGTGCTGCTCCGCGATCTGTTTGAGCCGTCCCCGGTTGATTACCAGGTCCTCGACCAGGTTCATGATGTGGTCCAGCGCCTGGATATCCACGCGGAGGTTCTTGATCTCCCGGCTCTTTTCGGCAGCGGATGCCTGTTTCTTTTCCGGTTCTGCCGGCTTCTTCTCCTGTTTTACTGCCAGGACCTCCGTAATCTCGACCGTTGCGATCTCCGAGCCCTGTGCGGCGGTGCGGAGCGCCTCCACCCCGGCTTCGCTGCTGATCCGGAGATCGACGGTGCCATCGAATTTGCCCTCATCGATATCGTCTTTTGAGGGGGTAATTGTGGTGATAGTCCCGAGGGCCTCCAGGTTGCCGATGGCGATCATTGCCCGGACATCCTTCATCATGCAGTCAGGGGAGACGACTATCCGGATAGCAAATTCGGGCACGCCATCGGGTGCAGATACAGATGACGATTCTGCATCTGTTTCGGCAGTGGGAGCCCGGTCGTTGATTTGTGCCGACTTCTTCGTATCCCCGGTCTTTCCTCCGCCAAGTTTCTCAAGCCATTCTTTGAGGGACTGGACCTGGTCGTCCGGGTTGAGCGAGGAAGAATCGCCACCTCCTTCAACATCGTCGATCATCTGCTCCAGCATATCGGAACAGGCAAGAAGGAGGTTTCCGAGGTCCTGGGTCATTTCCGCAGAGCCGCTCCGGATCAGCTGGAAGATATCCTCCATTGCATGGCAGAGGCGTTCCATATCGGCAAATCCCATGGATGCAGATGCCCCTTTCAGGGTATGGATAGACCGGAAAATTTCGTCAATTGCGTCCTGGTTTGATTCCCTCTCAAGGAGGAGAAGGTTCTTTACCATATTTTCGTGGTTTTCACGGGACTCCGCTACAAAGAGCCCGCGATACGCCTCAAATTCAGACATTGGCAGCCTCCATCTGGTATACCAGCCGTTCTATCTCGGGGGCGAGTTTTGCAAGCGGCAGCACTTTATCGACAGCATTTTTCTGGATTGCAGATCGCGCCATACCATACACCAGGCAGTCTTTCTCATCGCAGAGCAGACTTGTTCCCCCCGCCTCCTTGATGGCCAATGCACCGGCGCCGGCATCGTTCCCCATACCACTCAGGATTACTGACACGATATTCTTCCCATAGACTTTAGCCGCCGATTCAAAGGTTTTGTCAACAGCAGGCCTCACGCCGTGGAGGGGTGCCGTATTCGAATGGATGATCTTTCCCAGTCGTGTCTTGTTCGCATCCATATCATTGCTGATAATTGTGTGCACACCAGCTTTTGAAAGGAGGATCTTTCCATTCTCGACCACATCCCCGTTCTCCGTCTCTTTCACCGGCAGGGAAGCGATCCGGTTGAACCGTTCTGCAAGCGCTGCAGTAAAGCCGATGGGCATGTGCTGGGTGACAACGATGCCGGCAGGGAGATCCTGGGGAATGGCAGCGAGCAGGGTATCGAGCATCGGGGGTCCTCCCGCAGAAGATCCAATCAGGACGACACGTGATGCAGGCCCGGTGGTGGAGGAGGCCTTGTGCACCGCTGGTAACGCTGGAAGGGTAACGAGATGTTTCAGTTTCGTGACCAGTTCGTCACCGATCACCCGGACATGTGGAATGTCTTTGGGTTTGAGCATAAAATCATCTGCCCCAAGACGGATGGCACGGGTCGTCATTTCTGCACCTTCGGAAGTGAGCGTGCTGAGCATCAGGATTTTTGGACGCTTGCGCTGCTTTTTGAGTTCCTCAAGCACCTGGATACCGTTCATTTTCGGCATTTCAATATCAAGTGTCACAAGATCCGGCTCAAGGCTCTGTATCTTCTCCAGGGCGTCCAGGCCATTGGATGCGGTTCCCACTACCTCAATGGTCGGATCCTTTGTCACCATATCCCGGATGACCGTGCGCATGAACACGGAATCATCAACGATGAGCAGTTTCACCATATTGTCAGGATGCCAGGACGTTCTTGACCTCTTCCAGCACTTTGGGTGCCTGGAAGGGTTTTACGATGTATCCTTTTGCACCGCTCTTGATGGCAAGTTTCACCATCTGTTCCTGTCCCACGGCAGTGCACATGACAACGCGGGCATTAGGATCAAGTGCCTTGATCCCTTTGAGCGCTTCAATGCCGTTCATTTTTGGCATCACGACGTCCATGGTTACGAGATCCGGTTTCAGTTCCTTGTATTTTGCAACGGCCTCTTCCCCATCCCCTGCTTCGCCGGCGATGGTATGCCCACCGGAGAACAGGATATTTTTAAGAAGGGTTCTCATAAAGAGGGTATCATCCACGATCAGAATCTTTCCCATTGACGATCAAATATCTGATTAAGAGATCATTACATAAAACAGTATGGGAGCAACGAAAAAAGAAAAAAATCAGTTTGTCTGGGATTTTGTTGCATCGGAGATATATCGGACGCCTTTTGTTGTCAGCTGGACTTCCCGGCGTATTGTTACTACTTCTGCAAGGCCCAGTTTTAAGATTTTGTCATAAATGGCATCCAGTTGTTTGTGGGGGATGTTGAGCATGTTTTCGATAGCGTGAGAGTCCATCCCGGAGTAGATGAGCATGGCCACCTGCTGGCCGACACCATCGAGTTCGGTGCCTTTCATATCCATGCTCTTTGTCGTCTCTTTTAAGAAGTTATACAGGACCTGGAGCGTGGAAAGCGGGCAGAGGACCATGCTTGAGACAACTTCGCCGGATTCAAGGTGATCGATCCTGACGACATCTGTTGGTTTTCCCTGGACTTCCCGCTTGGTCAGTTCTATGGCAGCAACTTCAGTAACCGGGACGCAGATCTGCTTTGCGGCACCAACGAACCAGATCCCGGAGTGAACAACGACAACGCTTCCTTTCTCCCACTGAGCTTCTTTAACCATCACCCCGCCCCGGATAGCCGGTGACATGAAATAGGCCATCAGGCGGTAAGCGTTACAGGAGCCCAGGATCAGCTTCTTCAGGATAGCCAGGACTTTGTCAACAGAGAGAATTTTGGCAATAATTTCGGTGTCCGTCTTGGCGGTAACGATCAGGATGTTCTTTTTCTCTGCGACATCAACGACAGTCTTGTAGAGGATCTCTTTGTTCACCGGCGCCGGGATGACGATACGGTCTTCAGCAATGCCGAGCTTGACGACAACCCAGGTATTATTGTGTTCAACTTTTGCCGGGACTTCTTTCATGGGGACCTCGCTGTCAGAATACAGCTTTAGAATTACCTTATACGTTTACTGCTGTTCTGGCGTTTATTTTATTCCATCATGTGCCGTTTTATCCTTGTCTTTCTTTACAGGAGCGGTGCTGATCTGGTCGAACATACCCTTGAGTTCGTCCTCAATCTGGCTGGCCGGTGCCTTGAAGTCTTTTAACTCTCTGAGGAGACTGATATCCTTCTCTTTCTTCACGGTCTTGACATCGGAAGCTATGGAGCTGAGGAGATCCTCATCGGTGCCGCCAGCGCCACCGGCAAACGATGCCATGTCGGACTGTACACCAATCTGGTCTTCCGTAAACATGTCTGCCCCGGCTGGTGCGTCGGATGCTATCCATGCAGTCTTGACAGGTTCGGAAGCCGCGGCAGGCGCTGCGGCGGGGGCAGGTCCGGCACCTGTTCCGGACGGAGCAGCCTCGTCCTGATCTGCATCTGCGGGAGCTGCCCCGGCTCCTGTATCATCATCAATATCGATATCATCTAAGCTGAGACTGTCAAGATCGCCAAATTCGGCATCGAGCCCCCCGCTTCCTTCAAGCCCGCTGAATTCATCAAGTGAACTGGCAGCATCGCCGGAAACGCCCGCTTCGTCTGTTGATGGCAGAGAGAGTTCCGGCACCGGGAGATCGGGGGCGGATCCGCTGATGGGTCCTTCCGGTGTGATCTCATCGGGCATCTGTGGCGGGGAGTCATCGTCAAGGCCTTCTAAAAGCCCGGCATCGAATTCATCACTTGACAGGGAGAGAAGGGAGTCATCATCAGAATCCGCAGGCAGACCCCCACCACTTCCTGGTGACGGAAGGGAAGCGCTGCCTGCAGCAGCTTGTTGCATTGCCTGGGCTGGTGCAGATGGTGCAGGCACTTTCTCGCTCACGGTCCTGTCAAGCATCTTGTTGATGTCTTCCACTTTCCGTCCTCGTTTGCTCCTCTCTTTGAGAACGGTGCCAAGAGACCCGAACGAAGAAAAGGCCGATTTAATCCGGGACCCGAAACCTCCGGTTTTTTCCGAGGTCTTCTTCACGTCAGCCTTCGCAGGCTTTGCTGGAGCGGCAGCCTTGGCTGGTACTTTCTGGCCCTTGGCCGGACCGGATTTTTCGAAGAACTTCATCTCGTCCAGGCGTTTGAGGAACCCGGACTTTCCGGCTAGTTTAGTCCGGACCTCATCAACTGTCACCACCCCGATCAGGAATGGCAGGACTACGACGAGGACAATCATCATGAACAGGAGCTGGATAAGGGTTACGTCAAAGAAGATGAGGATAAGCCCGAAGGTAAGGATGGTACAGAGCATTACAATTCTGCGGACACTCTCCTTCATTTCAGACACCCGCTGCCACGGATCCGGAAGCAGCCCCTTGTGAAGCCATTGCTGCGAGCCCCTCGGGACTGAAGAACATTCCCACAAATATCGGGCCTACCAGCAGCACCAGGCCAGTGATAGTACAGAATATGGCGCCATAGAAATAAAACATATACCGATCCCCGCCCCCAACAAACCGTGCAGCAAAGATATTGGAAAGCGTGATAATGGTCAGGGAGATTACGACAAATGCCCCCATTTCCGCTTCGGGGAAATTGGTGAACATGCTCATTCCCCCCATTGATGAACTGAGTGAGGCACCGGCAGTTCCCCCGGCTGCTGCCTGCTCCTGGGAGAATTTTTCCATCATGTCACCCACCGATCCCGTTAGCACGACCATGATGCGGTACAGTGCGACAAATATCCCGGCCATGGCAGCATGCATTGCAATGAGCAGGATCAGGAAACTACGGGCGTGCATATCCTTCTTCTCCCGGAGAAGTGTCTGTTCCAGCATGGATGCCCCGACAATGGACCCGATGCTGTCCGGGGGACCGCCCAGTACGATCGTATCGAGGTAGATATTGAGATACTTGTAGATGAGGTTGCTCCCGGACTCCCCGATGAATTTGTCCCAGATCTGTTTGTCGTCAAGACCAAGGTTCATCTTGGAATAAACCGAGTTCACCAGGGGTTCAAGAGCTGTGAGGGATTTCTTGTCAATGGTGTTGAGTGCATGAACTGCGGTCGTTCCCTGCCCCCCCATGACGGCTCCCAGGCTCCGGATGAATGTGGAAAAATCATTATCCCGCATGGTGATGTTGCTGTCATCGATATACCCGATAATGCCCAAGGGAGCAAGCAGGATCCCGATGAGAATATAGATCATGGCGCCGCTTGCCCCGACAAGCGAGAGAAGGATGACCGCAACAACGGCAATCGGGATGATGATCCGTTCCATGGCATGGATTGTCTGCTGCTCCTTGGACTGGTGTACGGCAAGGCCATGCGCCTTGGGATCATCAGGGACCGAGGTGTACATCAGGAAATTCCCTCCAACGCCGATAGCAAGGATGATGCCGTATCCTGTATACAGCGTTGTCTCGAGGCCCGTGGGATTATAGATAGCGATCGAGATCATGAGGGTGACACAGATGACGGTGCCTGAAAGGAGCATGGCAATGTAGGCATCTCCCCATTTCTGGACCATCTCAAGCCCTGCTTCTACCTGGCTGCGGTACACGCTCCGTACCGTTGACAATTCGTTCTTTAAGAAATCGTCATCAGGTACACCGGATTCGATAGCATTGGCGTACCGGTTGAGCATGCTCTGGAGCATAGGATTCTTGATTCTTTCGGCCTGGATGCTGAGGGCCTCGGAGTAACTGTAACTCCATTTTTTCACGAACATGTCCACTTTGGCAATGTATTTTGCCGAGATGTACTCTTTCCGGTTGGAGGCAAAGGTGAAGATCTCGGGCCGGGATGCATCAGCAAGGGCAAGGGAGGCCATGTACGTATTCATGAAGAGCAGGTCGGCACTCATCTTCTTGTCTTCGGTGATCTGGGATGCCCTTTCCTTGATCCCCTCAATTACATTTGCAAACGGGACCTGCTTTGTGCCCTTGACGTCATCCGGGCTCAAACCAGCCTCGGGATCAGCCATTTCAGGCACCGATTGTCAGGAGTCCCTGCTTCTTGATCTTCGTCATCATGTGGAACAGGTCCCAGAACTTGACATACCCCGCTTTGTGGAGGCGCTCCAGGATCTTTGCGCGTTTCTCGACTTCCTGGTAGATCTCGGCTTTCCTGCTGTCCGGGATACCGAGCATGGTTGCAATCTTGTTCTCCAGTAAAAAGGAACTGCCCTTGCCAGACCAGACGAACGTATCCGAGACTGGCTCCCAGGTAAACATCTGGACGAAGGTGAACCCCTGCGTCTCGGGATTATACCCCACCAGCTCATTGATGCTGATCATACGGCGCACAAGGTTGCCATCGGGACGTTTAACTGCGCTCTGGATAACGACGAGGTTGAGGTTGTCCACGTAAGTCTTCGGGATATTAATGGGATCTCCGCAGAGACGCTGGATCAGTTTCTCGACGGACGCAGCGTGGAACGTGCTCATCACCGGGTGGCCTGTCTGCATGGCACCAAATGCGACTGCCCCTTCGACACCACGAATCTCACCGACAAGGATCTGATTGGGACGCTGACGGAGGGCAGCCTTCAGCAGATCGAACATGGAGACTTCACCGCTTGCCCCACCGCCTTCGCCTTTCCCTTTTGCCAGTGCCACCTCGCGGATCCAGTTACGGTGGGGCACGTTCAATTCCGGCGTGTCTTCGATAGTGACGATCTTGTTCTCCGGGGGGATGAAGGCGGTTATCGCGTTCAGAAGCGTTGTCTTTCCACTGGCTGTCTCACCCGAAACGAAAAGAGACATCCCGTATTCGACACAGATCCAGAGGTATGCTGCCGAGATGTAATCAATACCCCCGCTTTCGACGATATTGAGGATCGAGAGCGGTACCTCGTTCACTTTACGGATGGTGAAGTTGCTCCCGTGCCGGGAAATGGCGGTACCGTACACAATGTTGATACGGGAGCCATCCAGCAGGGTGGCGTCGATAACCGGGTTGCGGTACGTGATCGGGCGCTTGATCCGCTCCGCCATCTTTACGACAAACTCGTCCAGTTCGCTCGAAATCTTGAATTCGATGACGGATTTTAAGCCTTTGAAGATCTTGTGCTCGATAAAGATCGGGCCGACGCCATCACACGAGATATCTTCGATATAGGAGTCAGAAAGGAAGGGTTTTAAGACCCCCATGTCGATCTTGTCCCGGACCAGAAGGTATTCGATGGCACGGTACTCCTGGTCGGTGAGGATAACTTTCCCGTCAGGAGTTGTGGGGACCTGAAACTTCTTTTTTACCTTGCTCATCTTGTCCTTTGCGGAAAAATCGGTGTTGAGGAATGTGGTGAGCTTTGACTTGAGATCCTGTTGTCCGGCGCCGGATCCGACAAGCTGGGCAATATCCATATTTTTCGGTTTGATGACCGCAACATTAGCGAGCATCTTCTTGATGACTTCCGCCCGCTCTTTGTCGCTGATGGGATCTTCCTCGAGTCCGTCGATAAGATCGATGAGTTTTGTCTCGATGGCCGGCATCATCTGGCTGACACTGTGCAGGAACGAGGGTTCGATCGGGATATAGTAGTTCCTGACATCGTCCGGGTCGGGAAGGATATGGACAAACGTGGTTTCGTTGACCGGGTAGATGATATTCGGGCTTTTCATTGTTCGGAGATCTTTTTTCAGCTCGGACAGGAAGAGCGGGATTCCGTACGTATTCACCGGAAATGTGTGGAGATATTCAAGAAGGTGGGGACTTTGCTTCACGTACTCCTTGGCATTAGCCGGGAGCATCTTGTAGAGTGCGCTGGATTCGATGTCCCGGTAAAAGTCGATGGTCGTGTCAACCTTTTCCGGTTTGAACGGTAGGTTGACTGCAATGGAGAGCGTGCCCATATCAGACCTTCGCGAAACTCATCGGGATAACCTTCATCCCGTACCCCGGGTGGACCTCGAAACTTACAAGGTTTCCGGTGGTCTTTCGTGCGCCACGGACCTTGATGACCTCCATCACCATGACATACTTGTCGCCAACGAGGGCCTTCTTCATGTTCAGGTGGGCATCGCAGATCGACCGGATTCGTACGAGGGTGTCTTCTTCGAAGGCATAGGTATGAAGCGTGACAAGGATGGTTTTCCCATGGTCAACCAGCGACTTGCAGTTAGTAAAGAATGTAAGAATGGTATCTGTCTGGGCATATTCGGTGAACAGGGTAAGGGAATCAACAATGATGACCTGGGATTTGCTCTGCTGGATGTGGGTGATGAGGTGGGCGAGGATCCCATCCATCTCTTCTTTCTTCCACTCAAATCCGACCACGTGGAGAGGGAATACCTTGAGATAGCCCCAGGCAAAATATTCGGAGATATCAAGACTCATGGACTCCATCTGCTTGATGAAGCTCTTGCTGGTGTTTTCCGTAGTAAACAGGTCAACGGAAAGTCCCTGTTTCATGGCACCCCAGATGATTTGCTGGGTGAGGACGCTCTTCCCGGTATCGTTCTCTCCTTCAATGAGGGTCAGGGATTCGAGGGGAAGACCATCAGCGATCTTCTTGTCGAGCTCGCTGTTACCGGTGGAGATAATCTGCCGGTCCTCGCCTCCCATCAGATCGGAAATGGATGCCATGATGACTATGCCTCTTGTATTATGGAATAATCTTTTCCGCAGATACTCCGTTAGGTGTAATTATCCTGATGTTATGGGGTTTATCCCCTTCGTATAGGATCGCAACTCCGTGCATGGTCACACCGGGGTCCAGCTGATTGGCATGAACGATATCATTTTCAAATGAAGTTTCAAACCATGTTTCTTCTGCAGAGGTTTTCGCAGCATCATATCTGTAGTGCATGTAATCATTATTCGTTGAATTAAATGAGAAAACATCAATTTTCGCTAACCCAGATATGGTTTCATCACCATCGTTGGTAATGCTGAAAGTGATCGCTGTGTCGTTACTTGATGCAACATCAATGGTGATGTGAGTCCTGAGTCGCATTTCCTGGAGTTGAGTCATATCCTTCTGTGCAGCAACAACGGTCTCAGCTGTTGATAATGTGCCTCCGACAAGCAGGTATGCAACGATTACAAGGAGGAGAACCCCGACGGCCGATCCGATTATCTCTGCAACAGCCATGTAAGATCAGCTCGCGGCATTGAATTCAATGGAACGATAGACTCCACTGGGAAGGGTGAATTGGAAAAAAACTTGTCCTTCAGTCATTGTGGGGATATCTGTGTATGCTGTAACAAGAACCGTCTCGCCCGGATCCCAGTACCCGTTGTTGTTGGTATCATATTTTTGCTCAATCCAGGTGTTATCTCCAATCCCGGATGATGCCCACGTAAGGCGACTGAAATCACCCACTTTACCACAGAAAACATCAGACCGATTGGTGAAGTCAGCTATTGATATCCGGGAACTGCCGACATTTTTCAGCCAGACCTTTGCATATCCTACAGGGGGAGCCCCAGGGGTAGCGGTATATGTCACGATCTTAAAATCCGTCCGGAGCCGTTCGTCCGATTCATGGGTGGCAGATGAGAATGTCCCGGCCATATTGTAAACAACCGGAAAGACCGCATTGACCAGTACACCCGCGGCTATGACTGCAGTAATCAGGAACATGGCGGTTGTGAACGTCTCAGCCGACATTGATTATATCCTGTCCGGAAGGTTCATCCACTCTTCATCTTTTTCCCGGTCTTTTGAGGATGCCTTTTTATCGGATACCGGGATACTGGACAGATCGATCCTGTCTTCGCTTTTCCTTCTGGTTGCAGCTGGAGCATCATGGCGCTGCTCCATCATGACTTCTATCATGTCCCGGTCAAGGGATGTATCATTGGGGGTAAGGATCCGGTTGAGGGCATAGAGTTCGGAAACGAACTCGTCCGGTCCGACTTCGTGCTCCTCGCCAAGGTTGGCCGGCATCAGGCGGGAGATCTCGCGGATCTCATCGGCTGACTCCCGCGATATGTATCCCATGACACGGTAGGACTCGAGCATGATCTCAAGCCGATCATGCCCGAACTTCTTGACCGAGTTGTGCGTCCACTTAAAGAGTTTGTACACTTTCTGGAGCCGGAGTTTTTCATTGGCGGCAACCTGTGCTGACGCAGAACCTGTTGGTTTATGGGGGGCCCCTACCTGGGAACGCAGCAGGGCAAGCATCTGTTCGTCAAGCGCTTTTTTCTCTTCGGTGCCTGCGTGATCAGAATCCGATTTTATGGTGCCCTCTTTTTTCTTTCTCTCGGCTTCTTCCTTTGACTTTTCGGCTTCGATCTTTGATTGGTTCGCATCCATCTCAGATTCGCGGGCATCCAGCGCTGCTTCGCGGGCTTCTAGGGCAGACTTCTTTGCATCTTCGACATCAGTACTGCCTTCAGCGGGCGCTCCTGCACCTTGGGCTCCGCTTGAACTGGCAACTATAGTAAAGGGATTTTCCATCTCGTTCATCCGCTCACGGATGTCCATTAAGAGGCGCTTGATGGATGTCTTGATCAGGTCGACCTCGCGTTCGAGGTTCTGGAGCTTGACTTCCGGATCGTCCTCGGAGGCAGCAGTGATGATGTGGTCTACCTGGGACTGATTAACCGCCATAGAATATCTAATCGTTATATTAGATTGGTAATTAATAAATATTCTCTCTTGAACAAGGGCATTTGTTGGAGAATCAGGTTATTTACGAAAAGATCCTTGGGTATTATGATGGAACATCTATCAAGAAGATAATCCAATGTTTTGATTCTGTCGATTTGAGTTGTGGAATAAAAAAAAGGATTAATAGATTGCCTGAACCGGAGTGAATGCACCGGGCAGTGTCCTCGTTATGGGGAGTACTGCACCGACTGCAGGCTGTAAGTTCACGGTGATCTTTGTGTTGACCGAAGCGGAGTCCGGCGTCTGGATGGAAAGAACCCAGATTTCGTTAGGTTCAAGAAGGGTGTTAGCATCGCCGACAGTATTGATTCTCTGTGATACACACCACCGCTGATCTGCCTCTGCAGTTACAGCGGTTTCCAGCACTGTATTACAATCTGTGATACCACCAGCGTTAGTGAGAATGTTTGCATTCCTGCCACCATTGTTGTCGGAATAGGAGATAACCATCTGTGTCAGATCCATCGCAGTACCGCCAGCAGTAAGGGCAACGCTGACATTGACATAATTAATCTGATCGGGGTGCGTAGCTGTTTCCACGATGCCCATCACATTACCAACAATCTCAAGACTGGAACTTGCTTGCGCAACTCCAGTATGAACCGTTGCCTGAGCAGTCTGGGTGGTGAAGAATCCTGCACCCAGAACCACATACGAGAACACCGCAGCTACGACAACGAACGCAATCAAGACGATTGCGGCTTCAAGACCGGTGAATGCGTCTTCAGAGTAAATGTTTTTCATCTTCATTCCTCCTTTCAATAGACCTCATACCAGATATCGTTGTTCAGTGCTGCAGGCAGGGTTCTGGTGATAGGCAGGGACGAACCGATTGGCGGTTTTACTTCAACGGTAACCTTATCATTTACGGTCATGGTACCGCTGGTGAATCCCATAGCGCCAGTATCGAGATCAATAAGGACCATTTCACGTGGTTCAAGAAGATTTCCTGAAGATATTGTCTTCAGCCATGTTGCTAATACCTGAGGGTCTGTTCCCTGGACTGTGTATACCATATCAGGTGTACTGACTGTGTATCCAATCTTGGAAACATCAACCGCATTTCCACCCGCTGCCAGCTGCAGGTAGAATGTGATGTTGCTGACTGAGTCTGCATCATTAGCCTGCACCATAACCGGTCCCGATAGTTCAACAGCGGATGTAGCCTGGCTGACACCCGTGTGCACGGTCTCCTGCGCCTTCTGGGTTGTAAAGAACCCGGCGCCTAATACCACATAAGAGAATACCGCCGCGACCACAACGAATGCGATCAGCACAATCGCTGCTTCAAGGCCGGTGAATCCCTCGTCATTTTGTTCTAAGGATTTCATGTTTCACCTTCGTTTCATTCGGACACTGGGGTAAACCAGAGTCCATGTTTGATAAAACGTTTTAATAGTATAAATAGTTTTTTCGTTTGCCGGATCTCGTTTTTCTTAATTTATGATTTTTTTGGAAGCAATTGGGTGCGAATTCTTGCCCTTCATCCGTCTTATCCCGGTCATCAGGTTATGCGTCACTATTAAGGTATGAACCAATACTGACGAAATAGATGGAACCATTTTCTCCACATCATCAAATCATTCATGAAATTATTATTGCAGGAAACAGACATTTTTCCTTTTGCAGTATGTACAGTACAATAAAATATGTAATGGTCTACAAGAAATAAAACGGTAAACAAATCAAACCGGCTGGTATCCGTGGATAAAAAAGACGTACTCTATCTTGTTGCCGCGCTGGCACTTGTGCTGGTCATAGCACTGGTAATCAAACCTGTTGTTACCGGTCAACCCCTTGAAACAGGTATTCCTTTGCCTGTCAAGACCCTTGAAATTACAACCATGCCCGAACATATGCCCCCACTGGTGACACCCGTTAAAATTAGTTCGGCGACTACCCTGCCAACATCGACACCTACACCCCTGCCAACATGGAACCCGGGAGCAGTACAGACTGTTGTGTTTGTTGATCCCTCAAAATATGGACTAACCACTAATGATTCAGAGCTGAGGGGAACGCGGATTGACGCATCATCCCGCAACACCAGTATGACAACCTTTGCCACCCTTGGTTCTTCACAAGGGGCCAGTGGAACTACAAACATCATGTTTATACCGTTCCCGTACTGGGAACTGGAATATACACTCGAGCCTGCAACGAGACTTACCCAGAGTAAATTTGAAATTACTCCAACAGGAGGTTCTGGCATTGCACACAGCGGTATCGAAGGCTCGTACTCAACAGTTAAACCCGAATTTACGATCCAGGTCATGGATGGCGATGATCCCAATCGTATTGTCAGGACAATCACCCCTCCCGGGGGAATAGACCTTGATTTGTGGCTTGGAAATGAGCCCGAAGGCGGTGAATATCCGACCCGGACCAGCAGATATGCATCACAAGTTACTCCCGATGTGACTCCGGTCGATCCCCGCCCGTGGACAGAGAAATTCTACGAGGGGCAGCGCAATTATTATTTCATTTTCACTGCTAAAGGACTGACCTCGTATTCCATGAAAATTAATGTTCCGACACGGTATATCGGCCAGTATTGATTCGTTCTTAGTAAAAATTCAGAATAAACATATCCGTAAGCTGATAGCTCTATATTCAGCAATATGTGGAAGTTGAAGAATAGATATATTGAAAATGTCTTTAAAAAGAGTTAATCGAATTTTTTCTTGCCCATCGATTCAATATACATGTACTCTTTTCCCACTTCGATGGTTCCCATCTTGTCTTCCGGAATGGGGATCTCGAAATTGGTGAAGTCCTTCATGTCCATGAGCTGGGCTGTATTCCCCGCTATCGAGAGGACCTGGCCGCTTTTCCTCTCGACAACTGGCACATAGGTCTTGGCCGATACCGGTGATACGATCGACCGTTTGACCCCGTCATAAATTCCTACGGCATCGATACGTGCCTTTGCTGCACCGTGTTTTCCGGGCTTTGATGTTGCGATCCCGACGACCTTGCAGGGTTCCTCATCAATAACGATATACCTGCCTTCCTTGATCTTTCCAATTTCCGTCTGTTCCTTCATTGTTCACTCCTGATTATCCGCTGTAATAGTAAACGCGCTATTATTTTATCTCTGTTGCATTACATAAATACAGCGCAGGATTCAGGAGTTTTACGAATCGTCCTTATATGAACAATGATTTTTTCTCTGCATGCAGCCAGATGGCAGGACTGGTTGAATCAAGTATCGGCAGTCTTGTCTGTACTCGTGAGGGAGGACGAACCGTCCGGATGGGCGCGGACGGGACGCCAACAAAGCTGATTGACCAGGTTGCCGAGGACTGTATTATAGAATATCTTAAGAATAATCCGATATGTTCACTTCTTATCAGTGAAGAGGCCGGCAAAGTAACCTTCGATGGCCCGGAGGGAACCCTGTTTCTTGACCCCGTTGACGGAACCTTCAATGCCGTTGCAGGTATCCCCTTTTACGCATTATCCCTTGCTTATGCAAAGGAGGGGATTGTCCAGAAAGCGTACGTCCGTAATCTTTCGAGTGGTGAAACATTTACTGCTGAGAAAGGTAAGTTCGCGCAGTGCAATGGCAGAGACATCCGGGTTTCGACCGTAACCAACCTCGATGAATGTGCCCTGAGCGTGTACGGCAGGAAGTTTGATCCCTCCCGCGTGATCCACCTTGGCCAGAAGATCCGGCGCTGGCGCCTGCTCGGGGCATCAGCGCTCGAACTCTGTTATGTCGGGTGCGGGAGAATAGATGGGTTCATCGACCTGCGCGGGACACTGCGGGTGACCGATGCAGCTGCTGGCATGCTGGTGTGCAGCGAAGCCGGGGGGAAAGTGTCTGATATGGATGGCAGGAAACTCTCCTTCCCCGATGAAGTTACAGTGGGACGGTGCATTGTTGCGACGAACGGTGTCCTGCACCATAAAGTGATTGAGTACCTGAGGTAAAAACAATGAAAGCCGTGATCGTTTCCCGCATTGACAATGCTGAAGCTCTTGCATTTGCACGCAGCATACGGGAAACACTCTCCGGTGCGGGCTGTCCGGCAGAGTTCGATCACGATACTGCAATCGCAGCAGGGGAAGCCGGGCCCCGCCTTGCCGATGCGGATGCGGATGTTGTCATTGTCATCGGAGGGGATGGCACAATCCTCCGGACCATCCAGCAGCTCGGCCGCCCGGTTCCTGTTCTTGGTATCAACTGGGGCGAGGTGGGATTCCTGGCAGATCTCGAGCCGGCCGATGCCCCGGTATTCCTCCGCAGTCTTGTCCATGGATTTACCATCGAGGAACGCATGCGGATCTCTCTCGCAAAAGAGGGTGTACCGCTTGGGATCGCTTTAAACGAAGCCCTGATTGTCACGACACGTCCTGCAAAGATGCTGCGCTTCTCTATCATTATTGATGGTATCGTGGCAGAGCAGTTCCGGGCGGATGGACTTTTAGTCAGTACACCAACCGGCTCTACTGCATATGCCATGAGTGCCGGCGGCCCGATTGTCGATCCGCGAATCCAGGGATTCCTCCTTGTTCCGCTGGCGCCCTATATGCTCTCGTCACGACCACACCTCATCAGCGAGGGAAGGCGGCTTGAGATCAGGCTCGAGAGTGCCAAGCCGGCCAAGCTGGTCCTTGACGGTCAGCAGACGATTGATCTCGGCACGTCCAGCCTGCTCCACGTTGAGAGATCCCCGGTTCCGGCACAATTTGTCGACGTCAGGCGTAACTTTTTCGAGAAAGTGGATAAAAAACTCCGCAATCTCTGAATTCTCCCTGCTGTAATTAAAATAAAGACTTATCTTTTGCTGCGATCTACTACTGGGAAGGTGGAACAGTTGCAGGTCTCCATGAAACTCGAGATGAAGGATTCGCCAGGACAGCTGGTTGCAGCTTTAAAACCAATTTCTGATGTTGGCGGCAACATCATCGCCGTCATCCACCAGCGAGATCCGGACCAGGACACCCGGACATTGAATGTCCAGATCGTCCTCGAGTTGCCCGAGGGCCGGCTGGAGAACCTCACTGCCATCCTGAAAGGACAGGGCGTCCACATCCAGCGCATTGACCGGGAGCGCCTCCTGTACAAGCGCACAGTCATCATCATCGGCCACCTGATGCATACTGACCTCTCGGACACGGTCGGCCGGATCGATTCCACCGGCTTTGCAGAAGTGAGCGAACTCTCGATGAACATGCCTGCGGTCAACGAGCGATCGTCATCGCGCATTACCATCAAGGCCCTCAGTAAGAACGATATGGAGTCTGCACTGGCAATCCTCCGGAAGGTGTCGGAGCAGAAGAACCTGCTGATGATCGAGCCGCTGGAGGAGATAGCATGAAAGTCGCGCTTGTCGGACTCGGGTCTGTCGGCCGTGGCGTGGCCGAGATGATCGCAAAGAAAGATCTCGGGCTCACCATCACCGGAATCGCAGATTCAAAGAGCGGTCTCATCAATAATGCGGGTATCGATATTGTAGCGGTTCTTGCCACCAAGAAAAAAACCGGAACCTGCGGATCACCCGGGGTCACGGCAGCAGATGTTATCGCAAAGGCGGAATACGATGCTCTGATAGAAGTAACCCCGACCAATGCCCTCTCCGGCGAACCCGCAACAGGATATATCCGGGCTGCGCTGAACCGGAAAAAACATGTAGTTACATCAAACAAGGGGCCGGTTGCGTTGTACTATAATGAACTCAAAGAACTCGCGAGAAAGAATGGTGTGGAGTTCCGGTACGAGGCAACGGTTGCCGGCGCAATCCCGATCATGCACGTGCTTGAGCACGGCCTTACCGGAAATGAGATCCTTGCCATCTATGGTGTCCTGAACGGCACCTGCAACTTCATCCTCACCCGGATGGCGGACGAGGGGCTCACCTACGAACAGGCGCTTCTGGAAGCCCGTGAACTGGGGTACGCGGAAGCCGATCCCACCTATGATGTCCAGGGAATCGATGCAGCCATCAAGCTCGTGATCCTCGCAAATACAATCTGGAGAAATGGGAAAAAACTCGAAGATGTAGACCGCACAGGAATAGACCTCCTGACAGCGGACGCGCTCCGGCTCGCCGATGAACAGGGATGCACGATCCGGCTTATCGCGGAGGCAATCCCCCGGAAGAACCTGCTCCGTGTCTCCCCCCGCATCCTGGAAAAGAACCACCCGCTTGTTACGCAGGGAACGCTCAATGCCCTCACGCTGGAAACGGATATGGCCAAGGAGATTACCCTGATTGGCCGGGGTGCAGGGTCAGTCGAGACGGCAAGTGCGATCATCGGCGACCTGCTCTTTATCCGGGATTGTCATGTCCAGTGTCCTTGAGCATCGCAGGGACTACCTGCGCCTGATGCGCCAGTTTACGCTTGACAAAGGGTATTTCACGGTAACGGATATCCAGAAATCCGCCGGTATCCCGAGGAGCACAGCGCAGGACTGGGTGACCCGGCTCCTCCGTGAGGGATGTGTCCTCCTCCGGGGCGAGAAACGCGGGAGGAGCCCGGCGCGGTATGCTGCCATCAGTGCTGTTCCCTCAAGTACCTGCCGGCGCATCTTCACGACGGTCGACAATAACTTTGTCGAGATTTATCATGACTGTATGAGCGGAGCCTGTGCTGCGTTCTGCGGGCACCACCACGCACTTGCCGGGGGGGTGCTTACCCGTGTTGAACGGGATGGCACGCTCCTCCGCGAATCCGGCCATCTCGGTTCATCAGAAATATCCATCGGTCTCTTCCCGAAGTCCGCTGTCGGTGTATGCGGGATTGAACGCAGGAACGACAGGATCGTGCAGCATATCCGGTGCATCGGCGGTCCTGCCTACTCCCTGTCTGATATGATGGGGCGGGCGGAAGGGGTGGTGCATGTCGAATCGCAGCACAACGGGCATCTTGTCGAGGGCAGGGTCTGCACGCAGGCCCTTATGAAAGTGACAATTGGCATTGACGATACCGACAGTCATGAGGGTGGGGCAACATTCGCGCTCGCCCTTGCTCTTTTAAATCATGTGAGCAGGATCAAAGGAGTCCTCCCGATCAGCCACCATGTAGCTATGCTCAACCCTGCCGTGTTCCGGAAGACCGCCGGCAACTCAGCGAGTTTTATCGAGGTTGCGGTGCAGCCCGGGCGGTATGCAACACTCTTAGAGAAGACGCAGAAATTCCTTTCTGATGAATCGTTGTCCGTGGAGTGGGGACTCGCCATCCGGAAGGGGCTTATCGTTCCTGAAGGTCTCCGGGAATATGGCCGGATGGTCCGGACCCGGGTAATCCCGCGGACGGTTGCAGAGGCAACCGCCGAGAGTTTCGGGATCCAGCTCATCGGCGGCGAAGGCGTAATCGGTGCACTCGGGGCTGTTGCTCTCACGGGCCTTTCCCACGATATCCTGCTGGACCCGATCCGGAACGATTTCTGATCCGTTACAATGACTCATTTTCTGAACGGGCCGGTAAAATATTCTGCAATAATCCGGCAGAGCCGGTTGCTTTCCGCAATGTACCGCGGGGTTTCGCGGGCAACAAGAGTTTTCTCGTAACAGGTCAGGTCCTGTGACCATTCCCGGACTATCTCACCAGTCATCTCAAGGTGGAACTGGAGCCCGAGTGCATTCTTCAGCGTAAAAGCCTGGTTTTTCACATTCTTTCCATATGCCAGAAGGCGACCGCCGTACGGGATCCCGAATGTCTCCCCATGGAGCTGGAAGACGTGGAATTGGTCAGGGAATGCGGAAAGTGGCCCGGTGTCCGCAGTTTCCGCACGATAGGCCGGATGCCATCCGGTCTCCGTAACGAAACGGTATACCGGGGCCCCGTATGCGGATGCGATCAACTGGGCGCCGAGACAGATCCCCAGCACATTCTGATGGTTTTTTACCGATTTCCGGATCAGTTCTTTCTCCTGAATGAGCCAGGGATACACATGCTCATCATTCACGCTCATCGGCCCGCCCATGAACAGGAGGTGGGTTGCGTGCAGATGCCGGGGGACTTCATTTGTCTCGTGGAGCGGGACATATTCAAAGGGAATATTCTGCTCCCGAAAAACGGTCTCGAAATACCCGGATGGCTCATTTGCGACATGCTGGAATATGGCGACCTTCAGGTCCATAGGGGATGTTCGTTTTACTGGTATGAAAATCTCCGGTATTTTCATCAGCTTTCTATGCTGCTTCGCATCATAACGCGCTCTGTTAAAAAGAAGTCAGAATGGATTCGTGGTTTTATGCCCATCGCTCACCAGAAAATTTCATATTAATAACCAGGAAAATCCCTGTCCATGGCGATACCCTGACATGGACCTGGAATCTTTTAAAAAACAGTCCGGATCAATTCCGGAAATGGGGAAAATTCCAGAAAAATTACGGTCTGTTTGGGAATCCATTTCATATTTCGATTGCTTTGCAAATGATTACCTATAAATACAAACACAAGAAATAACAAGATTATACAGTGTCATGCCTTGCATAAGGCATGTTCAAAAGGTGTTTGAACGTATGGCATTTACCAAGAATGATGAAGCAGTATCACCGGTCATTGGCGTTATCCTGATGGTCGCCATCACGGTGATCCTTGCGGCAGTTATCGCCGCGTTTGTGTTCGGCATGGCCGGGAATGTGCAGTCAACGAAGATTGTTCAGCTTACGGCAACAAAGGGTGCTGACGATTTAATTACCGTCACTAATATGGGTGGGCAGGACATTGCAACTCTTTCCGAGCTTCAAATCACTGTCGCAGGTACAGATCAAACTTGGACAGCTATTTCTCCCGCTGGACAAGCACATGGACCAACCACAATCGGTGCTTCTGCAACGGTACCTGGTGTTTCCGGAACTTCGGAACGAGTCATGATTGTTGGTAAGTTCAGTGACGGTGCCACACAGATCCTTCTGGATAAAACCTTATAATCTTCTTTTTTCGTATCGCTTCTCTATAACAGCGTTCCCACGTGGATTTCAAATGGTATTCTAAACGATAGAAAATCTATGATTTATAGATAAAATTTCTATCGTATTTCCGTCCTTCATTAAGACTTTTACTTTATATTTTACTCTCTCTAGCTTTCTCTCGCAAGTTTTCAATTTTTTTCACGAATCTACAGCTCATACTGGATATTTCATGGAACCCAGTACTTCACTAATTCTTCCTCCATGAATCCTGGCAGTGTTCGCTACCTGCCAAAAACCTGAACGAAAAATTACACCATTCTTACCATCGCAATCGATATCCGGCAAAAAATTTTCAATCACCCCATCATACCCGGGTCGATTTTTTTCAATCAACACTCGATTGCAATTGCCGGGCAATCCCGCCGGAGAACCAAAAATTTTGTAGCATGTACATGCATTTTGTAGGATAATTATCCGATTGTAGCCTCCATAACTAACACATCATGATCGCGATTGAAAATTTTTCAGCAGGGTCTGCTTGAAAAAAATGCTCTGAAAGACCGTACTTCAGACAATCTTTACGAAACCGGTGTGTCTGCAAATCATTCTCCGTTCAGGTTGGAATGCCAGCAACACACATGACCTCAGATCCACTTTAATCTTCAAAGAACCGGAACTCATCTTCATCAGTCGTTCTGGGACCATGGAGAAAACGGACCCGGAAAATCCATTGCAGAGACACCCGGATATTCCTGGGCAGGAACGAAAACGGTCAACAGGTACCGGATCACAACGGTTCTGGATAAGGTTTTAGCATCCATCTGGCTTTTTTGCCGCAGAGTGATCATATCCAGCGCCCGCTATCTGGTTATATCTTATACGTTTCTTTTGTTCGGACTAAAAAATAGAGAAGTACTGGAACCGGTTTTTCTTCAACATACCCAATGAATTACCCCAATGGCCATTATATGGCTCCGATTGTGAGGAATTACTTTTAAAAAAAGGCCAAGATGGAATTGATATACTAAGGATTTTGTTCTGAATCCGTTCGGACATTCATGGTAACAAAAAAATTCGTGAAACTGCACAGAAACAGTGCTGATAGTATCATAATAAAAATCCCTGCGGGTATGGAGATTCCGGCCGGCCCGGAAAAAAACAATCCATACTGAGCAACCAAAGATGCGAAATACAGGATGCAGGAACTGGCTATTCCCATTATGATGGATAGTAGTACGCGGTGAGATACCTCTTTTACTTGAATAAGGGACAAGAGCAAAGTACACAAAAGGATGAATGTTCCCGCCACCCAGAGGAGTACGGAAACGGCGCTTTTTCCCGAGTAAATCCCGCTGGTGATGTAACCAATCTCATAGGTAATCGGGATTAATGAAATTTCGCTCCCCATTATCTGGTACCGGTATACCGCACCTTGGATTCCCAGACCCAGATTGTCGCCAATAATAAAACACTGGAGCGGAAGGAAGAAAAAGAAGACCATGAGCGTAAGGGGATTAATCCATGTTCGCACTGGAGCCGCTTTCATTATCATTGGGTAAAAAGATGGGGAGATTACTGTTTCAATGTTCCTGTCTTTAGTCGTATCACTTATTACATGCGAATGATAACTCATAGATCACGAATCTCATGAATTGCATATCAAATCCGGAAAAAATCCCCGGACCTTTCAGAGTACATATCCTTGTTTTTATCCTTGCTTTTCTTGCGGCTCTGACGTTTGCCCATCCTGCGTTTTTCTTCAATGACGAATGGATCACGGGAAACCAGCTTGCCCAGCTGGCAGAAGGTCACCAGCCGATAATCAATGAAGGAAAATATGGGAGCTACAAAAATGGCACCCCGACAACGTATTTTGCTATACGAAATAATTACCTCGGGTATTCATTGTTGTTTCCCTTGGCATCACTGCCTGCCGCATGGCTGGTTTACCTGTTTGGCAATAATTTCATATTTTTCATCACCTATCTCTGGACATTCCTGATCCTTGCTCTCGCACTTTTCCTTAATTCAGCATTCCCAGAATATACGTGCGTTGGGAAAAGGCAATGGACCCCGGCTCTTTATGTCCTCGCGTTTGCCCTCTTTTTCCTGAATCTCCAGTTCTACCGGCCGTTCCCTCTTACAGGAACAGGTGCTTCACCGGAAATCATGGCAATTGTTTTGACAAACGTGCTGCTGTTCGCATTTCTAGCGGTGATTGTGTACGAGGTCTGCCGGGTAATCTTCCAAGACACTCACTATGCCATCTTCAGTACCATTACCGCTCTTTCTTGTTCCTCGTACTTCTTCTGGACAACCACCGGTAAGGATCATGTTCTGGTAGCCTTCCTGCTTTCCGTCATCCTGCTGATGGTCATACGATTCCTCTCAACGTATTCTCTTCCATCCTTTGCCGCGGGTTTTTTCTTTGCGGGTTTTCTCATCTGGGCCCGGCCGGAACTGGGTGTTTTTATCTGCATCGCATTGTGTGGTATCGCAGGATATTTCATTCTATCTTCAGAAAAGTGGGGATTATCGATGGAAAGCCGTATCCATCTCTTGGTGGTACCTTTGTTCATCTTGCTCGGGGCAATTCCGTTTTTTATCAATAATTACCTTGCCTCAAAAAATATCTTCATTCCGGCATTTGTCTTAACAAGGAATGGTGCATCGCTAATGGATGAAACCGCTCAAATCACCGGGAGTATTCCCGGGGATGCAACAAATACATTCTATTCGCTCCTGCAAACCAATGAACTGACCTCACTGACACCACTATCTTCATTCCCCCACGACCTTTTCAGTATCCTGTTTGCACCCCTATCCGGGAGCATGGGAGTAATACCCATTGTTCCGGTATTTTTCCTTGCGTTACTCATAATACCAGCAATCTGGAAGAAAAAACACGATCTGTTTTCCGAAAGAGAGCTACTGATTCTCGGTACTCTGGTTCTGGTCTCCATAGCGATATTCGGCGCATATATCAACAGAGCCTATGGTCTGAACACAGACCTGGGAATTTTACCGGATATCCGTTACCTTTCTCCCATCTACCTGCCGCTAACTCTCATCGGACTGATGGTCTTCAAAAAAGTACCCTGCATCGCAGATAAGCCATCAGAGCTTCTCAAAGGGATAGCGCTCGTATGGCTAGTTCTCATACCAATAAGTTTTTTCCTGATATTCCGGAATCAGCTCATCCTTCTTGAATTGAACAACGTTTTCTCGCTGGCAAATCACTGGTTTACCGCGGGCATTTTTATTGCTTCAGCCATCTTTCTCATCCTGTTCTATTATTTTGTGTGGGGTAACCGATCGAACAAATCTGACAAAATTATGAGAATTGTCTTTGTATTTCTCTGTGCCCTCCCTCTTGTATGGCAGATTGATGCATCGTTTATCTTTATCCTGTTAGTTCATGAAAACGGGGGGTATTTCTTCTGGCTTCCGATTCTCCTCAAGTTGTTCAATGTCGTGGCAATATAACCTACGATATGTGTTTTTATTTGAAAAAACCAGAGAGTTATTGAGAAAAGCAATGAATTATGCAATGAATAGTGTCAAAAAGATCTGTTTGGCATCAATTCAATAATCAAAATTTTTCTTTTTCCCGACGGCCACAACACACACAATCAGAGTATCCTGAAAAATACGGAAGATCGCCCGGTATTCCCCAATCCGCATACGGTAGCGGGGTTTGTCTCCGGGGCACCCTCTCACTTTTTTAACATCGTGGTGGCGAAAAGGATCAGTGGCAAAGTTTTCAAGTGCTATCTCTATCCTGATCCGGATCGTTTGTGGTAATACTGTGAATGCCTTCTCTGCGTGATGAGTAAAAACAACCCGGTAGACCATCAGTCACCTAAGGTGCGGATTGCCTTGTCGTCACCAAGATCTTTCATGATATCCCGCAGACTACGAACCCTTCCTGCAGTAATATCCCGTTCACTTAGTCCGATATCGGTAATCTCTTCATGTGTGAGTGGTTCGTTATCGAATGCCGCATCAGCAAGACGATCAATAAGTTCATCGAAAGTCTCCCGTGGGTGAAGTTTGAGACCGGTTAATTTCTCTTTGGTCTCAGACCGGAGCTGGACCGTTGTCATTGACATACGTAATTATAGCACGCTATAGTAAATTATAATTTTGGGGTATCATACATTGTTTTCAGTAAAACAATCATCAGTATCTTACCATATTCGGTTTAACCTGGAAAAAATTCAATCAACATTCAGCAGATTTCATCAAAATTTTATAAAATCATGCGTGGAGCAGGAGTTGAACCTGCGAACGCCTGCGCGACGGGACCCTAAATCCCGCTCCTTTGACCAGACTCGGATATCCACGCTCACGTACACTGGGAAGGGAAACCATATTATTGTGTGCCGAATGCCAAACAGGAATCAGGCTGGAATGGATTGACATTCATCTGCTTTCAGGTAATGGTGGATGGAAAAAAGAAATGCCGTAGTATTTTGATAGGAATTGCGTTTTCACATCTCCACGCGTGTCACGACACCATGGATCCGGTCTGACGGCAGCTTGTAGAACTGGACCATGGACGGGGAGAGTTTCTTGAGGATCGCAAATATCCGCCAGACAATGTGCACGGTGACAATGTCCTCCATGCCATAGAAGATCGTCTTCTCATCGATCTCTGCCTCCTTTAAGATATGACCGATATCTGCGATCTCCATGTACCCAAGATAGATCTCGAATATGGAGAGCCCCGGTGTCAGTTCCCGGGTGAATCCCCAGGTAACGCCGAATGGCTGTTCGGTGCGGATGATGGAGATGATGATGTTGTCATCGTACACGATGTTGTTCGTGAACATGATCCGGGGGATGTACTGGGGAAGCTTGCGGAAGTCCCGGGCAAAGAAAAGCGCAGAACCGGAGATCCGGTTGACCGTCTTGTAAGTCTGGGTAAATGTTGGCAGGAACTCATCCAGCGGCACCGGCGAGAGGGCATCCGCGAGCCGCTTCTGGCCATTGACATAAATCATGATGACACAGAACGGGATGAACGCGATCAAAAGGGAGATGTACCCCCCATAGGGAATCTTGTGGAAGGTTGCGACAAGGAAGGCGAAATTGACCATCAGGATGCCGGCTGCAAGGAGCGTCCTGATAATCTCTCCCCGGTGGAACATGATCATTGTAATGAGGATGCCGGTGATCGCCATGTCTCCGGCAACGGCAAGGCCGTACGCGAGCGTCAGGTTGCTGGAACTCCGGAAGATGAGGATGACCAGAAGCACGGCAAAGAGAAGCATCCAGTTCATCACGTCAATGTAGATCTGCGACCTAAGCTGGGGCGAGGTGTATTCAATCCGGAGCAGCGGCATGATGCGGGTGGTGATGCCCTGGTACACAATGGAGAAGATCCCGGAGATCATGGCCTGCGATGCAATGACCGTTGCAGCGATGCTGAGGATCAGGAACGGGACATACACGATTTGCAGGTTCGCAAACACCATCTCGAAAAGGATATTTTTTGCTTCGGGATGGGTCATGGCAAACGCACCCTGCCCCAGGTAGTTCAGGGCAAGGGCAGTGAAGACGAAGTACCATGCCCGGATGATTGGTTCCCGGCCAAGGTGTCCCATATCGGCAAACAGGGCCTCGCTCCCTGTGGCACAGAGGATAACAGAAGAGAGGATGAGGAAGCCTTCAAGCCCGTGGTTCAAAACATAACTGATGCCGAGGAGCGGATTTATTGCGAGAAGGACAGACGGGGAAGAGATGAGTGCCATAAGGCCAAAGCCGGCAAGAGCAATGAACCAGATGAGCATCACCGGGCCGAATGTCCAGGCAACCCTCTCGGTGCCCCGGGACTGGAACGAGAAGAGGCAGATGGCGATGACACCGGCGATGATCATCAGGTAGGTCTGCGGCGTTGCTTCAAAGCCGGGGATCAGGAGGATTCCCTCGACCGCAGAGAGGATGCTGATGGCCGGGGTGATGACCCCGTCCCCGATAAAGAGCGAGATCCCGATAATGGCAAGGAGGGTTACGAACGCCACCTGGTTGCCGGACTTCAGGAGCGGGAGAAGTGTCTCCTTGAGCACGATCGTGCCGCCCTCGCCTTTCTTCCCGAGGTGCATGGCAAGGTAGGTGTATTCAACCGTGACAAGGATGGTCAGTGTCCAGATGATCAGGGAGAGGATCCCCATCACGTTCTCCGGGGTCGGGGGGATTAAGAGGAAGATCGCGGTCAGGGCATAGATCGGGCTTGTGCCGATATCGCCGAATACCAGCCCCATCGATTTGACGATATCGGGCATGGCAAAAGAGTCCCCGGACATGCTTCAATACGTCTCATCAGGTTCAGGGATAATCCTTTCTCTTTTTTGGGAACGATGGGGATCCTGGTACATGTTGTGGTATTTCGGGCACGTTTTCAATCGCAGGGTTAACGGTCTTCACGATTCCCAGGGCATCTCCTTTGCGCCCTGCTCTTTTTTGTCCTGCACGTACATCCGGTAGCTCGTGATAAGAAGGACGACAATGACCGGGCCTAGGACGAACCCGGCAAGACCCATGGTCAGGAGCCCCCCGATGATCCCGATGAACATGATAACCGGGCGGATCCTGACTCGCCGGCCGACAAGTACCGGCCGGATAAAAATCTCGGGCATGCACGAGACAACGATGTAGCCAAGGAAAAAGAGGATCAGGACGCCCCCGATATCCCCGATGACCAGCGCGTAGGTGCCGATGAGAAGGAACGCGATCGATGACCCGAGGATGGGGACGAGCTCGCAGAATGCGGCAAAGAACGCATAAAAGATGATATCCCCGTACCCGAGCAGCCAGAAGACCGGAAGTGCGATGAAAAAGGTGAGCACTGCGATGGCGACCTGGACCACGTAGATCGCGTACAGGGTATCAACCGTCACGTCCGAAAGCCGGGTCACGTAGGAATTCAGGGAATCGGGCATATGCTCCATGATCCGCCGTTTCAGTTCCTCGCCATGAAGGAGGAGGACAAAGAGCGTGAAAAAGAAAATGAAAGCCTTGAAAAGGATGTAGCTCAGGTTTGTGATCAACGTTTCCTCGTAGCCTGTGAACATGATCCTGCCGGTGTTCAGCAGGCTGATCATTCCAGCCTTGTTGAGCGGGATGCCAAAGACTGCAAAACTGGTTGCCGGGTTATTGATCCAGTCAGCTATCGCAGAGAACATACCATTCAAGGTTCCGGCATAGGACGAAAAGACATACAGGGTGAACCCGATAACCGCAGCGAATGCACAGAACGTCGCGATGGTGACAAGAGCTGCCGAGAACACTGGGCGGGTGTGCTGCGAGAGCCGGAGGAAGACCGGCATGAGGACGATCGCGAGCGATGCCCCGAGCAGCACCATGTCCATGACCGGCCAGAAAAGGATGATGGCGGCAACGGTCAGGATGACCATGAGGATGAACGGGAATTGCTCATTTCTGATGATGGACATGGACGGTTAGTTATTGTTCGGGGCCGGGCATTAAAAGCGTGATTGAGCTCAGGCAGCCCACGGAGCAGTCACAGGAACGATACCCATAACAATATTACCGTGCCAATCAGCTTGGATAGCAGATGAAGCGGACCCGGCACCTTGCCATGATCGCGCACGATATGGGGCTTATCTTCGAGTTCCTTGGCCTCGTATCCCTCCTGCCGTTTGCCGTCCTTATTGTCTTTGGCGAATGGGACCTCATTCTCCCGATGGCAACCGCCCCGTTCGTGTTCCTTGCCACCGGATTTTTGATATCGCATATCCCCCACGAGGACATCGAACCCTCGCTTTCCGCCACCCTCTCGGCAGTTGTTCTCTCATGGCCTGCCATCGCCCTTGTCGGCGCCCTCCCGTTCGTCTTCGGGATGGACATGTCCTACACGGATGCGGTCTTCGAGGCCATGGCCGGCTGGACCGGGACAGCCTTCTCGATGATCCCGTCTCTCGACCAGACGCCAAGCACGCTCCTCTTCTGGCGTTCGTTCATGCAATGGATCGGCGGCATCGGCGTCATCGTGTTTGGGATCTCCCTGCGCAGGAAGACGCGTGTCTCCCTGTTCCGGATGTATCGTGCAGAAGGCCGGGAGGACGCACTGGTCTCTGCAACAACCTCATCGGGCAGGAGGCTCTGGATGATTTACCTCGTCCTCACCTTCGGCTTCACGGGTCTCGTGATGCTGACAGGAATCCCGCTCTGGGATTCGCTAAACCTCGTCATGACAACCATCGCGACCGGCGGGTTCGCTCTCCACGACGGCGGTCTTGCGTACTACAACAACGCGGCCCTCGAGGCAGTCCTGATACCCGTGATGTTCGCCGGCTCCATCCCGTTCAAGGTCTTCCTCTTCCTGTACCATGGCAAAGTCATGGGTATTTTCCGCGACCAGACGGTCCGGATCCTCCTCGTGATTGCGGCTCTCGGGGCAGCACTCATATCGCTGGATCTCTATATCTTCAGCGATCTCTCGCCCCTCTCGGCAGTCCGTCAGGGAACCTTCACCGCAGTCTCCGGCCTGACCACCTGTGGTCTCCAGAACACCACCTTGCACCACTGGGCAACCGTCCCCCTCGCAATTCTCGCGATGATGGTCTTCATCGGTGGCGCCATGGGCAGTACCGCTGGCGGTATCAAGATCAATCGTCTCGCCCTGGTTTTCGAAGGCGTGAAATGGTGGTTCCGGCGGTTCTTTGTCAGCAGCCGCGTGCTTGTCCCGCTCAGGGTTGGCGGAAAAACCCTTTCCGTTGAGCGCTCGAACCTTGCTGTCTCAAAGAACCTTCTTGTTATCGTCATCTACGTGCTGACCATCTTCCTTGCTACTGTTGTGGCCCTCCACCTCTACATCACATCGTTCCGGCTGGACGAGGTTGTCTTCGAGATCGTTTCCGCTCTCAGTAATTCCGGTGTATCGGTCGGGTTCATCGGCCCGGAGAGCCCGCTCTCCATGAAGTGGCTTTTCATCACCCTCATGTGGCTGGGAAGGATCGAGATTGTACCGGTCCTCATCATCGCGATGGGCATCTTCCGGGAGATCCGGGACGATCTTGCAAAAGATGTATCAGAGACCCGGCAGGGATAACCTCCTGCCGGATCCTGTTCTCAGGGATTATTCCGCCGCCGGTGCAGGAGCATGATGGAGAGGACAATGATGCAGATGATCGCAAAGGCGGTCAGGTAACTGCTGCGGTGTACGGCCTCTCCAGAAACCCATTCTGCCATGCTGAAAACGATCGAGAAGGCATTCTGCGGGGGCTGGGGAGATGGTGTCACGACCGGCGCAAGCCGGGCAGGCTCCGGTTGTGGGGTTTGCGTGGTCTGCCGGACCGCCGGCTGCCCGATATTCTTTTCAAAGAGTGCAACGCAGCAGAAATGCGACAGCACGGCAGTGAATGTCCCGTCCTTTGCATTGAAACTGCCGGGGACTTCCGACCATGTCCCGGTTGCCTTGTCGTACATCATGAGCGAATACTCTTTGCCCCACTGCGCCTGCGGGATGGTGAACGTAACGGTAATCCCCGGTGAGAATGTTGCCCCATCCGGCCCGAGATCATAGGCCCTCCCGTCAATCATGACAGCCTGGCCGGATGGCGGCGTTGCGGGAAGTGCATCCGGGGCAATGGAGGCGATGCTGACTGAGGAGAGCGGGTTTCCGGCGCTGTCCTTTGCGATGGTGCCCTCCCCGAGCACAACGGATGCCAGCGTGTCGGTGGACGTGAGCGTAGTCTCCTGCGTTATGACTCCGACTGAGTTTGCGTAGAGGGGCGCTGTTTTGCCGGGGTCGATGACGACAACGGGAGATTTCTGTTCGGGCACTCCTTGCGGGGCCTGTGCCGAGAGGCCTTTGCTGCTGCCGGATGGTGCTCCTGAGTTACCATATGAATCGGAATCGCCTGATGGTGCGGGAGGGTTTGCCTGGCTCGCGATGGTCAGGGTGATGAGCTGGAAGGGGTTGCCGGAACCTGATAGAAGAGCGAGGCCGAATGTTGAGGCGCCACGGGTGGAGTTGATCTCGTAATACGAGAGTCCTGTTGTATCATCGGTAGTTATTAGTCGGGTAGTCAGGACTTCGCCAGTATTGCCATCATCAGCAATGCGGATAAGGTACAAGTGGCCCTCGCCAATCTGATTCGCCCATGTCGTGTTCACGCTCATGTTGAATTTTGCTGTTATGCCGGTTGGGAACCCGTTCTTCGTGATTTTTGTGGTATACGCAATACTGGCAGAGTTGAAATTTGATTTTGACGCAATGTAACGGAATGTTGAATCGTCAGATGTGGTAGCGCCTTCCCACACTTGGGTGTTAAGTGTTGCCCCTTCCGGGTATGATGGGGAGGTGAGAGTATACCTGATCGAATTGTCTTCCCCAACGGTTTTTGAAAACCCACTCAGGTTGATCTGTCTGGTCTGGAGAATGACACTGCTGACATTTCCCCGGATATTTGTCCCGGACGAAGTATAGCCTATGCCGTCATTGGAAAGGAAGGTGATATTCAAAAGGCCATGAGATAACAATTTTTCATCAGTGCAGAAGAGTGCGGAACCGGTATTAGCGGAAAGTGTGTTCGTATCAAGCGTCAAAAACTGCGTTCCAAAATCAGAAGAAATGGTAATTCCGTTAATCGATACGTCAGCATTTTCCTTTGCCCCGTTGAGTCCGGTGATGGTTGCTGTTTTATGGGAGAAGCCATAGGCATTGCTCGCATTGAGGGTTGCAGTAAACGTCTTGTTTGTATGATATGTGTGGATCGGATTTTGCTCATCCGAATAGACACCATCGCCGAACGACCAGTTCCATGCAGTCGCAGCAAACGATGTGTCGCTGAACTGTACTTCGAGCGGGACAATGCCAGCATCGGTATCGGTGGTGAACGACGCCAATGGTGATGTACCAACGCTGACCTTGTAATCATTCGATACCGGGGTCTCATTCCGGCATTTATCATTGTTAATTGTCAGTCTGACATCATACGTGCCGGGAACATTGTACGTAAATTCAGGTTCTTGTTCCTCTGAAGTATTGCCATCGCCAAATTCCCATCTCCAGTGGGTGATGGGCTTTGTTCCTGCAGTTGAATGTTCGTCAAACTGGATGGTGAAGGGTATTGGGCCGCTTTGTGAGGGGATTGTGAATTCCGCAACCGGGCAGTTATCAGTCGAGCCTTCGGTATACATGTAGATTGATAGTATTGGGGATAATCGGCTATCTGTCCACACAACGCGGTTATCATAAATAGCCGGGCCCGTACGATAGGTGCCCAGACCCGAATCATAGACGAGTTTCAGAAACGACTGGTCTGAATTGATTTTTTCCTCGGTTGATGTGGAGAGATCCGTTAGAATTACATCATATTTAGTGTAAGGTGATCCCGAGTACCGGTTATCCAGCCAGACAATCTTTGAACCAAAAATTGCAGGGCTGTAAACTTTTCGTTTGCTGCCTGAAGCCTCATATATTTGAGTTGTTGGCCAGTCGGGGGGGTCGTCATATGTTTCGTTCATTTTGATGATTGTCTTATCTGAGTCCATCCACACAATACGGGAATCATATATTGCCGGAAAGCTTTCCTCATCCACGGAATCTTCTGGAGTCAGATCATAGATCTGGTTCGTTGAAGTGTCGTTCATGAAAATATTCCATGACGATTCTTCGTTGCGATTGTCCAGCCAGATGATCTTGTCACCCGAAATCGCAGGATGGATCTGATTTGAAAAAGGGGTATCGGGAGTAACCAGGGATTCGGTACCTATGGTAATATTCAATTTATAGATATCATAAGAAGTACCGCTACGGTCATCTTGCCAGACAATGGTTGTACCATTGATCGCCGGGAAACTCTGGTCAGTTAAAAGTGATGTTCTCTGTGTTTCGATACCAGATGAGAGATTATAAGAATAAATATCATTATTGCCCCAGCGTTCATCCTGCCAGACAATGGTATTTCCGGATATTCTGGGACTGTAGGCATTACCGCTGACACTATTATTGCGGATAACTCTCTCCTCACCGGAAATAACATTGTAAGCAAAAATCTGGAACTGATCTGAATCTCTGTCATCCTCCCAGACAATCCAGTCTCCCCATATTGCGGGGGCTTGTGATTGTGATGAACCATTTACCGATATGAGCGTCTCTGTCCCGGCCTGAACCGGAGTGATACAGATCAGGATGATAATCAGAAAAAGGAGGGAAAAAATAATTATTGTTGTAAGTCTCGTTTCGGACATACACATTTTCATCCTTTTTCTTACAGGCGCTCTTTCCATCATCATCATTCTGATTGGTCGAACTGCTGACGTTTTACGTTGCTTCACTGGATATTATATCACCCATCCGAAACCAGCGAAATAGTTGGCAAAATCCGTGGATTTTAGTGCAAATACGCCCTTGTAGATAGTCGTTCCACCCCCACTCGCAGCGGGAGGACATATTGGTATCACGGTTCCGGGGGATTTTTTTGGATCCAGTTGCAGTGACGTTGATAACAGGGTAACATTCAATGCGGTTGTGATTTCCGAGTTCAATCCATAAGGATTCCGAAGGACAACATATTTGGTGCCGTTGTCAGTACACATCCCCAACAGTGAGTAGGAATGGTTTGCAACAAGGATCTCATTATCATACACAACTCCGCTGCCCGCGGAAGCGATTGGGTTATCGAGGCAGAACCCTTTCGGGGGTATTAGTTTAGTTATATCTGGATCTCCGGAACAATATGTCCATGCAACACATGGGTACCGTATCTGGTGGGAAAATCCCGCATGGTAGACATTGGCAGCTTTAAATAAACGATAAGATTTCGTATTGGTAACTTCTTTTTCGAACCGTGCAATTTTAGCCTTCAGGGTGGATTCACCGGAAAGATTAACGCGAATCTGTGCAATCCAGGGATCAGTCAGTGTCAGGGCCATTAATGCCCATTGTGGATCACCTGCGGGCATTGCGCAAATGTTTGGATCATTTCTTTTTGAAACATGTGGGGTATTGACGAATTTTGCTATCCCCATTTCAAACTGGGCAGGATAGGTCTCATCATTGCCGCCTGCTTTTGCACCAGCGGGTTCAGTAGGTGTTTTTAATGGTAATTCTTGCCAAATGGGAACATCCAAGAAATCATTTCCATATGTCGCATTATCATCGAAGAAATACATCATCTCGTCATCTATGATAGATTCCAGGGAGCTAGAATCCTGCCATGCTACTGAACTGAGTGCAGCGACAAACCAGCAGTCAGGAGCTGATCCCTGGACGGGATCGAGAACACAAAATGAGGCACTTGGAGCGACAGTTGGAAGATCGTTACCTGCTGCATCTTTTGGAGGAGCCCAATCGGTTATACTGTTTTCACAATCAGCAGGGGTTCCGGGGGGGATGGCCTTGGTTTTTACAAGATTGGACGAACGGTAACAAAAAAGCCTTGAACGGTATACCGGATCAAAGAGTTGGTTATACGTCAATTTATCAAACGGTAAAAGATCGTCTTTGAGTTTAACCGGAGTACCGAGAATTTCTGCAACCTGCTCTTTCGATATACAAGGGGGATACTTCATTGCGATTGTTGGTGATTGAGCAACAATCATTGGCCCTTTCTTCCCGGTGCCTTTCTTTAATTCCTGGCTCATTTCGTATTCGGCGATCATGGCATAGGGGTTTCGGGCTCCGATTTTCAAGAGATGGGGCGTTTTCGCGCTCTTTTTGGATTTCCCTTCTTTTGGTTCCCTGCTGGCACTTTTTGTGTGAAGTTTGCGAATCTTCTCTAATCGATTCTCAAATTCAGTTTTTTTTGTCTGATACTCTTCACGCTCAGATGACGTGGGTCTCCGTTTTCTTACCTGCACTATCATGCATCACACCTCATGTCTTGCCAGGTATTATGTAGGGAATTGAAATTCCTGATATTCGCCATGGCAATATGGGTATACTAATACGCGCATGCCATAAATCTTATTAAATACGAATAAATTTAATATCACAAATATAAACATAATCCATGAAATCAGAGCAAATAAATACAAATCCAAACCAAAAACCAAACAACAAGGGCGCGAATATAAAAAAGAAATTTTATTTGAAGTATTTCATATGTATTACCTTTGTCATACAGAGTTAACCAAGTATACAGTAAATTATGTAATCAATAACGTAAGCACTTACGAATTTTTGTAGGATTGCCGTATGTCAGATAGGGACAATCATAAAGCATCTCCCCTCCCCCATCCCCTCCCTTAATCACCCTTCACCACCAACATAACCGTCACAAACGGTGACCAATGGCAGAAATAAAAATCATCGGCACGGCCCACGTCTCGCAGGAGAGCGTCAACGAGGTCCGGACCGCAATAGAAGAATATCTCCCCGATGTCGTTGCCATCGAGCTTGACCCGGCACGGTACTCTGCGCTCAAGAAACAGGCGCGGGATCCGAGCGTGAACGATGTCCTGGAAGTGAAAAATTTCAACTCTCTCCTCGTCCAGTGGCTCCTCGCCTATCTCCAGCGCAAGATCGGGTTCGACGTTGGCGTTGAACCAGGCGCCGAGATGAAGGCCGCGATCGCGGAAGCCGAACAGCGCAATATCCCCATCGCGCTCGTTGACCGTGACATCCGTGTCACGCTCATGCGGTTCTGGAACACGCTCGGTTTCATCGAGAAACTCAAGATGATCTGGGCCCTGATCATCTCGATCGCCGAGATCGATGGCGGCGAGCAGATCGATATTGAGTCGTTAAAGGAACAGAACGTGATCGATGTCGTGATGGAAGAGTTCCGGAAGTTCTCCCCCAACGGCGCCCGTGCCCTCATAGACGAACGCGACGCCTACATCGCCCACCAGCTCGTCATCTTAAAAGCCCAGCGGCCCGAAGGAAAGATCCTCGCAGTCATCGGCGCCGGCCACCGGAAAGGTATCTCCGCTTATCTCGATGACCCAAAGACCCTCCCGCCGTTCGACTCGCTGACAAAAGAGCCCAAGCCGTTCCCGTGGGCGAAGGTCTTCGGCTTCGGCGTTACGTTCCTCTTCGCCTTCCTGCTTGCAGCCATCGCGTTCTCGGGCGTTGGCTTAAATGTCCTCCTGTACGCGTTCCTCTTCTGGGTGATCATCCACGGTGTGCTCTCTGCACTCTTTGTCCTGCTGGCCGGCGGCCACCCGTACTCGGCCCTGACCTGCTTCTGCGTTGCGTGGATGACCTCGCTCAACCCGATGCTCCATGCCGGGTGGATCGGCGCCTATGTTGAGGCCCGCGTGCGGAAACCCCCGGTAACGGACTTCCGGAAGATCTACGAGACCGAGTCGCTCAAGGAAATGGCGAAGATCCCGCTCTTCAAGGTCGTGCTCGTTGCAGCGCTCGGGAACCTCGGGAGCCTGCTCGGGACGGTTTTGTACTTCATCTTTGTCTTCCCTGTGCTCGGGATTGACCCGACTGTCGTGATATCGACCGGAATCGGGAACATGTGGGCCTGGTTCACCGGATTATTCTGATTTTTATTCTGCAGAATACATTGTCTTCGCTGCGATCGACCCCCCTCGCGCCAGCCCTGCCCCCAAGGGGGCGGGGGCGCAGGTGATGCCTCTGTAATACCTGTTAAGGAAACTCTGGCAAAGATTTCTTTCATAAAAAGAAATTGAAGCCGCCGCGGGGCGCCCTTCGGGGCGGCGGCAGTTCATCTCAATTGGGGGTATGGGGGCATCAGCCCCCATCTTTACAAACGATATTTTTTCTAGTAGAGGAGAAATTTCATAAAATCTCATGATTGACCGGATCGCATCCCGGCAATTTCGTTGTCGATCCAATCCGCAACAATGGACTTGATCTCGGCATGGTTCATCCCCTCGCGGTACCGGAACCGGATCTCCCCCTCCAGCATATCAAGAACCGGCGTAACAATCGTAAGATACGAAGTCGTGCAGGTGAACCCCCCGGCCTTCTCGACATGCAACAGGACAAGCTCGTTTAAGTGCTCCATCTCGCCCGTCAGGGTCACAAGCCCTTCGAGTGTCATGCCCCGAGGTATGTCGCCGGCAGGGCATTCCGGTTCATTCTCCGGTGCAGGTGCCCGGTCTCCGGATTGTTCCGGTTCATCAAAAGAATCGTGTTTCATGAAACGGTCCGGTCCTTGATAAGGAAGATCAACCTTCCACGCAATTGAAAATTTCCGTGTTGGCCGGCCACAACAGTTATTCCATTGCGTGACCTCTCCTTGTTATCAGCACGGGAAGAACCTGCGTGATACCATGTCAAGCACAGCACTCCTTGTCATTGAAGGCCTCTGGTGGACACCTGAAGAGAAACCCAAGCGCCCCTCGGTGCTCTCTTTCCTGCAGGGCCTCGAGGGCGTCCAGGGCGACTTCAACATTTATTACTCGAATTTTTACGAGAAGGTCGGCTTCCGCCGGGCTCTTGAGGACGACCTGACGAACACGAAGGAAGACCGGCTCTTCCTCTACGTTGCTGCGCACGGCACCGGCAAGCGTATCGGTGGTCTCAAGAGCAAGACCGGCATGAAACTGCCGGCCATGTTCAAGGTCGTGAAGAACGCGGCGCAATACTCCAATATCGAAGGCGTCCTGATCGGCTCGTGCAGCGTGGGCAACAATATCAGCGATTTCATCGCGACAACGAAGAACTCCCACATCGCGTGGATCTTCGGGTACACCTGCGAGATCAGCTGGGTTGCAAGCACGCTCATCGACATCTCGGTCTTTGAGCACCTGATGAAACTCTCAAAGAGCGACCTGAAGGATAAAAAGAAGATCCTGAACGCATTTGTGAAAGCGCTCCGCAGGTTCAACGGCGATTATATTCTCTGCAAGCAGAAGGGCGGCAATGTTGCACTCAAAAACGCGATAACCCTCGTTGTCCAGTCGCGGACTCCCGGGGAGAAACCGCAGGACGAGACAAAATTTATTCTTGAGAAACTCGGCTGGGACAAAAAATAATTTTTCTGATTTTCCGGATTTTATACCGGTTTGACTTTGACTTCCGGCTTCGGCAGGTAAGGGATGAGGGTTGCTGCGATCTTCTCCAGGTTCATGGACTGGAGAATGACTTTTCCCGGGCCCGTGAGCGTGGTAACAAAGAGCCCCTCGCCGCCAAAGAGCGCGGTGGTGACGCCGCCTGCGAGCGCGATGTCGTAGGCGACCGTGTGGTCAAAGCCGACAACAAGGCCGGTCTGGACCTTGATGACCTCGCCCGGCTGTAAGTCGAGCTCGATGATGTCGCCGCAGCAGTGGAGGAAGACCGTGCCCTGCCCGGTCATCCGCTGGAGCACGAAGCCCTCGCCGCCAAAAAGGCCCGCCTGGATCTTGCTCGTGAACGCGATGTCGAGCTCGACGCCTTCATGGCAGCAGAGGAACGAGTCCTTCCGTGCGATGAACTCGCGTTCGGGGCAGACCGTGACCGGAAAAATTTTGCCGGGCATCGTACCGGCAAACGAGACAAAGCCGGCGCCTTCGCCCGGCGAGAACCGCGTGAGGAAAAGGCTCTCGCCCACGACAGCCCGCTTGATCCCGGAGAGAATACCGCCTTTGAGCTGGCTCTCCATCGTGAACGAGCCGGTCATGTTCACCATCGCGCCGGCTTCGGCAAAAATCCCCTCGCCTGGCAGAAGATCGATCTTCACCATCTGCAGGTTGCTGCCAATGATCTCGTGCTTCATAACATTCCTGAAAAGGAATTCTGCATGACAGGAGAAATGTGTTGCGGGATGAGGATTGTAGTGCATAGCGCAGGCATTATCCGGAAGAGCCGTGATGGCGGGAAAAAGAGTACTTGAAATACGTACCGCGAAAAAGTCTATTTCATGTCACGATCGTTTCTCATCGGAACCCTCCTGCTTGTCTGTATTCTTGTCGCAGCGGCCGGCTGTACCGGCCAGCAGGGCACGGCACCGGCAACTCCCGCGGCACCGGTAGCCACACCCGCAGCATCTGCATCGGACTCGGCCTTCAATGGATTGCCGAAAGCGGACCTCAACTCCACCGAGACCGCAGACATCCTGCTCCTGCAGGAAGAAGCAAAGTTCGCGTACGATCTCAATTCGGCACTGTACGGGATGCACACGACTCTCCCGCTGCTCCTGAACATCTCGGACGCTGCCAAAATCTCAATGAAAGTCGATGATGTGATCCTTGTCCGGTACAACATCCCTGACCCGGAGAGCCAGAAGGCCGGTGTCTTCACGAACCAGGCACTCCAGCAGATGTACAACAACGACCTCAATACCGGTCTCTCATCAGCGGCCGATGCGCTGAAGATGAGCGCACGGGCTGCGGACATGAATGCTGCAGACCTCACGGCCGCGATCGGCCGGACCGACAACAAGGACCTGATCTACATTTACAACCAGCAGCTGGCTATTGCTCGGAATGACCTGCGGCAGCTCTCTTCAGCACTGAGCGGGTACGGTGTCGTGTATGTGCCGCAGTACATCACGCCCGAGTCGTACGCTCTGATTATTGCTTCGCCGATGGAAACGATACCGGCGCAGTAAGCCTGTTTTCCGGTTGCCCGGAAAACCCCTTTTTTTCATCCGGACGTGTCCCGGTAGCAAAAAACAGAGATCCTTTGTACAAAGAAGACTATTTGGGTTTTAGTAGGGGCCTAAAAAATCACTCTACTTTGAGAATTACCTTTTATTTGTGGGTATTTTGAAAGTGTTGAGTAAACATGCATCAAAAAGTGCGAGTGTCAGAACGCCCGTGTTCGAAGAACACTGTCGTGTTCTCCGCGTCCTCCTGGTCGAAGAACTTCGTTCAGGAGAAGATGGCGATCTTCTCCTGCTTCAGGTCCGATGACCTGAAACATTCTCCTGTCTCAAGACTGTCGAAATCCTGATGACCAGTCGGATTTTAAAATGAGCCTGTATTCGAAAATAACGCCCTGTTCGGGGAGATCAACTTTAAAATCAAAAGAGCCTATGCCGAGATTTGAACTCGGGACTTCCTCCTTACCAAGGAGGCACACTGCCGGGCTGTGTCACATAGGCATACAACATCCGACGGAAGAGACTCCCGCACGGGTTGCCTAACTACGTTGTGACTAATCCCTATAAAACATTGCGGAGATGGCGGTGCGGAAAATTGGTGAACTATCGTCAATTATCCGACCTGATTGCAGGTTCTGTACGGCACTATAGCGCATTGAGCCGGTCGATGCTCTTCTGCACGTCCTCGAACTTCTCTACTTCGATGATCGGCTCGATACCGGACTTCTTCACCGCGTTCATGACAACGGAAAAATCGATCGTTCCGTCGCCAACGGCCCTGTGCGAATCGGCATCGCCACAATTGTCGTGCAGGTGGTAGTGCGCTGCGGGATATGCGAGGAACCCGTCAAGACAGTGCATCTGGTGCGCATGCCCGACATCGAGCGCGAATAAGGAGGTTCCAATGAGCGGGAGTTCGTCCGGCACTTTTAAGAGAAAGTATTCCCAGTTTCCCATGTTCTCGATGAAGAACGGGACCGAGAGTTCGCGGGAGAGGGCGGTCAGGTCATCGATCGAGCGCTCCAGCTGCCGGCAGGCCTTGTCCCGTTCCTCAGCCCACGCAAAATAGCCCGGGTGAACGACGATGCCTGCATTTACTTCAGCCGCAATTTTCATGCACTGCGCCATCACCTCAATACTTGCCCGCCGGATTGGTTCGAGCAGGCTTGCGATGTTCGTCCCCCGGCAGGGCGTATGGATGGAGAAGTGGTGGTTATAGGAAAGCAGCGGTTCAGCAGAGTGCAGGTAATGGAGCCCCTCGTCCATCACCTCAATCCGGTCGGTGAATTCCGAGATCTGTTCCAGCGCCTGTTCGAGCGGAAGCTTGTGGAGACAGAATGTCGAAACTCCGAACATGATGAGTGATCACGCGGCAACGGACATAAAATAAGCGGGTTGGAGTTTCATGGGATACAATCCCCGGTAATACATCTCTGGTACTGTCCTGTTTGAGATTGCAGGTACAGCGGAATCAGCATATACGCGCCAGAATAGCCGCAATTACAAAACTACATAAAGTACTACGGAGATTGTAAACCGAAGACTTCGGGATAAGGCCCGGCACCCGGGGATAACAGCATATGTGGGTACCTGACATCAGAACGATCTTTCTTATCCAGTTCTTCATCAACAGTTTCCTTACCCTGATCCTCTATGTTTTCCGGAAGAACGAGAAGACCTATCCCGGTTTCCGTACCTGGATGTTCAGCCTGCCGATCATGGCCTGTGCCTCCCTGTTCTTTTTCCGGCCGGAAGAAGTCCCGCTCCTGCTTGCCATCCTTGCCGCGAACCTGCTCCTGCTGCTCGCCCTTATCATGCGGTTCGACAGCATCTGGCGGTTCACCGGCTCAGGTTCGTATCCCCGCATCATTTATCTCATTGCTATTCCGGCCACGGCCCTGTTCCTCATCACCAGCCAGTATTTCCGGATCCCGGACACTGTCCGCATCCCTGTCCTGACAACACTCTTTCTCGTTATCGTTATCGCCGGATGCATTCCGCTTATCAGCCGCAGGGAACCGGAAACGTACCGGATACGGATGAGCATCTTCTTTGTCATTGGCATTTGGATAGTCCTGTTCATTGCCCGGCTTGTCTGGTTCCTGGCATTCGGGGAATTCTCGCTGTATGAAATGAACGTGGTCAACATGCTCTATCTTTTCTACAGCATCGTTGCCGATGTCCTGACAACAGTCTTTTTCATCCTCCTGAATATGGTCCGCGCCCGTAATGAACTCCGCGCAAGCGAACAGCAATACAAAAACCTGACAGAGAACCTTCCGGATTATGTCCTCCTCCATGATGGAGAACGAATCCGCTATGCCAACCCTGCCATGCTGCGCCTCACCGGGCGCACCCCCGAAGAGATGCAGGGAACATCGCTGCAGTCAGTTCTCACTCCTGCCGGTACAGAAGTGTTCCGCCAGATCACCCATAAACCGGTATCCGCTGCTGTGCAGGAGGAGCCCCGGGAAATCGCTATTGTAACACGCAATGGTGCCGTGCGTCACTGCATCATGCGGACAATCGGTATTGATACTGAAGGGTTTTCCGGCTTCCTTTCAGTCATCACGGACATCACCGAACTGAAAATGGCAGAGAATGCCCTGGGACAGGCAACGAAAAAACTGAATCTTTTTACCTATATCACCTTAAACGACATCCATAATGCGGTCTTTACTCTTTCCGGGTATAACGAACTCGCCCGAGGAAGTACTTCCGATGAAAAGCTGCAGCAGCTCCTTGATCGGCAGAATGAGATAATCCTCACCATTTCGCGGGTGCTCCTCTTTGCAAAGGAATATGAGGGCCTTGGCGTGAAACCTCCCGACTGGCAGAAGGTGAAAAACTCGTATCTTCTGGGAATCTCCCATGTCGGCCTCGCGACCCTGACCCGGAATGTGGATGTTGAATCGCTGGAGATCTATGCAGATCCCCTTCTTGAGAATGTCTTTACCACGCTTGCAGAAAATGTGGCAATCCACAGCAGGACTGCAACCAATATCTCTCTGTACTACAAGGAAACAACGGAAGGGCTGACCCTTGTCTTTGAAGACAATGGCGCTGGTATTCCCCCGGACATGAAAGAAAAAATCTTTGAGCGTAAGACCCGGGAGAAAAAGGGCCTGGGCCTTTTTCTTGTAAGGGAGATTCTCGGGATCACCGGCATAACCATACAGGAAAACGGTGTCCCGGGAAAGGGTGCCCGGTTTGAGATTGCAGTGCCAAAAGGAGTATACCGTTTCCATAGCACCGCTGAAATACCTGTTGCAGATACAGCGGCTTAAAAAAAATCTTAACGGGGAAATTGAGATCGGGATTATTTCTTCAAATGCACATCCATCTGCGGGAACGGGATCTCGATTTCTTCCTCTGCGAATCGCTCGGCAATGCGGGTGTTGATCGCGTCCTTTACTTCATCCGGGACATTGTATTTTTTCATCCAGACACGCAGGATGAAGTTCAGGCTGGAATCAGCAAACTCGGTGAAGAAGACCTTGGGCGCCGGATCATCGAGAAGATACTCCGTGTTCCGGATGGTCTGCTGCGCGATCTCTATCAGGATCGCCTTGACCCGTTTCGGATCAGTGCCGTACGCAACCGAGACCGGAATGGTGAGCCGGAGTTTCTCGTCCGGTTCCGAGTAGTTCACGATCACGTTGGTCGTGATCTTGTTGTTGGGCAGGGTCACGACCTGGTAATCAAGGGTCTTGATCCGCGTGCTGCGGGTGCCGACCGAGATGACATCCCCGTAGTAATCGTCGATCTTGACGCGGTCCCCGACCTTGAACGGCTTGTCGACCTTGATAATTGCCCCGCCAAAGAAGTTGGAGATGAAGTCCTGGGCCGCGAGCGCAACGGCGATACCTGCGATACCCGCGCCGGCCAGGAACGGGGTGATATCGATGTTGAAGACCTTGAGGACTGCCATGATCGCGGCAAACCAGATGACATAGCGGACCACCAGTTCCAGAAGATCGATGAGCCGGTCATCGAGATCGGTCTCGGATTTCCCGGCAAGGATCCGCCCGTACGTTGCAATGATGTCGTGGAGGAGCGAGGAGACTATCCAGGCGCTGATGAGGATATAGAAGGAGGTGACGTAGGCCGGGTTTAAGAGAAACTTCGCATTCTCCGGAAGGATATCGAACCAGATCACGGCAAAGTACATAGAAACGACGACAATGGTGATCTGGACCGGAAGGCCGAGTGCGGCGATGATGATGTCATCCCATTTTGTATCGGTTGCCTCGGCCTTTGCTTCCAGCCACTTGACAAACGCGCGGACAAAAAACGCGATGATTATACCAGCAAGGATGGTGAGGGCAGCAAAAATATAATTCGGTTGAAGTCCTGCAAATTCGAGCACCATATACGTACACTTATGTTATTTTACAGTTAATACTTCCGGGACTTTTATGGCGACGGGAAAGGAGATTGCGGACCTGCTGCACGAGCAGGTTGACCGGGAGATGACCTTCATGCATATCTGCGGCACGCACGAGGCCGCGATCGCCCGGACCGGTCTCCGGAGCCTGCTCCCGGAACAGCTGAAGATCGTGATGGGGCCCGGCTGTCCGGTCTGCATCACGCCGCAGGGCGAGATCGATGCAGCGCTCGACCTTGTCGACAAGGACTGCATCATCGCAACTTACGGCGACCTGCTTCGCGTGCCCGGGACCCGGGGTTCGCTTGAGTCCTGCGGCGGCGATGTCCGGGTTGTGCAGGGCGTCCACAAGGCAGTCGAGATCGCGCAGAAGACCGACAAAGAGGTTGTCTTCATCTCGGTCGGCTTTGAGACCACAGCCCCCACTGTTGCCGCAACCATCCTGACAAAACCCCCGGAGAATTTCTCGATCCTTTCGTGTCACCGCATTGTCCCGCCTGCCATGAAATGGCTCCTTGACCAGGGGGAGGCAAAGCTGCACGGGTTCATGCTCCCCGGCCATGTCTGCGCCGTGATGGGGTACGATGAGTACGAAGCGTTTCCCGTTCCGCAGGTCGTTGCCGGCTTCGAGGCCGAAGACATCCTGCTCGGGCTCCTCATGCTCGTGAAGCAGGTGAAAGAAGGGACACACCGGGTTGACAATGCCTACCCGCGTGCGGTCAGCCGCGAGGGAAACGTGAAAGCGAAGGAGCTGATGTACGAGGTCTTCGAGCCGTCCGATGTTGAGTGGCGGGGCTTCCCCGTCATCCCGGGTTCCGGGCTCCAGCTCAAAAAAGAATTTGAACAGTACGATGCCCAGAAAAAGTTCGGGATTGTCTTCAAGCACGTAAGCAAGCACTCGGCCTGTATCTGCGACCGGGTGCTCCGCGGGCTTGCCACACCTTCGGACTGCAAACTGTTTGGGAAGGTTTGTACGCCGCGGACGCCGGTTGGGCCGTGCATGGTCAGCCACGAGGGCGCCTGCAAGATCTGGCACATGTACCAGGCAAAGAAGGCGTGAGAATTTTCTATTCCTGTTTTTCATCAACAGAGATCGTACCGAACAACTGCTTTTTTTTTAATTGCTCACTATGAGATATCGGTCGTTCCAATGAAAATGATAGATCTGTCACTAGCCCTCCAGACTGCTCGATAATATGCCGCATTGGGATGCGACTATCTGGCCAGAAATTTAGCGGTTACACCGCATGCATTTTCCCGGGAGAACCATAAATTCCGATTGCGATCAAGAGTTTTAATTGAGGAATCTCGCAAAAAAAGTATTCAAAAAGGTGTTAATGGGAGAACTTACTTTTTCCCAAACAGCGAGTTGAACCAGTTGACGATACCATCAAAGATCCCGCCCTGCTGGGTCGGGGTTGCAACGGGTGCCATCTGGGTCGGTGCCGGAGTCACTGCGGGAGCTGCAGTTGTCACCCGGGGCTGGAACGGAGTAACCTGGGCGAGTTCCCCGATCGTCTTGACACCTGCTGCTGCTTCAGACTTGTAGAATACAGCATACAAGCTGAAGTGGGTGACCTGGGCGCTGACGGTATGTGTAACCGGGTCGACCACGGTCGGTACTTCAACCCATGCATTGGTTGCCGGATCGAAGGTCTGGATGGTCATCGCTGCAATATTGCCGTTGACTGCTGCAAGTGCATCTGCCCACTGCGCTGCGGTCATGGTGAACGATACCGTGACAGGTGACCCTGAGAACTGCGCTCCCTCGGGCCCGCATTCAATGGCAAGGCCGGAGAACGAGAACGTTCCGCTCGTTGCCGTGTCTATAGTAACTGTTGCGGGGTCGAGGGGTGTTACGGTAATCTCTCCGACAGGCTGGCCGGGGTTCGGCGTTCCGGGTCCCATGACAGCTGTTGTGCCGGACTGGATATCCACCTGCGATGCGAATCCTGCGGATGGATCCGTCTCAATCGTATAATCAGCAAGCACCTGGCCTTCCTCATTATGGGCGATGGTCGCTGTTGTGGTCGTTGTTCCCTGCATCGGGGCTAACTGGGCCGGCGCTGCCGGAGCGGCGGGTCCTGCGGGTGCCTCAGGGGCTGCTCCGCCGTATCCTTCACTATCACTGGGCGGGCTGGGAGGTGCCGGAGGGACTGTTATAGAGTATGTCCTCTCAAAAGGAGCATCTCCACCTTCTACAGTGATTATGATAGTTCCGGTGTTCACTCCCGTCAAGGTGAACTCCAGGGATTCTGATGCAGCCGAATCCGTCGGATTTACAAGTGGCCCTGAAACGGAGTAATCAATGCCCACATTACCGCCGGATTTCGTTCCGGTGATCGATATATCATAGTGGCTTCTCCTGATGTTTTTCCAAAGATCGATCGGATTACTGGAAGCGGGTGGCGTTAATTGAGTGCCATGATCCAGATCTGTTACGGTAAGGGTGGTGGCTCCAGTAACCCCCGTAGTGGTCAGCACGGTGTGGGCAAGACCATTTTGAAAGCTGAATGGCACAAACACATTCGAGAGCGTTACGGTGTTTCCCGTTGTGTCAAGATTACTCGACGTAATCCTGTACTTAAAATTCTCACCGCCTACAAGTCCGCCAATGTTGATGGTAATGACATCGCCGGAATGAAGCACAGCACCATCAGCAAGTGGTGATGTTACTGTATATGCCGCGACTGCCGGCACCAGGGCACAGCAGAAAACGGCTACAAGAACAAGGATAAGTAAGTTCTTTTTTCGTCTCATAGAACCATATCTCCCATAGATATCTGCTATTCTATTATTTCACATTAGTATAAAACTTCTGTCCAGTGTTTTAATCCGTTATAAATAATTTTTGGCAGTGTTTCCGGGATTTTTTATCCATTGGAAGAAGATTTAAACTTTTTGAGAAAATTTCTCGAATTATTTCGAGTTTTCATAGGAAATCACAGAGAAATTATCATCCGATTTTCATATTAAGAACCAGTTTCAGACTGAAACAAAAACCATCACCGTCGTAAATGCTGGTGATTCGTGAACGTATTAATGAAGAAATTCAAAAATATCAATTTAACGGGTCGCGTTTATTTTTTCTGTTTTATGAAAACAATAATGAAAAGAATAAATGGAATAATGGAGGATGTATGTACCCAAAGAATAATACTCCCGGGGATTAAAATCCAGCAATATACTCTGACGATTGCATTCCCCTCCCGATTCCCATGACCCCCGCGACATCCCTGACCCGGCCGGAAACGCAAGGCGCACAGCTTGAGGCACTCCCATCGTTTGACGCGAGACTTATCACGGTCTCTGACAGCGATGTCAATTCCCACCAAGGGTTGATCGCTGTTATCCCAGCCTATAACGAACAGATCGCGCTCGGGTCAGTCCTGCTCCTTGTCCGGCAATATGTGAATCATATTATTGTTGTTGACGACGGCTCAACCGACCGTACAGCGGAAGTTGCACAAAATGCCGGCGCCGAAGTTATCCGGCTCGACCAGAACATGGGGAAAGCCTATGCCCTGCTTCTCGGGCTCCGGCGGGCACGCGAGCTCAACTGCACCGCAGCGGTCATGCTCGATGCAGATGGGCAGCACCACACCCGGGATATCCCCCGGCTCACAGGTCCCGTCATGAGTGGCGAGGCGGATCTTGTCATCGGCTCGCGGTTCATTGCGAAAAAGAAAGGTATTCCTCTCTACCGCCAGGCCGGGCAGAAGACGCTGAATATTTTTACCAATGTTGGCGCGAACGTGAATGTCAGCGACTCACAATCAGGTTACCGTGTGTTAAGCCGCAAGGCGCTGGATTATCTTGATTTCAAGTCCGACGGGTATAATGTCGAGTCGGACATGATTGCGCATTTTGTTGCAAATGGATTGGTTCTGAAGGAAGTGCCGATTGATGTGCGGTATGAGGTGCCGAATAAACACAAGAAGAACCCGGTGACGCATGGGATGGGGGTGCTTGCGAGCCTGATTAACCTGATCAGTTACCGGCGGCCACTGCTGACGTTTGGAGTGCCGGGATTCATCATGGTTGTTGTCGGACTGATAGCGGAGATGTGGGTGTTTGAACGGTTGCGCACGGCCGGTGTATTCCATGATGTCCTCGCGGTAGGAAGTGCATTTGTCCTGGTGCTCGGGATGCTTCTTGTGATCGCCGGGTTAATCCTGAATACGCTGGTGAGGATTGTGAATGAGTGCAAATCCTGAGTTCATCCGATTCCATCATTACTATTAATCGAGTTGTTGCTCACCATGATCTCCATTGTTCTTGGAACCCGACCTGAAATTATCAAGATGTCCCCGATAATCCGGGCTTGCCAGAAAGAGGATGTTGATTTTACTGTGCTTCACACAGGCCAGCATTATTCATATGAGATGGATCGGATTTTCTTTGATGAATTAGGACTACCGCAACCGGAGTATTATCTCGATGTTGGTTCCGGTGCCCACGCGGAACAGACCGGGAAGATTATGGCCGGGATCGAGAAAATTTATCTTGACGATACTCCGGATATTGCGCTTGTCCAGGGGGACACAAATACGGTTCTCGCCGGAGCACTTGCGGCAGCAAAACTCCATGTGAATGTCGGGCACGTGGAAGCGGGCCTGCGGAGCTTTGACCGGCAGATGCCGGAGGAGATCAACCGGGTTGTTGCCGATCATGTCTCGGATCTCCTCTTTGCCCCGACAGAGAATGCAAAGGAAAATCTCCTCAATGAAGGAATTGCAGACAACAAGATCTATGTCACCGGCAATACCGTTGTCGATGCCGTGTACCAGAACCGGGAGATCGCAAAAAAGAATTCCACGATTCTTTCCACAATGAATGTTCAAACCGGTGCATATTTTCTTGTAACGGCGCACCGTTCCGAGAATGTAGATGTGAAGAGCCGGTTGTCTGGCATCCTTTCTGCATTAATCCAAATTCATGATATCTACAATCTTCCGGTCATCTTCCCCATGCATCCCCGCACCCAGAAGATGATGAAGGAGTTTGAATTGGATGCCCAAGGCATTACCATTACCCAGCCAATCGGTTACCTGGTTTTTCTCGAACTCGAAGCCAATGCCAGGCTCATATTAACCGATTCTGGGGGATTGCAGGAAGAAAGCTGTATCCTGAACGTTCCGTGTGTGACGCTGCGGGAGAACACGGAGCGGCCGGAGACGATTGAGGTTGGAGCGAATGTACTGGCTGGGACGGATGTTGATCGGATTATTTCTGCTGTCGAGAGGATGGTGAAGTCGAGACGAAATTGGGAGAATCCGTATGGGGATGGGAATGCAGGAAAGAGGATCGTGAAATTATGCTCGGAACAATAAGAGACATTTACGATGATTTCAGAATACCCAATGACATGAACCAATGAGGAGAAAGGGACATGGACACATCAAAAATTCTGGTGACCGGTGGTTCCGGTTTTATCGGTACCAATCTCTGTAATGAACTGCGGGGTAGAGGTCATGAAGTAACTGCGGTTGATCTTCTTAATAATGAACGCGATAACTACCTTCGCTGTGATGTACGGAATTATCGTCAGATTGAACGACTATTCGAAAAGCAATCGTTCGATTATGTCTATCATCTCGCAGCGGAATACGGCCGGTGGAATGGTGAAGACTATTACGAAAATCTCTGGCACACCAACTGCGTTGGAACAAAAAACATGCTCCGTCTCCAGGAGAGACTAAAATTCCGGATGATCTTTTACTCCAGTGCCGAGGTGTATGGGGATTATGAAGGAAAAATGTCTGAAGATGTGATGGTCAATAACCCGATAAAAGATACCTACCAGATGAATGACTATGCCATCACCAAGTGGGCAGGTGAGTTGATGTGCCTGAACTCGGCAAAAATGTTTGGGACAGAGACGGTTCGTGTCCGGCCGGTGAACTGTTATGGTCCTCATGAGCATTTCACGCCATATCGCGGTTTTATCCCGAAATTCATCTATCACGCACTCTTCAACAAACCCTACACGGTCTTCCAAGGCCACATGAGAATTATCGATTATGTAGAAGATTCCTGCAGGACCTGGGCAAATATCGTAGATAATTTTATTCCGGGAGAGGTTTACAATGTCGGCGGAAGGCCCGAATGGGAGAAAGACATCAAGGAATATTCCGATCTTATTCTCAAAGCTGTTGGAAGGGACGATTCTCTGGTCCACTATGAAGAGGCAGAACCGTTCACAACTAAAGTGAAACACATGGATTTCTCAAAGGCGGTCAGGGATCTCCGGCATAATCCGAAGGTTACTCCTGAAGAAGGCATCCGTAGAACCGTTGAGTGGATGAAATGGTATTACCACGTTGGTGAATGAAGATGGAAGATTACTCTCATGATTATCAGGAAGCAACAATTCTTGTTACTGGGGGAGCAGGAGCGATTGGCGGGACGCTCTGCCGAAAATTAGCTTCGATGAATGCAAAGAAAGTCATCATTCTTGACAACTTATCATCATCGTATGAGTGGAATATTCCCAAGGCAGACAACGTCATGTTTGTCAAAGGTGATATCCTAGATGATGCAATCCTGAAACGGGTTTTCAAGGAAAAACCCAATTATGTTTTCCATCTCGCTGCTCATTTCGCAAACCAAAATTCCGTAGACAATCCGGAAAAAGATTTGATGATTAACGGTATGGGAATTCTCAAAGTGCTCCAGTATGCCCAACTTGTTGGTGTGAAGAGATTTGTATATTCTTCCTCCGGATGCGGTGTATATGGTCTAGAATCCAAGATGCCGTTTGAGGAACATGATGTGTCCATTCATCTCCACACCCCTTATCAGGTTACAAAACTCCTTGGTGAACTTTACACGAATTACTTCCACAACCTGTACAACTTGCCGATTACCAATGCCAGGTTCTTCAACTCGTTCGGACCGGGCGAAGTCCCGGGAAAATATCGTAATGTTATCCCCAATTTCTTCTACTGGTCAATGAAAGGCATGCCTCTCCCGATTACCGGGGAAGGAACCGAAACACGGGACTGGACGTATGTTGGAGATATCGTCAACGGTCTGCTTGCAATGGGGATCCGGGAAGAAGCAATTGGGGAGGCATTCAATCTCGGTGCCAGTAAAGAGCAGCGCGTCATCGATATGGCGAACCTTGTCAACAAACTCACGAAGAACAAAGCGGGAATAATGTACAAGGAGCGCAGGGACTGGGATGTCAAGACCCGCCTCCTTTCCTGCATCACCAAGGCCGAGAAGAAACTGGGATACAAGCCCCGGATGAAGTTCGAGGACGGCCTGAAGGAAACCCACAAGTGGTTTGTTGAGAACTGGGAAAATATTGAGAAGAGCGCGGAATTTTAAGAGATCATTATCGCAGAATTCTTACCTTATTTAATGTCGAATAACCACATAAATAAAATTTGTTGATTGACATGAAAATCTTAAGAGTGACTAGTGATCTTTATCCATATGTAGTTGGTGGCGTCGGCATACATACGCATGAAATGTCGAGTTGTCAAATCAAATTGGGACATGATGTCACCGTTTTCACATTAGTTGCAGATAGAGAAACTAGAGGTAATGAAACAAATTATAATTTAATAAAAATTAGAAAACTGTTTACAATATTTGGCAATTCCGTTGCCCCCTCTTTATTGATAAAAATCTTTCTGATTCGAAATGACTATGATATAATCCATGCACATTCGCATCTTTTTCTTTCTACGAATATTTGCGCATTGGTAAGAAGATTTGGCTCAGCCCCGTTAATTATTACAAATCATGGGCTGATATCGCAAACAGCACCAATGTGGTTACAAAAAATTTTCATCTCAACAATTGCAAAATGGACATTTAAATCAGCAGACAAAATTCTCTGTTATACTGATGTAGAAAAACAACAATTGATATCATTAGGAATTCGTTCCGATAAAATTGCCGTAATCCATAATGGGATTGATACACAATTATTTACACCATCATCTCAAAAACCCGGCAACCAATTATTGTGGATTGGTCGTTTTTCGCATGGAAAGGGTGTTGAATATTTAATTGAAGCGTTTTCCATTTTTTTAAAAAGTAGACCGGATTATTCACTTCTTATGATCGGCTCAGGCCCCATGAAAAAGGCCATCGAGGATCAAATTCTGGATAGATGTTTAACTAATCATATCATTATCAAAGAGTTCGTTTCTAATTCTGAAATTGCTCAAGTTTATCAGAAATCACAAGTTTTTATTCTTCCAAGTCTTGAAGAAGGTGTTCCAAGAACGATCCTAGAATCAATGTCCTGTGGTGTACCTATCATATGTACGAACCTTCCTCAACTCGTAAATATTGTTGCAGGCGCTGGATTACTGGTCCCGGTACAAAATGCAACAGCTCTTGCAGAGGCTCTTACTATCATTACGTCAAATCCCGAAAAAGCAAAAAAAATTGGAGAATGTGGCCGAAAGAGAGTATTATCATCTTTCTCATGGGACGATACAGTAAAAAAAACGTTAGGGATTTATGAGAATTTGATTTTCAACCATAAAAAATAGTCAATGATTATCCAAATCCAAATTTATTGGAAAGAAAAGCAGATTTGTTGGTTACAGTGAAAAATATAAAGATTCGATTTAAATCTTAAAAATGAGACCTTGTTTTCACTTATAATGTAAAAATTTTTTTTAACGAAAATTCATTGGTCTGGTGATTTGAGAATACTTATGCGTACATGGGTAATAGAAATAATAGAGACTAACCTTGAGAATCGTAGAATACTTAATGGTAAAATTTAATAATTATATATAGTATAAAATGGAGTTCATAACATGGGAGCTTTAAACACATTAAATCTTCTTATAAGATCTCGAAGAAACCAATGGTTAAAACGTTCTGAACTCGATGACCTTCAGACAAAGAAACTACGAGCAATTATTAAACATGCGTATAACACTACTGAATTTTACCACAGAAAGTTTAAGCATGCCGGGATCGACCCCGGAGATATTCGATCATTAAAGGATTTACATAAAATTCCGTTCACAACAAAATCAGAGTTACGAGATACGTATCTAAACAAGATGTTATCGAAAGGGACGGATTTAAGTAAATGCCGAATAATACCCACGAGTGGATCGACGGGAACTCCATTAAAAATGGTTTATGATCAAAATGCAGATGATTTTAGCAAGGCAAATAACCTACGATCAATGATTGAGAATGGTCTTGGTATTCGAGACAGATGGGTCAACATTGGAGATACAAGAACAGTAAGAAAGCCAACCTGGTTTCAAAAATTGGGAATATTAAATCTTCAGACATTAAATTTATTTGATGATATTGATAAACAAATCGATGAATTAAAGAATATTAATCCTGACACGATCATAGGATATCCCTCTCAATTAAAATTGTTGGCTCAGTATATTTCAAAACATGCAATAACAGGAATTTCTCCAAGGAATGTATTTACTACCGCTGAATTATTGGATGAGGGTACTCGAAAATTAATAAATTCTGGATTTAATGTAAATGTAGTGGATCTGTTTGGGTGTATTGAATTAAATCGTACTGCATGGGAATGCTCAGAACATCAAGGATATCATATTGATGTGGATGCAATTGTCATGGAATTTTTAAATGGAAACGAAGCAGTATCCCCCGGTGAGAGGGGACGGATTGTGTATACAAGTCTTTTCAATTATGCAATGCCATTAATTCGATATGATATTGGGGATATCGCGATTCCTTGCGAGGAATTATGTGACTGCGGAAGAGGTCTCCCATTAATGAAATCGATAGAAGGAAGAACTGATGATTTTATTTTACTACCTAATGGGAAATCAATATCACCAATTGTATTTGCATTAATTTTGAAACATTCAGATGGAGTTAAAGAATATCAAATTCTTCAAACGGATAAAAAACACATTTCTGTTACACTTAATGTATCTGAAAAATTCGACAAATCTAAAGAAGAACATATTCGTCGTGAAATTATTACGATTCTCAATAACGAAATTTCTATTGATATTAAATATGTTAGTAAGATACAAGCAGGGACTACTGGAAAAATTCGTTCAGTAATTTCAAAGGTTTAGATACCCATGGAGAAGGATAAATTTGTTTCACTAACCGCAGTTGGAGATATTATGCTGGGGTGGGGGGTCGATGAGAGAGCGAAAAGAGAAGCAATTGACTTTCCTTTTAAAAATTTAATAACCATTTTGAAGAATTCTGATATTACATTTGGCAATCTTGAGGCCCCATTGACCAATGCGCAAAATAAAGTTATCTGGGACTATTCTAAAATTCTCGAAAAACCTATAAATATTCATGGAAAAATATATGGAAATTCGATATTTTGTAAAGGGAATCCAAAATTTGTGGAGTCATTGTCATTAGCCGGCTTCAATATCCTTTCAATAGCAAATAATCATATAATGGATTACGGGGAAAAAGGCATTAATGATACAATTGATGCATTAATAAAAAAAAATATTAAACCTATTGGTGCAGGTAGGAATATTTTTGAGGCCAGAAAGCCAGTAATTTTTAAAATAAAGGGAGTTACAATAGGTTTTTTAGCTTATTGCGATACATACGTTGCTGGAAAAAAGCGTGCCGGTGTGGCGGCCATCAAATATGCCAAAGAGGATGTGGCAAAACTTAAAAATGAAGTAGATTACGCTATTGTTTCCGTTCATCAGGGAATGGACATAGAAGATTATCCTTTACCGACTGAAGTCACATCGATGCATGACATTATTGATTCGGGTGCAGATATTATTTTAAGACATCATACTCATGTTATTCAAGGTATAGAATATTATAACAAAGGAGTTATTGTATATTCATTAGGAAATTTTGTATTCGATTATTCCATCGATCCACTATGGAAAGATATTCAAGAGAGCAAGAATTCAATCATTTTCCGGTGCAAATTGTGTTCATTAGGAATAAAAGATGTAGAGATCATTCCTATACATCTTAATGAGAATTTTGAACCAGAACTACATTTGAATGAGGAGTCAATTAAATTATTAGACCATATTAATAATCTATCGTCAAAAATTACATCAAAAAAATTAAATAATGCTGAATTTAACTATATTAATATAGAATTTTTATTAGCATATCATGTAATTATCACTTCACTAAGAAAAGGTCAGTTTCGAAATATTTGGCTGATTGTCAATCGAATAGAAATTAATCATGTAAAAATGTGCTTAAAGTACATTTATAATTTCGTTAACAAACGATTATTTTAAAATCATAATCGATTAGTTTTTACTGGGGTGTTTAATGACAAAAAAACTGAAAAAAACGGTAATATTGGTCAGTGCAAATACTTTGGATCGTCAAACGAGAGCTACTAAAATAATTAGATCGTTGAACAATAGTAATTTTTTAGTTACATATTTGTGTTGGGATCGCGTAATGAAAGTTACACGGTCTGAGAGAAAAGAGGCAGGAGATTCATTTAATGAGATAAAATTTGTTTTAAAGGCTCCCTTTGGGTTTCGTTCCGTTTTTTTCCTGCCCTTCTGGTGGTGTTTTGCATTTGTTCAACTCATGATTAATAAATGGGATGCAGCTCATATATGCGGTTTTCATTCAGCTCCCCCTGTGATAATTGCAGGTTTGATCAAGAGAAAATCCGTAGTATACGAAATGATTGATACTTTTGCTGATACGATGCAATTATCTCCATTTTTAAGAAATTTTTTCATTCATATAGATAAATTATTAATGAAGACATCTAGTGCAGTAATATTAGCGGATGAAGGGCAAATTGAAGAAGTTGGTGGAATTCCTTGTAAAAATATTGTAATAATCTATGATTCTCCAAATACGATTTTTCCGATTGACACTCACCGTCAAATTAATAAACCGTTTATAATTTTTTATGCAGGTTTATTGAACTCGGACAAAAAATTGAATCTTGATAAAATTTTTATGGCAGCTAATGACATCGAAGATATTAAAATTGTTATTGCCGGATTTGGGGATTTAGTTGATATGATCAAAGAATGGTCTGAAAAAATACCTCAAAAAATCGATTTTATCGGCGAGATCTCACATGCTGAAGTTTTGACGAGAAGTGCAAAAGCTGATCTATTATTTGTCCTGCGTAGCCCATTAATAATCGAAAATAAGTATATTTGTGGTAGTAAATTGTTAGAATCGATGATGGTTGGAACGCCGATACTAGTGAATAAAGGGACCTCGACCGCGACTAAAGTCACAGAAGAAGATTGTGGAATTGTTGTGGATAGTAATGATATTAATGAGATAAAATGTGCTATTATAAAATTAAGGGACAGTCCAAAGTTATGTGAGAATCTTGGAAAAAACGCACTGAACGCCCATGAAAAACGATATAGTTGGAAAATTATGGAGCAAAGATTAGTTACACTATATCAAGATTTAATCGTTTAAATCAAATCTATAATGTGGTACAATGATTAGCGAGAATGAAGCTACAAGAAGTGATAATGGCAATACCATATGTTTTGTTGCTTTAGGTGCATATCCAATATTAACTGGAAAAAATTCTGGATTTGTTGGAGGCCCAAGCGTTCAACAGGTTTTTTTGGCCGCTGAATTACATAGGCATAATAATAAGATAATTTTTATTACCTATGGAAATGACGAGAAAAAAATTGAATGCTTTGGAGATTATAAAATAATAAAAGTATACAAAAGAGAGGATACTTCGAATCTCTCTTTTTTTACCAAAATTTGGTATATTTGGAGCGCGATGAAAATAGCCAAAGCGGACTGTTACATTCATCGCTCTGGAGCAGCTGGAGTGGTTTCTCTTTATTGTATGATTTACCGGAAAAAATTTGTTCGGTATATCTCATCTGATGCTGAAGTTAACAATAAAAATATTAACATTTTAAATTATTTCGATAAGCTTGGAAATTGGCTGGATTTCAAGCTGGCAAATATAATAATAGCACAAAGTGAATTTCAACAAAAAATGATTAAACAGAATTTTGGCAAGGATTGCGACATAATAAAAACAGCATTTCCGTTGCCAATTCTAACACAAAAAAATAAGGATAATTCTCCGATAATATTGTGGGTTTCAACGATAAGAGAGATTAAACAACCTGAGTTGTTCTTGAAACTCGCAAAATCAATACCAGAAGGCAAATTTCAGATGATTGGAGGCATCGATGATAGCAATCCTGCATTTTATGAATACATAAAAAAGGAGTCTCAAAAAATCTCCAATCTTCAATTTATTGGATTTGTTCCATTTTCAGAAATCAATTCATATTTCGAAACGTCATCAATTTTTGTAAATACATCAAAATATGAAGGTTTTCCAAATGCTTTTATCCAGGCATGGATGAATAAAGTTCCTACAATAAGCCTAAATGTTGATCCAGATAGCATTATTTGTAATAACAAAATGGGATTTCATTCAAAAACATTTGACCAGCTCGTTATTGATGTGAAAACCTTATTAGATAACTCACGATTATTAGATGAAATGAGCGAAAACGCATATCGTTATGTTGAAAAAGAGCATAATATTGTTAATGTAATGAAAAAAAATTTTCATATTTTCATCCGTTAGGGAAGGTGGTATATCTATATTGCTGTAAAATCTGCAGCCACTGTAGTCAAAGAGATTATATCACTATTAATAGATAAATAACGGTTACCGGCGATCGATTCCTCGCTAATATCGATAAGGATCGAACCGGCAAGCTTGAGTAATGAAGCTTCATTCGGGAAAGCACATTTTTTTACTCCGGCGTTTATGTTCCTTATTGACTCGTTATCGTAATCCACGAAGGACATTTTCTGCTCGTGATTGCCATGTATATTCCCGTAAAAAATCTTTTTTTGCTCTTTCGCCAAGTTGAAGTCGAACTTCTGGAAATTTATTTAGAAAAACCAAGGCGTTTTTCCATGATATAATATCATCCGGTTCACATAATAATGCATTATGCTGATGAACCAAGACCTCCCTTAATACAGGTAAATCTGAGGAAATGATTGCTTTCCCGGCAGCCATATATTCAAATAACTTTAAAGGAGACATCCAGTCTACAGTGTTGCCCGTGCCTCCAGAGACTGATACTTTGCGCTGATAAGGGGCTAAGAGGACATCACACCCAAGGCGGTAACTATCGACCTCCGAAGGGCGCTTGAATCCATGAAAAAAAAGATTGTCAAGTGATTTCACTCGCATCTTGCAGGAATTAATATCAACCTCTGTACCTCCGATCACGTGGAAATCCGCCCATTGACACAAACCTGCTAACTGCTCAATTATTTCAATTCCTCTTCCCGGATATAAATGTCCAATGTAGCCCACTTGCAACCTCGTTTCTCTGTTAGAGAAAATAACCCCTTTTGTATTTTCAGAAATCGGGTTTGCCCCATCTGGAGCTACCTGTACTTTTCCAAGAAGGGTGGGATAATGTTTTTCATAATATGCATGTAAGCTATGTGAGATTACAACAAGTTTCTTAAATGATGCTTTTCGGATCATTCTTCGAAAAATTAATTCATGGATCTTTCCTAATTCTATCATTGGTGAATGGGATTCAAAAACCACTGGATGATTATATAGAGCCGTGAAGTATGACACCCCGACATCTCTAGTATAGATAATATCTGAGCCCATAATCTGTGCCTCTTTTACAGCAAGCAATGCAAAAATATATCCTTTGCCTTTCCATGAGATCCACGGCATTTGGATAATTTTAAAACAAGGGCAGACATTATAGAAGGAGAATATATCATCAACTCCCTCTTCTGCTTCTTTTTTTCGATTTGGCACTATGAGAGTGACATCATGCATATTCTGAGCAAATGCCTGACACATTTTCATGACGTGAATACTGTTCGCAGTGCGGGAGGGGATTATTGATGGGGAGATGTAAATGATCTTCATATATTTACCTTGAATTTGCCACTTCGGATTGTCCTCTGATCATAATTCTTTCTATAATTGATGATTTATTTCAAATCGAGACCTCATTTCCTACGAATCTATTACTAAAATAATATTCACTATCCGGATCAAATAAAAAATTTTTCAAACATGATCTAAACAACGGCTTATAAATTTTCATAATGGTATGCCTTCGCATTTTTTAAAAAATGAAATAAACCAAAAAATGATAGCAATAAATTCCATTTGGTTCTGATTATTAGTTCCATATTTCTCTCTTACTATTAATATTCTAGTTCTTGAATGAGAACTTATTGGAATGATACTAACCATCGGTGGATGTTTTCAAATTGGCCAGAAAGCGTTCATAGAAACAAATTCACAGCCTCGCTGAATGCTGATTGATGGAGGGAGTTAAACTACTTTACCATAAAAATTTCTGCCCCCCGATTTGCATAAATCTTTTGTTGCCCTTCGGAAAGAGACCATTTTGGAAATGATTTCAATGCTCCCTTGATATAATACTCCTTGGCTATATCAAGATAACCAAAATATATATATTGAATAGAAGGATTAAATGACGGTATAGAATTCTCTATTCGTTTTTTCGAAATTCTGCCAATACTGAGCAAACTTGAAGCGGGATATCCCGGAACAAGAATTTTAGTATCATCCATCGATTCTTTCTTTAGCCAGAGTGCTGCGAACCCTTCACTATCATGAATATTTCTCGATACATAATTATTATCTTCGTTATTATAATAAAATTGAGAAATGCCGGAAAACTGATATGGAACCCCAAGAGTGAATAATCCATACAATACAATAAGCCCAACTGTCAGAATAGTATCCAGGTACCGGATATCTCCAGTATACTGGAAAAACGATAAAATTCTATGAACTAAATCCAAAAACGACAAAATACCTATTATCAGGAATATGGACAGAAGAATCGAAGTCAATGAAAAAAGTCTGCTACTGTCATACCCTTCTGATATTACCTTTATAATGGTAAGTGCTCCAAGGAGTCCAACGCCAATTAGGGCCATAAGAATCAATTCAGATTCAAATCGGGATATTAGAAATTCAGGAGCAGGTTCCAGGGAATTCGTTATCCGTGTAATTTTTTTGAAGTTCATCAAGGAGTACAATATACCAAAGCCGATAAAAACAAGTGACGACCAGACTACTATCCAGTTTGTGAAACTGAGCACCTTATTTTGAAAAGATGGTGAGAAGAGCTGCGTGGCCTCATTGGTTGTAGTAACGTCGGAACTGAAGAGGATATCGAGACTATTAAAAATTCTGTCAATAAAAGTGACACCCTGCTGAAAAAGGATGCCGTCAGTCACTTGAAAATACCAAAGGAAAATAAATACGAAGAAAAATGCAACCAGAAAGCTTCTAATTGTAGGATGAAAGGCATACCTTTTTCTGAGAATCCAGGATGCAATCAGAACAAAAATAAAAATAAAAAAAAAGATATATGCCGTGGCGTAATGCGAAACTATTACTGAAGCAAGGAAAATAATAGCAAGACTCCCTTTCTGCAGTCCATTCAGATCGTCATTGAATAGCACAAAAATAGTCAAGGCGGCGAACATGATAGCAATATTGGTGCGGGGACTTCCTGCCGTAGAGAGGTAGCCAAACTGGACGATATAAAATAGAGCAGCAAAGAATGCATAGAAGTCGCAAATGTACTTTCTTGCAATGCAAAAGACAGCAAGGGGTGTTGTAATACACGCAGAAACGAAGATCCATTTAAAGAAGAGTTCCAGATAGCCGACAGAACAGATTGACTGAAAGACTGTAGGAAGCAGGGTAACACTCAATATATTTGTCAGCGTTGAAATACTGCTCTGCCATCTGAGAAGGTCGAGAGTATCTAAAAATGCCTGCCCATATTCCGATTGGATGTCATTTCCCCAGATATGGGGGAATCTAAGCATAAAAAAAGCTAGTAATGAAATTGCGATGGCAACAAGAATGATTGGATAGATGTGCGGGGAGTTAATCTTTTTCAGGTATGCCATGCATGCAGCAAATCCGAAAATAAAGCAGACAACCACAAGTATCGGCAAGTTGTTTCCCGTAATGTTCAGGATAGAGACGGCCACAATCATAAGGACCGGAACAATTACAGGAAAGATGAGCATGATATGGTCAAGACGGGTTAGGCGGGGCCTGGAAAATAATTCAAGCGGATTGCTATTCCGGTACCAGATAACTGCAAGACATGCAAAGAAAGCGCAATTGATCATTGCCAGAAGCGGCTGTGTTGCAAGCGGCCTATTATAATCAAAAAGTGGCAAAAGTGTATTGATGAAAAGACCAAAAAAATAAATAAAACTAATACTTAATCCGACAACCAGAATCCCCTGCTCGGTTCCTTTAAGTCCCGATGGTTTAAGAATGATAAGTAGAAGTAACCCGGGGACGACAAAGAGAAAGAGGAACCCAAAAATCTGTCGCAGGACAGGTACATCGAATAAAACGGCGATATCGCTGATCAGGATTACCAGCAGGATAAAGTAGAAAAACCAGTGTTTCTGGCTAAATCGGATCATTAATATGCCTCGTAGGGTCACCCGCGCTTAATGCGTACTTGGTGTAATTTTAGTTCTCACGAAGGCTATTTAAATAATCGCTCTTTCCCGGTTCTGGAGTTCCGTTCATAAGATTAGTCCCAAAGGGATCTCTCGTAGCTGCGGTTTCAGAAGACTCAGTTCTCCATATCTTGTATTAACTGTCTTCGGTACTCATTCCGGTGTGTTCTTCTCAATGCTAGATCTTTAGTATCGAGGTACACCAGCCTGTTGAGCCACTTCTTCATGCATCACATCGATTAGAAACCATTTTATGAGCTGTTGCATCCCCTTCGCATTATCGTTGGATAATTTAGTATATATCTCTTATATTCATCCCCTATTCATTTTTTTATACTAATTCAATGTTGGATACAAGGCATCCTCTCTTTATCAGCACTTCGAGAACGTTACCAAACATTATTCTTCTATTAGGAATATTAAAATCGAGAAAAACAGAACGCTAGGGATCGGTTTTTTTCTGTCATCGCACACCTACTCCCTTGAGAGGGAATCAAAGAGATCATAGGAGAGCAAAACCACAACAGGTGTCGATCAGGGGAAAATTACATCATCTTTTTATTATATGATCGTATCTATTTTCATTAAATACATGCTACGATAGCCGTCATGCGCGGAATCAAAACAGATAGTTCGACCTATTCTGTCCCACCGTGGGTGCAGATCACATCTGACCTCTTCCTTAAATCTGAATGGACTGAAGAATGCGCCAACTTCATGTAGATTCTTTAATGAATCAAATATGAGGATTTTTCTATCAGAATATTTATCCGGATATGTATCTGTAAGTAAGGAAGCATTAGCGGGATTAAATGACGGATGCCCATCTTCGGTAAGTTTTTTTTCTCCGACAACGGTTCTAACACTGGTTTTATCTCGGTAAAGATGATATTGTCTACCCGTATCTTTGTGAAATGAGTACACCAAGAGATCAGTATCATCCTTCCAGGTATAATGCGATACCATGCCCTCATTAGCAAGCAAGTAAAGATCCTCTCCTTCGATATCGCTGGTGAATAATCTCGAGAATCGCTTCCCGTTCTTTACCCAGAGGTGGAAAAACATAAACCGGCTGCCAGACGGATTAAAAGATAGGTGGTTGATGTAATGTTCAGCACCATTCATGGAAGTATGAGGCTGAATTTTTGATAATCTTTCCAGACTTACCACTAATTTCACACTGCCAGTAATGAGGTTCATGCTCCAGACACCGTCGTTATCTGGACATGCATTTGCCTCTGTCTTATCTGGCAAATTGACATACCCATAACCAGGACGTAACCGATGTAGTCGTGAAAAATTTAGTGATATCGCCCATAATCCTTGATTATCAATATCATAAAATGGATAACTATATCGCCGTATTATCTCTTTTGTGTAAATATTCTGAATTATCGATCCATATTCTCCATTAATTAAGATGTTGTAAATAACCAAATTATTTGCATCTTTTGGAAACCAATGTAATCGGCATCCCATTTGCCAACACCAGGTATTTGTTCTCCCAACCGGATGATATAAAAAATTATTCGAATCAAAATAACCTACCAATAATTCATCAGTTTGTTTTGGGGGGTTATTTTCAATTGGAGCAGCCAATCCAAGTATTTTGCTTCCATCTAAACTAAAAGGTGTTTTGTCATAATAACCAAAAAAAGACTGCTTACCGTTAATTGATAGCTTTTTTGTAGGATATATCACTGGATCAATACTGATAATCATATGATGAATACTTCGAAAGGATCTGCGACATTTTATGAAAAAATGTCTTTTGAAATCTATCAATTTATGTAATGTGAGTACAGCCATTTTTTTCTATCCATTTCATTTAAAAATAAATAATACTATTTAATCAGAATGGTCACATGACGGGCCAATCCCAGTCCCATTTTCACGTAATTCATCAAAAATCTTTATTAACACGTTACATTGGTTAATAGAAAATTGGCTTATGGAATAATCTCGTGCTTTTTTCCCCATAATTATTCTCAATTCGGGATTGGTAATCAATATTTTAGTATCAATTATCAATTGATGGAAACTTTTGGAATGGAAGCCAATTTTTTCTTTTTTGATCAGATCATCTGGATCATGATTTAAGCTGATTACAGGAGTACACCTCATCCAAGCCTGAATAAAAGTATTTGGGAAACCTTCATTTAATTTACTTGTATTAATAAAAATACTGGCCGATTGAATTAACTCATTACTTTTTTCAAATGGAACTTCTTCAATGTAATGGAAATTACTATATTTTTTCTCCGTATTCACAATCCCAATTCTGTATTTTTCATCTATTATTTTACCTGCCATAATAAATTTACAATCCATTTGATGAAGATGTTCAACTAATGCTAAAAAAATTTCAGGTTGTTTCCATTCTTTAATATTAGCAAGCCATAATATAATTGGCGGTTCGCTATTTTTTTTTATTTTTGTTTCAGGAATTTCATGAACATTTGGAAAAACAATGCTGTCAATATTTAGATTTTTTTTAAACCAGACTTTTTGATTATTTGTTTGACTTAACACCAAATTTGATTTTTTAATTGCTCGAAGAGTTTGTATATCCAACTGAAAATTTTTTGGGAATGTCAGGATTTTTTTAGGTAAAGTCATTATTGTAATATTACGAAAAGATTCTTTTAACATTTTACAATCCAAATCCATAGATGAAGCAAAAATAAATAATTTATTATATTCTGATGAGAATCTTTGTAAAAGATACGTATATTTTTTTCTTCCTCTTTGATAATACACATCAGCGTCGATGTCTCTTAAAATCCTACTCATACTAGAGTATACATCTTGTATACAATCATTTTCATTATAGTTAAACGGTATCAGATTGATCCCATTATCAACTTCTTTTTCGGAAACATCCTCAGTTAGATAAAATACTTGCCATCCACTTTTCAAAAATTCTCTGGCAAGTAAAAAAATTTGAACTTCTGCTCCGCCAGTATTTTTTTTAATATATGATGGATTCACAAAACAAATTTTTTTCATTTCTCACCATTGATATTTTTTTCCAATAAAGACATTTTGAGCATATCGTTGGTTTATAGTTTCTTCCAAAAAATATTGACTTTAATAGTTAAATTCTCTTGGATAATTCCCTGACCAATTCATGCCTATTGTTTACAGCTTTTATTTAATAACCTAGGAAATTATTGAATATACATTCATATACGACACGAATGTCGAAAATAATGGGGATGGCGTTAATTAATTATGAACATAACGGGGGTTCACTTTTTTCCAGTATTCCGGAGTTAGTTGCCATTTCTTTCCAAGCTCAAAATCGAATTTTGTGGGTTTAACTAAAGCATAACCACTTGTCGGATAATTTGTAAGCTCACCAAAATAGATTTTTCCTTCAATTGAGTAAAGATCCACTCGAACATAATCAAAAGGGAGGGATAAAGTTTCAGCCAGTAAACGCATAGCATAAAAATTTTCAGGCAGTTTAACCTGATTAGCAGGGGGATACTCCCAAAATACATCAATTTTTGACCAATCTGGATTGTAAAGCGTTAATGTTCTGCCTTTTTTATCGTTGAAGCGACCCTGATTAATCTGGATCATCAGGCAAGTCCCATTCAACATGTGAAACTTGAAATCTTTTGGTAAGCCGCCATCTTCATCCCGCAGTAATTTTTCTATAATGATCCGCCGTTGTATGTTTTTGTATCCCCATTCATGTTTAAAGAGGCCATAGGGTTTACTTAGCCATTCACGGCATTGCATGATAATCCTCTGCCTGTCAACCGGTGTGTTTTTTTCGATAATGATATTGGTTCCTGATCCGTGGTTAGCCTTGATAATGTATTCATCAGGAAGATTGTCAAAAGGAATTGTTTCAGGATTATCTGTAACATAGAGAAGGGGAATTGATAATTTTTCTGCTTCTTCCATTCCAAGAATTTTTATCAAATATTCTCTTACTTTATACTTATCCGCAACAACGGGTAAAAGGGGATTCCGATCATGAATTTTCTTCCAGCAAATTTTCTGGTTGAAACTTTGGGGGTTCTTTAGATCGAGGTCGTAGCCTGTTTTTTCCTTAAATTTTTTCTTCATCTGGGGATATCCCATAAGCTTTTCCCCCAGGTAAAAAAACTCTCCCCGTAATTTATAACATTGAGGTGATTGCCAAAGGGTCCGGATGTGGCGACCAATTTTTTCTTTCATGATACCGTACCTTATGAGAGCCGGGGTCCGCATTCAGTTCTTTTACATATCATTAAACTTCCACCCTTTCCGAATAAGATGGTTGCGAATCCCATTGGAAATGTTATTTGCAGATTTCTCAACAGTTCTCTCAATGTGATTTCTTCCTTTGTAATGTGGGGCATCGATAAAAAAATGTTGTAATGCCCTATGATAATCCATAACCTCTTGAAGAGATATATTATTTTTATCTTGGATGACATTCTGCCAGACGGATGTTAAATCCTCAAGCGATTTTACCTTATATACTCCAGGCATATCCTCATACCAGGCACGCCCAAATATTATTGATGGGATTCCCCGAATCACACTTTCCCATCCGATTGTCCCGCTGATGGTTACTGTGGCAATTGCACCATCTATTAATTTGAAAGGATTTTCATTGATTGACACTAATTTTACTCTATTCGATATTCTGGAAAGACGGTTATAAAAATAGAAATCCCGACCAGATTCACCTTCTAGAAAAGGATAAAATTGTGTCTTATGCTCTTTAACAACAATATCAATATCTGAATCTAAAAATGAATTGAGAAGCTCGACAATAAGCAATTGATCTGAATAACTTCCACCTGTCGGGCAAGAGGTCTCTTCCGGCTGATAGTGTAACGCAAAAAAAATATATTTTTTATTAATATTTTTTGTGCATAATTTTTCATAGGTGTTTCGTAATTTTTCCTTATACATCCTCCATTTTCGGGTTTTTAATAAATATTGACATTTTAAAATCTTACTATCATTAGGCATAAAACCCGCCTTTATTCGGTAGGTTTTATCCTCAGATAATAAATGCAAGAAATTACGAATGATGTCTACCGGCAGAAATACTATATCCCGATAAACGCTATATTTTTCCGAAATTAGTTGTTGTTTTACCATATATTGGGGTTTTGCATTATCATATGCAGTAGTGGTTTTAATAATCTTATTTTCAATATCTTTTCGTAATACACCCTCCTCTCGGAGAATTGGAATACCTTTTTTTAAATATGCGGGGGTTTGATCGATCGTATCAAGTAAAAAACTTGAATCACCAAACGGGGTCATTTGAAAGATAATGAATTCAATTCCACGAATTTTTGCTGCAACATATAATGCGTAATCAAAACCTCGGTGAGGGACAGATGGAGAAATAATCAATTGAATGTCTTTTTCATCAATAATCTGGAGCCATATTGCGAGCAAATCATAGAAAAAATATTGCCTGTGGGTAAATGAAAATGCACCTCCATCGGGATCAAGACGATCCAGCATTTTCAAAAAGATTAATTCATCCTGTGCAACAGATTTTAGTATTTTTTCATCAAGAGGATACTTTTTCAAATTGGGAAATCCCTTTCCTCTCCATGCATCTTCAACAGTCTGGTAAAAACACTCCGGAAAATTCTTATGCAATTCATCCCTTGAAAGATCTTTTATCCAGGCAATATAATGGACAGGTTCTATTCTAAGATTTTTCTGTAGCAATTTCAGAGTATTTAACCAAGGTTTTGCGATACCGCAAACGATAATGGTATTGATTTTTTCCATTCATGTCACCAATTATTCAAAATTATCTACTAAGGATATTTTTTCGAATTTATTTACTAATGACGAAATTATCTATTATATTATCAATTTGTTGGTTATTAAGTTACTTTTTTGTGTGATATACCGAATTCATTTCATTCAATTGCTGCACAGAACCATTCTTTTGATTATAGAGAATTCGTTAAGGCGGCAATTTTCTCCAGAACGCTTGTTCCATAGTCTCACATTCATCGAGGTTGAGACTCATGTGAGGTTTTATCGTATTTCGGAAAGAGATGGCGGACAATTTCGACAATTTCAGGTACCGAAGACGGGTCTGGTTGAAACAAATTCTCTATTATTCAAAGGAGTGGTTCAATTCAGCTATTTAGTGAGATGAACTCTGGATGTCACACATCTCGCGATTGTGAGCAAGATCCCTAATGTAAAAATATAAAATTATTCATATTAAATATAAGTTTCTGTTAAAAATTGTGGTTCTATCCTTTTTTTATTGATTTGAAATAAATATGGATTTTTTCGTAGAATTTGAATGATATCCTGCCATTTGAGCATATCAGCATGATAATTTTCAATAAGTTCTTTAGTCAGTTCAAGATCCTCAGGATAGTCTACCGTTAATCGATAAATTGAATAATTTTGATCAAGAGATGATTCAACAAGCTTGAATAATTCAGGATGATTTCTGATATACGGAGTTACATGTTCCTGATCATAAGGATTGATTGCACTTTCCCATGCTCTTACAAGTACATCATACTTAATCACTTCAACATCTAATCCATGCGGCCAGGTATGATGGTAAATATTGGTTGCCCCATAATCCGCATGAGAAGATATTGTGTCCCGTATGACCCTATCAATAACATCTGGATCTGAAAACGGGCAATCTGACGTTATCCGAACAACATAATCAGGAGAATATTTCTGTGCTGTTTGATAATACCTGTCAAGAACATTCTTTTCACTCCCACGGGAATAAAGAATTTTTTCTTGTTCGCACCATGATACAATAAAATCATCTTTTTTTTCAGTAGTTGTCGCAACTATGACTGAGGATATCAAGGAAGACATACGAACACGATTAACGGAATAATAAAGCAATGGGTGTCCGGCAATCTCTGTCATTGTTTTACCGGGCGTACGTGTCGAACCCATCCTAGCTTGGATAATTGCAATAATTTTTTTTGTTTTTATGAGTGAATCCATAAATAGTACCAATATTAAATGCTATTCAATTCCCCATACATTTTTTAAATGTCATTTATTTTCCAGTTCTTTTCGAAAGGTAAAACAATCTATTAATGGTTGTCTTCCCGATTTAATTACTGTTAGTGTGTTCTCAAATCCCACGTTGAATAATAAATCAACTATACCCATATAGGGGGTGAATCCGTCCCCTTGCTGCAAATAATTTGGATGAGTGTAATTATGATAATATAGACTAATTCCCGATTTTGTAAGTTCTCCCCCGGCCGATTCCATTTCGATATATACAGCTGAGCCCTGAGGTGAGAGGTATTCATTGCACGTGAGATGGCGACAAATATTTGCCAAGCGGACATCTCTCCCCCCACCAGTATTACGCAAATCAATAGATGACCGGAAAAATAAAGTTTTGATGCCAATCCTCTGACTAATCTTTTGAATAATATTAATATTGAATTCGCCCAAGTGAGTGATATCATTCAGAAGGAGTGGCTCCATAAATTCCATAACTTCATTGTAAAAATGGGACTTTTGATACCATTGATGAAAGTTCTTCAAATGGTTTTTTCGCCAATTTTGTTGGTTATTAATTTCAGTGTCCTTGATTAAAGACAGGGCCCCACCTTTATTTTTTTTTCGGGGGATGGTGAGATAAAGTTCTCCTTGGGTGGTTTTTATCCGGTTTCTTACCTGCCAGCTGCTTTTTTCGATCTGGACATCATCAAGAAAAACAAATTTATCAACCTGATCTATAAGATCGAAATAACCTATCCATGGTAAGTAGGTTGGTTGCATTATGGCACATTTCATCATAATTCATTTATTGTCGTACCGTCTAAAGATTTGCTCTCCGGTTTTTGTAATATATTCAACCTGGCTGTCATGCAAAGACGGATAGATGGGGATGCTTAATGTTTGTCTGAAATGCAGCTCGGCCATGGGAAATATGTCCTTGGGTTGCTCAATGATTTTATGAAGAAGAAAATCGATGAATTGTCGTACTGCTATTCCTTCATTCTCAAAATCTTGTTTTATCATCTCAAATGGCTGAGAAATAATCAGTGGAAACCTGAAAAAGATGCTCTTCTTACGCAATTGTAAGGGCATACACATATTCTGAAATCGGTCAAATGTATTAAAATATTGATCGGCAATCTGTTTCCGGCGCTTGAGAAAAGAGGGATATTGTTCTAATTGACTGATCCCGACGGCGGCCTGAAGATCACTCATTGGACTATAAATTTTTTTACTTCGTATATGTGACATGAGGGTCTTATCGTTGCTTAATACCATCCCCCCCTCTCCGCCACTTGTCAGACATTTTATTGCTTGAAATGAACACATGGTGATTTGACCATATGTTCCTGCTTTTCTTCCATTAATCGTAACTCCAAAGGCCTGAGCAAGATCTTCTATAACGGGAATATCCAATTCCACGAGAGATTTGATATCAAATGCTATTCCGCCAATGTAAGGTGCAACAATTGCTTTTGTTTTAGGACTTATGTGAGGAATAACGGTGTCAAGACAGATTCCCCAATTCTCATCAATATCACATAATACCGGATTCGCTCCGGTCTGCTTCACAGCGTTAAGAACTGAAATACAAACATACGTTGGTAAAATGACCTCGTCTCCTTTTCCAACCCCGAGTGCCTTTAAACAAAGATATAATGCAGATGATCCACTTGCGGTAGCAGCACCTGATTCCAGATTTAAATATTCAGCAACTCGGTTTTCAAATTCCGCAGTTTGCTCTCCGGATGCAATCATTCCACTATGCAATACGCGTTTTACCGCATCAATGTCCATCGAAGAAAGAGTGGGTTTGGAATGTGATATGATAGACTTCATTGTGGGATATCACTTTTTCAAATAACCGTCTTTCTCCATTTCTCGCTTTATATCTTCAAGGTATGCTTCTGTGGAATAGCGGGGGCTCCAGTTCAAGTCTTTTTTGGTTTTTGTGATATCATGTATCCAGCCACGATCAATGTTATTTTGTTTTTCGGGTTTGTAGATGATTCGCGAGGGGTGGTCTTTTGAAGAAAATACCTTGACAATTGTCTTAATCTCATCGTCGAAGGAAATTCCTTTTCCTGATGCCATGTTGTAGCGTCCTATGGCCTTATCACTCTTCATTGCAGTAATAATACACGAAACCGCATCTTTTACGTACAGATGATCTCTTAAGTAGGTTGTACAGTCTCCCCAGACTTCGATGGGTTCACCATGATATGCTTTATGAATAAAATTTTCCCAGTGACTGCGGCAAATGTTAGCATCTTTATGAAATGCCGCATATTTATTATAACCACGTAAACAAGTCGTCCTTAAGATCACGCCCTGCATCCCGTACTCTGATGAAAAATACTGAACATATTGAGCTCCTGCGATCTTAGCGATAACATATTCAACATGATCGCCTTTATTGATAAAATCAATTACATCTTCCTTTATGGGAAATTTTTTCACATTGCTGACTTCATAATGTGAAGTTGTATACACAATTTTGTTAATTTTATTCTCTCTACAGTAATCCAATGCATTCCAGGTCCCGATCCCATTGATTGTCATCAGATCCGATCCTGAAATATTCGAGGACCGGTGTTCTGGAATGACAGCAGCTAGGTGGATAACAGCATCAACATCTTTTTTGGGCAGTTTATCAAAATCTTTTCTTTTACCAACTTCAAGATGCTGAAACGGCACTTTTTTTTGATTATAATATTCCTGGCCTGTTTTACTTCTACCACATGCTAAAACATCAATACCCTCAGAAACCAGTTGATCAATCAGATATGTTCCGACGAAACCTGTAGCCCCTGTTACAACAATCATTTTATACCCTCCGTAAGTATGGACTGAATAATTTCATTTTTGCCTTCACCAAATTGTAGCTTTTTTAAATATGATTTCTCTTTTTCATAATTATGATAAAAATTATAAATAAATTTTTCGAAATCCTTTATATCAGTAAAATCATATGCAAGTTTAAAATCTTTATTCATGTCGATCTGATATTGGTTCTGACATAATGCAATAGCAGGAACACGAAGGTAACATGCTTCGAACATTGTAGTCCCAGGAGATGTAATTATCAGATCAGAATTGTTCATCCTCATTGCAATATCTTTTACATCGGAATAAATACGAACAGAATTCTTTTTTTCTGGAAAAATTGTTAACAACTGATTCAACTCAGAATGGAAAGAGAATCGATTTCCAAGGATAACATCAATTTGGAATTCATGATTCATCTTTAGTAACTCGGTTAAAACATTGGTTGTCAGATTTGCTTGATCACTTCCACCGAACAGCAGAATTATTCGTTTTAAATCTTTTTTATATTTGTATAATTTTTTTGAATTATAAAATTCATCCCTTAATACAAGATATCGGGGGCCCTGTAAATACTGAGTGTTGGTTTTCGGATCAATATGTGATTTGTTCGAATAATTTGTGCCAATAATTGCATTAACCACAACGTCCGCGTAATCATTAGCAGATGACGTATTTCCAAAGATTATTATCTTGGGGCCGAAATGGTTCTTGATTCTTTTACAAAAGTCCGGATCTACTTCCAATTTATCGATAATGAGGATATCGGGTGTTAATTCAAGTATTTTTTTTTCAATTTCAATACTATCTTTAAAAGAAAAAACCGGGAAATCTTTTTCTTTTATTTTATTAATTTCAATTATTCCGCTGGTTGTTAAAAAAGTAATATCAGCATTTTTTTTTAATTGATCTGCTAATGAAAGTGTCCGATAAATGTGTCCCAATCCTAATTTAACACCCCCCTCAGTATAGAAAATAATATTTTTCATTTCAAGAACCTGTTTTCAAATTGATTATAAAGAATAGTCTTCTTTGATATTTGTATTTTATTCAAAGTAAAAAAATGAAAGTCAAAACTATCATATTTGTCTTATCAGATCCCATTTTAACGGGGTTCCTCTTGAAATATCCTTGTTTGCACATTTTCCAATAATATCTGGCAGATATCGAGGGCTCATCCCATTCCCGGGTCGGATTGATCTTAGATTATCGTGAGTGAAAATTTCTCCGGCTTTAATATCCTTTACAATAAACAAACTTCTTCCAACCTTCCGGTTTTTCAGAACTCGTTCATCAAGATCATAGGAAATTTTCCCGATGGCCGCTTCCGCTATACGGACCGAATCAACCATCTCCTTGAATTCATGAGGTTCCAGGGAGAAAGGTGCATCCGGTCCCCCATCGTCCCGGCTTAATGTAAAATGCTTTTCAACAACACATGCACCCAGTCCGACTGAACAGACCGGAACTGCAATGCCCGGGGTGTGATCCGAAAGGCCGCAGGGTACCCCGAATGTTGCACTCATGTTCGGAATTGTTGCAAGGTTCATCTCGGAGTACGGGGCAGGATACGAACTGCAGCACTTAAGCAGGACAATATCATTATTTCCCCTCCTCCGGCATGCAGATACGGCAGCCTCTATGTCCCCTAATGAAGCAATTCCCGTTGACAGTATGACAGGCTTTCCTTTGGATGCCACGTATTCAATCAGCGGAATGTCAAATATTTCGAATGATGCAATTTTGTATGCCTTGACATTAAGGGCTTCAAGCAGATCAACGGCAGATGGATCGAACGGCGTGGAAAAGAATATTATTTTCTCGGCTTTTGCAATTTCCTGCAATGGTTTATGCCAGTCCCAGGGAGTGTAGGCTTGCTGATAAAGTTCGTAAAATGTTTTTCCGTCATATTTGGTACCCCTGTTAATACGAAAAATCTCCGAATCGCAGTTTAGGGTAATCGTATCGCCGGTATAAGTCTGAAGTTTGATGGCATCTGCACCAGCTCTTTTTGCAGACCGGATAATCTCTACTGCACGGTCATAATCCTGCAAATGATTTGCAGACATTTCTGCAATAATAAATACCGGATGTCCCGGACCAATCTGCCGGTTCTCTATAATAATACTCATCCTGTAATCCGCCCTACAATTTCTGTCACTGCATCAATAACCGTGGTTACATCATCATCGCTCATCTTCGGGAACAGGGGAATGGTAATCTCGTTCTCGTAATACCACTCGGATACGGGAAAATTTTCATTTTTAAATCCGAACATCTTCTGGTAATAGGGCTGGCGGTAAACAGGAATGTACTGGACCTGGCAAAGAATGCCTTTTTCCCGGAGTTTCAGGAAAAGATCCTTCCGTGAGATACCCTTTAGGATAAGGGGATAGATATGATAGGCATGGCGCGAACCATTCGGGGCCTGCGGGGGAATCCGTATATTTGGGTGCTGCAGGAAAGCGTCATTGTATTTTAATGCAATCGCATTTCTCCTATCAATGAATTTCTCAAGCTTCTGCATCTGAGACAGGCCGAGGGCACACTGGATATCGGTAATCCGTAAGTTATAGCCCAGATCCTGCATTTCATAATACCAGGGCCCATCGTTTTTCGTCAGATATTTCGGATCCTTGGTAATCCCGTGGTTTCTGAAGATCCGAAGTTGTTCAGCATATTCTTCATTGTTCGTGACAATAATTCCCCCTTCGCCGGTAGTGATATGCTTGACCGGGTGGAAGGAAAACATCGTCATATCCGCGGCACATCCTACTTTCTTGCCGTCACGGCAGGCCCCGAGGGCATGGGCCGCATCTTCTATCACAACGCAGTCGTGATCCCGTGCATCATCAAGGATCGACCGGATATCGACAGGATAGCCGGCCATATCCACGGGTGCGATAACCTTGGTCTTGCTGGAGATGTTACCAGCAATTTTTTCTGTATTTAGGCAATACGTTTCAGGATCGATATCGACAAAGACTGGCAGTCCGCCGCAATAGATTGCTGAATTTGGAGTCGCAAGAAACGTAACGGGGCTAGTAATCACTTCTTTTCCGCTTTTAACTCCGGCAACATGCATGGCGCCGTGGAGTGCTGCCGTGCCCGAACTGAATGCAACGGCATACCGTACCCCGGCATAATCTGCAATGGTCCTTTCAAATTGTTCAATCACCGGGCCCTGGGTAATCCAGTCGCTTTTCAGTACAGATACTACAGATTGAATGTCCGCATCATCAATTGACTGGCGCCCATAGGGAATAGTGTTCATGCTAGGCTCCTTGAATTAATTGGATATATCCTTGATTTTATCGGCTATTATTTTTGTAAAATCATCACGCGAAAGCCATTCCTTATTGGTGCCGCTGTCATAATGGAAATTCTCCGGGACCTCTTTCCCATTATTCATGCTATCTTGCTTCCAGAAATGGTGTTCCGGCTTAATGATATAGTAGGTATCGTACTCAAGGGAGTGCCGCGCCTCGTCTTCCGTGAGAAGTACCTCGTGCAGCTTTTCACCGGGGCGGATTCCGATTAATTCAATCTCTGCATCCGGTGCAAGTGCATCCGCAAGATCCATAATTTTCATGCTGGGGATTTTCGGGATGAAAATCTCCCCGCCTTTCATAGTATCAACACACCTCGCAACGAAATGCGCACCCTGCTCCAGGGTAAGCCAGAAGCGGGTCATCCGCGTATCGGTTATCGTAATCTTTCCTTTTTTTGTTTGTTCGAGAATAAGAGGAATTATACTTCCTCGGCTGCCAAGGACATTCCCGTACCGAACGCAGCTGAAACGCGTTCCCCGTTCACCCGCATAGGAGTTGCCTTGTACGAATAATTTCTCCGCAACCATCTTGGTTGCACCATATAAATTGACGGGATGTACTGCCTTATCGGTGCTTAATGCCAGCACTTTTGAGACATTGTTATCAATGGCAGTATTGATGATATTGTTAGCCCCGTCAATGTTTGTTTTTACGGCTTCCATCGGGTTATATTCCGAAGCAGGAACTTGTTTCATTGCAGCAGCATGGACTACAATATCGACATTATTCATCGCCCGGTTAAGCCGTTCCTTGTCCCTGACATCACCTATTAAAAAGCGGAGTCTCCTGTCATCATATTTTTGCTGCATCTCCCACTGGAGCATCTCTCCCCGCGAATAAATCCGGACACTCTTTGGATTGTGTTCTTTCAATAAAATGGATGTGAACATCTGGCCAAAAGATCCCGTTCCCCCGGTTATCAGGATTGTTTTACCTGTAAAGTCTGACATAATCAATATTATTATTTTTAATGAAGATATATGAAATGTGTTCCTCAATCATTTTTTACACACTTTTTAAAAAGAATAATTTGAAATCTCTGCTCCATACTTATTTAATTATCCCTCAGATTCGTATAATTCATAATACCTGCCATGTTTTTCCATTAATTCATCGTGACTCCCGCTTTCGACAATTCTTCCCTTGCTCATGACATAAATAGTGTCAGCCTTACGAATAGTCGAGAGCCGATGCGCAATAATGAATGTTGTAATATTTTCGGACACCCGGTTGATCGATTCCTGGACAATCGCCTCGGATTCATTGTCAAGGTTGCTCGTTGCCTCATCAAGGACAAGAATTTCCGGATTTCTTACCAGTGCCCGGGCAATGGCAATTCTCTGCTTCTCACCGCCGGATAATTTCAGTCCCTGGTCTCCAACAATGCTGTCATACCCTTCGGGAAGCGTGCTGATGTATGAATGAATATTAGCCTTTTTTGCCGATTCTATGATCTCATCGTTAGTATACTCTCCGCCGAATGAGATGTTTTCACGGATACTCGCATTATAGATAAACGCGTCCTGACTGACATATCCTACCTTATGAAGGAGAGATTCCAGATTATACTCCTTTAAGTTACATCCGTTAACCAGGATACTTCCATTCGTGACATCATAATAGCGAAGCAGCAGCGATACGAGGGTAGACTTGCCGGAACCGGAATATCCGACCAATGCCGTAACTTTCTTTTGTTTGATTGTCAGGTTGATACCTTCGATTAAATTCTGGTTTGGATAATAGGAGAATGCGACATTATTAAAAACTATGTCTGAAGTTAGCCTGTCGAAGGAGCGTGAGCCATTCCTGATACCGTGATAGCGTATATCTTTCAAGAACCGGTAAATCGTTTCAAGATTTGGCCAGGTATCCATCACATTCATATATTGAGTACTTAAACTGGAAAGTCTTGGCAGGATTTTCAATGCAGAAAAAACAAAAGTCCCGATAAGCGGGATGATAAAGAGAAACTGGTCTTGGTAGAGATAATAGAGGATAATTACAAGAAATGCAATACCTGAAAAAAATAAAAAATTGAGTGTTGCGGCAGGAAGATTCTTTAAAAAACTCAATCGGATATATTTATTCCAATACCTATAAAGGGCAACATTATATTTCTCTTTCCAGTACTTGTCTCCATAAACAGATCGTATCTGTCGCAATCCTTGGACATAACCACTGATTACCTCATTCTCGGATTGTATTGATCGCATCTGAAGCATCCCAAGCCGATATGAAACGGTTTTTCCAACTACCCTGACGATAAGGACAAAGAATAAACCCCCACAAATTAGTAAGGCTACAGCAGTGGTAGATACAAATAGTAATGCAGAAATAATTATCAGAATAACTACGATCTCCGAAAACATCATCGTTGATATCTCTAAAAACAACCTTATTTGACTAGGTGCCGTTATGACATTGTAGAGAATATCACCTCTCTTGTTATCCACATAATATCGGTAATCGTTATTCATGAGTTTATCAAAAAGGACACTTTTTGTGTTTATTATTACTTTTTTAGTAAAAAATAGTGAAATATACTTATAAACCAGTGTCACGATAAATGCCAAAAAAACAAGAAGAATGAAGAGAAGTGAAAATGCAATAACATCGGGCAAAGCAACCGTGTTACGGACAAATGTATATAATGGTTCAAATACTGAAATTCCCTGATCCTGGAGGTCGATAGAGGCATTTAGTATCGGGTAAAGGAGAACGATCTGAAACGTCTCCATTAGTCCCAGTAAAACACTGAATAAAATCAGGGCAAATAAGTACCGTTTTAAACCATAAGAATAGAATGATAAAATCTTATATACTCTTTTAAAGGTACTAATTTCTTGACTAATCCATTCAGAAACAGGTTTTTTTATCCGGGCTTGTTGAGTGTTCTCATTAGTCATGGGCATCCCAAACAATTAGTGCCGGATATTTGTTTGTGTTTCTTGAATCCATGAAACGTACTGTTTCAATCCTTCACGTATTCCTTTCTTCCCCGTCCACCCGACCATCTCGCGAACCTTTGTTGTATCCGCCCACGTATCCTGCACATCACCTTTCTGTTCTTCAATATATTTTAGAACCGCTTTCTTTCCGGTAGTTTTCTCGATTTCAGAAATCAGATCGTTAACACTTATCCGGTTGCCACCTCCGATATTGAACGCCTCTGCAAAAACCTTTTTGGTTGCAGCGAGGATATTTGCCTCAACAATATCATCGATGAACGTGAAATCCCGGGTCTGATTACCATCTCCGTAAATCGTGATCGGTTTTCCGGACATAATCGCATTGACAAACTTGTTAATTCCCATATCCGGTCGCTGACGGGGACCGTACACCGTAAAATATCGCAGCGAAACCGTAGGAACCCCAAAATTTTTCCAGTACAGGTAACAGAGGTGCTCCGCGGCAAGTTTCGATACCCCATACGGAGATACTGGCTGAACCATCCGATCTTCCCGCATCGGCAGCTCCGAATCTCCGTAAACCGATGAGGACGAAGAGTAGACAAATTTTGTTATCTGCCGGTTCTTGTAATACTCAAGCAAACGCTGGGTTGCCAGAATGTTGTCGCGGGTATAAATATCAAAGCTCTTCCCCCAGGACGCCCTGACCCCGGCCTGGGCCGCGAGATGGAAAACGTAATCAACTTCGGGGAAAGTATCAATCTCCACGATATCTTTTTCAATAAGAGTGAATTGGGAATTCTTCATTGCCGCCTTGATATTTCTTTCCTTGATCTCCCGCGCATAGTAATCGGAGAACCGATCGATCCCTATTACCTCATAGCCCTCCGACAGAAGCCGGTCCGTCAGCGTACTCCCGATAAAACCGGCACAGCCGGTCACTAATGCTTTCATTTTTTCATCACCAGTTCGAGATAATCCCGCAATGGCTCATTTATCCGTTTATCCGCCAATGCAAAATCGATAATGGTCTCGATATACCCCAGTTTATCACCGGTATCAAACCTCCTGCCTTTGAAATTGTAGCTATAAACATGCTGCCGGGTCAGGAGTAATTTGATAGCATCGGTCAATTGGATCTCTCCACCAATCCCTGGATTCACTTCTTCCAAAGAATCAAAGATCTCCGGTGTGAAGATATACCGGCCAATGGCACCCAGGTTAGACGGGGCATCCTTGATTGCAGGTTTTTCCACAATATCCTCCAGAAGATGAGTGGATGCATCAATTTTCTGCCCTTTGATGATCCCATAACTGGAGATTTTTTCCGGGGGAATTTCCTGTACTGCAATAACGGACGAATGGGTTTTTTTGTAAGAATTTATGAGTTGCTGGGTGCAGGGTATTTTATCCTTTAGAATATCATCGCCAAGAAGAACCGCAAACGGTTCATTCCCTACATGTTTTTTCGCAATAAGGACAGCATCCCCAAGACCTCTGGCTTCTTTCTGGCGGATATAATGAATTGAGCAATGGGTATAGACATCCTCAATCAGTTTGAGTTTATCAGTATCTTTTTTGTTTTTCAGATGAAACTCAAGCTCCGGGGAATGATCAAAATAGTCCTCGATCGCCCGTTTTTTCCGTCCGCTTATGATGAGGATATCATCGATGCCGGATTGGATGGCTTCCTCGACAACATAATGGATAACCGGCCGGTCGATGATCGGTAGCATCTCCTTGGGCATCGATTTTGTAATCGGCAGGAACCGGGTGCCAAGACCCGCAGCAGGAATTACCGCTTTGGTGATTTCACTCACCAGCACACCCCTTCATACTCTCGCGCCTCTTGTTTGGCTTTTTCAATTCTGCGACCATCGATAACTACTTTCCCACGATAATCAAGGCTTTCGAATTCTTTCCATTCAGTGACGATGAGGATAGCATCAGTATCTAGGATCTCTTGGGTTGACGATGCATAGGTGATCTCCGGGTATTGTTTACGGAAATTGTCCATCGCCACCGGGTCGAAGGCCTTCACAGTCGCACCTTCTTCAAGGAGCATACTGATCACGGGAGCTGCCCGGCTCTCTCGAATATCGTCAGTATCCGGCTTAAAAGCAAGACCAAGTACGCCAATCGTGCGGCCCTTGGGATCGATATGTTTCTTCAGAAGTGCAATCATGCGACGGGGCTGGTCATCGTTTATCGCCATCACTGAATCAAGGATTTTCGGGGCAATTCCCTTTGATTTCGCATGGGCAATCAAAGCGTTCACATCCTTGGGAAAACAGGATCCGCCAAAGCCTATGCCGGTTCGGAAGAATTTTGGGTTAATGCGGGTATCAAGGCCAACCCCCTCAAAAACGGCAAAACTGTCGATGCCAAGCTCTTTACAGAGGTTCCCGATCTCGTTGGCAAAACTAATCTTTGTTGCAAGAAAGGCATTGCTGGCAAACTTGATCATCTCAGATGTACGGAGGGTGGTCGCGAAGATAGGGACATTAAGCGGTGAATAAAGGCCGGTCAGTAATTCTCTGGTCCGGTCATCCTGCGTCCCGATAACGACCCGGTCGGTCTTGAAGAAATCCTCAACCGCAGTGCCTTCCTTGAGAAATTCCGGATTCGAGGCAACGCCAAAGTCAACGAATGCTTTCTTCCCGGATTCTTTTTCAAGAATCGGAATAATAAGGCTCTCGATTGTTCCCGGGAGGACGGTACTCTTCGTGACAATCGTATGGAAACCCGAATCTGATTGCAGGGCTTGCCCGATACTGTGTGACACAGTCTCAACCTGGCTCAAATCGCTTGAACCGTCATCGCGGGGAGGTGTACCAACACAGATAAAAGTGGCATCAGTTTTCCCTACTGCATCAATAATATCGGTCGTAGTGGTTATCCGGTCCTGATTCTTCAACAGCAGTTCATCTAATCCAGGTTCGAAGATCGGGCTTTTCCCGGATTTGATGATGCCCAGTTTCCGTGTGTCCCTCCCAACAAACACAACCTGGTGCCCAATCTCTGCAAAACATGCGCCGGTCACTGAACCGATATAGCCGGTACCGATTATGGAAATTTTCATAGTCTCACAGTATCATTTCTTTTAGGTTGCGACAACAATTTATATAATAATGTTTTAGTCTCTTTGTTATTGAAATTGTTTATTGATTAAATCGATTTTATAAATACTTAGTTCACAATTTCCGGTAAAACATCCCGACTTTTTCTGCTGCGGTCTGCTCCACCATCCCCCTCACATCCACCAGCACCGGCTTGTCATTCATGAAAGAGCGGATCTGGGAAACACTCATCTTCCTGAACGGAGCATGCGCCACCGCAATAATCACCGCATCCATCTTCTTATCCAGTTTAGACAATGGCATAGCACCAAAATGCTTAATCACAGCAGCGGAAAGTAATGGATCATAACCGTACACATTCACCTCGTACTCCTTCAACTCCTCAACCATATTCTCGACCGGTGATTCACGGATATCCGCCACATCCTCTTTGTAGGTAAGACCCATGATCAGGACATTCGATCCCTTGATGGTTTTCCCGACTTTATTCAGGCCCTTGACCGTCATTTCGGCAACATACTTTGGCATGCCGTCATTGATTGACCGGCCTGCTAGGATCACTTTAGGATGATAGCCAACCTCTTTGGCTTTCTGGACAAGGTAATAGGGATCCACGGGGATACAGTGGCCGCCAACCAGGCCGGGTTTGTACTTGTGGAAATTCCATTTTGTTGCCGCGGCTTTAAGCACCTCTTCTGTGTCGAGCCCGAGCCGGGCAAAGATCATCGAGAGCTCGTTCATGAGGGCGATGTTGAGGTCCCGCTGGATATTCTCGATCACCTTTGCGGCTTCAGCCGTTTTAATGGTCGGAGCTTTGTAAACGTTCGTGACAAGCCCGTAGAGTTCTGCCAGGTCATTGAGCGTCTCCTTGTCCATGCCGGAGACGATCTTGTAGATATTCTTTAAGATGTGCTCTTCATCGCCGGGATTGATGCGTTCGGGGGAATACCCGACCTTGAAGTCCTTGCCGCATTTCATGCCGGACTCGCGTTCCAGGATCGGGACCATGATGTCCTCGGTAACACCGGGATAGACCGTGGACTCCATGACAACGATGGCGCCCTTCTTCAGGTTTCTCCCCACCGTTTCCGATGCGGAGATGACCGGTTCCATGTCCGGGTCCTTAGATTTTGTCACAGGTGTGGGGACTGCGATGATGACGAAGTCTGCCTCTTTGATCCTGGTTGGATCGGTTGTTGCCTCGATTTTGTTTCCTTTCTTCGCGTTCAGCTTGTCGACTTCCCTTTGGTTGCGGCGGTAGCCGATCGTCCTGATATGTTCCGAGAAGTCCTCCGCCAGCGGGAGACCAACATAACCCAGGCCATAGACGCAGACGGTTTTATTCAATATTTTCTTGGATGCCAAGGATCTATCGCTCCTGAAAAACTTAATTAATATTAGCAACAGTATTAAAAAATATTCTGAAATAAAACTGGTGCGATTAAACAGTATTAAGTGGCTTCATTTCGACATGAGCCCAAAAGGGAGATTATTCCTGAAACGAATAGCAAAAAAAACGCAAAAAAATCGGCTTGGATTGTTATCTTAGTCCAGCGAATCAGTACAGAGAATGAAAAGTATGAGTGGGCATAAACTCACTTGTCAGAATAATGAGGAATATTTACTATCCTCATAAGTTTTCACAACCTATCTTCTTTAGTTTTCCCAACTCTCAAAAATTTTATCTAAATTTATAATTCACTGTTTGCCAGCGCTCATAATTTCCGGTAATATCCTATCGCCTTTTCAACTCCCTTCGAACCCAACATCCCCCTGACATCCACAACTACCGGCAGGGAATTCATCAGATCAAGGATCTCCTCAACCGTCATAGCCTTAAACTGCTTATGCGCTACCGCAATAATCACGGCATCCACCTTCGTATCCAGGTTCGGCAGGGGGATTGCGCCGAACTTCTTAATCACGTCATCCGGAAGAATCGGGTCATACCCGTACACGTCAATCCTGAACTCCTTGAGCTCATGAATAATCTCCTCAACCGGGGACTCACGGGTATCCGGCACATCCTCCTTGTAGGTCAGGCCCATGATGAGAACTTTCGAGCCCTTGATCACTTTCCCGACTTCATTGAGTCCCTTGATTGCAAGATCGGCCACATGCCTGGGCATCCCGTCATTGATGGACCGGCCGGCAAGGATAACCTGAGGATGGTACCCGAGCTCTTCAGCCTTCATCACAAGGTAATAGGGATCAACCGGGATGCAGTGGCCCCCCACTAATCCTGGACGATACGGGTGGAAATTCCATTTGGTGCCGGCCGCTTTCAGCACTTCTTCAGTATCAAGTCCCAGGCGCTCAAAGATCAACGATAACTCGTTCATCAGCGCAATATTCAGGTCCCGCTGGATATTCTCGATGACTTTTGCTGCTTCTGCGGTCTTCATGCTGGGAGCGCGGTAAACGGTAGTTACCAGACTATAGAGTTCAACAAGCCGGTCCGTGGTCTTCTTATCCATCCCCGAGACGATTTTGGTGATTTTGTCGAGAGTGTGGGCATCGTCGTTCGGGTTGATACGCTCCGGGGAGTACCCGACAAAGAAATCTTTCCCGCACGTGAGGCCGGATTCTTTTTCAAGAATCGGGATAACAACGTCTTCGGTAACTCCGGGATAAACGGTGGACTCAAGGACAACGACGGCATTCTTCTTCAGGTTTTTCCCGACTGTTGCCGATGCAGACCGGACCGGTGTGAGATCCGGGTCCTTGGCTTTCGTGACTGGTGTCGGGACACAGATCATGATATAATCCGCGTTCCTGATGTTTGCCGGATCGGTTGTTGCTTTCACCCTGGATTTTGCAGCAATGAGAGCATTCACTTTTCGCGTATCAATATCGAATCCGATAGTCGGGACATGTTCGGCAAATGCTTCTGCCAGGGGGGTTCCAACATACCCAAGCCCGACAACACAGACGGTAGGTTTGGTTACTGGTTTTTGAACCATGCAATTGTCTCCTCAAGGCCGGTTTTAACGGTATAATCCGGTGAATAGCCAAATGCCTGTTGTGCACGCGTGATATCCGCAAGGGAGTCGCGGACATCGCCGGCCCGCGGGGGATCATGAATGAGCGGGACCGTAATTCCTGTCATCTCCATAATCAGATCAGCCAGTTCGAGGAGGTTGATCCGTTTGCAGTAGGCAACATTGAATACCCCCTGCGCATTGGATTCCATGGCCCGGATATTGGCCTGAACAACATCCTTCACATAACTGAAATCCCGGGTCTGTTTCCCATCGCCATGGATATGCGGGGATTCCTTTCTTAAGATTGCCGTAATGAAGTTGGGGATGACTGCGGCATACTGCGATTGTGGATCCTGCCGCGGGCCAAAGACATTGAAGTACCGCAATGCTACAGTCTGTAAGCCATAGAGATCGGAGAAAACGTTCAGGTATTGCTCGCCGGTATGTTTTGATATCGCATAGGGTGAGAGAGGATTCGGGGTCATATCCTCGCGTTTTGGAAGAGTCGGCGTATTGCCGTACACCGACGACGAAGAGGCAAAAAGGACTTTCCGTACGCCACAGTCCCGTGCAGCAACGAGCACATTTAGTGTCCCGGTTACATTTGCTTCATTGGTTGCGATGGGATTTGCGATTGAACGGGGAACCGATGCAATTGCCCCCTCGTGAAAGATCCCGTCAGCGCCAATAAAGGTTTCCTTAAGAAGCGGGAGATCGGTTACACTTCCCTGTACCAGAGAAACATTTTTTCCCGTGAGAAAGGGGGCAATGTTCTCCCTCTTACCCGAGAAGAAATCATCAAGAATGATCACTTCATGATGTTGATTTTGTAATTCCTCGACAATATGCGAACCGATGAACCCTGCCCCTCCTGTTACAACGTATTTCACGGTACCCCAACCACCCAAAAAACCCAAATGAGCGTCCACGCTCCCATAAAGAGCAGAAGATCTGCAGAGAAAGACGAGAACGCCTTGGATCTGTTTCGGGATTATATTCGTTTTTCATTATTATATAGACGTTCATTGGCGTCACATCATTACTCACCTTTACGATATATGGGGGGAATCCCCATAGAAAAAAACTTCATATTTCTCCCGGAGGAACAAAATTGTTCCTTCCGTCCACCCACAATCCCGCCCCCGTTTCTCCAAAATCCCTTAAATATCAAAGATTTCCGGGAATTTTCCGCTTTATAATAAAAGCATACACCCTCTCCCATCATATCAGAGTTGGCCAGAAACCCGGCAGATCCGGGACTGGCAGGAAATGCACATACCAGTAAATCCGGACAAAACACGACACACATCAGAATGAATGATCCCGGATTTGCAAATTTCACCGGGCCACCAGCAGGCTCGGATTGCCATCAATCCCCCGCAAATGCCCCGGAATTGCCTCAAAAATAGTTATTCAGACAAGGCAGTATGCCATAACAACCAACTAGCCTGACACCACGCGGCCAGGACCCTGATACCGGCCACGGATAAACCGGACGCTTACGTGATGTCATTACCGGATAGCGTACGCTCTGGTCCCGGGCACGGTCAACGGGTCTGCCTGCGTGAGAAAAACGGAGAGAAAAAATGACAGAAAGCACGGAATTGAACACCGAAACTGGAACCTGCATCGGCTGCAGGCTCCCGTGGAATGGAGAGTCCGGGACCAGGTACTGCAGGAAGGCAGTGCTGGTGATCGCGGACGATGCCGGCATTGAGGTAGCCGAAATCCTCCTGCCGGTAAACAAGGATGAACAAAAGAACCTGGCTGAAACGGAGATCTCAACAGGACAATCGGCAAGGGCGGTACTGATAACTCCCCTGGAACCATCGACGCCTGAACGACAAATAATTTCCGCAGATGAGGAGTTCCCAAAAAAACACCCGAACCGGGAAGAACTGGAGATCCCAGCAGAACAATCGACTCCTGGAGGACAACGGACTCCGGCAGAACCGGAGATCCCGATAAAACACGCGAACCGGGAAGAACTGGAGATCCCAGCAGAACAATCGACTCTTGCAGGACAACAGACTCCGGTAGAACCGGAGAATCCGACAAAACAATCGAACCAGGAAAAACAGGGAGTCGATGATGATCTGGATATACCGGGAAAACCAGCAGCTCCGAACGGTCAGATGCCTCAGGCTGAACCGGAGATCCTATCCGGCCCGGAGATCATCATCGGGGTCCGCATATGAAATCCCGGCCCAAACCGGGAATGGCTATCCTCGAAGCAATGCGGAAGGCCCAAGCCTGGGGCTGCCGGATCGTGGAGTTCAGGAATGACCGGAATCTGCCCGTCCATTTCGTTATCTATGATCATTGCCGGTACAGCATTGTCCGGGTCCGCCGGATCAAATATCCCGGGTACCGGTGCGGGGACATTGAGAGATCCTGTGCAGCAGACATCTTAGCGATCCGCAGGATGGATCTTGCGCCCGATATTCATCGCGAACTCTGGGTGAGGGGGCCGGACCGGCCCTGGCACCGGTATGCCGTCTTTCCGGACCACACAGAGGCCCTGGTATACGGGATTGTTAACTGAATCGAACTCCCCTTTTTTCCGGTACTGGAACCCTTAGGTAAAGATTCATATTTTTTGGGGAAAATCAGCATCACAGGATTGTCCCAAGCCCGGCCATCAGGTACGATAGCATCTGGTCATCGCTGTCCTTATGGCAACCGGATCAACGGGATCAACTATTGAATAGTACTCAGGAGTTCTCTCCTGCTGAAGGATAACACTCTGTGCAAACTGTCAAGGAAAATAGTGTAACCGTGCCTTTTTGCGAACCACGATTTGCCTCATCCGAATTCTTCCTTTCCGGTGACCAGTCCATTCCGTGGATCACGACGTTTAACAGCCTGGACTATCATTTTCTTTGATGGGGCCTGGATCCTTATACTAAAGAGAATAATCCCTTATCAGTCATTGAAGGTAAATGCCGGGATGTGTGCCCGGATACGCCTCTCTTAGAAATCTAAGAAAATGGGTGGGCACCATTTGTTCAAAAAGGAACATCGATGAACATATTTGCATTCCACGAGGGACGAATCAACGAAGAGATCATCCCTACGGAGCGTGAGTATACAGGATAAAAGATGCATACATACCTGAGGGAAGACTCAAAAAAATTTCAGAACTCTCTTGACACTAAAAGGAAATTCACCGTAAGTAAAAAAACACCGGAAAAGATTCACGGCCTTTCCACACATTCCCGGGCCGCTGGTACATCGCTGCTCACAACCGCTCCAGCATCCACATGTGCACCGGCACCGATTGCCACACCCGGAGCAATGACCGCTTTCTCACCAATCACGCAACCTTCGCCAAGGATAATCCCCCGGGCCGATTTCTGTTTAATGCGGGAGAAGACCGGTTCGCCAACGAGCCGGACCCCCGACCCAATCTTAACGTTATTCTCAATCCGTGTAAATTGCGGGATCCAGACATCACCGCTGACAGTCACGTTATTCCCCACTACCACGTCCATGTCAATACATGCACCATCACCCAGGGTGACGTTATCCCCAAGGGCAGTCTCGCTGCGGATCAGGACATCATTCCCGCACCGGAACTGATCTCCGATGAAAACATTGCCAAAGATGATGCAGTGCCGGCCTATCGAGGGATCCTCACCCAGGTGTACACCAGGAAAGATCTCGGATTTCAGCGCCGCGGGCGATGGAAAACCGATCAGAGTTGACTGTACCATACGGAACGATGCCTGGAACTGCTGCAGGTTACCGGGAATCATTGTAAAAAACCTCCACCCAGATTGCGCGAGATTTATTTTTTTGTATTCTATCATAGTCACAACAATATGATAAAAATTTTCTTTTGCATTTCCATTGAAAGAAAAACTTTTCGTTGTCTCCTGGTTACCATAATGAGCACTAAAAAAATCCCATAACTCCCCCATGATCAGGGTAACTGGAAGAGTAAAACTGTAACCACCTTCTCTTTTTTATAGCATCCGGCACACAGATTGATCAACGGATGTACTTCTTCTTCCACCTCTTTACTGGTATCGTCCTCGGGTTCCTCTGTACCGAACTCTTCCACGACCGGCGGTGGCTCATTCCCTGCACCATCGGTGCCATCCTCCCGGACCTCATCGACAAACCGCTCGGGCTCCTTGTCCTCTCCTCATCCATCGGGTACGGGCGGATCTTCACCCACACCCTTGCACTCGCGCTCCTGGTCCTCGGGGCCGGGATCGTGTACTGGCGCTTGCGACAGGATCCCGGGCTTGCAGCGCTCGGCATCGGGATCCTCTCGCACCAGGCACTCGACCTGATGTGGCGCCAGCCGGTGAACTGGTATTATCCCTTTCTCGGATCGTTCTCTGGTTCCCATACCGAGGACTTCTTCTGGGTAAAATTTCTCGAAGAACTCAATAATCCCTTTGAAGTCCTCCTCGGGGTCATGGTTTTCATCCTGGTTCTCGCGGTTCTCTTCCGTTCCCGCATCTCCCCGGTTCTGAAAGAAAAGCGGGCAGTTATCTCACTTATCATGACATTCAGTGCACTGGTATTTGGCAGCCTTGCCGGAATCCTCATCGGCTGGGGGCTTGGGGGGCACATATTCCGGCAGATCGGCTGGGGCAGGCCGGAGGAGCTGATCCTTGGCGGCCTTGTCATTGCCGCTGCCTCGCTCCTGTTCTGGCGCTGGCAGAGTATCACTGGCCGGATGTGATTGTATCGGGTGTCCAGATAGGACTATGATCCGAAAAAACTGATTAATCAAGACTAACAAATATACAATCACCGTAGAATTGATTTCCCATATTTGCGATTTCATCGGCCCTGTTGAAAACCTGTACGGTGTAGTGTTAGATTGGGATGAACCCACAGGCGCTCGGGGTCTTCCGACCCTCGCGCCGCGAAGAATCCTTCGGAGTCTTCTCATCCTCACAATCTGACGACCGTTCGGACCGTGGAGCATGGCTGTATGCAAGCCTTAAAAAAATTGAACCGGGGGCCAAGGGGGCTTGCCCCCTTGGGCTGTCTTCGCAGTCATCGGACTGCGAGACGAGAAGAACCATCTGATTCTTCTGCGTCCTCGTGGTCCTGTTGGACCATTCGGACACCCCTTCAGGGGACCGACCACAGAGAAGTCGAGAAGAATGCGGAACATTCTTTGAGGAGAGATGGGGTGACAATCGTAATTCCACTGAAGGAATTGGAAGAAGGATCTCAACAGAGCTTTTTCATCCATTATTAAAAGGCAAGCATGCCGGAAAAAAGAGGCGATCTAAATGCCCAATGTTGACTTAACCTGTGCCTTTGTCATGCCGATGGTGATCTTTTTACCAAACATTGTCTGAATGGCTTTCCAGTCAATGGAGTTCGGTTCCACTGCAGTATTAGTATTTGTGTAAAAGATACTGTCCTGATACTTGTACGTCTCACCAAAGAAACCCAACTTTGTGAGGGCACTGCGCAGCAGCCATTTCTTGTGCGCAGCTCCACTGAGATCGGAGTTGACATACACCTTCTCATCCGTTGTGATGATATAATATCTTCCGGTATCTGTATCCCGGAACTCGTCGGTACGGGAGTTCTGGTCAAGCTGCAACAATCCTTCTTCGGGAATGAAGACGATGGGGATATCCCCCTGCCCCTGGAGGTTTAAGTTGGTAGAGAGTTTGGTAGTGGCGGAATACATGTTGAAATCATCGATGAATTTCTTCAGGTGCTCGACATCGCCATCATTATAAGATCCGGAGAGGGAGAGGGAGACAAGCTCCTTTTTTGGTTTTGAGAGCTTGCTGTTGTCCGGGCCAAATGCGATGTCAAGCAGGTGGTTACCGATTTCACTTGCACTATAGGCTTTAACAGTAGGTGAAGCAGTCACTTTAACCGTTGTTGTGGCAGGTTTAGCGGTAGTCTTGACGGGTTTAGCAGTTGTCTTAACAGGCTTTGCCGTGGTCTTCGCAACGGTCACATTCTTCTGGCCGGCACTTGTCGCATTGGTCGAGTTGCCGAAAGGTTCCCAGTCACCGGAAAGGAACATTGTCCCGACGATGAAGAGCACGATGATTGCAAAACCGATGATGAGGGGAACATACGGCTTCAGCGCACCAAAATCCGGCGCTTTCACCGGTTCGTCGGCCAGGGGATAGGCTTTGATGGGGGATTCGACCTGAGTCGATCCATTTGCCATGACAGCAATATCGAATGTTTTCCCCCCATGGGAAACGGGCTTTACGGGAGCTGGTGAGACCGCAGGGGTCGGTCGGCCATCCCCCCCGGATCCCAGCGCCATGAGCAGGGCAGGATCGGCAAGGGTTGAAGCTTCGCGGGCAAGCCGTTCTCGCTGGCGGCTGACCTCTGATGAGACGGCCTCAAGCGGGCCGGCTATGGCATCCCAGTCGATCTCCGCCTCCTGGTCGTACTTGAGTGCTTCCGGGGTCCGGTTCAGGAGGGACTCAAACTCATCAAGCTCGCACTCTTCGTAGCAGGAAGAAAGTGCAGCAAAGATCTCTTTTAACGCAACATCCTTGTTGAAATGTGCCACTACGGATGGGGCCACCAGCTGGACGATCTCGGCGTCAAACGCCGGTTCCGGGAACTTCTGGCCAAACCTTGTGGCGATGAACGAAAGTTCCTTGAGAACCGACTGCCACTGGCGGTCCGTGCCCAATCGTTTCCGGATCATTCCGGCAAGGGGCGTTGCCAGGGCATCAATAAGGGTGCGATCGACATCATATAACCCGACAGCTGCCGCATCCCGCATCTCCTCGATCACGTTCGAGAAGGTGGCAAGGAGCATAACGTAGTTGGGAACAATGCCCTGCTTTTTGATGAGACGGTACATCTTTTCCAGGTCGTCAAGGAACGCGAGGAGATCGGAACAGAGCCGGGTACGGGTAGCAACAGCGGCATCGCCTTCAACAGCAAGGCCCTTCTCTGCCTTCAGCTCATTGCATTTTTCCGTAAGGAACCGGCGGGCTTGACTGAGATCCTGCTCTTCCACGATGAGGATGCCTTTCGTATACAGTTCCAGGAATGCATGGATCCCCTGACGCCTCCCGGTATCGTGGACCTGGTAATATTTCAGGCAATAATCATGGTACGTGGTATAATCAGATTCATTGAACTGGATCTGAATTTTTTCCATCAGATATAATCCGCAATTCTATTATTCAACTGTTTTGGTATTATCTCGTGCGGGATTTCCCTCGTGAACCGCCCACATCTGGAACGAATTTTCCGCGGGAAATGAGGGAAAATTGCATACCCGGACAGGAGAAAAAGGAGAGAGGACATTCTCACTGCCCGGTTTTTGCACAGGACGTCCGTGACGGCAGGAAGGTATCCCGGCCAGGAAACCGTTTCAGCGTATCCACCAGGAAAGGTCACGCAAGAGACAGCAGGGAGAAAAACCCCATAAAAGAGGATTGATTTCCCTGCTCTGCCAGTCTGGAGAGAGGCACTATCCGCTCGCGGTACATACGATTCACAGAAATCAACATTTCTCCCCTTCTTCAATACTCAGATCTAAAAGGACCCGGCCCTCAGAAAAGGGTTTCCCTGATGATGACCTTCATTGGTGGCACGGCAGAAGGCATACAATAACCCGGGCCATGATTCCGTGAACGATATGTATTACCCAATACAGAAAGGTTCGTATTGAAATCCACATATAAAAAGAAAATTACCTATATCCTGAAAATCCATACGATAGGTAAGAAAACCCATGAAGAAAAAGGATCTCGCCATCATCGTCGTCACGGTCTGGCTTATCGTTATCACGGTATTCATGCTCCTTGCCGCACGGATCGACCTTGAGATCTTTTTCGTTCTCTGGCTGATCGGCCTCCTCGTGATTGTCGAACTGATGGACACACGGTTTACCCTGCCACCGTACATGCGGTACCTCAAGTACGTGGTTGCCGCGGGCATCCTTCTCTTCGGGTGCATTGTTGCAATAAAAGTCATGGAGATCCTTGCACGATGAATGGAAAGATCCGGTACACGGTTTTTTCCCTGCTGGTGATCGCGATACTCACAGCCCTCATCCTGACAATCCACACCCCATTGCTATACTCACTAGAAGAGGACTCCTTCCCGTCCCTGTTCCATAAAAACACCGATGTCCTGAAACAACAGGCAACCAACAGCACGGACGATATCGTCCCGGAGATCCAGGAATTTATCGATTTTACCGGCCCGCTCTCGCTCTCTATCCGGGTTCATGATGTCGAACAGGCGCGACGGGACTTCGAACGGTTCCAGAACAGCCATGGATCACTAAAGAACCTGATCGTGAAACTGGACATGAGCGAGAGCGAGATCCAGGAACTGGAACGAAACACGGCAATGCAGAAGGATATCCTGGATTCCCTTCTCAACACAACCATCTCTTTAGACGAACTCCAGGTGATGGAGATCCAGTACCACAGCGAGAACAACCAGGATATGCTCACCACGGTCCGTCTACGGGGAGAGGAACTCCGCAAAAAAGTCGGCGGCATGAGTGCACGGTACCGCAATGCAACCGAACGCGTGGCTGACAGCGGCCGGAAACTCGGTATCAACACAACGAAGAACCAGGAGAGCCAGGTTGTTGTCGACCAGATCATTAAGCAGATCGAAAATCCGGAAGCCGAGACGCTGCTCCGGGTCGATACCTCGCTTGTTCCGGGTGACGACCGCATCTCCCTCTTCCTCCGGCCGGAGACGGGAAAATACCGCGAAGTGATCGAGTACATGGGGATCTCGCTCTCCCTCCAGGGCAATATAACGCGCCGGGAAGGAGGAAAACAGATTATCCTGTACATGGATGACGCCCCATTCTCCACGATCTCGACGGACAGTTTCGGGTATTACAACACCAAAATCCCCCTTGAACGTATCTCTTCCGGAACGCATACCGTGTATTCCCGCTCCCCCACCTCGCGGTCGGTGAATCGGACGCTGACCGTGGTGCAGGTACCCTCAAAAACCAACCTCTCGGTGAGCCGGACCAACAAAACCACGACCGTCAACTGTTCCGGTGCGGTCATGGCGAATTACCCGGTCCGGTCTGCCTCTGTCGAGATTGTCTGGGACGAGACACACGTGCTGGTCACCAAGACCGACAGCCGGGGATGGTTCATGAAAGAGATCGATCTTCCCCCGGGAAGGCACACGCTCCTTGCACGGTTCAATGGAGCGGGCTACCCCATCGACCCGTCGGCAAGCGAGCCGCAGATCATTGAGATCTCCCTCATCCCCAAAACCGGCGACGAACTGGAACTCTGGGACATCCTTCTCGTCATCTTTGCCATTGCAATCCTTGCAGGGTTTGTAAAAGCCACCCTGTATTACATCCAGCGGATGACCCGGAAGATCGAGGCTCGCGCCAAAAAGACTGACGGGATTTTGGAAAATTCCGGGGTCCGCGGTTCAGCAGAGGATCCGGGAGGTGATCTTCCGTCCCAGCCAGCCGATACCAGCGAACTGATGGACCCGGATAACGAGACAATTGTCTCCTATTACTCCCGCCTGCTGCAGGAAAAAGGGCTGAAGGCTGCATCCTGGCGGGTGTACCAGCAGCTGGCTGCACGGGTTGCCCGCGACCAGGAGATCCGCCGTCACCGGACATTGACAGCACGCGAGATCTCTCGCGGCTGCAAGGGTAAGCCGTACTGTCGCCCGTTCGCCCGGTTCATCGCCGTGTACGAACGAATCCGGTACGGGGGCATCGTATCGGTCAGGGACCAGAGCGTGTTCGAGACCGCCCTGCATACCACAGACGAACAGATGGAGGGGGATCGCCATTAGATATGCTTCATGGATAGCCGGGGGCGTCTTTGTTGCGGCCCTGGTTCTCCTCTTCCTCCATCTCTCGGCCAATGACATGGAGTTCTCGCGGTACAATACCGACTGGAACGGGGCATCGGCGTTCTTCTCAGACCTCGACCGCGACAGGACAATTGAGGTCTTCGACCCGGGAGTCCTGGAAGCGCAGCCGGGAAATGCAACCCTCCTCATCATAGCGCCGCACCGCACGCCAACCGGACGAGAGATTGCCGGGTACAAGGCATTCCTTGCCCGGGGGCACACCATCTTCCTTGCCGATGACTTCGGTGCCGGCAATGAGATCCTGGCAGGGATTGGCAGCAGGGTAACGATCACTCCCGTGAACATTTCAAGTCTCGACCGCAAGTACGCTGACCCGTACCTGATCATCGCGTACCGTACGCAGGAAACGGGACCCTTTGTCATACCATCGGATATAACACTGAACGGGGCGGCGCTGCTGGAGGGTGGATCGCCGCTCGTGCTCACCTCAGTCATGAGCTGGGCTGACCGGAATGCAAACAACCGGCTCAATGCTGGAGAAGAGATGGGTACCCTGCCGGTGATGGTCCGGGAGACCATCGGTCCCGGCAGACTGGTTGTTCTGTCCGATCCCAGCATCTTTGTGAATACGATGTATGTCCAGCCGGAAAATGCAGACAACCGGGCGTTTATTCACAACCTGACCACACAGGATAGCTTCCTTCTTATTGACCAGATGAATTCCCGCACCGCGGACGCGAGGGGATTAAGCGGCATTCTTCATGTAGTAAGAAACACAATAATTATAGAAATTTTCATATTCTGCCTGATGATCCTGGGCATCGCGTGGGCCTGGAGAAAGAAGGCTGTTTAGGTGAAAGGATGGACCACAGTAATCTTGAAAAGAAAATTGTCGATATGTCCCGGAAAACCGGGCGGGAAGGTACGAACAGACAAGACGGGATCGCACCAGCCGGCACCGATTCAGACAACAGGGGAAACGATACTTCCGGGCGGCTCCCCCTCCCTGAACTGAAAAAAGAGGTCGAGGAGATCTCCGGCCTTGCAGCCTTCATTAACGAGCGGTTGAACGAGTTCGTTGTGGGGAACCATGAGGTCATTGACCTGATCCTCCTTGCTCTCTTAAACGAAGGTCATATCCTGGTAGAAGGGGTGCCGGGAACCGGCAAGACAACGATCGCAAAAGCCATGGCTATCCTGACCGGTTGCGGCTTCAACCGTATCCAGGGTGCTATCGACCTCCAGCCCGCGGATATGCTTGGTGTGAGGATCTACGATCAGTACAAGAAGGAGTTTGTCCTCCGGAAGGGGCCGGTCTTCACCAACATCCTCCTTGCCGACGAGATCAACCGTATCAACCCGAAATCCCAGAGCGCATTTATCGAGGCCATGAGCGAGCGCCAGGTCACGCTGGACGGGATCACCATGCCGCTGCTGTCGCCGTTCTGTGTCATCGCAACACAGAACCCCCATGAATTCGAGGGCACATTCCCGCTTATTGAAGTCCAGCGCGACCGGTTCATGTTCTCCATTCGCTCTGATTACGTAAGCCCGGACGAGGAACTCAGCATTATCCGTCGCGCTAATGACGGCATGCTCCAGTGGGAAGTGTATTCTCATTCGCTCACCCCCATCCTCACCCCCCAGGCCCTCAAACATTACATCCAGGTGATCCGCCAGGTCTCTATCGAAGAACCGGTCCTCCAGTACATCCGCGATCTCGTGATCGCATCACGGACGCATCCCGACATCGAACTCGGCGTATCATCCCGTGCCTCGCTTGCCCTGGTCAATGGTGGTAAAGCCCTCGCTGCCCTGAACAACCGCACCTATGTCATCCCCGATGATATCAAGCAGGTGGCACGGGCGGCACTCACGCACCGGATCATCCTCTCCCGTGACGCGGAAGTGGAAGGGATCACAAGGGGACAGGTGCTTGAAGAGATCCTTTCCAAAGTCGAGGTGCTCTGAGTTTTGCAGCTGAGACGTTGCACACAGGGGATCTGTCTTGTCATCCTCCTGTTACTTTCCGGCGCACTGGCACTCGATGACCTCGCGCTCCTCCTTGTCGGGAGCACGCTTGCTATTGCGGTTCTCGGGCAGTACCTTGTTTTCGACAGCGAAGTCCGGAAGATCGCGTCCTCCGTGCAGTGCCAGCGGACACTGGGCCGGAATATGGTCCGACGGGGGACTTCGCTCCAGGTAACAACCCGGATCACGCTCCGCGGCATGCCGCGTGTTCATGTTGTCATCGAAGAACTTCCTCCCCAAAAAACTCTCCTCATGGATGGCGAGACAACAATCGATACCGTTCCCGGCAGCCCGGAGCAGATGTACCTGTGCCGTTACCGGATCATTCCCCTTATCCACGGGGATCTCCGGTTTTCCGGAATTTCCCTTACATTCAGAAACCTCTTTTTTTCCGATAGCCTGCGATTATCCCGGGAGAGGGAAACGGGCCCTGTCCTTTCGGTCCTGCCCGCCGGGCTTTTCCAGGTACCGTCATCGGATTCGCTGGACGGGACACGGGACAACCGGAAGGCAAGCATCCTCACAACCGTGGACATCCACTCGCTCCGGGAATACCAGCCCGGCGATGACCTGCGTCACGTAGACTGGAAGATCTCGGCTAAGTACAATAAAATGTATATCCGGAAATACAGCACCCCGACAACATTTCCCCCGCTCCTCATTGTCGACCTTCCCTGGTGTGGGGCGCCCTACCCGGAAAAGGCCTTCGCAAAGATGATCTCTGAAGTTACCGGGATGGTGACCGAGACCCTGCAGTCCTTCCAGCATATTTCCATCCTCTTCATCTCCGGCCCAAACATCATTCACCTCATCCGCGAGGAGAAGAATCCTGCACACTGCCTGGCAGAACTCAAAGAGTGGATGCACCCGGCCGAACGCTCGGTCCACTTCTACCATATGCCGGACCGGAACGATCTCAGGAGCATGATACGGCATTGCGAGGACGCCGGGGCACAGGCACAGGACCCGCGGGTCCGGACGGTTCTTGAAACTCTGAAGGACCGCTATACCGGAATCCTCTATTGCCAGCGGAACCCGGCCTTTGCCGGACAGATCACCCGGACACTCTCGCAGCTGCTCCTGAATAACGCGTACCTCTTCACGCTCGGCTGCGGGGATACGAGCCATATCCGGCATGTGGTACGGCCCCTCCGCACCTGCCAGATCCAGGTCACGGTCCGGGTCATCGAAGAAGCGCGGGAAGGCAGGCCTGTCCGGCGGGATACCTTTTCAGCTGCACGCGGGGTGGGCGCATGAGCACGCTCCCGCCGGAATTCCGGTTCCTTGCGCCCCTCGCGGCAGGGATTATCGGCATAACGGCATACGTACGACCAGAGGCATGGTACCTCACCCCGGTCCTTCTCCTTGCGTTCCTTGGCGTATACGCACTCACCCGCAGCTGGCCGGACCGGGGGTTCTATCTTGTCTGCTCCGGCGTGCTCCTCACTATTGCAGCGGGTGCCATAAACCTCTGGGCCGGGCTCTTTACGGTATGGATGCTAGCCGGTACGATCTGTTCTTCGCATGGCCTTCTCCAGACAACACCGGATTTCCACTCCTTCCTCGGTTTCTGCGGAATCACCGCTGCCGTTGCGCTGCTTCTTGAGTTCTCAAACCATGTAGTTCTCCCGTTATCTGTCCTTACGGCAGGTTTTCTCATCGTTCTTTTTGTCCAGTCCGTGCGCGTATACCAGTTCAAAAAACACTATTCCGGTGGTGAATCATGATCACAATCGCAACAATCAATCCCCGCTACAAGGCAGCCCTTGCGCTCGTAATCCTGGCTGCTGTCCTTGTGGCAACAGCCATCCTGACCAACCGTGGCGACTTCACGAGTGCGGCCCTGATCATTGCCGCCCTGGCCTGTTTTTTGACCGGTATCTTCTTTGTCACGCTCTCCGCAAGCGATCCTCTTGACCTCCGGTATCTCAGCCTCCTGCCGGTCCAGGGGAGCATCAGCATGGCCCGCATCTGTGCAGATCTCGGGGCCCAGGGGAACGCTCATCTTATTCCCGGGGGCAGGGATGGCAGGGACCACCCCATGCTGCTGGTGCCGGCAGCAGAGTATAACGGTATGCCACTCCTCACCGAACCGTTCGTGGCAGGGCAGGACATGGCAGGAATCCTCGTGGAGCCCTCCTGCGCCCCTCTTCTCCGCCTGCTCAGGACACACCAGCACCTTGCGATCCCTCATGACCCGGCCGGCCTGAACAACCTGGTCAGGGAACTCGGCGTGGACGTTCTTGAAGTGGCTGTGCGGACCAGTTCATCGGAAGAATCCGGGGTTATCACCATTGTCATGGAGGATTACCGGCTCATTGACGGGTGCCGTGCCATGGTTGCGGAATCGCAAAAGTGCTGTATCACGAGCCCCTGCCCGGTCTGTAGTCTCTTTGCAGCGGTATGCGCCGAGAGCACCGGAAAGGTCGTGCGTGTTGAGCGGTGTTCTCCCGATATGAAAAAACCCGACGTGACGGCGATCTTCACGGTACTGAACGAATAACCTGAACTCGCCTTGTTTTGCGTGTGCCAGGCCGGGCCTGCACAGGTTACAGCGATCTCACTGACACCCAGAGATGGAGATCGCGATAACTTTGGTTGATCCGTTCTGTTCCGGTAATCCCGTCATCCGGTATGGTCTCGTTGAAGAGAAGGAATTCAATCCGGTTATAGTCACCAGCAGCAACCGGCATGATGGTGTAGGGCAGAATGGTGGTCTGGTTATGGGCCACCTGCACCGGGAACCGGTCGATCCGGTCCATGGCATGCAGGGTGCTCGCGTTTGTGTTCTCGTCAAAGGTCATCTTCACAAAATACGTCTCGACAGTATAGTTCACCGGCCGGTACTCGTGGTTGCCGATACCAATATAGAGGGAACTGTTCGTCCCGGTAACGAGACGGGTGGGATAATCGGCAGCCTTCTGCTTCTCACCAAGGATAAAGAACTCCGTGAACTTCTCGCCTTCTTTTGGGACAACGATGACAAAGACCGTTGTGGCAATGGCCCCGATAATTGCAACAAGGAGGATGATGGAGAGGATCCGGTCGGTGCGAGAACTTCCGGACTGGGGAAAGAATTCAGTCACGAGAGCATTCCGGATCTCCTGGAACGGGACAACGAACCGTTCATCTTCGGGAACCTGCGCCCTGCGGTACTGGGCAAGGAGGCACAGGGAGACTGTGATGAGAGAGAGAGAGACGATAATCGGATCGAGCCGGATCCCCCACGGGGTATAGTTCAGGACAAGCCCGGTAAGGGGAACGACGGCAATGGAAAGCCCGAACGAGAGTGCAACCCTCTCGATGCCATCGAGATCGCGGGCAGCGGGAAAGAGGGCCGCGATCAGTGCGTATCCGGGGATGAACAGGACCAGCGGGATACCGAACAGGATCCGGAAGAAAGACTCGTTCAGGATTGGGATATAGATGCAGAGAAGCGCAAAAAGAAGCCAGAGCTCGCAGGCCAGAAGGTCGCGGGGCACCCGGGTTGTTGCAAATGCGGCAACAGCTGTGTCATACGGGTGCTGTGGCTGATCCATGAGGAAAATATTCACCGTCCGGCATATTATGCATGTCGGGTTTTGCTTCCTGCACCGGCATGCAGACTACCATATATGAGAAAAAAGGGATCGTTCTTTGCTAAAAATTCCCGGGTGCAACCGGATTCCGGCATTACCAGGTGATCTCCGGCACACCCTTGGAACGGAATACCTTGTTGATCTCCGTCTTCAGCTGCTCGGCACGCTGCTCGTTGACCCGGGTTGTCCTGGTTATCTGTTCAATTACTTCTTTGTTCTCCGGTGTCAGTTCATCAGGCCCCCAGGCCGGTGTTCCTTCCGGGGCCTGCAGGATATCAATGATCTTCTTGTTGACCGAGATCCTGCGGGAAAGTTTTGCGAGCTCGCAGAATTTCTCCCGGTCAACTCCAACCTTCTTGGCCAGCTCAAGACCGTCCTTAAAGCGTTGTTTCCTCTGGAGAATATTGTCGATCGCTGTGAAGATCTCTTCATGACGGAAGGGTTTCGTGATGTAATCATCGATGCAGATGTTGTACTGCTTTGCCTCTGCCGAAGTAAGACGTTTGCCGGTCAGCATCAGGACTGGGATCGGTTTTGTTATGGGATCCTTCTTGATCTGCTCGAGCGTCTCCCACCCGTTCATCGGCTGCATCAGGACATCGAGAAGGACCAGGTCGGGGAGTTGCTTTTTCAGGATATCAAGGCATCCTTTCCCGCTGAACGCCCTTATGGTTGCGTATCCCTCATCCGTGAGGAACTGGTCAATAATCTCTACCATCTCGGGATCATCGTCGACGATGAGCACTGTCTGTTTCACCGGCTTTACCGCGGCTGCTGCCCCCTCCGGGATCCCTGTCGCTGCGGCCCTTCTCCGGACGGTCATGATGGCAAGACCTGCCGCGAGGAAGACCGATACGGAAAATACTGCCATGAAAACAACCGGCAGGGGTGGTGCTTCAGGCGCCGTTTCCATTGCAGCAAGCTGGGATGGCGCACTGCGTGCCTGGCAATCCGGATCGCCCGGATAATCAGCGCAGAAAAGACTTACGGCAGGCATGAGATCTGCGGATACCAGCAATGCCCCGTTCCGTGAATCCGTGAGGGTGAAGGATGCCATGTCCTGCACCCAGGGGACGGTGATACTCATGTCGCCTGCGTCACCGTCTTCCGTGTAGCCGATCAGGGTCCGGCCTTCCGGGTCACCAAGGATGTCCCCCTGGGCCCGCCCGGGTTCCCGGGTGGAGAACGAGAGCCGTTCCTTTCCGGCGGTGTCAAGGATGCTGCCTTTCAGTTCGCCGGACTGGAGTGCCAGGTTCGGGGCCCTGCCGTACTGCACCTCGGCAGATGAGAGCGTGTAGGCTCCATTTAGGTAGTTGAGCTGGATCCGGACAACCTTGTCGTAATCGGGAACCACCTGTTCCGCGGCTGCCCCGAACGGACAGATGCTGCAGCAGAGGATAACGATAAGGATGTATCTGAACAGGTTCCGCGGGGTCACGATATCACCGCCTTGGAGAGTACATAGTTGATCCGCTGTGTTGCCGCTTCACCGAATTTTCCCCGGTACCCGCTTGCCATGATATCGGGCATGGGGTCCCAGCGCCAGTAGGGCTGGCTGCAGCTCGCTGACGAGACGGTTGCAGCCTGCTGGATCTGCCGGCATTGGGCAGGATCCCGGCCATCGGAACGGGCATCCGACTCGCAGTTCTCGCGCGAACTCCAGACGTTTGCATGCGGGTCATTCTGGTAATAATAGGTGTTGCCGCAGTACGTATCGACAAGGTCATACAGTGCATGCCCGGTCTCGTGCTGGATCAGGGTCAACTGGTCGGACGGAGCCTTCATCAGGTTGCGGCCGGGCCCGTAGTCCTGGCTACACCCGGTCGGCTGGCAGGCAGCGTCCGAATAAGCACCATAGTATTTCGGGTACAGGATGACCGTGATATCGGCAAACGTCACGTCTTTCCAGTAATTGCCGGGAATTGTCCCGGCACAGCCGTCAAATGCATCCGCGGGTGCCGACGGGTCGTAGTAGTAATAAAAATTAAACCGGTCACGGTAATCAGCGGGGAGGGGTCTGGTGGAAGGGGTGACCTTGTCAAGGTCCAGATACGTTGATTGGATCACCTTCATCACGTCCTCCCGGAACCGGCTCTCGTTGCTGATATAGACCGGTGCTGAAACCTTCGCATGGTCAGTACAACTGTAGGAGGTTGATGAAGGATAAAAAACTACGTTAATTGCACCTTTTTTCTCACCCTCGTCATTCAGGAGAACAAGCGCACCCCGTGCAATCTCAACGGAGACCGTCATCTCATTGGGATAGACAATTTTTTTGGTGATTTCCCGGAAATCCGGTTTGGTCACCCGCACGGTATGGGTCCCGTCTTTGAGGCCGTCGAGAGTAATCACCCCGGGCGAGTCCGCGGTTGTCCCTTTGTAAGCGCCGTCAAGGTATACCAGCGCACCCCCGACAACGGCTTTGGTACGGGCATCTTTTACAACCACCGTAAGAGAGCCGGGTTCAGCGGCTGTGACTGTCCATGCCAGGGTAAGAAGGAAGACTACCATGAAGATCCTGCCTATTCTTCCGGGATGTGAAAGAAACAACATACGGGTGCAGCAATCCCTCGCAGATATCTGCGATCAAAGATTAGATAGTAATTATTTATTGCAGGGGGTTTACAATACTTTCCGACCAGACATCTGTATGATTAGGGTCATTCACAGCATTATTCCTCTATTGTACCGCATTCTCACCAGATTTACCGCCCCCGGATAATTCACGTACTCAATTGCATGGCCTTTGCTCCGGAACAAAACACCTGTCCAGGATCGTCAGATTAACACCGGGGCTCCGTGAGCTTTAATACAGAATGAGGTGTTGTTAATATGGAACCGTGAACGGGTGCGGAGCATGCTCCGGCCTCCGTCGCAGACACCCCCACTATCCGGAAGGGGTGCATGCGTGGGGGGTTTTGCACCGTGCATGGCCGAACAATGCCTCGGTAGGGTAGTGGACATCCTAGAAGCCTCCGGAGCTTTTGACCCGGGTTCAAGTCCCGGCCGGGGCGTCTGATTTTCTTAGTCAAAGTCTCTTCTCAAAAATAAGATATTGCAGGTTGATAATTCGGTAATCAACAAAAAGGAGAAAAATGAAGATTTACAGCACCGGCTTCTTCTTCAGCGCAGCAACCAGCAGCTTTACACTGTTTTCCAAATCCGCGAGATCAAGGATCTCAACCGGTGAGTGAATATATCGTGACGGGACACTGATGGTCGTGCTCGGGATACCGCCCTTGGTCAGGTGAATCGCGGTTGCGTCCGTGGTCCCGCCGCTGCCCACTTCAAGCTGCACCGGGATATTCTCTGCATCGGCTGCGGCCTTGAGCCAGCTCACGACCTTCCGGTTCGCGATGAGCCCCCGGCCGCTGGAGTCAACGATGGTAACAACCGGGCCTTTGCCCATCTCGACGGGTGCGTCTTTCATATCGATACCCGGGTGGTCTCCGGGGATTGTGACATCTGTTGCGATGGCGCAGTCCGGGTCAAGGGCAAAAGCGCTGGTCCGTGCGCCCTTGAGCCCGACCTCTTCCTGCACGGTGAAGACCGCATAGATGGTGTGCGGGGACTTCACTTCCTGCATGGCCTTGATCAGCATCGCAACACCAGCGCGGTTGTCGAATGCCTTACCGGTCACGCGGTTGTTTGCAAGCTCCGCGAACTGCCGGTCGATGGTGACGGGCGTGCCGACATCGATGCCGAGAAGTTCCACTTCCTGCCGGTTCGTTGCGCCGACGTCGATGAACATGTCATCGATCCTGACGCCTTTCTTGCGCTCCTCGTCATTCATCATGTGAACGGGCTTGCCACCGACAACGCCGTATACCGGGCCCTTGGTCGAGTGGAGGACGACACGCTGCGTGTAGAGGACGGGATCGTACCAGCCGCCAAGCGCCACGAACCGGATGAACCCCTTTTCGTCGACATATTTCACCATCAGGCCGATCTCGTCCATGTGGGCAGCGAGCATCACCGAGAACTTTCCGCCTTTCTTTGTTGCAATCAGGTTGCCCATCGTGTCCTCGCGGATATCGTCCACGTGGCCCTTGAGCTCCTTTTTTACAATCGTAAATACGCTTCCTTCGCTGCCCGAAACGCCATGGGCATTGGATAATTTTTCTAACAGTTCCTTAACCATGGTATCACTTCACGAGGTTTCCAATCCGCTCAAGTGCTGTCATAATATTCTGCCGCGATGTGGCATAACTGAACCGGGTATATTCCGGGGCATTGGCACCGAATGCTGTGCCAGGCACAACAATAACACCGGCTTCAATAATCTTCTCCGTAAGGGCCGGTTTCATCGGGACGAACGTGTAAAACGCCCCCTCGGGCTTCGGGAAATCGAATCCCAGTTCTTTTAACCCGCCCCAGATGAGGTCGCGCCGTGCCTCGTACTCGTCCCGCATGACCTTCACTGCGCTCTGGTCTCCTTCATAGGCAGCCACTGCAGCGTACTGGGCTATCGAGGTGGCACAGGCCTGGCAGTACTGGTGTACCTTCAGGCACTGGCCGACAATCTCGGGAGATGCTGCAAGGTACCCGATCCTCCAGCCGGTCATCGCGTAGGTCTTGCTCGTGGCATTGATGGTGATCACATTGTCGCCGAACTTTGCAGCGCTCACGTGCTTCTTTCCATAGATGAAATGCTCGTACACTTCATCGGAGATGATAGTGACTCCCTTGTCCGCAGCGTACTCGACAAGGGCCCGGATCGACTCCTCGCTCTCAACCGCGCCGGTCGGGTTGCCGGGCGAGTTGATGACCATGAGTGTTGCCCCGTCCATCAGCTTTTTTGCAGCCTCGACATCGATATGGAGCGTCTTTGTCAGGGGGACGCTGACCGGTTTTCCGCCGGCAATGGAGGCAAGGGAGGCATACGACACAAAACCCGGGTCAGGACAGAGGACACGGTCACCGGGATTCAGCATCGCCTGCATGATAATATGGAGCGCCTCGCTTGCACCGGCCGTGACAATCAGCTGGTCGGGGTGGTACTTGATCCCGTTCTCGTTCTTGAACTTCTTACTGATAGCGGCACGGAGTTCCGGCAGGCCGTTGTTCGTGGTATAGCCGGTCTTTCCTTCCTGGATGGCTTTGATTGCAGCGTCCTTGATATGCTGCGGGGTGTCGAAGTCCGGCTGGCCGAGGCCTAAGTTGATCGATCCCGGGCCTGCAGCTTCGAAGATCTTCCGGATACCGGAGATCTCGATTCCGGCAACCCGTTCTGAAAATTTTTTGGTCATGGTTTTCCTCATTCAATGTTTGTGTGGCGGTTCTTGAGCGAAGACTCATCTGTTTTTGTAATTTCCATGAGCCGGGAAATGACCGCATCGGCAAAGATCATGGACGCAGTCTCAAAGAGTGTGCCAAGCGGGGCAAACGACTTGTGCTCTCCCATCATCTGGCGGATCTCAAATTCCACGGCATCGTCAGTCACCGCATCGCGCTGGTGTTCGATGACGACATTGCAGTTGGAGATCCTGCCAATCCGTGAATCCGCATTGGAGGTGATAAGACAGATGTGCGCCCCGATCTCCTTAGCCGTCTCGGCAATATCTGCTACCGTCTTGGTCTTACCGGACCCGGAGAAGATCACGATCAGGTCGCCTGCTGAGAGCGCCGGAGTGATGGTCTCTCCGACAACGTAGGCCTGCATCCCGAGGTGCATCAACCGCATGGCAAATGCCTTTGCTACAAGCCCCGAGCGCCCGGCCCCGATCACGTATACCCGCTTTGCCTTGAGGATCTCCTCGAGGAATTTCTCGACATCGTCATCGGAGATGGTGTTGGCAATCTTCCGGATCTTCGATGCCATCAGAAGCATCATCTCCTGAACCCTGTGGCGCTCCATGGTTTTCTCCAGAAATGATGCATCTACAAAGCAGATGAGGATTTCTACCCGCTGGTCCCGGTACACGACAAAGCCTCCACGGAGATAGATCTATATGGGATGTTCATACAATCTTGACTGTGATATCCCCGCTTGTCAAATGCTCGCCATTCATTAAATGGGCCGGCGGTAAGCGCCAGCTGCTCGCGGAGCTGGACTGCCGGCTTCCGGAGTCCTGGGATACCTATTACGAACCGTTTGTCGGGGGAGGCGCATTACTTGTCCATCTTGAGAACAAGGGGCTCTTAAAAAAAGCGGTCATCTCCGACCTCAACAGCGAACTCATTAACCTGTACCGTGTTGTCCAGGACACCCCGGGAGCACTCATCACAGCACTCGCTAACGAGGAGTTCCAGAACAATGAGGCTGCATATAAAAATCTCAAAGAGCGGTTCAATGGCCTGATCGGCAGCAGGAACCATACTCTTGAAAGGGCATCGTTACTCATCTATCTCAACAAGCACGGGTTCAACGGTCTCTGGAGGGTGAACCGGAAGGGCAAGTTCAATGTCCCGTTTGGCAGTTATACGAAACGTTCCATCCCTTCCGACACGAGCATCCTCAAGTTCTCTGCTATGCTTGAGAAGGTGAAGGTTCAGAACCGGGACTTTGCATCGGCCGTGAAAACTGCGAAGAAGGGAGACTTCATCTATTTCGATCCCCCTTACCAGCCGCTCTCGAAAACGGCAAACTTCACCGATTACAACTCCCGCGGGTTCCCGTTCACCGAACAGGAGCGGCTTGCCCGGTTATTCCGCCGGCTCACAAAGAAAGGGGTCCGTATCATGCTCAGCAACTCCAAGGTGCCGGAAATCGAGGAACTGTATGCTGATTTCCGGATCGAATCAGTAAATGCCAAGCGTTTTATCAACTGCAATGGGGAACGGAGGCGGGGGATCCAGGAGATCATTGTCACGAACTATTCCTTTGATAAGGAATGAGCGAATTCTTCTCCGTAAAACTGAGAATAAAAATTTCCTTTTTTATGCTTTGCATAAATGCCAAGCAAATAATGAGAGTTATTACTATGTTCTTTCACAACATGGTCAGTGTGCAAACCGGTCCGTGACCGGCAACAGCACGGTACAGACAACGCTGGTAAAAACGGGAAGATACCGGGAATTGCTCTAAAAAAATCCCGGGTCATGGTCTTGGTGATCCGGAAGATTCCTGGAGCAGAAGATCTTCCGGGCTTGGATTTCCCTCATGCGGGACAACCAGTCCGCAGCAGACCTGTCGTGAGTACCAGGGTGAATACTAATGATAGGGAGGTGCCCTCTGGAAAAACAGTCAAATATGGTTGAGCAGAGACAAAGGAGACAAGATTGGTGTCTCCTGCTTCCAATGCACAATGCCCCCACTCCACATTAACCTTACAATACCGTTTTTCGCCTCTGGCAATCCGATCCGCCTGCGGGGGCGGGCCGGAAATGTCCATTTTTAGTTGTCCGGTAAAACTGTCCCGTTTCTGAAGGTATTTGGATCAAGAATCAGTCAGTTTTTCCCGCGTGGTATTCGTCTATCTGGCCAAAGGCAGTCAGCTTTCCGTTCTCGACAACCGAGACCGCCCCGTGCCCGCCGCAGATAAGGCAGCGTCGGCCGGAAGATGCCAGGGCCCTGTCGGTCTCTTCTGCCAGGGCCATCAGCGCAATACGTTCCTGTTTAGCCCGGTCGCTGTCCACGTTGACCGAGGTGACCAGGAATGCTGCAAGGGAACTGTAATCCGCCCGGGCCTTGGTCAGGCTCCCGAAATTGATGACACTATCGGCCGCGAAGATCAGGCCATGGTCCCGCGAGTAAAGGAATACCTGCCCGAAGGTGTGTCCCCCTAAACCGTCAAGCACGTCCAGATGCAGCGGGCCGATGGATACCGTCCCGATGACAGGAAAGATACCCCTCTTCTCTCCTCCGGGCTCGCCAAAACAGTGGATGTCTTTTGGCACCTGGAACCGCGAGAAGAGGTTGATCATCTTGGTATAGAATTCTTCAAGCACGGACTCCTGGCTCCGCGATCCCCAGCCCCGGTTGTTCGTGCGGATGATCGCAAGCGTTCCATTGTGCATGCGAACCGGGACGGTAAAATGTCCCGATGCCCCGCAGTGGTCCGCGTCAGCATGCGTCACAATGATACGGGAGAGTTTCCGCATATCAATGCCGTACCGCGAGAAGAGCGCCATGAAATCATGGTGATAGATCCCGTACCCGGTATCAATCATCAGGAGGTCATCCGGCGAACTGATGAGGAAGACCGACCCCCCGCAGGGGGGCTGGAAGCAATACAGGGTAGTTCCGGGAGCCACCGCAAACTGCTGCACCGATGCATAAAAGCCCGGCCCTGAAGTCTCCATCATGGTCCGGCCGGTTGCAAGGACGCTGTCAAAGACCTGGTGGGGATTGCACCCGCGGTCCATGAGTTCCTGTGCAATATGGTTGCTGTCGGCAAGGAAGGAGAGAAGGAATGCATCCTCCGATTCACCGATCAAATCGCGGACAGCCTGCGCGTACCGGACATAAAAGACCGTATCGTCAAGGTGGCGGCCGGTCCGGTCATACTCGAGGATCTCGAGCCGGTACCGGGACTTGAGTTCATCAAGCAGCCGGTCGATCTCCTTGCTCTGCTCGAGGTTCAGGCTGATCGTCAGCCGGTCAGGGTGACGGCCCTTGTCGTCGAAATCGATCAACGCGATATTTGCCCCGGCTGCAGTGATGTACGAGAGGAAATCATACAGTGCCCCGGGACGGTGGGGGAGATAGACACAGAATTTTAAAAAATCCAGGGTGACAAGGGATGTCTGGAGATAGCCGATCCGGGCAAGATCTTCCATAATCTTTTGGTACGATTCTTCGGTTGCGGTAACCTCATAGAAAACCGTCCCGGGATCGATGCGCCGGTCGAACTGGATGCGGTTGATATTGCCATCATACTGCTTGATGATCTCGGCTGCCCGGTGCAGGGAACCGGGTTCATCCGGCATGTGGGCGACAAAAGAATACTTCTGCATGATATCCCGATTGAGGTAGTACCTTTGCGCCCCTGCTTCGATATAGATTATGGTCTCAAAAATGGTTCAAAAAGAGCGGAGTTATTCTGCCTTCCGAGCCGCACAACCGACAAGGAGGACAACACCAGCGATGATCACACCGGCAATGGTGGTAATTGGTGAGAGGGGGATGGAGAGAGGGCTTTTCACCAGCGCCGGAGAAAGGGATGTGGTCTCACCGGCATTCACTGTGACCTGCAGAGAAAAGGTAAGGTACCCGGGCGACCGGATCTCTACCGTGTGCGTTCCCGGGGCGATATTTGCCAGGGTGATCGGCGTGATACCCATGCTGACCGAGTCCACATACACGGCAGCACCGGCCGGGTTGGAGGCGAGGGAGAGCGTGCCGGCATCCGCTGCCATGCCCGAAGGTGTGGTGGGTGCGACAGTAACGTTTCCTGCCGGAGCAGCAGGCGGGACAACCGTGATCGTAGTCCGGTACGTGTTCTTAACGGAGGGACTTGAGACTGTCACGTAGTATGTTCCCGGCGGCATATCCACACGGAACGCATAGGTGAAATACCCTGACCGGCTTGCAGCAGTGTCATACGTTCGATAGACTTTCCCGACTTCGTCGCTGATAACGATATGGATATCAGAGGTCCCCTGTTCTGCCGTTCCCTGGAGCTGCAGATAATCCCCGGTTTCAAGAGTATCGGGATTTGCCGTAACAAAAAAATCCGGCTTCTTCATCATAACCGAGGTTTTTGCGGATACTTCTGGATTATTGACATCAAAAATCGTGATATAATACCGGGCGGTCTGCATCTTGTCAACACCCTTGATCGACCCGGTGTACCAGACAAGACGCCATTTCCCGTCTTCTTTAATAACAACCGGGTTTCCGGTTCCCTCGGAACCATCGAGATCGTAGATGGGAACACCGTTTGCCGGAAGTCCCGGCCCGGTCAGCTTGATAGCCGTCGAGTTCCCTGCCGGGGAAACCCCATCGAAGATGATGGTATCACCAATATAGTACCCGCCGTTGCCCCAGTAGGCGATCGACATCGTCCCGGTCTCAGCCAGTGCTGGCGGAATGCAGAATATGAGGGCCAGAACGAAAACCAGCCGTGGAATCATTCTCTTTACAAAAATCTCTCCCATAACAGTTCCTCGATTTATAAAGAATATCATTTTGTGACGGTATATCTCCTTTACGGTCACTGTTTGCTGTTGCGTCCCGAATCCGACGGAATCCGGATTGGCATATAACGAAACTATATCTATATTACCGGGTAACTGTTGGTATGAGGCAAAGAGGTAATGACCGACGTAGAATCAGCCAAAAAACATGGCGAAGAGGCATTGAAAACGAGGATCGGATCGATCCAGAAACCGTTCTCTTATGAAGAAACGGCCTACCACCTCCCGATATCGTACGCGCTGACCGGTGTCGCAGTCCACGACCGTGCAGCAGCGGAAGAAGTTCTCAAAAAGACCGCGGATAATCCCATCGTTGCATCCGAATGCCTGCTCGCGGAACAGACCGCAGTAAAGGGAAAGGAACCTGCACCTTATACCGGTTTCATCAGCGACACGGTGATCCGGAAGCTCGGTTATTCGCTCGTGGACGGAAGCATTCTCGGGCTTGCACTCATTGTCGGTACTCCCAAAGGAGAAGGGAGCGCCGCTGCCATCTGCCGCGAGCTGCAGGAAAAATACATGCTCACCTTCCTTGCCGGAAACGTTGTCCCGACCTTGTCGGGAGCCGGCGTGAAGGTCGGACTTGAATATCGCCTCATTCCGCTGGGCTCATCCCCGTTTTACGGCATCCACTTTGTCGACATCGTTGCCCGCGTTGCCATGATGTTTGGCGGGGTCACACCCGGTGACATGCACCGCCTGCTGGCATACGCGGCCGAGCGTGCCAAGGCAATCGTGATCGTCTTCCCCGGCCTGACTGATGAGGAGATTGCCCTTGTCGATGGCATGCGGGTGCTGGGATTCCCGATCCTCTCCCTTGGCGGGTACGAGAATGCAACCTGGGTTTCGGCAACCCCGGACGATGTGGTGCGCCAGGGAATGGAACTCAAGGGGATCAAGGTCAATGTCACGGCAATCCCGATTCCCATGAGCTGTTCACCGGCGTTTGAGGGAAAGAGCATACGGAAAGAAGAGATGTACGTGGAGTTCGGCGGCGGCAGATCCACTGCGTTTGAACTACTCCGGATGCGGGAACTTTCAGAGGTCGAAGACGGGAAGGTTACGGTCATCGGCCCGGAGATCGATTCTATGAAAGAGGGTTCGGCGAACCCGCTCGGGATCATCATCGAAGTCGCCGGAAAGGCGATGAAGAAGGACTACGAGCCGGTCCTCGAACGCCGCATCCATAATTTTGTCAACTATGGTGAAGGCTCCTGGCATGTTGCCCAGCGCGACCTCATCTGGGTGAGGATCTCAAAGGAAGCCGTGGCAAAAGGGGTGAAGATCGAGCACATCGGAAAATTGCTTGCAAGCAAGTTCCGGATGGACTTCCCCCAGCTGCTCGATGCAGTATCCGTGACTCTAATCACGGACCCGGCAAAGGTTGCCGAAGCCAAAAAAGAAGCGGAGCGGGTGTACGATGAACGCGACGCACGGATCAAAGGGATGCGTGATTCCGACGTGAACACGTATTATTCGTGCACGCTCTGCCAGACATTTGCCCCAAACCATGTCTGCGTTATCACTCCCGAACGACTCGCTCTCTGCGGGGCGATAAGCTGGCTTGATGGAAAGATTGCTTTCGAGATGTCCCCTTCCGGGGCCAACCAGCCCATCGAGAAAGGCGCAGCGCTCAACGAACTGACCGGAGAGTTTGAAGGAGTGAACCGGTTTGTCAAGAAAGCGAGCCATGGGGAGATCGACCGGTGCTCGCTGTATAGTGTGATGGAGTACCCGATGACCTGCTGCGGCTGCTTCGAGGCTATTGCCCTGATGCTGCCGGAAGTGAACGGGATCATGGTCGTGAACCGGGAATACAAGGGCATCACTCCCTCGGGCATGACCTTCTCCACGCTTGCAGGCACTATCGGTGGCGGGGCGCAGACACCGGGATTTGCCGGCATCTCCAAGAACTATGTCCTCTCGGACCGTTTCCTCCAGGGCGAAGGCGGGATCGAGCGGCTTGTCTGGATGCCGGCTGCATTAAAGGAAGAACTCAAGGAGCGGCTCGAGAAGAAACTGGCTGAGCGGGGCCTTACCGGGTTCCTTGAAAAGGTGGCGGATGAGACCACTGCCGAAACCATCGAAGCGCTCATGGAATTTCTGGAGAGTGTCGGGCATCCTGCCCTGACCATGAAACCGCTGGTGTGAGTGCCATGCCGTATGAGCTGAATTTCGGCTGGACTACTCCTATTGGCGAAGTGGTCCTCGGTGCAACGAAAGCAGATGGCGGGACGCGGAGGGTCTCGTACCATATCAGCGGGGGAACGACTCTCCCTTTCCTTGAAAGCCAGCCTTCCTCACCCGCCCCGCTCATTGCTTTTGAGATCTGCGACAACCCTTCCTTCTGGTCGCCCATTGTGAAAGAGTACTGCGGTGACGTGACGAGCAACGTAAACGAATGGGCAAAGAAAGCGGATACAGACTATGGCGCCGACCTTGTCCGTCTCCACCTGACCAGCACAAAGCAGAGAAACTTTTCAGACATTGCGTCCCTGGGCCCTGTTGTCGAAGGCGTCCTGTCGGCAACAAGCCTTCCGGTCATCATCGAAGGGAGCAACGAACCGAAGATCGACAGCGAGGTATACCAGAAATGCGGAGAGGCCGGGCAGGGGGAGCGGCTCCTTCTCGGGACCGCTGAAGCGGGGAAGTACCGCAGTATCGCAGCAGCTGCCCTTGCGTACAACCATTCCATCATCGCCCAGTCTCCCATTGATATCAACCTGGCAAAGCAGCTCAACATCCTCTTGAAGGAGATCGGGGTGCAGCGCGACCACATTGTCATTGACCCGTACACGGGAGCGCTCGGGTACGGTTTCGAGTACTCATATTCTGCCATGGAACGGATACGCTTCTCTGCCCTCAAGGGGGACAGCGATCTTGCCATGCCGATGATCTGCTCCGCGGCCGATACCCTCACGATCAAGGAGGTTCGCGAGGCTGGCGCCGGATTGCAGGATGAGACCGCAATCCAGTGGGAGCTCTTCACCTGCCTTGCGGCCGCAACAGCCGGGGCAGAGATCCTCTGCGTCCGTCACCCCGGAACCATCGCGCCCTTACGGAAGGCGCTTGCCGGCATGAAACAACCGGCACAGTCCGCGGGGGTGCCGTGAGATGGCCCTCAAGGCACTGGATATCTACAAGCTCCTCCCCAAGAAGAACTGCAAGGAGTGCGGGGATCCGACCTGCCTCACGTTCGCCATGAAACTTGCCGGCGGGAAAGCAGACCTCGACCTCTGCCCGTACCTGAGCGACGAGGCAAAGTCCGTACTTGGTGCAACAACCCGCCCTCCGATCCGCCTCGTCAAGATCGGTGTCGGCACAAGGAACTTCAAGGTCGGCGAAGAGACCGTCCTCTACCGCCACGAGAAGACCTTCTATCACCCCACGGGCCTTGTCTTCCGTGTCATCGACACGATGCAGGCTGACGAGATCGTTGCCGTTACAGAGCGGGTGCGGGATGAGACACTCACCCGCGTGGGTGCTGACCTCCGGTTCAATGGTATTGCCATCGAGAACGTGAGCGGTTCAGCGGAGACATTTGCCCGGGCAGTGGAAACGGTCGAAAAGGTTGAAGCCCACCTCCCGCCCGTCCTCATCTCGAAAAATGTGGAAGCCCTGAAGGCTGCACTGGTCCACTGCGGCACGTACCGCCCCCTCCTTCACGCGGCAACGCAGGAGAATGTAAAAGAGATGTGCGCACTTGCCAGACAGCATGGCTGCCCGCTTGTCGTGAGATCTGACAGCCTTGATGGCCTTGTAAACCTGGTGAAGACCTGCACGGCCGATGGCGTGCCGGACCTTATCCTTGACCTTGCGCCCGAAACCTTCGGCGACTTCATCCGGCGTTCCACGGCGGTCCGCCAGCTCGCCATCACCCGTGCTGTTCCGGATCTCGGGTATCCGGTGTACCTCAATGCCGCAGAGACCGGCCAACAGGATGCGGCGGTTGCGTTAGGAATTGCCAAATTCGGGTCTGTCATCGTCACCGATCCCCTCCCGTCCGGAACCGCCAAAGCTGCCCTTACGCTCCGGCAGAACATCTATACCGATCCCCAGAAACCCATCCAGATGAACCCGGGGATCTACCGCGTAGGTTCGCCGGACAAGGACTCCCCCGTCCTGATGACCGTGAACTTCTCGCTCACGTTCTTCACGCTCCAGGGATACCTCGAATCTGCCCGGGTCCCCTGCTTCATGCTGATCGTGGACACAGAAGGGTTGTCAGTCCTGACTGCAGTGGCAGCCGGAAAACTCTCGGAGATGCTTGTCCGCGACTCGATCAAGAAGTTCGGGCTCGAGAACGAGGTCTCCCACCGGAAGATGATCATCCCCGGGTATGCATCGCCCCTCTCCGGGAGGATAGAAGACGCAACCGGCTGGAAGGTCCTTGTCGGGCCCCGCGATGCAGCGGAGATCGGGGAGTTCCTGCACGAGGAGTGGAAGAAATAGATGCGGACCGTTACCTTCCTCCCCAGTTACCGCAAGATCGATGTCCCCCGGGGGACGACCGTGCTCGATGCCGCGCAGCGGGCCGGCCTCTCCATGAACGTTGTCTGCGGCGGGCAGGGCAAATGTGGCAAATGCGTCGTGTACATCCAGTCGGGGCGCGCAGAGTTCGACCGGCAGAAATTCGGCAGGTTCTTTTCAGACGATGAACTGCAGAAAGGCGCGTGTCTTGCCTGCGAAACGATTGTCCAGGGTGACCTCCATGTGCTGGTCCCCGAGAGCACCCTCATCCAGGAACAGAAGATCCTTGTTGAAGGACTTGACCACGAGATCGAGTTCCGCCCGTCTGTCAGGAAATATTATGTCGAGCTCCAGCCCCCGAGCCTTGCCGACCCGTCGCCCGACCTCTCCCGCCTTCTCTGGGGCATCCAGAAGAGCGGGGGACCGGTAGCGGAGAAGATGTACGCCCCGCTCGAAGTGCTCCGCGAGATCCCCTCCATCCTGCGTCACAGTGACTGGAAGGTGACAGCAACCATCGGCCTTGTTCCCGGAGGGTACCGGGTCATCGACCTCCAGGAGAACGATACCTCGAAGAGGGCGTATGGCGCTGCCGTGGACCTGGGCTCGACAACCGTAGTCGTTTATCTCTGGGATTTGGTCACCGGGAAAGTCGTCGGTGTTGCCTCGAATTACAACAAGCAGATCAGCTGTGGCGAGGACATTCTTGCCCGGGTCAACTTTGCCCGGAAGAACGGCCTCACGAAACTCCAGGCACTTGCTGCCGAGAGCATCAACCAGGCCCTCACCACCGCATCGAACTCTGCCGGGATCGACCGCGAGGACATCTACGAAGTGGTCGTTGCCGGGAACACGGTCATGACCCATATGCTGCTCGGGATTGACCCGGCCTATATGATTGCCGAACCCTATGTGCCGGTTGTCCGGCGGGCGCTCTCGATTGCGGCAAGCCGGCTCGGGATTGCCTGCAACCAGAATGGCGGCGTTTTTGCATTTCCGGCGGTCAGCGATTTCATTGGGGGGGATATCATTGCCGATATCCTTGCCTGCGGCATGGGGGAGCGCGACGAGATCTCGCTTCTCGTGGATATTGGCACGAATTTCGAAGTTGTGCTTGGGAACAAGGAATGGATGTTCTCCTGTGCCGGTGCGGCCGGCCCGGCGCTTGAAGGGGGCGAGGTGCTCTTTGGCATGCGGGCCAACCCCGGGGCGATCGAGAAGATTACCATCGATCCGGTCACGCTCGACCCGAAGTACTCGACCATCAACGGGATCAAACCCCGGGGCATCTGTGGCTCGGGGCTCATTGACCTGCTTGCCGAACTGCTGGTGGTCTGTGTCATCGACCGGACCGGGCGGATCAACACGGAGATCGAACATCCCCGCATCCGGAAAGGAACGCACTTCCCCGAATTTGTCATTGCCTGGGCAAAGGAGACGGATATTGGAAAGGATATCGTGATCACCGAGAACGATATCAAGAACCTGATCATGAGCAAGGCGTCGGTCCACGCTGCCTGCGTCACCCTGATGAAGGAAGCGGGCGTGACCCACAAGGACATTGCGACCATCTACTTTGCCGGTGCGTTCGGCAACTACCTGGACAAGAAGAACGCGACCATCATCGGCCTGATCCCGGAGATTGACTTGAACGACATCAAGAATATCGGGAACGGAGCGGTCACCGGTGCAAACATTGCGCTCATCAACCGCCGGGCCCGAAAGACCCTCGACGATATCGCGTACCGGATAGCCTACATCGAGCTGAATGCCGAGAGCTCCTTCATGGACGAGTACACCGGCAGCACCTTCCTCCCGCACACGGACTTCTCGCTCTTCCCGGGAGTCCAGAAACTCCTCGATTCCTGCCGGATCAGGAAGGAGTAAGCATCATGGCTAAGATGATACCCTCACCCAACTCCCTCGCAACGGGTGTCGGGGGACTTCCCCACACGGACCCGAAACAGGCCTGCGATGACGTGCTCGCCCTTTTTCAGGGTTTCCCCTACATCCCGACCCTGCCAAACCGCGCCCTGCTGGAGGGCATTGTCTTCAATGACTCCGAACAGCTCCCGGGCCGCATCATCCGCGAGGACCGTCTCCTCTTTGACAGCACAAAAGACCAGACCGCGGCAATGGAGAAGGTATACATAGACTTTGTCGAAGGAAACTTCTCCGGCTACGGGCTCAACAGGGAGTATGCTTCGGCCTTCATGGAGATGCTTTCCCGGAAAGTCCCCTTCGTCTGCGTGCTCAAATGCCAGGTGACCGGCCCGGTCACGTTTGGCATGCAGGTCGTGGATGCAGACAAACGCCCGATCTATTACGACACCCAGCTTGCCGATGTCCTCTCCAAGATGATTGCGCTCAAGGCCCGCTGGTGCGAGAACGCGATGCGGGAGCAGTGCGGCGCAAAGGAGACGCTTGTTGTCTTAAACGAACCCTACCTTGCATCGCTCGGCTCCTCGGTTGTCCCGGTCGACAAGGATACCGTGAAAGCGGGATGGGAGGATATCGCCTCGCTCGTCCAGGGCGGCCTCGGCGTCCACTGCTGCTCCAATACCGACTGGGAGTTTGTCATGGAACTCGAGCCCGCAGTCATCTCCCTTGATGCCTATGCAACAGCAAAGGAGTTCCTTCTCTATTCCGATGCGGTCATCTCCTATATGGAGCGGGGCGGCGTGGTTGCATGGGGGATCGTACCGGCTGAATACAAGATCTTCGCAACGGAGACCGTGGACTCACTGTATGAGAAGTATCTCGCGATACGCACCCAGCTCTGCCAGAGAATGCCAGAGAAACTCTTTGACGCACAGTCTCTTGTCACCCCCAGCTGCGGGATCCGTTTCGCTGACCGGGACGGTTCGCTTGCCATCATGGGTGCAGCAGCAGAGATCTCCCGCCGGATCCGTGCCGACAAAAACTTCCCGGCCTGCTGAAGTATGGAGAACAAAAGAATGCCGCCACACCCGTTTACGATTGCACTCTCCGGTAAGGGAGGGACCGGCAAGACTACGGTCAGTTCCCTCCTTGTCCGGTCGTTCATTGCCATGGGCGAGACGCCGGTCCTTGCTGTTGACGCAGACCCGAATGCCAACCTGCACGAAGCACTGGGCGTTTCCGTGAAAGAGACGCTCGGGAGCATGCGGGAGGAGGCGTTCTCCCGGAACATCCCGCCCGGTATGAACCGGCACGGGTATGTCCGGCTCCGCTTCAGGCAGGCCCTTGTCGAGAGCGAAGGATTCGACCTCGTGGCCATGGGCCGGCCCGAAGGAACAGGCTGTTACTGTTTTGCCAACGATCTCCTCTCGGAGTGCATGCAGACTCTTGAACGCGATTACCAGTTCATTGTCATCGACTCCGAGGCAGGCATGGAACACATCAGCCGGGGCACGATTGGAAAACCGGACCTCCTCCTCATTGTCAGCGATCCCGGCGCACGGGGCCTCCGGACTATCGCGCGGATTCGTGAAATAGCAACCCAGCTCGGTCTTGAGAAAGAGAAGATCCACGTTGTGTTCAACCAGTACAAGACCGGTGCAGCGCCGGTGGACATCGGGGAGGAAACTCCCTTTGCGATTATTCCGGAAGATTCTGCTGTGGAGAAAGCGGATTTGGCGGCGGAACCGGTGTCATTGATACCGGAAAGGTCCCCGGCTCGGGTTGCGGTGCGGGAACTCGCGGAGAAGATACGGGAGATGAAGAAGGCAAAGGGGGAGAGATAGCCTCTTTGTATTGATATTGGGATGCTCCCCCTCCACGCTACGCGTGGAGTTGGCAAGGAACTATCATCACCCATTAGGTAATTGAGCCGCCGCGGGGGCGCCCCGTCGGGGGGGGCGGCAGCCCTCACAACTATCACAGCATGATATCTTAAAAAAATAGATTTCAAGTGAATATTGTTACAAAAACACCGCGACCGCAATCGTCGTTGTCCACAGTCCGTTCTTGTCCCCTTCCGCGGACTGGCAGGTATGCTTGGTCTTGATGATCCTGCCGCTTGCCTTGTAGATCTGCTCGCGCTCCGACCACGCGGCATTGACATCGAATTCGATACCCAGCGTTGTTGCGAGCATGGTTGCTGCAAGGTCCTCGGCATATTCCCCCGTCTTCTTCTCGGTCTCGCCATAGGCGTGATGTTCTGACAGGTAGCCGTATTCGGATGTATCACTCGGGAGGGCGAGCCCGATGGCAGAGGAGACGAGCCGGTTGGGCTCGTTGGTGTCATTACGGGCCATGACGCAGAAGGTCATTGCACCGGCCTTGAGCTTATTGAGCCCGGCAGTCCGCGAGACCTGTCTGCATTTTGGGGGAAAGATGCTCGACACGTACACGAGGTTGCATTTCTCGATGCCGGCCTTCCGCAGTGCAAGCTCGAACGAGGCAAGACGATCTTTATGGACACCTACTCCTTTGGTGAAAAAGATCTCTTTGGGAACATACATAGCTTTTATTGGGGCCATCCGTTTTTTTAAGGTATTGGTGCTGACAGGGAAAAATGAGGAATTTCTTATGAAAAGATCATTGAAAAATACATTTTTTCAATAAAAAACAGGGACTTGTCTGATGCTTCCAAAAAATCAGGCCCGGTTAATCCCCTGGAGGATGTGCGGGAGTTCACGCATCGAATCGATAACATAGTCTGCGCCATGCTCCTTCCGGTCCGCAGAGAACCGGTCCCCGTACCGTGCATAAACCGTGCGGATCCCAAGCCGGGAGCAGGGCTCGATGTCGCGCCGGATACTGTCGCCGATAAGGAGCGCATCCGAAGGAGTTGCCTGCATCATTTCAAGCGCTGTCAGAAATGGGCCGGGTCCTGGTTTCTTTTCCCGCACAAGATCGAACGAGACAAGGCTCGTGAAGTACGGGAACATGCCGGTCTTCTCCAGCCGCAGGGTCGCATCGCGGGAATGCGCATCTGTAACGATACACATGGGGTATCCCTCTTCAGAGAGGTTCTGCAGGGTTTCTACAACCCCGGGATACGGATGAATTGCTTTCAGTTTCACAGATTCGTACACCCGGCAGGCGGCATCAAACGTCCCGTCCAGCGGGATCCGGCGGTCTTCCATGTACTGCCGGATGTTGCCGTGCGATTCAAAGCCATGCACCGGCTGGAGGAAGTACGAGAAGAGCTCGTCCCCGTCCTCATGCCCGAGAAAGCGTGCCACCGCGTGGCAGGAAGTGACCTGTGCCTCCACAAGGTCAAAGAGCGTATTATCCATGTCAAACAACAGTGTCGAGACCATACCGGGCATGCTCATGGTTTCCAGCTTATTGACCGGATTACGTAAAGATGCTATTGATGTTCCCCATACCCCTTATTGCGTTGAGTGGATTATGTGAGTAATCTGTAAATACCTCAGGAGATTACTTATGGGATACCATACGGAGGGACCAAAATATCGCAGAACCGGTGATGAAACCTGTCGTGACCATCCTGATTGGGGGCGTCCTGATAGCAGCCGGCATCATCTTTGCCTCCACCCTTGCACCGGGAATCGGGATTGTGCTCGGGGTAGGAGGCGTGGCAACCGTTCTTGTCGGAATTGCCATGCTTTTTGGGCTGGCACACCAGAAGACCCCGACCTGATCTCCTTCTTTTTTGCGACCTGCCGTGATGCACCTTTAATCCCATAGACCGCTCATACAGTACTATTTCACCAGAACCTCCCGCCTATGGATGACATCTATCTCGTGGAGATCCGGCTTGGAAAGACGAAACAGCGGATCCGAAAAACCGCAGCAACGATTGCCGGAACTGCCGGGATCACGCGATCCCTTGAGCGCCACCCCCACCTCACGCTGTTCGGGCCCATGGAGCTGCTGCCGGGTGTTTCCCGCAACCAGATCCTCGACTGCATCGGGTCCATAGCAGCGGACTTCGATCCCATCCCCTTCACTCTTGACCGGTTCGAGAAACGGACTGGCATGCATGGCAGTGTCATTGCCTTTTCTGTCCGGCCATCGGAGCCCTTAAAACACCTGACTGCGAAGATCGCAGGGCCCCTCACACCCCTGACAAAGAGCCACAATGCCTGGGACGGCCACCCGGAGCAAAAATGGTATCACGTCACTGTGGCAAACCACCTCCCTGAGAAGACCGCTGAAAAGATCTTCTCTGCGCTGCTTGAATCAGAGACAGCCGCTCAACCACCCACAAGGCAGGGAGGATTGTTCTCCTGGATCCGTTCGCTGCTGGAATACCATCTCCATGCACGGTTCCGCCCCCCCCATAAACCTGTACTTCTTGACGAGACCGGCCTCCGGATCACCATCATGAACGGAGACCGGATCCTTGCTGAATATGATCTCCTGGACAAGTGCTGGATCCAGGACGATCACCGGCATGATAGCCCCGGCTGGCAGCAGACGCTTGAGCGATACCGGAAGCACGCCGGTTTCGAGTTCACGACGCCCGATCCGGCCGATCCTGGAGATATCCTCCTGATCGCGGATCTCCATCTCGGTCATGCGAATATTATCCGGTACTGCTCCCGCCCCTTCCGCGCCGGTGATACCGGAACCATGGACCGTGTCCTGATCGACAACTGGAATGCACGCTGCACGGAACAAACGAGGATCTACCATATCGGCGACCTCTGCTACGGCCCCCATGCCCGCCCGCCGCAGGAGTACTACACCCTGCTTCGCGGCGATGCCGTCTTCATTTCCGGGAACCATGACAGACCAGACCCGGGTCTGGCCCCGTTCGTCTTCATAGAACACGAAGGCATACAGTTCTGCCTTGTCCATGATCCGGTGAATGCGCCAGAGGACTTCGAAGGATGGGTAGTCCATGGCCACTACCACAACAACGATCTCCAAAACTATCCGTTCATCGACTTTGTGCACAAACGGATCAATGTCAGTGCCGAAGTGATCGGGTATGTCCCGGCAAGCCTTTGTACGATTTGCGAGACAATCCGTGATCGCGCAAAGACCGGCACGGAGGATCCCGTACTCCTCAACTATCCCCATGTATCCTGAACCGGGAATGCCCGGTCCGCAATCCTTTTCCCATGCCGGCACGGAGTCACCATACAGAGGAAGCCGGTATGCTGTTCCGCCAGATTGTTTCTGAGGGTCTTGCTCACTATTCCTATCTCATCGCCTCCGGCACCGAGGCTGCCGTGATAGATCCACGCCGGGACTGCGGGATCTATCTTGAGATTGCACATACCAACGGACTCTCCATCCGCCACATCTTTGAGACGCACCGGAACGAAGACTATGTGACCGGGTCAACCGCTCTCAAAGAAGCCTGCGGTGCGGAGATATGGCACGGCAGGCAGATGGATTTTGCCTTCGGCAAGCCCGTGCAGGAAGGGGACCGGTTCACGCTCGGCACTCTTGAGATCACGGTGCTGGAAACCCCTGGTCACACCGAAGAGAGCATCTCGCTCGTTGTCCGGGACCTTGCCGTCTCGCCCGACCCGTTCATGGTCTTCTGCGGCGACACGCTCTTTGCCGGCGAGATTGGGCGCACCGATTTCTATGGCCCGTCACGAAATGCGGAGATGGCACGAACGATCTTCGATTCCATCACCACAAAGATCCTGGCACTGGGTGACGGTGTCATCGTCTGCCCTGCCCATGGCCCCGGCTCCATCTGCGGTGGCGCTATTGCTGAACACCCGTTCACGACCGCAGGGTATGAGCGGCTGTCTAATCCACGGCTGAAGATGGGCCGCGATGCGTTCATTGCACATCGCGTTACCGAATCGCCGTACTCCCCGCACTACTTCCGGCGCATGGAAACCTGGAACCGCAACGGGCCCCCCCGTGCTCCTGCCGATTGTTACCCGCGCCCGCTTTCCGTCGGGGCCCTGGAAACCGCAATGCGGGATGGCTGCCAGGTTATTGATATCCGGTCCCCGACCTCATTTGCCGGCGGCCACATCAAAGGGAGCATCTCGCTCTGGCGGCGCGGAATTTCAGGATATGCCGGTTTTGTTCTCGATTACGAGAAACCCATCGCCCTTGTGGATGATTTCAATACCGGCATCGAGGAAGTTGCACGCCAGTTCAGCCGCATGGGATTTGACAGCATCACGGGGATCCTCTCGGGGGGTTTTGGTTCCTGGGCATCTGCCGGAAAAGAGATTGCCCTGCTCCCGTCCTGCACCGCCCCGCAACTCGCGGAGCGGCTGAAACGCGAGCCGGTATTCCTGCTGGATGTACGGCACGGGGAAACATGGCGTTCCTCCGGGCATATCAAGGGGGCGCACCACATCTATGCCGGCGAGGTTCTGCAGCACCTTGACGAGATCCCAACAGACATGCCGGTCATTACGTATTGCGATGCGGGATTCAAAGGGAGCCTTGCAGCAAGCCTTCTCTCCCGCAACGGGTACAACAATGTCACCAACCTGCTGGGGGGCATGGCTGCATGGACCCGGGCAGGGTTTGAAACCGTCCCCTGATCCCGTTTCTTTTCCCCAACCCCATTTGAAAAGGTTTATCGTCTCTCGTTAGGAATGAGGTTTGGGAACCTATGGAAATCATAAAAATCCCCCGGATGGACAAGGCAGAATATGACCGGTTGATCGAGAAGGGATATATCTGCCGCATCGCATTCCAGGGAGAAAAATACCCGTACATCGCACCGTTCCTCTATGTCTTCGATGGATCGTTCCTCTACTTCCTCTCGACCAAATACGGCAAGAAACTCGATTATTTCCGGAAAAGCCCGTATGTCTCTGTCGAGATCGAGAAATACACAAAAGACCTCTCCAGTTATACGTTCGTAACGCTCCAGGGCTACCTGGAAGAAGTAGAGGACTCTATCGAGAAGAAGATGATCCGCGAGAAGTTCGTTGACTTAATCGTGGACCGCAACCTCTCGTGCAATATCCTTGCCGCTCTCGGCCATTCTCCGATGGATGCCCCTGTCGCCATTGCCGAAGAGGAACGCTCTCTCGTCTGGAAGCTCGCGGGCGTCAAGGACATCGTGTCCTTAAAAAACCTGTAAGCCCCCGCTCACTCTTTTTTATCCAGTTCTTTTCCCAGCAGCTCCGGGTCCGTTATAGGAGCAGAGCAGGCATTCCCCGAACAGAGATAGGCCGTTGCCCTCCCAATCCGGGGCTGGATGTCGCGGGTGAAAGGCGCCACTGCTGCAAGCTCATCTGCCTGCACGGGATCCGTCAGGGTACGGAACATGACCGAACTTCCGGGAAGGTAGCGCGAGCGGATGGCCGCAATAAAAGCCTGTGTATCCTCCGATCCCTCGTCTCCCGCGATAACAATCTCCTGCGATGGCCCGACAGCCCGTTCGATGGCGCAGAGGAACCAGCAGAATGCCGACGGGGACTTCTGCACCTGCCCGACAAAGGCACAGGAGAGCGCGACAGCAGTCTCTTCATGCACCGGATCGCCCGTCAGACGGGAGAGCCGGAGGAACGTCTCGCAGGCAACGGAGTTGGCTGAGGGGATGGCCCCATCGTAGATCTCCTTGCTTCGCACCAGCAGGGCCTCGCCATCATCGGCGACAAAGAAGAACCCGCCTGACACGGTGTCAAGGAAATGCTCCTGGAATACCTTCACCAGCGCAAGGGCTTCGGCCAGATACCGGACCGAAAACGTGCATTCGTACAGTTCCACGAGCGCATAACATACGAACGCGTAATCGTCCGAAAACCCCATAATCGCCGCCTCCCCGTCCCGGTACCGGTGCCAGAGCCGCGCATCGCCCGTGCGCATACGAAGAAGGAGAAATTCCATGGCGCGTTCCGCTGCTGCCCGGTAGGTTGCATTACCAAAGACCCGGGCTGCCTTTGCAAGCGCTGCAATCATGAGGCCGTTCCAGTCAGCCAGTACCTTGTCATCAAGCGACGGACGCTGCCGCTTCTCCCGCGCCACAAACAGTTTTTCCCGGATCCCCGCAAGCCGGCCGGCAAGTTCCTGCTCCGGAATACCGGTCACCTGGGAAAGTTGTGTATCTGTAAGTGTCCGGTAAAGGGTATTCTCCTGCCCGGTGCCTTCCGGGGAAGAGAAGTTACCGCCGGGCCGGACATTGAATGCATGATTAGCTATCTCCGCATCCTCTTTCCCCAGTACCGATTCCATCTCCTCAGCAGTCCAGAGATAGAATGCCCCTTCCCCGCCGGGACTGTCCGCGTCCTCGGCCGAGAAGAAAGCCCCTTCAGGAGAAGTGAGGTCACGCAATACGTACGACACAATCGCTTCGGCAGTATCCCGGTACCGCACCAGACCTGTTGCCTGGAACGCCTCGGTATATGCCATCAGGAGGAGCGCCTGATCATAAAGCATCTTCTCGAAATGGGGCACACGCCATTGCGCATCGGTAGAATACCGGTGGAACCCACCGCCAACCTGGTCCCAGATCCCACCATCCCGCATCGCATCCAGGGTCTTAATCACCATAGTGAGAGCCCGGTTCTTCCCGGTCCGCTTCCCGTATCGCAAAAGAAAGAGAAGGACATGCGGTGTCGGGAACTTGGGAGCCCCGGAAAATCCCCCGTACTCCGGGTCAAACCGCAGGAGGAGGTCCTCGTACCCCTCGTCCAGCAGGGCAGCGTCCGGCTCCGCTCCCGGTCCGGCAGGCCCCCGGGAGTGCAGGGCGGATGCGATCGAGTCTGACGATCTGATGATCTCTTCCCGCTGCTCGCGCCATGCCCGGGCAATCTTGGGAAGAAGATCCAACAGCCCCGGCATCGAAAACCGGCGCTCCTTCGGAATATACGTGGCAGCAAAGAACGGCCGCTTGTCCGGGGCCATGACAACCGTGAGCGGCCATCCGCCCTGCCCGGTCATCATCTGGCAGACCTGCATGTACGTGCTGTCGATGTCGGGTCGTTCCTCGCGGTCCACCTTGACGGCAATAAAGTCGCGGTTGAGCAGCTCTGCAATCTCCGGATCCTCGAACGACTCGTGCGCCATCACGTGGCACCAGTGGCAGGTCGCATAGCCGATTGAGAGAAAGACCGGCTTGTCCTCGCATGCGGCACGCAGGAAGGCCTCCTCACCCCACGGAAACCATTCCACGGGATTTTCTGCATGCTGGAGGAGGTAGGGGCTCTTCTCGCGCGAGAGGCGGTTGCCCTTTTCGCCCGCCCCCGCCCCGCCCGATTCCCGGTTCTGCATACGCTGACTGGGGCCTTCCGGGATATCAGCCTTTCAGAAGAGACACCTCTCACCAGGCCGGCATGCTTATCATTCTTTTGCGAGAACTATTCGTACAGCTCCGGTCACTATGGATCCCCTTCCCTTCCTCATTGTCATTGCTTCCGGCATTGCCATCATGTGCATCTCGGTGATGCTCGACAACCTCTGGGCCCAGGTCCTGCCGCTCCGGTTCCTCTACCTTGCCGTGCGGGCACCGGGCGTTATTGTCCACGAATGCTGCCACGCGTTCGGCTGCATCCTGACAGGGGCGAAGATCACGAAGGTTGTCCTTCTTTCGCGGGAGGGTGGCTCCGTCACGTACACGCGCCCGAAGATCCCGGTGCTTGGCGATGTCATCATCAGCTCCGCGCCACTCTTTGGCATCCCGCTGGTGCTGTCCGGGCTCACCATGCTCTTTTCTGAATACCTCGCTTGTGTCTTCCCGCCATTCCCGTCAGCCATCGATTCCGCCGGTACGCTCCATGCCCTCGCTGTCTCCGTGATCAGCATTTTTGACACGAACCTCGTCTCCGCGTTCCACCCGTGGTTCCTGCTCTACCTGTACCTGACAACGAGTCTTGTCCTCTCCATGGCCCCGAGTTCGCAGGATCTTAAGAACGCAGCTGCCGGGATCGCGCTGGTTGCTTCATTGGGCATTGTCATCTTTCTTTCCGGGATCCCATGGGCAGTGGACATCCTCTGGAAAGTGACGAGCATCGCTGGAATGGGATTTACGCTCGGCCTCGCCTTCGGGCTCATCGCGCTTGTGCTCTCGCTTCCCCTGTTTATCTGGTATGCATATATCAGCCGGCCGCTGGCCCGCTGAAGATCGATCAGATCGGTATTAATTGATCCGGAGGGGTACCTATCTGCACTCATGGTGCGCGAGCCCGGACCCGAGAACAAGGAAAAGAACGGTAATGGTGCGCGGCTGACCCCGGTCATGCAGCAGTACCACGAGATGAAAGAGCAACATCCCGATACCATCCTGTTGTTCCGGATCGGGGACTTCTACGAGACGTTCAACGAGGATGCAAAACTGGTCTCGCGCGAACTGGATATCGTTCTTACCTCCCGGTCAAAGAGCGGGGACAATCCTATCCCGCTTGCCGGTGTCCCGTACCATGCTGCGGAAGGCTACATCGCAAAACTGATCGCCAAAGGGTACCGCGTAGCAGTCTGCGAGCAGGTCGGCGACCCGAAGACCTCAAAGGGTGTTGTCAAACGCGAGATCGCCCGCGTTATCACACCCGGCACCGTGATCGATTCTGCGCTCGTGCCGTCAACCGCTGCCACGTATCTGATGGCCGCTCTTCCGGATGCAAAACAAAAAGAATGGGGTATCTCGCTCCTCGACATCTCGACCGGTGAGTTCTTCGCTGCCGTTGTCTCCCATGATCCCACCCTTGAATCCCTGAGATCGGAGATCGCCCGGTACCGGCCCGCGGAGTGCATTGTCCCGGCAAATCTTCCCGACCTGTTCCGCGACCGCATCCGGGATGCAGGTGTTATCGTGAATGCCTGCCGGGACGAGCTTTTCATCTGCGACCGGGCGGAAAAACTTCTCTGTGGGCACTTCGATACCGCATCCCTCGGGGGGTTCGGCTTTGAAAGCCGGTCCTGTGCCACCGGCGCGGCCGGAGCTGCCCTTGCTTATGCGCTGGAGACACAGCATGCCCCGCTGACCCACATCCGCGCCGTCTCGCTCCGGAACTCCTCCGAATCGCTCGTGCTGGACGCTGTCACGCTCCGTAACCTCGAGGTGCGGGAGAGCATAAGGGGGGGGAAAGGCGCAACACTCCTCTCCTCGCTCGACCTGACAAAGACTCCGATGGGAAGCCGGCTCCTGGACCGGTACCTCTCCCGCCCGCTCACGGACATTGCCGAGATTAACCGGCGGCTGGACGCAGTGGAATTTCTGGCCGGCAGGACTGCAGCACGGATGGCCTTCCGTGACGCCTTAAAGGCCTGTGCCGATATCGAGCGCATTGCGGCGCGGATCGCGTACGGGAACGCCGGGCCCCGCGATCTTGTTGCGCTGGCTGATACGCTCGAAACCCTGCCGGCGCTGAAGCAGTGCCTTTCCCCTTCAGAAAAAAATCTGCCGGCGCTTGCAGCAGAGGCAATCGATGGCATTCACAATCTTCCCGATACCATCGCCCTCATACGGAAAGCTATTGCTGACGAACCGCCCGCAGTTGCCCGGAATGGCGGGGTCATCCGGACCGGGTACAGCAGGGAGCTCGACAGCATCCGCGGCGTGCTGCATTCCGGGAAGGACTGGATTGTTGAACTCCAGGAGAAGGAGCGCGAGGCAACCGGTATCAGATCACTCAAGGTTGGGTACAACCGGATCTTCGGGTATTACATTGACGTGACAAAACCCAACCTTTCGCTTGTCCCGCCCCGGTACGAGCGCAAGCAGACCACGGCCACGGGCGAGCGGTACACAATCCCCGAGCTCCGTGAGAAAGAGACCCTCATTACTAACGCGGACGAGCGTGTGCTCGCGATGGAACGGGAGCTCTACACCGCCCTCCTCGGAGTCCTCAAAACTGATATTCCGGCCATCCAGGAAACCGCGAATGCCATCGCAGTCCTCGATGTTGCTGCCGCCCTTGCCGAATCAGCGCTGGTGCGGAACTACGTGCGCCCGCAGCTGGACGAGAGCGACGCCATCGTCATCCGCGACGGCAGGCACCCGGTGGTAGAGCAGGGTGTCAGAGGGGGATTTGTCCCGAACGACACCGAGCTCTCCGGCAGCAGCACGCAGATCATGATCATCACCGGCGCCAACATGGCCGGTAAGTCTACCTATATGCGGGCTGCCGCGCTCATCTGCATCATGGCACAGGCCGGCAGTTTTGTCCCGGCCCGGCACGCACGGATCGGGATCCTTGACCGGATCTTCACGAGAGTCGGGGCGTTCGACGACCTTGCAAGCGGCCAGAGTACCTTCTTTGTCGAGATGCTGGAGCTGGCAAATATCCTCAACAACGTCACTCCAAGAAGCCTCGTGATCCTCGATGAGATCGGCAGGGGCACGAGCACCGCTGATGGCTCTTCCATCGCACGGGCCGTGCTCGAGTTCCTGCATGGGAAAGGCAGTGCAGGGCCAAAGACCCTCTTTGCCACACACTTCCACGAGCTCATCGGCATGGAAGAAAAACTGAAGCGCGTGAAGAACTATCATTTCGCGGTGAAGGAGACAAAGGACGAAGTGGTCTTCCTCCGGAAGATCATCCCGGGCGCCACCGACAAGAGCTACGGTATCCATGTTGCACGGCTTGCCGGCATCCCGAAAAAAGTCACCGAACGTGCAGAGACACTTCTCGACGAAGACCTGAACGCCCCGGTGAAAAACGGGTCACGCCCGCAGCGGTACACCCAGATCCTCCTTGTCGATGACAAAGCGGAAGCCCCGGCTCCTGTAAAGAACCCGGTGCTGGATGAACTTGAGGCCATCAACCCGGACGAGATGACCCCCATCCAGGCCCTCGCAATGATTGCGGAACTGAAGCGGAAACTACAAAGGGATGGCGGGAACCCATGAAGCAAGGCAGCAGCCCCACAATTATCCGCGTGCTCGACCAGGCAACGGTCAATAAGATTGCCGCTGGCGAGGTCGTAGAGCGCCCGGCCTCTGTTGTCAAGGAACTGGTCGAAAACTCCATCGATGCTGGTGCGCAATCGATCCGGATCGACCTCGTTGCGTTGAAGAACGAGATCACTACTCTCAGCGTCTCTGATGACGGAACGGGCATGGACCAAAAGAATGCCCTTCTTGCCTTCACTCCCCATGCAACAAGCAAGATCACGGAGATCCGCGACCTCGACACGATCCGCACGCTCGGTTTCCGTGGAGAAGCTCTTGCAAGCATCGCGGCGGTTGCCCGGGTTACGCTCACCACGAGGCCGCGGGAAGATGAACTCGCTGCCGGCACAAGGATCATTATTGCCGGTGGTGAAATCCTGGAGAACAGTGCCATCGGCGCACCGGGCGGCACATCAATCCTTGTCGAGGACCTGTTCTACAATACACCGGCCCGGAAAAAATTCCAGAAGAGCAGGGCAACCGAGCTTGCGCATATCATCGGGATTCTCGAAGGTATCATCCTCGCCCACCCGAGAATCGCGTTCCGGCTCACCTACAATGGAACGGAGCAGGTCGTCACCGGCCGGAACGCGACCCGGCTCGACACTATTGCCCGGATCTACGGGGCAGCCACAGCCCGCGATCTTGTGCCGGTCTCCACAACATCCCCGCTTGTAAACGTCACTGGGAATATCTCCCGCCCTTCCCTTTCGCGGAAGGATCGTGACCGGATCTTCCTCTCCATCAACGGGCGGTATGTCTCGTCCCCTGCCATCACCAATGCCATCAAGGAAGGGTATGGCACCCTCCTTCCCAAAGACCGGTTCCCGGTTGCATTCCTCGCGCTTGATATCGATACGGTCCTTGTCGATGTCAATGTCCACCCGACCAAGAAACTCGTCCGCATCTCGCGGGAACCGGAGATTGCAGGCGCTATCCGCGATGCTATCAGGAAAACTCTTGCGGGCCATGACCTTATTCCGGACATCCGGCCAACCGCAGCGCCACAACCTATTGTTGCAGATGCTCCTGGTGCGATGGCTACACTGCCCCGTTCCCTTCCCTACCACTTCCCCGAAACAAAACCCCAGGTTGTCAGCGAACCAACCCATGCCGGGGTCACCGACTCCGACCGGCGGCTGCGCCAGACCGAACTCGCACCCGGGCCCGCACCCGCACCCGCAGCAACCCTCCCGCCCCTCCGGGTCATCGGAGAGTTTGGCGGGATCTATATCCTTGCAACAACGGAAACCGGTGAACTCCTGATTATCGATCAGCATGCTGCGCATGAACGGATCCTGTACGAGCTGGCAGGACAACAAGACGGCAGTGGAAAACGCGTGCAGGAACTGATCGCCCCGGTCATCCTCCACCGCACTCCCCGCGAGAGTGCCATGCTCGCTGATCTCCTGCCGTCACTCCGGGACGAAGGATTCCAGATCGAGGAGTTCGGTAAAGATACGTTCCTTATCCGAACCGTCCCCATTGTCCTCGGGAAACTGGAGGACACGTCCCTGCTTGAAGACATTATCAGCGACCTTGTCAGCACCGATCGCGGAGAGCGGGTCGATAACCGCGAGAGGATTACCCGCATTGTCGCGTGTCGCGGGGCCATCAAGGCCGGTACCGTCTGCACACCAGAACAGTGCCAGCGAGTGGCTGATCAGCTCCGGCTCACGAAGAACCCGTTCACCTGTCCGCATGGCCGGCCCACGATTATCCGGTTCTCGCGGGAGCAGCTGGACGGGATGTTTAAACGAAGTTGATGGGAAGAGAAAAACACATCATCGTGCTCAAATATTCGAAAAAACTTTTTTCAGATCTTTGAGAAAACTCAGAGAAAAATCTTCAGAGTCATTGATGGGGGCTGATGCCCCCATACCCCCATTATGATAACCGCCGCTGCCCCCGACGGGGCGCCCCCGCAGCGGATCTATTACGGTAACAAGGTTTGATAAAACGATTGTCAGGACCGTAAACTTTAGCGATCATTTCATTACCGGAAAAATCTTCAAGGATCCGTTATTGGATTACACCCGTGATCCGGTTAGCATCAACGGAACCCCCCACCTGAAGAACTGCCTGCCTGTGGCGGCAGTTCTGAAGGAAGGGGGGATGTCGAATCTCATAAGAGATGAGACATGAGAAGATCCCGAAGGGATCTTCGAATTGGGGGGCAATCACTCGCACCAGATTTCAAATCATTTGCTCTGAAATTGCCCTCACCTCAATCCTTATCCCCAGTTTCGTTCCACCGTTAATAGATACCAGTAACCATGCCCTCCACCCAGCAGCGCCTCACCGGCTCCGGCCCTCTTTTCACACAGGATGATATTCCCGCGTTCCAGGATCTCGTCCTCTCCAAGTACCGTTCCTCCGGCCGTAACTTCCCCTGGCGCGAAACAACCGATCCCTATGCCATCCTTGTCTCAGAGATCATGCTCCAGCAAACACAGGTTGGCCGCGTAACCGAGAAATTCCCGCAGTTCATTGCAGCGTTTCCGGACTTCCCGACACTCGCCGCAGCCCCGCTCGCAGAAGTCCTCGCCCAATGGCAGGGAATGGGATACAACCGCCGGGCGATAGCGCTCCAGAAATGTGCCCGCAAAGTCATGGAAGAATTCAATGGGCAGTTACCAGATGATCCGGAAATTCTGGCAACGTTTCCGGGCATCGGCAAAGCCACTGCATCCTCTATCTGTACCTTTGCTTTCAACAGTCCGGTTGTCTTTATCGAAACGAACATCCGCCGCGTCTTCATCCACTGCTTCTTTTCAGACAATGAGATTGTGGATGACACCGCTATCCGGCCACTGGTCGAAGCTGCCCTGTACCGCGAGAATCCCCGCGAATGGTATAATGCGCTCATGGACTATGGCACGGAGCTCAAAAAGTCCGTTCCCAACCCGAACCGCCGAAGTGTGCACTACACCCGGCAGTCCGCTTTCGAAGGTTCCGACCGGAAGATCCGCGGGGAGATTATCAGGCTGCTGCTTTCTGGAAAGAAACTGACAGAAAAAGCGCTTGTCAGCCACATTAAGGAAGATCCGGAACGGACGCTGCGGATCCTCGCGGCCCTTGAAACTGAGGGATTCATCACGCGAATCGGAAGATCGTTTTCCATTGTGGATAGGGAAGGATGACGACGTATCAGGAACTCTCCATCAACACGTGATTGCCCCCAGCAAACAGTTGATAATGTGCAGGTTCCCATACACCGGTACTGAACGAGGAATGTGCCATGCCCGATCTGAATTCCATTCCCGATGATGTAAGATGGCGGCTTGCCGCGGAATTCTCGGCAAAGCTGCCCTTCCTGTATGACCGAGCCTTCCGTGCGGAACTGGGCGACCGGTACGATGAGATCGAGCAGGAAGTCTGGATGGAAGCGGCCGCATCTGCGTTCGAGATCGCAAAGACTCTTGCCCTCCCGGTTGGGACGGCGAAGGATCTTGCAGAGATCATGCGGATTATCATGGTCATCCTCTTTGGCCCGGAGTTCAGAAGCGAGACACTGGAAGTCTCAAAGGATGGTTCCGTCATTGTTATCCGGAGGTGTCCCTTCCTCTCCGGGCGGATCGATGCGGACAGCACCGGAGGGCATGCGTTCCGCAAGTGCATGGCCTTCACCCTGACCGCAGTTCCCCGGCTCAACAAGGATTTCACCGGCCGGTTCGTCCGGACCATGTGCACCGGAGACCGCCAGTGCGAGATCAAAGTAGGTAAAGATGCGCCTGCCCTTCCCGGGAAAGCGGGAAAAAAGTAATTCTTGTTATTTCAGGTAATACCCGATTGCCATGAAGATCAGGCCGAGATAGAACATGATCGCGTATGGCCAGGAGAACCCCAGATCGATCGTGTCAAGCCGCTTTAAGTCCTGGATTGCGATCAGCACAAAACCGGTTACGAAGAATGCGATGCTGATCTGGGTCTTTGTTGCTTTGTCCATGGTTATCCTTCCTGAAAGTACGTGGAACAGCACAATAAAAAAGGTTGCTTAAAAATTCCCGATCACGAGCGAGTACAGGTCCGCGGTTGTCACGGGCGGCTCTGCGATGGGCCCGACCGTGATCTTCTCGTCCGGGTACCCGAGGTTCTCGCAGACCGCCACCTGCAGGGAGAGTCCGAGTTTCCGGAGCCGGGCATAGAGTTCCTCATCATCGAACTTCGGGTCCGCGAGGAGAAAGACGATCTTCCCGCGTTTCACCTCATCGACCGTGTCGGCCATACCCTTCTCATGTCCCCTTCCGTGGGCAACAACTACCGAGACCCGCGACTGGGGAATGTGGAGCCGTGCGGTCGCGATCTGGAGCGATGAGATCCCGGGGATCACCTCACCCTGCAGGTAGCCGAGACCCGCAAGCATCGGGTCACCGGTCGAGAGGATCACGGAGTCCTGTGGAAGTCTTGAAAGGGCCTTGAAGTCGTCGATTGATTTCACGCGACACGAAGCCGGGAGGAACGGGCGGGCGAGCTCGATGGCCCGGTCCGAACCGTACACGTTACGGGCAGCGCGGAGTTCCTTGATCGCCTGTTCCGTAAGCAGCCCGGGGCCGCAGCCTACACCGATGATCTTCATGCACTCTCTCCGATGACTTCTCCCTCGCGGTTCACCAGCACCACGCGGACCTGCGGAAACCGTTTTTTGAACGCAGCAAGATTCTTCTCAACGATCGCGGGAAATGCCGGGGTGACCGAGAGTTCCTCGACAGTCGCCGACCCGGTGCCTTCCAGTACCTGCGGGTTGATGTATTTGAGGATGAGCGCGGGGAGGCCAAAAAGGATCGCCTTTCCGCGTACGGCAGCGACCGAACGGTCGAGCTTCCCTCCAATCAGGATCACTTCGTGCGTAGGGAACATCAGCCGGGCGAACCGTAGGCCGACCCTGCCGGTGGTGAGGACCGGCTCGTCTGCGGCTGCGATCCGTTCGAGCGTGGACTCGGTGAGGTGGTCATCCCACGGTTCAACCAGGCCCGTTGTGCCAAGAATGGAGATCCCGTCCATGACGCCGATACGCGGGTTGAGCGTGATCTTGCCGATCTCCTTACCCTGCGGAATCGTCAGCCGGATTTCTATACCGAAGAACCCGGCTTCTTTCATCGCTTCCTCGACCGCGATGTGGATGCAGGCAAGGGCCGGGGCACTGACTGCAGGCGTGCCGGCCTTGTAGCGGGGCGTGTCGCGGGCGAATCTCCCGACACCTTCGCCAAAGGATATTACGATCCCCTTGTTCGTTGGCGTTGCCTCGGCAACAAAGAGGAGCCCGGCCGTGACATCGCCCGGGTAGTCCCCCGGGACTTTCCGGGCAGACCCCAGCCCTGCCGATCCTTCGGCCGGGACATTTACGGTCAGGCCGCACGGGAGGGCAATGGGGACTGTGGTGAACGGCCTGCCAGCCCGCGAGAGGACTGCCGCTTTGCAGGCTGCCGCTGCGGTTGTCCCGGTCGTAAACCCCCGGGCAAGGATCGTGCCGGACGATGTCAGGATCGCGAGACCGCGTTCAACGAGCGGGAGCTGACCGGGCCGTTGGCACTTCTCCACCCAGGCTTCAGGATAAACAAAACCGGTGACCGGGTCACGCATCTCCCGTTTCCTCGATGAACATCGTGATGCATTCGTTTGCCGCGGCCACCGCGACCGGCGTGCCGCCCCGCGTTCCTTCGGACGAGATGGACGGGATGTCGATTGTCCGTAAGAGGGCCTTGGACTCTGCGGCATTGACAAACCCGACCGGCGCACCGATGATGGCTGCGGGACGGACACCCTCCTTCACCATTGCGCAGAGCGAGAGGAGGGCTGAGGGTGCGTTCCCGATCACGACAATGGACCCGGGCAGCCGGTCCTTCAGCGCGATGAAACCGGCCGAGCTCCTCGTGATCCCGCGTTCCTTCACGATCTCCGCACCGAAGTCAAGGGCACAAAGCACTTCGCTCCTGTGTCCCTTCTTCTGGATCCCGATCTGCACCATGCGGATGTCGGTGATGATCGGGGCTCCTTTCCGGAGGGCTTCGATCACGGCGGGTATCGGATTGTTGTTGAACCGCATCAGGTCCGCCATCGCGAAGTCCCCGACCGCAATCGAGCACCGCTGCTTTACGCGGTCCTCAGGCGTCTCGTTGCCGATTGCTTCGCGTGCCAGTGCCCGCGACTTTGTCGAGATCGCGTAGCCTTCCTGCGTGTCGGCCCCGACATCAATATACGTATTTTTTGTGGTACCCGCGTGGCGTGATGATTCCTTTGACATCGTCTC